>Ga0209536_100004292_pt1 | contig 22538 bp, 23 predicted proteins | sample DeeMarSeWOR28_12_FD_187461 | JGI IMG/M metagenome (GOLD analysis project Ga0209536, IMG submission 187461) | Marine sediment microbial communities from White Oak River estuary, North Carolina - WOR-2-8_12 (SPAdes) (version 2) | ecosystem: Environmental > Aquatic > Marine > Intertidal zone >... | reverse complement strand
ACATTTCATATATGCCCATGCGTCCCATGTAGCCGGTATTTCGGCATTCGAGACAACCGACGGGACTCATTACATGGTCAGGCTTCTTCGACCGCCAGGGCTTGACCAGCGCATTCCATTCCTCATCACTGATATCAACAGGCTGTTTGCAATGCGGACACAGTGTCCTCACCAGGCGCTGCGCCATTACACCCAGAATCGACGATTGCAGCAAGTATGGCGGCACGCCGATATCCAGCATTCGGGTTATCGCGGAAGGCGCATCATTGGTATGCAATGTTGATAACACCAGGTGACCGGTGAGTGCGGCCTGTATCGCCATCTCCGCTGTTTCCATATCGCGAATCTCACCAATCATGATGATGTCCGGATCCTGGCGCATCAGTGTTCTGACACCGGTAGAAAAGTCGAGATCGATGTTTCTTTGCACCTGCATCTGGTTGAAACTCGGCTCAACCAGCTCGATCGGATCTTCTACGGTACATACGTTGACCTCCGGTTTTGCCAGCTGCTTCAGGGTTGAATACAGCGTTGTGGTTTTACCCGAACCGGTAGGACCTGTTACCAGGATGATGCCATTCGGCTGGCTGATCATTGCCTGCCAGACTTCATCATCACGCTCGCCGAAACCCAGTTCCCTGTAATTTCTTACCAGCACTTCCGGATCGAATATGCGCATCACCAGCTTTTCACCAAATGCTGTCGGCATGGTCGACAAACGTAATTCGACTTCCTGGCCCTCATGGTTTCGGGTTTTCAGGCGGCCATCCTGCGGTCGGCGTTTTTCCGCCACGTCCATGCGTCCGATAATTTTGATCCGGCTGGAAACAGCCGCCATAACACTGGTCGGAATCTGATAAACATCATGCATGACACCATCGATACGAAACCGCACGTTGCTCATATCACGGCGCGGCTCCAGGTGTATATCACTGGCGCGCTGGTCAAAGGCGTATTGCAATAACCAGTCAACGATATTAACCACGTGCTGGTCATTGGCATCCAGGTTGCCCGCACGCCCCAGTTCCATCAGCTGCTCGAGGTTCTGAATATTACCCGCAACAGGATGACCGGAAGCCTGTGCACCGAAGACCGATTTGGATACCGTGTAAAACTCCAGCAAATAGTGGCTGATATCAACCGGATTCGAAATAACTATGTCAAATTCTTTTCTGTGAATCCGGCTGAGCTCGTCCATCCACTCCCTGTCGTAGGGCTGTGCAGTTGCAACAGTAATGGTGGTGTCATCGACCTTGACCGGCAGCACATTAAATCGAGCTGCATAGGCATAGGACATAACTTCAGTCACAGCCGCAACATCGATTTTTAATGGATCAATACGTGCATAAGGAAAATCCAGGCGTCGGGCAAACCATTCAGTAAGCACTTCCAGCGACAGCAGGTGTGAGTGTTGCGGATGTTTCCAGTTTCGCTCCGCAATGATCTGCAGTGGATGTTTTTTGTGGTATTCGGAACCAAGCGCAATGGTGCGCAGCATGTGTGCACTTTCTTTATCAACAAGACCATCCTGCTCCATCCAGCCCAGGATCTCATGCAAATCCAGCTTGCGATGTCTGCGCTTGTCCATGACTGCATTCATATTGATCGACTCGTTGATTAACCGGGCTTTCACGCCGTCGGCAGCACCTTGAATGCGGCCGGGATATTTGACGGGTTTTCAGCTGTTACCTCTATATTAGTCACTTTTGCGTATTCCGGGCCTATTTCAAGCCATTTTTCCAGTTCCGCCAGCACGGACGCTTCGCCACACGCAAGCAGCTCCACCCTGCCATCGCGCAGGTTGCGTACCCAGCCGGTCAGGCCCATGGATTGTGCATAGCGCTGGGCACTGGCCCGGTAAAACACACCCTGTACGCGACCACTGACGAGGTAACGGCGGCAGATCATGGCAGCCGGATAGTGGCCGCCTGCCCGGCCCTGTAAACGTCTTTTGCATCCACTTCGAACTCGACCACCACCCGATAGGAGCCCTGTTCGATGCCTGCCTCAGGCGCCATACCCAGCGATACCACAGTCGCGAGGTACTGTTGATCACCGATCAGCACCGTGGCTGCCTGTCCACTTTGCAGCACTTGAACGGATGACAGTGGCACTACTGCGCTGGCGGCCATCAGTCCCGCTTTTGCCAGCAGCAGCAGAGGCCTTGAACGCTGTTCAGCCACCAGCATCTGCCCCGGTTCAACGTTACGCTGCACCACCCAGGCATCCCAGGGCGCAGCCGCGCTGGCCATATCCTTTTGCCACAACGCATAATCGAGCTGTGCCCGTGAAGCTGCCAGTTCGGCGCTGGCTTTCTCATAGGCATGCTGCGCCTTCTTCAATTCGACATCAGACAGAACGGTCTGCTCATACAGTGATTGCGCGTGTTCAAACTCGCGTTTTGCATCCGAGAGCACCGGCTGGCTGGCAGCAAGCTCGGCTCGAAACCGGTTAATCCTGATGTCCAGAGGTACAGGGTTCAGCTCAACAAGTTTTGAACCCTTGCTGACCCGGTCACCCGGGCGTACATGGACACGTGCAACCCCCCCATCCAGCGGGAAGTTCACAACATAAATTCCGGCCCAGTCCAGAACCGCATCGTAATCACCGGCATCAGCATTACTGGCAGTTACGACCAGAACCAGTAAAGCAGCCAGGTGTACAGACATCATTCGTAATCGTTTCATGGTTTACGCTCTGCCAGACCCCAGGATTTCTTCCGGATTCCTTCCGGTCAGTAAATACAACCGCATCCAGGCCAGTGCCAGCTCGTAATCATGACTGGTCTGTTCAAATCGAACTTTGGACGTGTTGACCATCGCATCACCCAGATTTGTTCTTATCTCAAGTTCGTACTCTCCTCTAGCCCTGTCGAGTTCCAGTTCCGCACGGGCAGCCGCGACCTCCAGTTCCTGCTGTCTGATCCGCAGCTGTAATATCTGTTGCCATAACTGCGCCACCTGAACACGCAAGCTGGCTTCCAGCTTCATGACATCCGCACTGGCCTGCAACCACTCGGCCCGCTTCTCTGCAATCTCAGAGCGCTGGCTACCGTACTCATTCAGTGGTATCACCAGATTCAGCCGCGCGCGTGCATCATCGCGGTTAGGTGTCAAGCGACTGTATTCGGATACTTCTAATGTAGCATCCAGTGTCGGCCGTATACGTTTTTGTGATGCATCGAGATCCAGACGCGCAGCTGTTTCCCTGTTCCTTCTGGCTTGCATATCCAGGTTATCCCGAACAGCAATTGCAACCAGCTCGTCAAGTTCCTGCAATTCAAGTGATGTTGTTCCAAGCTCGGGTTTAGCCAGATCGATAGAAAGTTTGCCGGGACGGTTGATGGCGACAGCGAGCAATGCCCTGCTGGTTCGCTGCATGGTTTCGCTGGCATTGCGCAGTGTAAGTGCAGCCTGATAGCTGTTTTCACTTTGCAGCAGCTCGACATCCGAAACCTGTTGCAGGGCATGTCGTTCCCTGATGCGGTCATAACGCACATAGTGCATCGCCATAGTTTCATTATCCCAGACGTACCTGAGGTCTGCGAGCAGCACATCAAAATAATGCTGCGCAATGTTAATGACCTGATGCTGACGCGTATATTCAGACTTCAGTCTGCTTGCCACGATCAGGTTTTCAGCAGCACCGACTTTGCCGCTGGTCACACCGAAATCATACAGAACCTTGCGCACATTAAGCTGAGCAATATTATCATCGTGTGTCTGATCTAAAGCCAGTTCATTCGGCTGGACCCAGCCTGCGGTTAAACTTATTGAGGACTCCAGGGCATAGTTGCTTTGCGCTTGCTCGAATTCAGCATCGGCAGCGCGCTCCTCAGCCTGCGAAGCCATTAAGGCTGGATGCGAACCTTCGGTTCCCGCGGCAATGGCAAATTCCAGGGTCAAGGGCACCGGCAACGGTTGCAGTTCCTGACCGGCACTGGAATTCACTGTTAATAAACACGCGAAAGAAACAACCCAGATCAGTCGAATTGCATGTTTCTGTGAAGGCTGTGGACGATGATGAAACAATATTTTGCTAGTTATTTTGCTGTTGTCGTTTATAACGATTAAAGCTCATAGACGTGTATTTTTCATCGACTACATACTTTCCAAGCAGCATGAATTCATCAACGTCGGTAGTTGCCCCGGTATAACGCGCTACACGATTGCCACCAAGATCGAAAAATGCAAATACCGGTGTAGCACGTACACGATTCTTGCTGAACGCAAAATCTTTTTCGGGCATCACCTGTCCATTGAAATCAGTAATTTCAATATCGCCTTCGATATCGACATGAAAGATCAGGAAGTTCTCCCGATAGAACTCCTGCACCCGCTTTTGATTCAGCACTGTCGCACGCATGCGGGCGCAATAGGGGCAGTCTTCCTGTTGAAACATCAACAGTACACCCTTCTTGCCTTCGCCCCTGGCATTCACCAGTTCTTCGTCGAAGTTACCAAAACTTTCATTAAAAAAGTGCGTTTCCGGATCACGCAGTTCTGCCATCGTATGCGTGGATAGCAGCGAGCAAAACACTGGCAACAACAACTTTAAAATAAATAAACGTGTAATACTGCTCATCGAGTAAATCTGTATAAAAAGCTACAAACATAGCTTCCGCCAAATGCGCGGTTCAGCTTCCAGAGTATAATAAAAAAAGGCCCGAAACCGGGCCTTTTTTTCTTCTATAGTCCGTCAGACTTATTTGGCTAGATAATCCAGGTCCGACTGTTCAACATCACCGACTGACCATGCGCCGCGTGTCCTGGCATGGTTGACGGCAGCATCGATTTCGGATGATGAAGCATTACGATCGATATCAAAGTTCTGCCCAGGGAAAATCAGGTCAGGATCTTTGATCTGGCTGCGGTTAGCCTTGTAGATCAGAGGCCACTGGTACGGGTCGCCATAGATAGAGCTCTTGCCTGAAATGTTCCACAGGTTATCGCCACCTACAACAGTGTAGCTATCACTACCTGCCCCGGCACCCGCCGCCATCGAATCGTCCAGATCGCCAGCGGTCCTGTCGAGGAACTTCTGGTTCTCAGCTTCGGCCTGGGCTTTTGCATCATTCGCCTGAGCCAGTGCGTTGTTGGCAAGCTCCAGGGCTTTATCATAATCACCGTCAGCCAGTGCTTTCTCGGCATCCTTGATAATTGTACCTGTGTCACGCCATTCAAAACCCATTGCTGCCACTTCAGCATTGGCAGCCTTGGCGTTGGCAATTGCCTGTTCAGCAGCATTTTGGGCATCATCACCTGTGGTAGCACAACCTGCCAGCAGTCCAAGGCTCAGGACAGCGGCAGCAAATAAACGCGCAGTAGTTCGCATGATCATAAATCTCTCTCCAGATTCGGGAATTTTGGTTAGTAAAGGGTTAGTTATTTTTGTTCGGCTTATTATAGATGCAAACGCTATCAATGTGCACAGATACTGTCAAGAACTATCACCTATATTAGATAAGCCTTTTACAAGGCAGACACATCCAGTATGCTTGCTAACTCGCTGTATGAGGAGAACATAGATGACATCAGCCGTAAAAATATTTCACAATCCACGCTGCAGCAAGTCCCGTCAGACCATGCAACTGCTTGAATCTAATGGTGTTACGCCGGAAATCGTCGATTACCTGAAGCAGCCGCCAGGCTATGACGAGCTCGCGGAAACGCTGGCCCTGCTCGGCCTTGAGCCGCGTGAGCTGATACGCACCCATGAAAAGCCCTACAAGGAAAATAACCTGGACGATCCGGATTTGAGTCAACAGGACCTGATCAGGGCAATGGTCGAGAATCCGATACTCATCGAGCGCCCGATTGTGGTCCATGATGGCAAGGCAGTCATCGGACGCCCCCCTGAAAAAGTGCTGGATATCCTGTAATGGCTGAAATTCTGGTGCTTTATTACAGCCCTGGCGGCACAACAGCCGAAATGGCAAATGTAATTGCCCGCGGTATTGAACAGGTAGAAGGCATGCAGGCGCGTATTCGTACGGTACCGCCGGTTTCCGCGGTGTCAGAACAGGTTGAGGATGCCATCCCCGGCAGCGGTCCGCTGTATGCCAGCAACGATGACCTGGAACAATGTAGCGGCCTGGTCATGGGCGCACCTACCCACTTTGGAAATATGCCCGCTGCATTGAAACACTTTATCGACAACACCAGTCCTTTGTGGATGTCTGGCGCGCTCGCCGGCAAACCCGCAGGCGTGTTTACCGCAAGCACGAGCCTGCACGGCGGCCAGGAAACCACCTTGTTAACGATGATGCTGCCACTGCTGCATCACGGCATGCTGATCGTCGGGCTTCCCTACACCCAGGTCGAACTGTTTCGCACCAGCACAGGAGGCACGCCCTATGGTGCCAGCCGTTTAACGGATGATCTGGAAACACATCCTCTGAGCGAAGAAGAACGAACGCTTTGCATTACACTTGGCCAGCGCGTAGCCGAGACCGCAATAAAGCTCTACGGCGTTTAACGGACTATCAGGTGCAACTCGACAACGTAAAAATACCCCACTGGATCACGCTCACAGGTTATTTCGGTCTGGTTATCGGTATCTATGCCTGGCATATGTGGATCAATAAAACAGCCGATCATGCCATCTCTATCATGCTGATCGTTCAGCTTGGACCACTGATGTTTCCGCTTCGGGGCCTGCTTGCCGGCAAGATATATACGCATGCATGGTCGATGTACCTGGCCATCTTCTATTTCGTGGCCGGTGTATGGTATGCGGGCGCAGAGGAAACCATGTGGTTTGGCATGTATATCATCGCCAACAGCATGCTGTTTTTTGCCGGCACGCTGTTGTACACGCGCTATGCCAGCAGACAGGCCGCCGACCAAGCCGGCAACAAGCATTAGGTCTAACGCAAAGGCCGCAAAGACGCGAAGAACGCAAAGGAAAAACGTTTTAATGGTATGTGTTCAGGCGTGATCAGGAGACAAGCCAGTCTTGCCTGCTACGCTGCAGGCCAGCATAAGCGAAGCGTTGCTGGCGCTATTATTCAGGAAATAATCCCGCTGCCGTAAAAAACGCTTATTCTAAAAAATATTATTTTACCGCAGAGGCGCGGAGGCGCTGAGATAGATAAAGGTTTACAAGGAACGACTTTAGTCGCGAATTCTGTTTCGTATAACCGGGCAGATGTTCGCGGCTAAAGCCGCTCCTACGTGCAAACCATAATCAACCTTTGCGTTCTTTGTGCCTTTGCGGCCTTTGCGTTTAAATCTGATGCCTATTCAGGCGTCAGTGTCAGTTTCGAGTACGGATTTTATGAAGGGAATGGTCAGCCTGCGTTGCATTGCCATGGAAGCTTTATCGAGATGATCCAGGCGCTCGAACAAATCAAATAAATCTCGCGGATAATGTGTTAGCAGGTAGTTGGCAACATGATCCGTCACTTCCAGTCCAGACTGCTGTGCGCGTTTTTGCATGGCCAGAATCTTGTCCTTGTCTTCGAGATCATGCAAATGAAATACCGGGCCCCAGCCCAGACGCGAACGCAGATCTGCCAGATCAATGTCACAGGACTCCGGTGATTTTTCAGCCGCAAGTAAAATGCTTTTGCCGGCATCCCTGATACGATTAATCAGATCAAACAGCGCCTCTTCCCATTCAGCAGATTGCATGATGGCATCGATATCATCAATGCAGACCATGTCGAGCTGCTCGAGTCCATCGAAGATCTGCGCTGAACCGCCAGCGATCTCCCTGGCGGGTAAATAACACACCGTCATTCGGGATTGTGATGCGAGATTGCACGCGGCCTGCAGCAGATGGCTTTTGCCGCTTCCCTTGTCAGCCCAGATCAGGATCTGCGTTTCACCCTCGCCGCCGGCCATCTGTCTGACCAGGTCAACCACCAGTTGATTGTTCCCCGCAATGAACGCATTGAATGTATAGCGTTCACGAGGCTCGAATGTGAGTGGCAGCTGCTGGTAAGGTTGCTGCATCATCGCCCGCCCTGCTTACTTGCGATAGTTGTAACGCAGTAGAGTCTGTTGATTTGCATCGCCGCCTGGCTGTATTGAATCGACAATGGGTTCAAGTCTTTTATCGGTAGAAACCAGTCTTATAAAATCATCAATATCGCCCCGAAGATCAATACGGAAGACAACCCGCCCCTCATCTACACTGGCGACAAGGGTTTGTCTGACTGCAGTCAGGTCCTCGAGGAAGATTTGTATGTTTCGATACGCCTGCACCGAATCAACATTATTGATCTCTACCAGTAAATCGGGTTCGGTGATGTTGGTACGTTCGAGTACAGCATAGTGCTGGCCGATCTTGTCTGCTGACAGGTCGATACCATCGGCAATTACCGTATTGTAATCACTCCCGCTCAACGACCAGCTGTAGACGGAATTATCCACAAACACTGACCAGCCCCCTTTCCAGTCACTGCCGGTCCAGGATAAACGGCCGACAATCGCCGGTCCTTTGGTGTAACGTTTTGACGCAACTTTCACCGGTTCGCCAAAAGCCGCCCAGACATCGGCAAAAGGAAGCAGTTTCTGGTCTTTGCTGTCATAGTCTGGCCAGACCACAGGCAAGCCGCGTCTACCCGCAGACAACTCAACCGAGTCTTTTAACAGCGAAGTATCGCCTTGTTTCAGCACGTATCTGTTGTTACCGTCACGCACAGCCAGCCAGACAACAGCCTCGCTACGGTGCTCACCCCAGACAGCATGGCCGTTTTCACGCAGCAAATTGATTATTCTTCCCGCGTTGAATTGAATCTTTAATGTATACCAGACACTCGCTGACGGTGAAGCACCGGCAGTTTTTTCATCTTCCGTGTCTTCAACATAGCTGAACTGCTGCACATACGTTGATGCATTGCCTGGCTCTATATTCTGCAAGATCGAGCGGCTTCCAGACACGCGGATTAACACTTCCTCCAGTCCCTTGCTAAAAACAGCCGTTCGGACCTGACTGCTCTGATCGGGCACTGGAAATTCAACGTCATACAAATTTTTAACAACGACGGCGCCGGCATCTGGCACAATTGAGACCAGCAGGAGCAGCAGGCTTGCTAAAGATGTAAAACGCAGGGTGTTGACTGATAAAATGGTTTTCATACTGAACGACAATAATCCGGAAAATACTAATTTGGACCTTCAGGAGCGTGTACAATACCACACCTGAAGATCCTCTGAAGCAGTTATGTCTGAACAAAAACAACAAAAACCACTAAGTTATCGCGATGCCGGTGTTGATATCGATGCCGGCAATGAACTGGTCGAAAAAATAAAGCGCAGCGTCGCCAGCACAAAGCGTCCCGGGGTGATGGGAAGCCTTGGCGGTTTTGGCGGCCTGTTCGAGCTGCCGCTTGACCGTTACAGGCATCCGGTTCTGGTTTCCGGCACTGACGGCGTGGGTACAAAACTGAAACTGGCGATACAGCTGGGCAAACATGACACCATCGGCATCGACCTTGTCGCCATGTGCGTCAATGACATACTGGTACTGGGTGCAGAACCATTGTTTTTTCTCGACTATTACGCCACCGGTGCGCTTGATACCGAAATCGCAGCCGAAGTGATCGAAGGTATAGCAGAAGGCTGCAGACAATCCGGTGCTGCGCTGATCGGTGGTGAAACCGCCGAAATGCCCGGAATGTACCAGGCCGGCGATTATGACCTTGCCGGATTCTGCGTTGGTATCGTAGAAAAAGACCATGCGATAGACGGCAGCAAGGTCGAACCCGGAGATGTGTTGATAGCCCTGGCATCCAGCGGACCTCATTCCAACGGGTACTCATTAATACGTAAAATTATCGAGGTCAGCGGCAGCAAGCTTGACGAGGATTGCAATGGTATACCACTCGCTGATGCCCTGCTCGCCCCCACAAAAATTTATGTATCCGCGCTGAACGACATTATTAACAACAAAGCCGTACATGCACTGGCACATATCACCGGCGGCGGCCTGCTGGAGAACCTGCCGCGTGTGCTTCCCGGGAATACCTGTGCAGTTATCGACACCGATAGCTGGAGCATGCCGAGCGTCTTTCAATGGCTGCAGCAACATGGCAATATCGAACAAATGGAGATGTACCGCACCTTCAACTGCGGCATCGGCATGGTTGCCGTGGTGCCTGAACATGAAGCCGATATCATCGTGCAAACTCTGAATGACAGCGGCACCGAGGCATGGCGGCTTGGCAAGGTTGAAGCATCCAGCGGCGCAGCGGCTGTCCGGTTTAAATAACTTCACCAACCATCGTACGTGACACTGAAATCAATCGTCATATTGATCTCCGGCAGCGGCACCAACCTGCAGGCTATTATAGACGCGGTAAAACAGGGCCGAATCAATGCCGGCATCACTGCAGTAATCAGCAACCGCGCCGACGCCATGGGGCTGCAACGCGCCCAGCGTGAAAACATCAATACAGCAGTGATCGACCAGAACGAATACCCCGATCGCACTGCCTACGACGAAGCACTCATCGCCGAAATTGACAAATACAATCCTGACCTTGTCGTGCTCGCCGGATTCATGCGCATTCTCAGTGGTAAATTCATCAGTCATTACCGCAACGCCATACTGAATATTCACCCCTCCTTACTGCCCGAATTCAAAGGCCTGCATACACACCGTCGCGTCCTGGAATCGTCGAACCAGGTACATGGCGCAAGCGTGCATTTCGTCAACAATGAACTCGACAGTGGCCCGGTGGTCATACAGGCACAAGTTCCTGTGCTGCCGGGCGACACCGAGGAAACCCTCGGCGCGCGCGTTTTACAGCAGGAACATATAATCTACCCGATGGCGATTGAATGGTTTATTGAGGGTAGACTCCAATTTAATGATAACGAAGTCCTACTGGACAACAAGGTTTTACACAGGCCTGTATTATGGAACGAAAATCAACTCACTTTCTCACAACAGCATTAGCCATACTTATCCCGCTCCAGGCATTTCTTTTTACACCAGTAACGGTACTGGCAAACGGGCTTCCCCAGAAATTTGAAGCCAATTACACGCTGGAGATGTTCGGCATTACCCTGGCGGAGGCAACTCATAAACTTGAGCAGACTGAAAAAGGCCTGTCAATGGCGGTTTCTTCATACCCGGTAGGCCTGCTGGCGTTTCTCTATGATGGCCATGTTGACATACACAGTGATATCAAAAATGACAACGGGCAGCTATTGCTAGTCAATCATGACTACAACCATAGCGAGGACGAGGATGATACCACTGTCCGCTACCAGATCGACTGGGCCAACAACAAGGAAAAAAGACCGGCCGGAAATGTAACCGGCCTGTACAAGGGCGAAGCAATACATATCAACAGTGATGAGCCTGTATGGGACCCCCTCTCCATTCAGGCCCTCATTATCATTAACGCCAACAAGGAATCCGCATCATATAAACACGGACTGCTTATGAAGGGCGAGCTAAGACATTATGTAATTGAAAACCTGGGAAAGGAAACAATCGATTTCAACGGAACCAAAATGACAGCACTGAAAACGCTTGTTAAGGAAGCCGACAGAGACAGGCTAATTTATGTATGGATGCTTCCCGACTACCACAATATCCCGGTAAAATACGAGCACTGGAAAAATGGAGACCTCACATCAACGGTACTGCTTCAAAGCGTTACCTTCGAGGATGACGGCATAATCAACACACTGACCCTGGTGGACAGCACCGAAACAGATGATTTTGAAGACTGATGACAACACCGAAGAAGAATGGATCAGCAAATCACAACGCAAGCGCGATTGTGATTCTTTACAGCACATCAGCGATCGTTTACTGAAGCTCAAACCCGAGGATCTGGCTCTTATAGACCTCCCCGACGCGCTCAAGGATGCACTGCATGAAGCACACCGCATCCACTCAAACAGCGCACTTAAAAGGCAGCGGCAGTATCTTGGCAAGCTCATGCGCACATGCGACAGTGACAGCATTGAAAGTCAGCTCAACAGCATCATCCATAGAAACGACACCAACACTGCGCAATTCAAGAAAATTGAAAGATGGCGTGACCGGCTTATCGAACATGACAGGGAAGTACTCGGAGAAATAATCCGGGAACATCCAGCCCTGGATCGGCAGCATGTTCACAACCTTGTTCGCCAGGCCGCAAAAGAAGCATCTGCCGACACACCGCCGGCGGCTTCGAGAAAACTGTTCAAATATCTACGGGAAATTTCAGTGGAGAGTGGCGAGTAACGGGTGGCAGCCCGTATTTGTTTGGCGCAAACAAGGTAAAAGTCGCTAAAACAGCAAATAATTAATTTGCCTTTAATACCATAAACCCTTCTGCGCTGTTTGCGTGTTTTGCGGCTAAAAGATAAAAAATATTCAGATTGATACACAGCCGATGCACACACTATCAACGACTATTGACACATTATGCTGTTTGTCGATTGATCAGGCATAGGGGATTTTGCAATCCAGACGCTTGTGCTGCAATGCGGGGAAATTCTTTCTGGTTTTTCGCAGTTTCTCTAAATCTATTTCCGAAACCACGACACCGGTACCATGTGGCAGCCGATTCAGCACAACACCCCATGGATCGACAATCATGCTGTCGCCATAGGTCTCACGACCGCTTTTATGATACCCGCCCTGATCGGGCGCGACCATGTAACACAGGTTTTCTATCGCACGTGCACGCAATAACGATTCCCAGTGTGCGCGTCCAGTCAGGCTGGTGAATGCCGACGGCAACACGCATATCTCCATGCCCACATCAGCCATCGCCCTGAAAAGCTCTGGAAAACGAAGATCATAACAGACAGCCATGCCAAGCTTGCCGAAAGGCGTATCTACCACAACGATATCATCACCCGACTCGATCGTTTCTGATTCATTGTAACTTTCATTACTGTCTTCGAGAACCACGTCAAAAAGATGTATCTTGTCGTATCTTGCAACCACCTCGCCGCTATCGTTGTACAACAGCGAGGCGCTGTAGACTTTCCCTGTAACACCTGACTCGAGTGGTATGGTTCCCCCTACAATCCAGACTCCGTGCTTACTCGCCTGCTGCGACAGAAACTGTTGAATTAACCCTTCACCTGCTGTCTCTGCAATGGCCACCTTGTCCATTTCCGACAGGCCCATAATGGCAAAATTCTCCGGCAATACAACCAGCTCGGCGTCCTGCTGAACAGCAGTCTTGATCAGCTTTTCCGCCTCTTCAAGATTGGCCTTTACATTCGGGCCCGAGGCCATTTGTACTGCAGCAACTACACTCACCTGAAATTTTCTCCTGATCGAATGACTCGTAAACGTATTATATCTCCCTGACCACTGCCTGGCACCGCAACCATGCTTGTGGACGGAACACCCAGCGCCACCAGCCAGTCCATTAACTGATGCACCCAGAGCTCACCTTCCTCACCACCCGGGTACTGCAATTCAATCTTTTGCCGATTATCTGAAGACCAGCCCTTGACAACCTCGGCAATCCCATCGGTCCCCAGCAAGCGCTCGCCGTTTCTCGACAATTCCCACTGCTCGGCATGCAGCTCAGTTTCAACAGGCATAGCAACGGCGGTGTTAACAGCCAACAAGGCAATCATAACAAATTGCGCTACAAGCTTCGTAGCAGTTTTCCCGGTATTACTCAAAATCATCAAATAAGTCCTCTGGCCCTTCTTTATCCGAATCGCTGGACATACTCTTCACCACCGGGTCACTCCATGAACCTTTTATGGTGTGTATATCCTTGCCTATAAGATCAATCTCGAAGATCTCCTGCAATAGCATCAGACCAACACCGATCGTAGGCCCAGCAATCAATGTGCCACCTGCCAGTGTGGCAACTGATGAATGCGGCCTGACAATTGCGATCAGATCATAATCCTGATCCTCCACGCCAATCCGACCCATCATCGTCAGATCAGCGGCCGATGCCGTTATCTCGGTGTCCTGTGTTACTGCGTCCCCGCCACCAAAAACATAAGTCCCATTAATCGAATCGAACACAAAGCCTTTCTTGTATACATCGGCAAAATCCAGGCTCAGGCGCCTTGGCAAGTGCAGCAGATTGAACAGCCCCAGAAATCGACCGCCAGCGCCCGGGTCAATGTTGGAAACAATCCCGTTTTCAAATTCAACGCTGGTATTGCCTGTTAACGATCCCCAGCTAAATCTGTAAGGCGCCCCTGGCCACTGCCAATTAAGCTCAGCCTTTGCCTTGCTTTTATCTACATATCTAGAATAGCCCAAATGCTGCAGCGCATCTCCCATATTTTCACTTGAGAGCTTGAAGCTTAAAGTTGTTTCTTCATCCAGGCGCCACGATCTTCTCAGCCAGCTGCCCTTGCCGCTCACCTGCAAATACGGGTCGTTAATGCTTATGTTATTTATCACCATCCCCCGCGGATGATGATCAGTCTCGAATCCCACATTACTCAAGCTCCAGTCATGCCATACCAGCGTTTTTGTTTTTAAACGCAAGGAAGGTATGCTCGATGCTTTTAGTTTCCATTTTCTCGCCGTTGCACCGTCACCAGTCATAAATGCTGACAAATTGAGAAATTCAAGGTCGAACTTGCCTGTAGTATCTACATCAAAATTCGCGTTTAACTCGCCCTTACCGGTGATCACGGGAGAAGACACGTCGAACTGCCAGTTATTATCATCATCAAATGTTGCAGTTAAATCAAGCCTGTCGGTAGATGTAACATTCAACCGGCGCACATCTCCAAGCATCTTCAGATTAATTGAAACGGGTACGCGCTGCCCAGCAGGTTTATGAATAATATTAGAAACACCGATGTTGACACCTTCGAGCGTGGATGTTGCTTCAAACATGACATTGTAGTCAGTTGACTTGTGCGGGACATGCATGACCACGTCCCAATGCGAGCTTCCGTCAAGTATCGAAGGGTAACTCCAGTCAAATCGCCTGAGTAGTGACGCGACTTCCCAGTTCCCGCTGATATGAAACAGGGTTTCAGGGTTTGTTTCATCTTCGCTTTGCCGTACAGCAAGCTTGACAGGCTGTCCATAAAATTTACCGCGAATGTCTTCACCCAGTAAGCACGTCGTGGTAAATGACATCTTTCCATTGATGTCGGTCAAAAGGTAGTCGGTAATGGGGAAAAACAGCTCATTGTCACTGAAAATGATATCACCTCTGACCTGCAGTTCCTCCATGGCCCTCCTGTCCTTACCCAGTGGCACATCGAGTTCGAGCCTGATTTCAGCCTGACCGCTAGCCTGAAATTGCTCAACAGTTCTGCCAAGCGTACGGTCCAGCCCACTGTTCCAGATATATTGCTGCAATTCATCGGCCGGTGCCGTGACATTACCCGAGACCCGTAGCATCGCATCCCTGAGATCGGGAATGCTTGCATAAATCAACGCCGCAGCGCCGCTTTCTTCATGACTGCGGCCATTCTCTATAAACAACGATGCATTGTGGAAACGTACCGTTGCAGAAGCATTCTGCACATCAGGCCAACCATCGAGAAAATGCAGCCTCCCCTCTGCGACATCGAACAGGATCTGCAGAACACCCTGGCTATCGTCAAAGGGGTATTCGTTGGCAAAACCACGAAAAACGAAACTGCCGGATGGAACATAACCACCAACAATTGCACTATCGAGCCAGTGCACGAGACTATCGGACATTATGGACGTTGGAAGATACCGGTAAGCGTCTTTACCTATGCCATTCACGGCATTGCCCTGTATATCGAGAAAGACCCTGTTATCAGCTGAAATTTCCGCAAACGCGCGCGTGACTGTCTCTATGTGCTGATTTTTCACATGCAGCGCCGGCGTATCCAGCTTGAACACACCATCCTCAAACTCAAACGCCACCTTGCCACTGATAGTGTCCAGCTGTAACGGCCACCTGAATAAATCCCCAGCCTTCACAATCACATCGCTGGAATCGAGCTGCAATTCCGACTTGTTACTATCTATCGCCAGTTCACCATCAAGCCCTTTGATAACAATGCCCCGATCTGCGATATTCAAACCAAGGTTGGTAAATCCGCTACTCAGTTGAAGGTCAGGTATTTCATCTTCACTGAATACTGCTTCGAAATTAACAAATTCACCTTCTGGTACATAGCCGAGATAATCGCTGAACGCAGACACATCAACAGCTTCAGGAAGTACATGGAGCAAGGGCAGGATATCAACCGGCTTGAGATAACTGGCAAGAATGCGCCAGTCCGTTTCATCATTGGCGACAACAATATCCGCCACTTCATTCCATAAGGAGCCATCCTTCTGCAAAATCAGATCACGCACATCAAGGCGCCAGCCCTGATTCAGAGTACGCCAGAATACTTTTGTTTCCAGTCGATCTGCTGACCATGTTTTGTTGCGATGATTAATATTCGCAAGAACCAGGTCCGTTGCTTTTATACCCGCAGAAAAACGCGTGACGTTCGCCTTATTGATATGAACCCAGAAATTCGTATCAAGCTTGCCGCTGCCATGCACAAACTCCTTGATTCTGGTTGTACTGACCCAGTTTTCAAATACCAGCCCGGTACCGCTGAAATGGAATTTTGCTTCGAGACTTTCAAACTTCCTGAGATCACCATCAAGCTCTGCCACAACACGCAATCTTTCGCCAAGATCAGGCGGGAGCCCTACGTCAATCTCGAAATATTGCTTACCATGATAATTCTCAAGCAAAACACTGGCGCCTTCAAAATTCATGTTCCGGCTCCTGCCGGTAAAATCGACCCAGTGTACGCGACTGTCGATAAGTGCAATGTTTGCATTCAACAGCAGATCGGTCAGCGCTTGCGAGTCTTTTGATGACTGTTTCTCGTATACTTCAAAACCCTGAATGACCCACTTGCCATTGTCATGTCGTTCGATGAAAAGTTCTGCACCATGCAGACTGATATCGCCTACCATTGGCATCATGAACCTGAGCGATTCCAGGTATGCGAGCGAGAAATTAGCTTCAGACAGAGTGAACAGCTGTTCCTTGCCGTCTTCTTTATAGATAACCAGGTCCAGCAGTTTGAGTCTTGGTGCAAACCAGTACATGTCCGCATCGAGCGTACCAATACTCACCGGCAGACCTATCTGCTCACTAATACCCTGTTCTATTTCTGCAATATATCCTGTTGCATAAGGCAGCAAGGTACGCAGCAAAGTAAAAGCGACAGCCAATACGATCAGCGCGACTGCCACAGAAGAAATCAGGCAGATACGGATTTTTCTTATCCAGCCCATTTGCTGATTTTATTTCAAGTAATAATGATGCGCGGTGACATGTGTCACATAATCACGACATCATACTGTTCTTGGTTAAACATCGCCTCAACCTGGAACTTGATAGGTATAGCGATAAAATCTTCGAGTTCAGCGAGGCTACCGGATTCTTCATCAACCAGAAGATCCACTACATCCTGTGAAGCCAGCACCAGCAACTCCCGGGCATCAAACTGTCTTGCTTCACGCAATATCTCCCTGAATATTTCATAGCAAATGGTTTCCGCCGATTTCACTGTGCCTCGCCCCTCACAGGTTGGACACACAGTGCACAGCACATGTTCCAGGCTCTCCCGGGTTCTTTTGCGTGTCATTTCGACAAGCCCAAGCGTTGATACCTCGCACACCTGCGTGCGCGCATGATCCTTCTCCAGCGCCTTTTCAAGTGCACGCATCACCTGGCGTTTGTGCTCATCTTCGGCCATGTCGATAAAATCGAGTATAACGATACCGCCGAGATTTCTCAGGCGTAACTGGCGCGCAATTGCCTGCGCTGCCTCCAGGTTGGTTTTAAAAATGGTCTCTTCAAGGTTTCTGCTGCCTACAAAGCCACCGGTATTTACATCGATGGTCGTCATCGCCTCGGTCTGGTCAAGCACAAGATGCCCGCCTGATTTCAGATGAACCTTTCGTTCCAGCCCCTTCTGAATCTCGTCCTCGACGCCATGCAAATCGAAAATCGGGCGCTCGCCCGGGTAATGCTCGATAACATCGGTAACCTCGGGCACATAGGTTTGCGCAAATTCCTTCATGATTGAATAAGTTTCCCTCGAATCAACCCGGATCTTCTCAAGATCCTCATCGACCATGTCGCGCAATACACGTAGATACAGCGGAAGATCCTTATGCACAACAGTACCCGCTGAAGCATCTTTTGCCTTGTTGTTAACGGCTTCCCAAACACGGTTCAGGTAGTTAATGTCACTGGATATCGATTCCGTGGTTGCAATCTCAGCTGCGGTGCGAATGATATAACCGGTATCCTTGGCTCGTTCATCCTGTGACAACAGCATGTTACGCAAACGCTCTCTTTCTTCGTCACTTTCAATACGGGATGAAACACCCACGTTGCTGGAATTCGGCATAAACACCAGGTAGCGTGAAGGAATGGTTATATTGGTCGTCAGGCGTGCGCCCTTGGTACCCAGGGGATCCTTGATGACCTGTACCAGCAACTCCTGCCCTTCACGCAGCACCTGGCTGATATGCGGCATGCCGCCGCCATTTCCATTCTGACGAGCCTGTGCAACATCAGACACATGCAAGAAAGCCGCACGCTCGAGCCCAAGTTCGATAAAGGCAGCTTCCATTCCAGGCAATACCCGTGCCACCCTTCCCTTGTATACATTACCGACCAGGCCTTTGCTCCGCCGCCGTTCGATATAAATCTCGTGCACCATGCCGTTTTCGAGAATCGCAACACGTGTTTCCTGCGGTGTGATATTGACCAGGATTTCCTTACTGATAGTCATCGATAGTATTCTTTCTCTATAAAAATTAAATGCCACAAGCCGAGAACAGCTTTGCAGTTTCATACAACGGCAGTCCCATGACACCCGAATAGCTGCCGTTCAAATTAACGATGAACCGAGCTGCGATGCCCTGAATAGCATAAGCGCCCGCCTTGTCCAGCGGTTCGCCGGTTGCCACATAGTCAGTAATCTGCTGTTCAGAAAGTGTTGTAAACTCGACTTCGCTGCTGCTGATTTCCGTCAGTTCAGTGGTGGCCGTAACCAGAGCTACAGCCGTGTGCACCTTGTGCTTCTTACCTGAAAGTCTAGTTAAAAAAACCGCCGCTTGCTGCCTGTTTACCGGTTTACCGAGCACTTCGCCATCGATTTCTACCACGGTATCGGCGGCCAGCACGGCCAGATCATTTCCCTGTTCTGATATCTGTTTGTATCCAAGGCGCGCTTTCTCGATCGCCAGCCGCTTTACATGTTGCAACACAGTTTCACCAGGCAGCATGGATTCATCCATATCAAGAGCATGGACATGAAACTCAATACCAATTTGCTCCAGTAATTCTCTTCGTCGTGGCGAGGCAGAAGCCAGTATCAATCTCAGGCTCACGTACTCAGGCTCTATGGTAGGGGTGGTTGTTTAATATACTCCAGGCACGGTACAGCTGTTCGACGATAATGACGCGTACCAGCGGATGCGGGAAAGTCATGTCAGATAGAGAAACTGCCTGGTCTGCCTGTTGCAGCAGCTCATTCGACAAGCCGTCCGGGCCGCCGATGACTATCGCGATGTCCTGGCCCTGCTGCATCCAGTTATCCAGTGTGGTTGCAAGTTTCTCAGTCGATATCCTGCTTCCTTTTACGTCCAGTGCAACCAGGCTGCACCCGGCCGGGATAGCGTCCAGTACCTTCCTGCTTTCATCCCGAACGATTCGCTGGATATCAGGATTCTTACCGCGTTTGAGCAGCGGCACTTCAATCGTATTGAGCTGTAATTCACGCGGTAGTCGTTTCAGGAAATCAGCACAGGCCTGGTCAACCCATGCAGGCATTTTCTGGCCGACTGCAATCAGGTGTATATGCACAGATTAGAAGGATTCCTGCTGCCTGGAGAGATCAACCTGCCACAGATTCTCGAGATCATAGAATTTACGAATCTGGGGTTGCATGACATGCACAACCACGTCAGCAAGATCAACCAGCATCCATTCGCCATCGGTTTCGCCCTCGACACCAATGGGTGGGTGCCCGGCTTTTTTAGCTTCCATCACCACATTACCGGCTATGGATTTAACATGCCTGCTTGAGTTTCCGCTGGCTACGATGATGTAGTCTGTGACATCAGTCTTGTCGCGCACGTCCAGTTCAACAATATTTTCCGCTTTGAGGTCTTCGAGTGCATTCATCACCAGCACCCTGATTTCATCTACACCCATATTCAGTTTTTCACCATCTTCATTAATTTATTGTTCACCTCGTCAGGCAGCAGATAACGTACGCTTTGACCTTTCGCCAACATCGCCCTGATATGGCTCGCTGATATATCGAGCTGTGTTACTGATTGTAACAGGATTCGGCCTGCGGCTACTTCGAATAAGCCGGACGTTTCTGTTACAAGCGTGGCAGGCAACTGCTGGATAAAGTCACCGCTTATCTCGAAACCGGGCCGGGTGGTGACGACGAGGTGGCATAATTCAGGGATTCGCTGCCATTGATGCCATTGTTTCAAGCCAAGAAATGCATCCATCCCAAGAATCAGGCAAATCGGATGCGATGGAAAATCATTGCGCAACGATTCAAGCGTATCGACCATGTAGGAATGGCCCTCGCGTTTCAGTTCACGCTGATCCAGCTCGAAGCCGGGCTGATCACCGATTGCCGTCTTCAACAGTTCGAGCCGGTTCTCCACGTTTAGCCAGGGTGTCTCACGGTGAGGCGGAATACGGTTTGGCAAAAAGCGCACCTGTTCCAGGCCAATGGCCTGCATTACTTCCAGCGCCGGACGCAAATGTCCGAAGTGAACCGGATCGAAGGTACCACCCAAGACGCCGATCATTCGATCGGCTGGGGGGACGAGGGACGAGGGACGAGGGACGAGGAATTACGCCGAATGGCCTTTAGAAAAAAACACTGTTCACTATTCACTATTTACTATTCACTGTGTAAGTCATTGAATCCCCGGATTCCGCTTCGCTGCATCCAGGCTACACCCTTCTTGTTTGTTGTTACTCGTTACTCGTTCCTCGTTCCTCGTCACTTGCTTATGTCCTTATATGCCCATCACCCAGAACAACATACTTTTGCGAAGTAAGGCCTTCGAGACCGACGGGACCGCGTGCGTGCAGCTTGTCGGTACTGATACCGATTTCCGCACCCAGGCCATACTCGAAGCCATCGGCAAAACGGGTGGAGGCATTTACCATCACCGAGCTGGAATCGACTTCACGCAGGAACTGTCTTGCCCGGGTATAGTTCTCGGTAATGATCGACTCGGTGTGTTGTGAGCTGTGGGTATTGATATGGTCGATTGCCGCATCAATACCATCGACCACGCGAATCGACAGGATCGGCGCCAGGTACTCGGTATCCCAGTCTTCGTCTGTCGCAGCTTTAACTTCTTCCATAATCGCACGGGTTTTTTCACAGCCACGCAGTTCAACGCCTTCGCTCTCCAGGTGTGCGCACAGGTCCGGCAGCACATCAGCGGCAACGGATTCCGCGACCAGCAGTGTCTCCATGGTATTGCAGGTACCATAACGCTGCGTCTTGGCATTGACCGAGACCCGCACCGCCTTGTCGATATCCGCCGTGTCATCGATGTAGGTGTGACAGACGCCGTGCAGGTGCTTGATGACGGCAACGCGTGACTCGGCACTGATGCGTTCGATCAGCCCCTTGCCGCCGCGCGGCACGATGACATCGACGTAATCCTGCATGCGCACCAGTTCACCCACCGCCGCACGGTCGGTCGTCTCGATGACCTGCACCACGTCTGCCGGCAGCCCGGCCTCGGACAGACCCTGGTGGATAAACGCGGCTATCGCCTGGTTGGAGTGAATGGCTTCAGAACCACCGCGCAGGATGGCGGCATTGCCCGACTTCAGGCACAAACCGGCGGCGTCGGCCGTCACGTTCGGTCGCGACTCGTAGATAATCCCGATCACGCCCAGCGGTACGCGCATGCGCCCGACCTGGATACCCGACGGGCGGTAGTTCATATCGGAGATACTGCCAACCGGGTCCGGTAACAGCGCCATCTCGCGCAAGCCCTCGGCCATGGCAGCAATGCGAGCATCATTGAGTTCAAGCCGGTCAAGCAGGGCCGCATCGAGGCCGTGTTGCCGGCCTGCTGCCATGTCCTTGTCGTTTTCTGCCTTGAGCCTGTCGGCACCGGTCTCGATCGCGTTGGCAATCGCATGCAGTGCTGCATCTTTTCTTCCGGAATTGGCGCGGCCAATGTCACGGGACGCCGCGCGTGCGCGCACGCCCACACCCTGCATGTACTGTGGAATATCGAGTTGTAGTGTCTCTGCTTCCGCGCTCATTGTCTTCAGGATACCTGCTCGAGTCGTTCAGAATCAGGCAAGGCCTGTTTTCCCGCCAGTGTGAGCACCAATTGTAACAGTTCATCCTGGACGTTGCCCGCTTCCCGCCCCTTGCTGATGCGGTCGATACGGGCGCAGTGGTGCAGCATCATGCCGCAGCGGGCAGGACTGAGTCGCTGCAGGGCAGCAGTGACAACGGCCTTGCGGGCCGTCCATACACGATGACGGCTGACAACGGCAGCTGCCTGTTGCCCGCTGGCCACTGCGGCGGCCATCGCGGCCAGCGTACGGATCTCCCGGGACA
>Ga0209536_100004291_pt1 | contig 22542 bp, 16 predicted proteins | sample DeeMarSeWOR28_12_FD_187461 | JGI IMG/M metagenome (GOLD analysis project Ga0209536, IMG submission 187461) | Marine sediment microbial communities from White Oak River estuary, North Carolina - WOR-2-8_12 (SPAdes) (version 2) | ecosystem: Environmental > Aquatic > Marine > Intertidal zone >... | reverse complement strand
CTTCCAGCCTGAATTCAGCCGTATCGCCGAGTGAATACCAGGTGGTCCCCGGAGGCTCCACGGAACCTTCCCCGTCAATGATCACATCCACATAGAAATATTCCGTTTCTCCGGTCAGCTCCACCCAGTCCAGGTTCATTAATGAGAGCGTGGTATCGGCATGCCTGAACAGCATTTTCAGGGTATGCCTTCCACTGCGGAGATACAAAGGAAATGATACCGTGGTGGTATCTGATTCTATCAGCAGAGAGTCACTCAGCACCTCGTCGACCAGAATATAGACCATGCATTCTGGCTCTGCATCCGACATCTTTATCTGTGCGTTGTAGGTTTCCGTGCCCAACACCTCAAGTACATAAACGATCCAGTCCCCATCCTCTATATCTCCCACCGCCACAGCCGAATCCCCGACAGAGAGGTTACTCACCCCAGCGGAACGAAAATGTTCTTCGGCCTCAAAGCGGCCGGGAATGACCTTTCCGGGAGCGGACCCTATCAGATCTATTCCCACCCCGGTGGTGGTCTGAACAACCTCCTGCATGGTACCGTCTTCATTGTAATGCAGCGAATCGATGCAGATATTCCTGCGATTGATGGATCCTCCATTGTAATTACCCACATGGTAGAAATAGTACCATTGATCGTGGAATTCAACCATCGAATGATGGTCCTGGGCCCCGGGGGGATTCCGGTTCAGTTCTCCCTTGTACTCAAATGGTCCGTAAGGGCTGTCGCCCATGGCGTAATATCCCTGGTAGGGCCAGCAGGAATGGCAGGTGTATGAGAAGTAATAGATCCCGTCGCGTTTGTGCAGATACCCGCCTTCCCCGAAATTTTTCGCTCCATAATCAATGATCCTGGGTGTTTCGGCCAGTTCGGTCATGTTCTCTTTCAGCCGGGCAATTTTCGGCACAGCGGTGCCCACATCCCCCCCGCCCCACAGCAGGTAGGCCTGACCGTCATCATCCACAAAACAGGCGGGATCGATGTGATCGGTGCCTTCGATATAATGACCCACATCGGTAAAAGGTCCTTCAGGGACAGGGCTGGTGGCCACTCCGATCCTCCATCGCCATTCACTGGAAAGATGAGGAAAGTAGAGGTAGTAGGTACCGTCCTTGTAGGCCGCATCGGGAGCGAACATCCAGCCACCGTTCGGATTGCCCCAGGCCACATCCCGTGAATGCAGGATCTCCCCGTGATCGGTCCAGTTAACCAGATCGTAAGAAGAAAACACATGATAGCCGTCCATGGTGCTGTAATCCGTGGCATCGTCCTGGTCATGCGACGCATAGATCCATACCCGCCCATCGTTCCAAACCTTCGCTGCAGGATCGGCACTGCGGATGTGCCTGATAATGGGATTACCGGATGTGATCTCCGGAATTGCTGTGCTGTCAGGGGCATATCCGGTAACCTCTGCACGAATGTGCAGACCGGTGAGCAGGAATCCTGCAAACAGGTATGTGAATCTCCGCAACAACGCAACAGGAACAGCCCCAAATATAATCAAAGCCGGAAGGACTTTACATTTTGAACCGGATGATTAACTTTAAGGAAACTTCAAAGGTCCGAAATATGAAACATGCAATCATCCTGTTACTTGCTGCCTTCTGCTCCCTGACACTCACAGCCGAAGAAAGCAGGAACCCGGTCATGATGGGGAAGGGAAGGGCAAACATCACACCTGAAGAGCCTGTGCTGATGAGTGGATATGAAGCCCGGAAAACCCCCAGTACCGGTGTCCACGATGAATTATTCGCCACTGCCCTCTGTTTCTCCGACGAAGGATCCAGGGTGCTGATCATTACCACGGACGTGATCGGATTTTCTCATCAGGTGAACGATGAGATCATGCAGGAGATCAGTGCGGCAACAGGCATCGGAACGGAACAGATCATGCTGACCGCAGCACATAACCACGGGGCCCCGTCCATCAGAACCTATTCGGACAACGCTACCCCTGAAAATAGACGTTATCTTCAATCCCTCAGGGAGAAGCTGGTGAAGATCTCCGTGGAAGCATCCGCCGATCTGCAACCGGTAAAGATCGGGATCGGTAAAGGGTATTGCTCCATGAATATCAACAGAAGGGCAAAATTTGCCGACGGGGGCATCTGGCTGGGACGAAACCAGGACGGTCCCTGTGACCACGAGGTGACCATCGTGAAGATCGAAAACATGCAGGGTAAGCTGTTGGCCCTCCATGTGAACTGGCCCTGCCACGGAACCACCGGAGGCCAGGAGAATTATAAGATTACCGGCGACTGGCCCGGACTCACGGCCAGGTACCTGGAAAAGCATCTCGGGGATGAGGTGATTATCGGCGTCACGGACGGGGCTTCAGGCGACATCAATCCCATCTATGGCCCGGGAGATAATTTCGATGAGATTGAAGCCATGGGTGCCAACCTGGGAGAAGAGGTGCTGGGCAGGCTGCCAGGGATCGTTGCACAGCCGGCATATGGGATCAATGCATTGCAGAGAACCATCCACCTGCCCGGGAAAAAACAGAACGAAACCCATTTCCCCCAGGAGGAGTATGAAACCGGCCCTGATGTGGAGATCAGGCTTGCAGCGGTTAAGATCGGGAACATTGTATTTGCGGGCGTCTCCGGGGAGCTGATGACAGAACTCGGGATGGAGCTTAAAGAAACCTCTCCCTATTCCGGTACAATAGTGGTTACCCATTGCAATGGTTCCAGCGGGTACATCTGTACGGATGAAGCCTACGACGAGGGAGGGTATGAAGTGAAGGTCACCAGGCTGATGCCCGGTGCAGGGGACACCCTAGTTCAACAAGTATCCGAGATGGTGAACCTTCTTTAGATCACTGCTAACTCTTATTAACTCATCTTTACAATAACTTATCACATGCGAACAACAACTTTCCTGCTATTTCTGCTGATATCATCAATTTGTGCTGTTCACGCCCAGCATCCAGAGGGCACCAAGGAACGCATCCAGGTATACAGCAAGGCCATCGAAGGAAACCTGGTGGGCGATCCTGCCGAACGCTATGTATCTGTGTACCTTCCACCATCCTATGCAGCAAATGCCGACAGAAGGTATCCCGTACTTTACATGCTGCATGGCTATACCGATTCGGAATACAAATGGTTCGGCTGGGAGGAGCACTGGATCAATTTGCACGAGGTGATCGATGCAGCGCTTGCCGAAGGTTTAGCCAAAGAGATGATTGTGGTGATGCCCAATGCCTACAACCGTTTCAAGGGGAGCATGTATTCCAGCTCTGTGACCATCGGTGACTGGGAAACCTTTGTGTCCAGGGAACTGGTCAACTACATCGATGAACATTACCGGACCATTCCTGATGCCCGCAGCCGAGGCCTGGCAGGACATTCCATGGGCGGATATGGTACCCTCAGGCTCGGGATGAAATTCCCGGAAGTGTGGTCCGCCATCTACGCGCTGAGTCCATGTTGCATGGAAGGGACCATGCTGGAGGTGAATCCGCGTATGATGGAAAGTGTGGAGGCCATTACTGCGCTGGATCAGGTGGAAGGGGCGAGTTTCGGGGTGAGTGCCACCCTGGCCTCAGCCGCAGCCTGGGCCCCCAACCCGGAGAACCCCCCTTTATATATTGATTTACCCTTTGGTGACGGAGAACCAAGGCCGGAGGTGGCTGCTAAATTCTCAGCCAACCGGACGCTCTATGTCATCGATCAATATGTGTATAACCTGAAACAGCTTACAGCGATAGGATTGGACGCCGGAGACCAGGACAGGGGTATCAGCGGCTCTACCACCAGGTTGCATGAACTCCTTGATTCTTACGAAATTGAGCACTTCTACGAAAGCTATGAAGGGGATCACCTCAACCGGATCGCCGAGCGGATACGCACCAGAACCCTCCCTTTTTTCTCCGAGCACCTGATCTTTGAAAACGAGAAGTAGCCGTTCAATGAACTGAAATCCTCAGGAAACAGCTTCCGGTCATACCATCCGGACCGGCTGTCCGGTGGTTGCCAGCACACCACTCCAGAGTTTCCCCTCCGGATCTATTTTTTTGCGTTTCCCCACAGCCAGTCTGGTGGGTACATGCGTGAACTGATGGTTCCAGAATCCAACGATCATCCCGGTGCGTCCGGCCATCCCGGCATGGACTGCACTGTGACCCATCAGCAGGCAGAAGGCCGAATCGTGGGGATTGGCCGGCTGACTTCGAATGATGTAACTGGGATCAATGTACTTCATGTTGACCTCCTCCCCGATCTCTTTAAAATGATCCCTGATGGCATCCCTCAGAAAGATGCCGATGTCACTGTATTTCACATTTCCCGAGGCATCCTTTTCACCTGTAGCATCAAACAGATGTTGCCCGGCACCTTCAGCTACCACTATGACAGCGTGGCCCCTGTTTCGGAGACGCTCCTGAAGAGCTTTGAGAAACACTTCAAGGGAAAAGGGCACCTCCGGGACCAGGCAGAAATTCACCTGGTTATCAACCAGTACGGAATAGGCTGCAATGAATCCCGAGTCGCGTCCCATCAGTTTGACCAGCCCGACGCCGTTGGGGGCACCTATGGCCTCCACATGGGCGGCATAGGTGGCACGTTTGGCCTCAGATACCGCAGTCTCAAAGCCAAAGGTCTTTTGAACGAATGAGATATCATTATCGATGGTCTTTGGGATCCCGATTACACTGATCCGGAGCCCCCGCCTTGAGGCCTCCTCACTGATGGCCAGTGCCCCTCTTTGGGTTCCGTCCCCCCCGATGCAGAATAGGATCCCGATGTTCATCCTATCAAGTGTATCGACCATCACCGACACATCCTGGTTTCCCCTGGAGGAGGCCAGGATGGTTCCGCCCATTTCGTTGATGGGAGTGACCAGCTCCGGTGTAAGTTCCAAAGGTTCGTGTCCGAATGCCGGAACGAGTCCCCGGTACCCGTATTGAAAACCGTAAATCTTTTTCACCCCGTAATGGTAATGCAGACTCATGACGATGGCCCGGATCACATCGTTGATGCCTGGACAGAGCCCCCCACAGGTAACGATCCCGCAGGAGAGGCCGGAGGGATCGAAAAAGATCTTCCTGCGGGGTCCGGCTGCTTCAAAACTGGGTGGATCCTCATCTTCATGCATGTATTCCTGTATAGCAGTCAGATCCCTGTGATAGAGGATGTGCTCCTCATTATCCGTGAATTGTATCCCTTTCATGGGGGAAGGGATCGTGCACTGTCCGAGTGTCTGAACGGTAAAATCCTGTTGCTTCATCTTGATGTATAATTTATGAAAGCCTAATAATCATCTATATTACGAATTTTTTTTGCTGACCACCGGGTGTCCGGGAGGATTGCGTAAATTACAGGCCGGATATGACCGATGCAACGAGGGCCTATTCAGAAATGAAATTGTCAGGAGACCATGAAAATACTATTCAACAGAAAGTTCCTGCAGCATAACCCCGAAAGTTATGCGGAAGGTCCCTACAGGATCGAAGGATTTGATGACCGGGAAAAAGATGTGGACAGCAATGGGGAACCATATATCAGTCTGGTGCACTCCGAAAGGCACATCGACCTGGTTCGTGAAGTGTGCCTGGACAGGCAGATATTGGCCGAGGTATACCTCTCCCCTGAAAGTTACGAGGCCGCCTGCTCAGCCGTGGGCCTCACAGTGATGGCCTCAGAACAGGGCGACTTTGCAGTGGTCCGCCCTCCCGGTCACCACGCCAAACCGGACCGTGCTGACGGATTCTGCCTCTTTAACAACATCGCCATCGCGGCCCAGAAACTGGTGAATGAAGGGAAAAAGGTGTTCCTGCTCGATATCGACGGACATCACGGCGACGGTACCCAGGGGATTTTTTATGAAAGCAACCGGGTCCTTTTTTGCTCCGTGCACCAGCAGCATGCCTATCCATGGACGGGCGAGGCCTCGGAGAAAGGTGCCGGTCCCGGCGAGGGATACACCATGAATTTCCCCCTTCCGGCAGGATCGGGAGATGCGGAATTGCTGGAATCGGTGGAAGCGGCCATCCGCAGGGGCGTAGAGTTCAAACCCGATGTGGTGGGGGTATCCGCAGGTTTTGACGGGTTTCACGAGGACCGCCTGCTGGGTCTGAATTATACCCTGGAGGGATACCTCCAGGTGGGAAAGAAACTCTCCCAGTCTTTCGATCACATTTTTGCTGTCCTGGAAGGCGGATACCACCTGGATATCAGACAATGTGTGGATCACTTCATGCGGGGGGTGAACAATCCATGAGTACCATGGAGAAAAGGAAACTAATCTTGATGGAATGGGTTCCGGAAGAAGGAACCTGTTCACTGAACTTCCATCAATAATATACAGACGGGTATGAAGGATATCCTGACAACGGTTATCTGGGCGGCGATCATACAGGGGATCATCCTGGGATCCATTTACCTGTTTTCCAAAAAACACAGAAGCAGGGCCAATGCGATTCTTGGTTTTTTCCTGCTCTCCTTAATGGCAGAAGCAATAGGTATGTTCAGCTCACTGGAGGAGATAGCCGGGTTTCCCCTCATTGAGTATTTTGGAATGCCCGAAACGAAAATATTCTGGCCCCTCCTTTTCTTTCATTACATTCTTGAAAAACTGGGCATCTCATCAAAGTACAGGTTGTTTCTGAAGATCAATTATGTCATCGCGTTCACCTTTTTATCATTGACCCCCGTAAACATTGTACTTTTTATGGCAACCGGTCTTACATTTGCGGGAGTCCTTGATCTTCATCTGCTGAACTGGGTCTACATGGGACAACAGTATTATGCCTTTCTTGTTGCTGTTTTTGCGGTGACCGTATCGATCCGTGAAACGCTCCGGTACAGGACCCTTGCCAGGAATGAATACTCAGACCTGGGAATGCTGAGGATCAACTGGCTCTGGCAGTTTATATTCACATTGATCCCGGTCATTTTACTTTGGGGTGCAGAACTGGGGCGGATCATTCTGGGAGGGACCGGAGAGTCGACAATCGTTCTGGCCATCTGGGGTTTGATTGTGCTGTTCATCTATTTTGTCAGCTTTCAGGCATTCAGACATCCCAACCTTTTTGAAGGGGTGAGAAGGGTAGAATCAGAGCCTGCCAATCCCATCCCACCGCGTTCCGGTAAAACACCCCACGGAACTGAGAAGGAACCCAATCATGCCGAACTGATCCAGAGGCTGAATCAACAGATGCATCAGCACAGCTATTACCGGGACCATCGCCTGACCCTTCACGATCTTTCAAAAACTCTGGAGATCCCTGCAAGGTCGATCTCCAGCTGCGTCAACAGTGCACTGGGCGTCAGTTTCTCAGACTGGGTAAACAGTTTCAGGGTGGAGGAGGCCTTATCCATGCTGAAGGATCCTTCCAGCCGGCACCTGAGCATTGAAGGGGTCGGTTCCGAAGCCGGGTTCAATTCCAGATCAGCCATGTATACAGCGTTTAAGAGGAAAACCGGCAAGACTCCGGGCCAGATCAGGGAGGGGATGTTGTCCTGATTACCGCTTCCCGGACAACCATTACTTTTTTGGTACACAATCCAACATTAGATTTGCTGAAAATCGAATGTTATGCAAAGTTTTGTACCCACACATAAGCAGGAAAGGATCTCTTCAGTTGATGCACTCCGGGGATTTGCCCTGTTCGGAATATTGCTGGCCAATATTCCATACGGCGGAGATTACGGTATCACACCCGAGGACGGAAAACTGGTGGTCTGGTTCTTCAACCTCATTCTGAGCAATAAATTCATCTCCATCTTCTCCATGCTCTTTGGTTTTGGTTTTTATATTCAACTGACCAGGGCCGCAGAGAAGAAAATCGATTTCAGAAGATATTTTATCATCCGGATGGTACTGCTATTCGTTATCGGGAGCCTGCATGGTTACCTCCTCTGGAACGGGGATATCATCAGGACCTATGCCTTGGGGGGAATGTTCCTCCTGCTTGTGCACAGGTGGCCTCTGAGAAGACTGGTGGTGCTGGCGGTAGTGTTTAACGTTTTTCTGACGGGCATCATTTTTATCGGGAACGATGCCCTGGGGTGGCGTGTCTACGATTACGATTATGCCCTGGCCGTTGAACATTACAGGACCCCTTCCTACCTGCGGTATCTTCAGATCAACTTCATCATGGATCCCTGGAACAATTTCCTGAAAGACATGCCGCTTACCCTCTCTTTCACCTTCGGGAATATGTTGTTGGGGCTGATCCTGGCTAAAATTGATTTCTTCCGTATGAAAGAAACCCTGAGTAAACTATACCGGATTCTCATACTGCTGGGTGCCACGGTCGGGATCGCATCAAGCTTCATTTATGCACTGTTGATGATGGGAAAGTTGGAACTGGACTGGAACATGATCTGGCTGCCGTTTGTCCTGGCTGCCGGACTCATTCTGCAAAGTCTGTTTTACGTTTCCCTCTTTCTCAAACTGTATGAGAGAAAACGGATCAGGAGGTTTCTGAGAGTTTTTGATCCTGTGGGCAAGACAGCGCTGAGTAATTACATCCTGCAGACCCTGTTCTTCCTCTTCTTCTTTTTTCATCTGAAATATACCATCAAGCTCATCGGATCATTGAACAACTTCCAAACGGTGCTGGTTGGTACGCTGCTTTTTGCACTTCAGGTGTTCTTAAGCAACCTGTGGCTGAGAAGACACCAGCAGGGCCCCATTGAATACCTCTGGAAAAAGATCTCCTACCGGTTTGCCAGGGCCAGATAATGAATGTTTCAGATCTCTGTAGAATGCAGCAATTTCAATCCCGCAACAACCTGACAACAATATAGGGTGTTTCCACCTCCAGATCGGGGTATATCATTCCTCGGCCTTCATTGTCCATTACTTCAAGGAAATACATGAAATCGTACCGGGGGTCCACCTGATCTGCGGGCACAACAGCCTTGTAAACATCCTCACCCGGAACATATGTCATAGGCATCAAACGATAATCAAGATGCTGATTGACGGCACGGTAACGGAGTCGCACCCATCTAATCCCGGCATAGGCCTTCACGCTGGCCCTGATCGTGATATCTTCCAGGACATTTGCAGAGGTTATTGCATCATGCTGTATCTGAAACAGCCTCCGGTTGCTTACATCCGGCGCGGGGATGAAGGATGGAGCCTCTCTTTCAGTAATCGTTTCCTGAAAGGCGGTTCTGCGGGCCCTCAGTGTATCCAAGCCTTGCTGCAGGTAATCCAGTTCATCTTTCCAGTGACCGGAAAGCCGGTGGCGGATCCCCGTGAAACCAGCCTCACGTACCCCCATTCTCAAATCTGAATGATAAACATCGCCTGCGGCCTCAACGATCTGCTCCCAGGCCTGAATGGCAATGCTTTCATAAGCGATGGCGTCGTCCAGGGCATGGGGATCCCCTGTTCGTTCAAAAATAGAGTAGCTCACTGCCGCAGGAATGCGATGCGAATGATACAGTGCCAGATTGGATAAAATACTCAAATCTGTGACAGTGGAAACAAACTCCCCTTCCTTCTCGTCGGAGACCAGGGTTCTGGCCCGGCTGATCAGGGAATCAATCTTCAGGTGTGTGCGGTAAAACCATCGACTAGTGGCTGAGGGAAGCCTCCTGGCTGTTTCTCCTCCTTCTATGAGAAGGCGTGCCTCCTCGTCGAAACTGGCAAATTGCTGAATGTCACTTCCTTCTGCCCTGGCATACTCTGGAAGATCTCCATAGGTCTGTTTCTCAGGCCATCCACGGGTAGTGGGAAATGTACCATAGGGGGAACAGGCGGCTACAATGGTAGGCAGTACCCAGCTGGCCCTGTGCAACGCCTCCTGAATGACCGGGCCAGCCCTGGGGCCGAATCGTTTAGCAAATTCCCGTTCCCAAAGCTCAGCCGATGTGCGGGGATTGTATCCCATGCGCCCGAACACCTGAAAGAAATGCCAGTAACGTTCAAATTCGTCCCTGTAGTAAACATAGTGAGGATTCAAAAGATCAAATGGCTCTGCAGCATGAGGCTGAGCCTCCATTTTTGTGGCCAGGGGTTCGTTGACCTCAAACCCTCTGCCGTTGTAGAGGTGCGTACTTTCAGCAAAGCGCCGGACATATTCGGGGTCTCCCCAGAGCAGAATCCTCTGGGTACCTCCGGTCCACAAACGCCAATGTATATCATATTCTGGTGGATATTTCAGCATATCTGCATACCCGTGCCGGCGATCGAACTGGTTCTCCCGGTTGATATGGGTGGGATGGAACGGGAGCCCCATCTGTTCCATCCAGTATTTGGTGGTGATGGTAAAATTGAGGCCCGCTTCTCGTGCAATCTGGATGACAGATTCCGGCAGTTCCTTGGCCCGCAGGTCCACCTTGAGTTCCGGCGCGGTTTCCTTGATCATGTGGAACACCTCTGTCCAGAATGCCACCATTTCCTCCCCGTCCCTCAACCCCGACTCATTGTGCATGCGTAGCTGGAGGCCATCGATCCCGTGTACCTCCTGAATGAACTTGGCGAGTGCAGCTTTGGTGTAAGCACCCAGGTTCCCGGCATTGACGCCGTGAACCAGATATCCCGTCTGCAGCTGCAGCTCCTCCCTGGGAATACCCCCGTCCTGTACTCCTCCCCGATAGATATGATCCCAGATTCCCACCTTAAAATCGAGTCCTCTCTGATGAGCCAGCTTAATCAACCTGTTCAAAGCTGACAGGTTCACTTGTTGTTCCGACGCTGTCATTCCTTCCATGCTGACCTCAGGAAATCCATCCACGTTAAAAAAATATGGATAACAGGGGGCCAGGAACCCTCCGTTCTCATATCCGAATATGACCACCACCGTATTGAACCGGTTTCTTGCCAACACATCCAAATAGCGGGCCCAGTAAGCTTCATCATAAAACCGGCTTTCCCAGTATGCTCGGTTCATCGTGTACAGGGAAATGGCCCGAACGGGGACATCCGGGGTTTCTGCTGTGGGTTCAATGTGATTCAAAGGATTCTCCCTGTCATGGCTCCAGCTGATCCGCTCCGACACTTCCAACAGTGCATACATCAATCCCCTGTCGTCATAGCCGCTCACAATCCAGGCAGGTTTTTCATTGACCTCAACAAGTGTAATGGAGAGTGCTTCTGCTTCTGATGGTGATTCTTTGCCGGTACCCGAAAGCAACGTCGCAGCAACACCCGATCCACCGGAAAGACCTGCCACAAGGAGTATGCTCCCGCTGGCCAACTCAGGTGAATTTATTTCCTCATAAGAGATGCGGTGTTCTTCCAGGGCAGAATAGAGCGCATTTAATCCGTATTGCACCGGCTCTCCCGGCAAAGTGTCCGTGATGATGGAAATAACCGGATCATCTTTTACAGTGCAGCCCCCGATTAAGGAACCCAGAAATAACCATATCACAATCGGATTTTTAAGCAAAGCAGGCACCTGGTAAAGTTTTTTTGTTGATCAGCTATTTGCAAATTAATGAAATAATGGACCACCCGGCCAGAATCACATATGATTCTTATATTCATTATCAGATTCGACCAATAATAAAAAGTTCAGATGAAGCTGTTACTGATTTATTGCAGAAAGTTCGGGTATGCCCCTGCCACAAAGACTATCGAAGAGGCGGACGAACAGGTTTCCCCAGCTGAATTTGAGAATATTCAGACCGCATTTATTCAGGTGGAAGAGAAAGATGTGGCGTCCGCGAAGGAGGTGGAGAAGAAGCTTGTGAAAAACCTGAAATGGATCTGCGGGAAAAACCAGAGTAAAACAATTATACTTCACTCGTTTGCACATCTCTCTGAAAGCAAGGCCGACCCGGCTTTTACAAAATCGCTTTTTGACCGGGTTGAAGAGAGAATGGCAAATGCCGGCTATGTTGCGCACCAGACACCCTTTGGCTATTTCCTGGATTTACGTGTGGATGCCCCTGGATTTTCACTGGCCAGGGTATTCAGGGATCTTTAAGACTCAGAGCCGAGCATGAGATTGCCCCAGCTGAACCTAAACAGGTGAACAAATTAAACGATGTAACGGAGCAGACAAATAAATGAACCCCATGAAAACTTCCAACTGTATGATGCTGCTCCTTATTGCTATGTACAGCTATTCCCAGAAAAAAGATGCCAAACAGAAAATCAAGCTGGAAGCCCAGGCATCCTTCAGTATCAACAGCAACGGGTTTGCCCCCATCCCCTCCTTCTCCCTTGATAAGCCAGCATTTATCGGGTCTGTGAATCTGATCAAAGGCAGGAACGATGGATGGTTTGTTTCACCATCTCTTTCACTTTCGGTAAAGAACATTCCAATTGCCCTCTTTTTGCAGGCCACACAGGCCATTCAGAGCAACATACCACACTGGCCGGGATTCAAATGGAACGCGGGGATCAGTTATCAACTCTGAACAGGATTTCATACGGGGGCCGGGAATGTCAGGCTGAGGAAGGTGAAAGATTCAGATACCAAACCGGATCTCCTCGGAAAGAAAACGGTGGTAGGCTACCGGATTAAAACGGAACAGGTGCGATGGCCGTCCGATGGGATCTTTCCTCTGGTCGATCTGTTCAACAATCCCCAACTTCAATATCTTTCTGCGGAAAGTTCCCCGGTCAATCCTTCGATTCAGGATGGCTTCAAATAAACCCCTTAATTCATTCAGAGTAAACGTATCCGGCAGGAGTTTAGATGCAATGGGATGATTCAGAAGCTCTATCGCCATCAACTTCCTGGTCTCTTCAACAATCATTGCATGGTCCATAACCATCCTGTCCGGGCGATCCACGTCCGACCATTTGAAATCCTTCAGCAATCCCCCCGGTACAACGTTGATCCGGTTTTGATCAATTAAACCATAATAGACAACGGTGACGAAACGCTGCTTTGCCCATTCCAGTATCTCCATGTGCTCCGGTGAAGTATCCGTCAATCCTGATATGCCGGTTACCCTGTGGGGATCCCCAAATGTCCTGATCTGTCGCAGAAAGACTTCATTGATACCTGCCAGCCTTAAATTCCTGTAAGCTGCATCATCCAGTGACTCGGTTCTCTTTACGTACCCCCCGGGTAACAACCAGGAATCGTGTCCGGGCATCCGGTGAACCAGGACCTGTAGATCCGGATGGCGGTAAGCAAGCACCACACAATTGATGGATACATGGGGAAGAAAGGTGTCCACTCCCCCTTTAAAATATTCTTTGATTGCGGCTTTTGCTGAATTTTCTTTCACTGTGACGGAAGATCTGAAGGCAAAGATAAAAATATTTGAGGCAATTTGCCTCTTAATTTGATTTTCATTATTTTCGGACCGATTTATCAAACAAGCAACCCGCATAATTAAATTGTCATGAAAAAATTCTGGAAAGTCCTCCTGCGAGTATTGCTATCTCTGGCAGGATTGATCTTACTATTGGCCGTCATCGCCGCTGTTTTCATCAACAGGAATATTTTTAAAGTGGAGAAACATCCTTATTACGATGGTGCCGATATCGAAGAAATTTCTGCAAACGGTTATGCTTTCAGGGACCTGAACGGGAACGGTGAGCTGGATTTGTATGAGGACTCCCGGAAATCGATAGAGGAGCGGGTGGAAGACCTGCTGGCACAAATGACAGTGGATGAAAAAATCAGGCTGCTCAAGGGAGTAGGATTGCAGGGAGCATTCGGTTCAAGATCCTCCGATCAGGGTATTGCCGGAGCAGTGGGCAAAATTCTCCCCATTCCCCGACTGGGAATTCCCACAATTTATCTTTCTGACGGTCCGGCCGGACTGAGAATCAATCCCACCAGAAAAAATGATGACCATACCTATTACTGCACTGCCTACCCCATTGGAACCCTGATGGCGTCCACATGGAATGTGGAACTTGTTGAAGCAGTCGGGGAAGCCATGGGGAACGAAGTGCTTGAATACGGGATCGATGTCATTCTGGGACCCGGGGCAAATATCCACAGAAATCCACTGTGCGGGCGCAATTTCGAATATTACTCTGAAGATCCGGTGTTGACCGGTAAAATCGGCGCTGCCATGGTGAACGGTATAGAATCCAACGGAGTCGGAACCTCCGTGAAACATTACGTGGCCAATAACCAGGAAACCAACCGGAACTTTAACGATGTGGTCATCTCTGAAAGGGCACTTCGGGAGATCTACCTGAAGGGATTTGAGATCATCGTACGGGAATCACAACCATGGACCATCATGTCTTCCTATAACAAGGTCAATGGTACATATGCATCAGAAAACCGTTACCTGTTGACCTGTGTTTTACGTGATGACTGGGGCTTTGAAGGGCTGGTCATGACAGACTGGTTGGGAGGGAAAAATCCGCCGGCTCAGATTGCTGCCGGAAATGATCTCCTTGAGCCAGGAACAGGAAAACAGTACAAAACCCTGAAAAAAGCAGCCGAATCCGGTGAACTGGCCATGGATGATATCGATACTTCGGTCCGACGCATACTCAGGTTGATCATGAAATCCAGGAAAATGGAGCAGTATGATTTCAGTAACAGCCCGGACCTGGAGACCCATGCAGAAGTGGCACGACGGTCGGCAGCGGAGGGGATGGTCCTGCTTAAGAACGAGGGAACCCTGCCTTTACAAATCGTGGAGAACATTGCCCTGTTTGGGGTCACTTCTTACGATTTTATTGCCGGAGGAACAGGTTCCGGTGATGTGAACGAAGCCTATACCGTATCGCTTGAAGAGGGGCTTACCAACGCAGGCTTTGAGATCAATGAATCAGCCAGGGAGGCATTTGAATTTCACAAAGCAGCCAATGAGAAAGCATTTGAAAAACCGGAAGGAACAGTGGCAGCCATGATGACAAAGTATGCTCCCCCGGAATTGATCCCTTCCGGAGAAGAGCTTTCAGACTTTGCGGAAAGGGCCGATATCGCCATCGTTACCATTGGGAGGAACAGTGGAGAAGGCGGCGACAGGGTTGAAAAAGATGACTTTCTTTTAACGGCTGAAGAACGTGAGTTAATCGATCTAGTCTGTGAAAGCTTTCATGCAGCTGGCAAGGGTGTGGTCGTTGTTTTAAATATCGGTGGAGCCATTGAAACGGCTTCCTGGAAAGAGGAGCCCGATGCGATACTGCTGGCCTGGCAGGGCGGACAGGAAGGTGGCAATTCTGTGGCAGACATCCTGAGCGGCAAGGTGAATCCGAGCGGTAAGCTCCCGATGACCTTGCCGGCAACGCTTCAGGATCATGCATCAAGTTCAAATTTTCCAATGGAGGGTGAACTCCTGAAATGGACTGCCATGTTCTCCGGGAACAAAGAAAAACCCGAAGAGGAGAAAGTGGCGAATTTCGACTATACTCATTACCAAGAAGGCATCTATGTGGGATACCGCCATTTCGACAAGGCCGGCCTGGAGGTCTCCTATCCGTTTGGCTATGGGCTATCCTACACGGAATTTGATTTTGAAAACATGGAAGTCGAGGTGATTGATGAAATGATCCATGTAAACGTATCGGTGAAAAACACCGGAGATCTGGCCGGGAAAGAGGTGGTGGAGATATACGTGTCGAAACCCGATTCCCACATCGACCGCCCGGCACAGGAATTGAAGGCATTTGCGAAGACCCCCCTGCTCAGCAGCGGAGAAACAGCCGAACTGACCATGACCATGCCGGTTTCGGATTTGTCATACTGGAACGAAGATCTTTCAGGATGGACCCTGGAAGGAGGAGTTTATTCCATCCGTGCAGGTGCTTCTTCCCGGGACATCAGGCTCAGCGAAGAGGTGACCTTATAATTGGGTAAATTTCTTGCTGATTTTCTGGATTTCACTGCTTCAAAGGCTTAATTTTATTCAGCCTTAGCAACATAATGCAGTTAATCATGAAAAAACCTGATTTCCAAAACTGTTGTTTTACAAAGCAGCCCCTTCTGATCCTTATCCTCATTCCCTTTATCATGGGCTGCAACCAGCAGGCTGAAGTAGGGGTATCCGGTTCGGATACCGATGATGCAGAACCGCTCAGAGGAGTATGGGAACTCACCGACCATTACTGGGTCAAAGATGGGGATACCCTGCTGGTGGCTCCGGATGAACTCGAGGTGAAACATAAGATCTATCTGGATGGCTATGTCATCTGGTCGGAGGATCCAATTACGGATTCACTGGAGTGGCATGGATACGGGACCTACCGGCTTCAAGATCATACACTCACCGAGAAAGTGATCTCCACCTCATTTCCGATGCAGGCAGAGATGGGAGCCAGTGATGAAATCATTTATCAAATCGATTTCCGAAATGGTGTCATCAAACAGTCCACAGAAAGAATGCATCGAGGAACCATCTATCTCTCCGTTGAAGAATGGAAGAAACTGGATTGATCCCTGGAATCAGGCCGCGAAGATTGATCTGACCATTGAACCGGCGATACACATGCATTGCGGAAGATGACCCCCGAAACTCTGGAAATCAGGGACCGGTGCAGGCAGAACCTGATCGGTTACCTCAAAAAAGCCATCTCATTTCTACCTGAGCTGTATCATCCTTTGATACTGGATATGGGGTGTGGAACCGGTGTCCCTGCAATTGCACTGGCTGAACATACGGGCGGCACCATATATGCGGTAGATAATAATGAACAGGTGATCGAGCATCTCAAAAAAAAGATCGAAAGCCTGGGCCTGGCTGAAAGGATCGTTGTATATCAACACTCCGTATTTCAAATGGCTTTCCCGGAAGACCATTTTGATCTCGTTATTGCCGAAGGCCTTTTGAATGTAATTGGATTCAAACCAGGTATCGCATTGGCAGGTAATTTTTTGAAGGATGGAGGCTATTTCATTATCCATGATGAATACAGGGATCAGAAAAGAAAGCTGAATATGCTGCAGAAAAATGGCTATACATTGATCGGATCTGTTGTATTGGATGAACAGGTCTGGTGGAACGAATATTACCAATGTCTGGAATTCCAACTCCAAAATTTTGACAACGAGATTGTTATAAAGAGATTTGGCGATGAGTTCAGGGAAATAGCACAATACAAACAGCAGCCCGGGTTATTCAGATCTGCCTACTACATACTGAAAAAGTAATGTTCCCGTATGAAAATCGCAGCAAAACACCCGGATCAAACATAGCCTGAAATGTTACTAGCACTTGTCTATTACCCAAAAATCGAAAACGAGGATTTCCATCGATTTCGCCACCGGTATGAACCCTATGCCTATCTGTTGCCGGCACATCTGACGTTTATCTTTCCCCTTCCTGATTCAGTCGGAAGGCAGAATCTGGAAGGTCACATATCCGATGTACTCACAACCTGGAAACCGTTTCAGGTTCATTTCTGCGAATTGCATAAAACAACAGATCACTGGTTGTTCTGGACATTGAAGGAAGGAAACGACCGGGCCATTCAGCTGCATGATGAATTTTATCAGGGAATGCAGGGATACAGGAAGTTTTCAGATCGGATAGCTCATGCTGTTTATTCGGAAGAGCTGCTTCCAAAGGGCAATTGAACCTCCCTCGCAAACCTTTCCCATTCCGCCACCATTTCCGCATACTTTTCAGGTTCCTCATCCCTCAGGTCATGTTGCTCTCCCAGATCCTCCGAAAGGTTGTAGAGTCCGAAATTCTCCACTTTCAAAGGAGTGATGTAGTTGGTGATCTTCCAGTCCCCTTTTCTGAGCATGGCATTTCCATAGTGCTCGATGGCAAACACATATTGATCGTCGTGGATCTCTTCTGCATTCCCGGATAAAAACGGGACAAGTGAAATGCCCCTTAACGGATACACTTCATGGCCCTGATATGTGTCAGGATAACTGGTGCCGGCATATTCGTAAAAGGTGGGCGCCAGGTCGAGTAAACTGGTAAAGCCGTGGTGGATCTCATTCTTCCTGTTCACATCTGGGCCGCAGATGATCAGTGTGGTATTGATCCCTCCTTCGGTGGCGTAATCCTTGAAATACCTGAATGGGGCCGAACCGGCCTCGGCCCATTGCGGTCCGTAGGAAATGTAGGAATCGGCATTCCCCATCTTTTCATATTCATCGTTGAAATACTCCTTTAAGAACTGGTAATTCCGATCATTGATGAAGTCCCGGTATGCAGCTCCATTGTCTGACATAAAGACAAACAATGTATTTTCAAACAGTCTCTTTTCCTTCAGATATGCTATCAGCCGGCCGATGTTGTAATCCAGGTTATCCACCATGCCCGCGTACAATTCCATTTTCCTGGCCTCCTCCTTCTTTTCCTCATCGGAAAGGGAATCCCACGGTACAACAGATGGGTGCAGAAGGGGAAGTTCAGCCTCCCGGGGGATCATACCTGCCGCCCTGAGGCTTTTCAACCTCTGTTCCCTCAGCTTCTCATACCCGTCATCATACTTTCCCCTGTATTTTTCCCAATGCTCTCTGTCCACCTGCAGGGGCCAGTGTGGAGAAGTATACGCAGCAAAGGCGAAGAAAGGCCTTCCGTCCCTCCTGTTCTGATCGATGTATTCTATAAGCTTATCGGTGTAGAAATCCGTCGAATACAATCCATCTGTCCATGTGGTTGAATCACCGTCCTCGGTGTAGCGCGAATATCCCCCGGTCAGTACACTACGGTTGTTGTAATGGTTCCCCGCTCCACCCAGAAGGACAAATGAACGTTCGAATCCTTTTTGATGAGGATTGGCATCTTGTGTGCTTCCCAGGTGCCACTTTCCGGCCAAGTAGGTATGGTAACCCGCATCCCTGAGCAGGGCCGGGATGGGTATGATCCGCTCCGTAAGCCTCCCTTCGTAGCCAAACACCTCGGAAACCGCTCCCTGTCCTCCCATTCCGGCTATGTGGTTGTCGTTTCCCGAAAGCAGCATGGCCCGGGTAGGCGCACACATGGGCGCAGTATGGAACCTGCTGAATCTAACGCCATTACCGGCCAGAGCGTCGATATTGGGGGTTTCAATGTCCCCCCCGTAACAACCGATATCCCCGTATCCCAGATCGTCCGCCACGATGAGAACAATGTTGGGCCTCCGGGAATTTTCACCCGGTGTATTGCACCCTGTTAACATGAGGAGGATGAATATGCTTAAACAGTTCCATGAACCATTCAATCCGCAGCGAAAGAGTCTGTTCCACATGGTATTTGTCTGATTGATTTAAGGAACCAGATCCTTCCCCCACTGTTCTGTTCCCAATGGCGTTTCAGTTTTGAGCAGGGAAACGAAAGCTTCCAATGCAATTCGGGCATCCCCCAGCGGATAATAGAACGCATCCCAGTGCTCGCTGTCCTCTCCGTCATGATTGGGAATAACGTACTGGAAGTGATGGGCATCCTTCAGTTCCGTGTATGCGCTTGAGGCCCTTCTCTCAATGTTCTCCAGATCTTTCAGCGACATTTCGCCTTTCTGCCTCCGGGTCCTCCGCAGCAGTTTTCTCCGCATAACATCGGTGACCAGGTCGGGGAGGGTAACGGCAGACTCCGCCTCTTTAAGAAACAGAATCTCGCTACGGGAAAGCGGTGACATGAAAATGCTCAGCCGCCTCACCCCTGCAAGGGAAGGATGGGTTAGCAGCACAAGACCGACAAAAGGATTCCCCTCAAACAACACATCACCCTTGGCCAATGACTGCTGTAACTCATTCAAATCCAGTGCCTGCAGGTCCCCTCTTACATCCATCACCACAAATCCTTCCAATTTCTCAAGCTTCTCGATTTCATTACGGGGACGGAAGTAGTAATCCACACCGTCCAGCTCCCCGGGACGGGCAGCACGACTGTTATACAAAACCAGTGGCTGCAATGACCTGTGCAACTCAGGGTGAAGCCTGGCAAGGGCTCTTGCCAGCGGGCTTTTCCCGACACATGAAGGCCCTGAGAATACCACCAGCCGCCCAACGGTTTTTTTTGTCATGTTTTCATCCTCCAATTCGGTTCATGATTTTCAAAATGGTTCCAGAATTGTGGCACTCGCCTCAAATTACGGATCTGATCCCAATATTCAAAAAATGAACGAACCCCACGCATCATGATAAGGGGTTCTGCCCTGCCGTTTTAAGGAAAACGTTTCGATAGCGGTCTATCTCTTTTCACTTCTATTCTTCCCTCAATGAGTCCGCCGGATTCTGTAATGCCGCCCTCCAGCTCTGCCAGGTAACGGTCATCAATGCAATGATCAGGGCTGCGGCTCCGGCAGTTATAAAGATCCACCAGCTCAGTCCGGTGCGGTAGGCGAAATTGCGGAGCCAACGGTTCATGGCATAAAAGGCGACCGGGCAGGCCACCACAAAACCGGCGGCCACCCAGACCACGTAGTTCCGGTTCAGCAGCAACACGATCCTGGAGATCCCCGCTCCATTGGCCTTTCTGATGCCTATCTCTTTCCTGCGGCGGAGAATGGAATAGGACGACAGCCCCAATAATCCCAGACAGGCAATGACGATCGCCAGCATGGAACTGGCCAGGAACAATCCGCTGAACCGTTCCTCGGCCCTGTACTGTTCATTGTAGAACTCGTCCAGGAAGAAGTAGTGGAACGGATTATCTGGATAGTGAGCGAGCCATATCTGCTCCAGATCATCGATAAGCCCTCTGATATCGGTCATTTCGGCCCTGACGGAATAGTACCTGTTTACCGGCTGATTGAAAAACCCGATGGGCCGTGGTTCCTCTTTCAGCGACTGCTGGTTAAAATCCCTTACGATCGCCTTCACATATACCTCCAGCCTTCCACCCCTCAGTATTTCACCCACCGTATTCACGCCATCTTCAAATCCGAAATAACCCAGTGCAGCCTCATTGATAATGATGTTGATGGTATCGTCCCAGAAGGTGGGGCTGAACGGTGTCCCTGCGAGAAGCCTGATGCCATAGGTATCAAAAAACCGGTGATCCACATAATACATCTCAATCTTCTTCTCCGTATTGAGTCCTTCCACGGGGATCCCGAAAACCCGGGAATTGGTAATCTCTGTTCCGGGAATACTGGTGGAGGATGTCAGGTCACGGACGGAAGCCAGGGCCAGGATGTCATTTTTGAAAGATTCAATGCCCTTTATGTAAGTCTCATATGAATCTGCCCTGAATATTCTTGGCCCGTCCAGCACAACGATTCCTTCAGGTCTGAATCCCAGGTCATGGTTCTGCATAAAATTCACCTGGCGGTAGATGGTTATGGTTCCGATGATCAGAATGGCAGAAATGGTGAACTGAAACACCACCAGGTAGTTCTTGAGCCGCGATAGCCATCCCGATCCGGCCGGGATCTTCCCTTTGATGACAACTGCGGGATCGTACCGTGAAATGTTCAGTGCTGCCAGGAACCCTGTGAAAAATGTGCCTGCCACAAGTAAAATGACAAAGAGGAGGAGCATCAATAAGAGGTCAACCCGGAGCGGGCTCTGCATGACCCGTTGAAAAAACGGAAGCAGAAGTATAACCCCTGCAAAGCTGATGATCAGTGCAATGAGGTTCAATGATGCCGATTCCGTTAAAAACTGCAGGATCAGATCTCTCCTTAATGCACCCGTGACCTTCCGGATCCCCACTTCGTAGGCCCTCTCCACAGAACGCGAGGTAGCCAGATTCAGGTAATTGATGAATGCGATCAACAATACAAAGAATGCGATGATCCCCAGTGAGGTTACATTCCGGTGGTTGCCGTTTACTTCCAGTTCATTACTTACTGAAGAACGGAGGTGAATATCGGTCAGCTTCACCAGCCTGAATTCAATCAGGAAAAAGGCTTCTTTCATGAAATCTCCGATAAACTTCTCAGGTATATCCGGCAATTTGGCCTCCAACGCCTCCACATCTGCACCGGGGGCAAGTTGGACGTATGAATAGACCCTTTCACTTACCCAGTAATTATCCCAGTATCTGTTGTTCCCTATCAGGTTCTCGAGGGAAAGCAGGATATCAAATTTCATGTGAGAATTGCCGGGAACCGATCGGACCACGCCGGTAACCACGTAATCAACTGCACCATCGATCGTAAGGATCTTCCCCACCGGATTATCCTCACCAAAATACTTGCCTGCCATCTCCTCGGTAATGACTGCGCAATTCAGAGCCAGCAGGCCGGAGTCTGCTTTTCCTGCCAACAGGGGAAAAGAGAAGAGTTCGAAAAAAGATGATTCCGCATAGAGGATGTTTCGCTCCTTAAAAGTTTCCTCCCCGCGCCTGACAAGGCCCTCTCTTCGCTGGAACCTGGTATAGTTCAGCACCTCGGGGTAGGTGTTCATCATTTCCTTTCCAATGCTGTGTGATCCGGAGGCGGAATGCTGCTCCAGCACTCCCTCTTCGTACAGAAGGTAATCCACCCTGTAGATGTTGTCCGCATGCTGATGGAACTGATCATAGGAGTTCTCTGCCCTGATCCAGAAGATGATGAGTGTGAATGCAGTGATCCCGATGATTAAACCCACCAGGTTGATCAGGAAATATCCCTTATTCAACATCATATCCCGGAAGGTCAGTGTGAGATAGGTGCGGAACATGGTCTGCTTTTGTCGGGGTTCGGAGATGCTCAGCCGCGGGGCCTGCATGAGATTGAAGCCCGGCAGCAACGCCCGGCCGCCAACACCGAACTTTGGGCCTCGATGCCGCGATTGAGGAACAGATAGTTGCCCTGGATTTCGGGAAATGGCCA
>Ga0209536_100004290_pt1 | contig 22542 bp, 16 predicted proteins | sample DeeMarSeWOR28_12_FD_187461 | JGI IMG/M metagenome (GOLD analysis project Ga0209536, IMG submission 187461) | Marine sediment microbial communities from White Oak River estuary, North Carolina - WOR-2-8_12 (SPAdes) (version 2) | ecosystem: Environmental > Aquatic > Marine > Intertidal zone >... | reverse complement strand
GAGGTCTCGGATACGGGCGGCGGCCTCCTCACCGCGGTTCTGAGGCTCCAGCGGGAAGATGGTAGCACTCTCCAGCAGCCGGCCCTGCCGGTCGAGGCAGACCAGCTTGCAGCCGGTGCGAAAACCGGGATCGAGGGCCAGCACATTCTTCGGACCCAGGGGCGGGGCCAGCAGCATCTCACTGAGGTTGTCCGCGAACACGCGGATGGCGTCCTCGTCGGCCCGCTGCTTGGCCGCGGACAGCTGCGTGTCGTGGGTGCGACGACGCTCAACGAATACCGAGAGCACATAGAAACGGATACGGCACTGGAGCGGCGATTCCAGCCGATTTTCACGTCAGAGCCCAGCGTCGGGGACACAGTCGGGATTCTCAGGGGTCTGAAGGAGCGTTACGAGGTTCACCACGGCGTGCGGATCACCGACGGCGCCATCGTGGCTGCTTCTCGGCTGTCCAACCGCTATATCACCGACCGCTTTCTACCTGACAAAGCCATCGACTTGATCGATGAGGCCGCGTCGATGTTGCGTATCGAGATCGATTCGATGCCGCTGGAGATCGACGAGGTAGAGCGAAGAATCGTGCAGTTGGAGATCGAGAAGCAGGCGCTGCAAAAGGAAACGGACAAGGAGAGTAAGAAGCGACTGGAGCGATTGGAGAAAGAGCTGGCCGAGTTGCGTGAGCGATCGAGCGGCATGAAGGCGAAGTGGCAGGCCGAGAAAGAGGCTATCGAGAACATCAGGACTCTGAAGGGGCTCATCGAGAACCTGCGTACCGATGCCGATCTGGCCACGCGATCAGGTGAGAACGAGCGTGCGGCGGAGATCATATACGGCAAGATCCCGGCGATGGAGAGTGAACTGTCCGCAGCCAGCGAAAAGCTCGCCGAGCTGCAGCAGGAGTCGAAGTATCTGAAGGAAGAGGTGACCGAGGAGGATGTGGCCGCCGTGGTCTCGCGCTGGACGGGTATTCCCGTGTCGAAGATGATGGAAAGCGATCGGGAGCGTCTAGTGCATCTGGAAGATCACCTGCACCAGCGCGTCGTGAATCAGAACGAGGCACTCCACGCCGTCGCCGACGCGGTGCGGCGTAATCGGGCGGGGTTGGCCGACCCAAGCCGTCCCATCGGCAGCTTCATCTTCCTTGGCCCCACAGGCGTGGGTAAGACGGAAACGGCGAGGGCACTGGCGGAGTTTCTCTTTGACGACGAGCAGGCGTTGGTGCGGATCGACATGTCGGAGTATATGGAGAAGCATGCGGTAGCCCGGTTGATAGGTGCTCCTCCTGGCTACATCGGATACGAAGAAGGTGGCCAGCTTACCGAGCGAGTGCGACGCCGGCCGTACAGCGTGATTCTGTTCGATGAAGTCGAGAAGGCGCATCACGACGTCTTCAACATCTTGCTGCAGGTATTGGAGGACGGACGACTCACCGACAGTCACGGCCGTACCGTGGATTTCCGTAACGCGGTCCTGATCATGACTTCGAACATCGGTTCCCAGTGGATTCTGGAGATGCAGGAGAGTGAGGACTGGAGCGAAATCGAGAAGCGGGTCTGGGACGGTCTTCGAGCCACGTTCCGACCTGAATTCCTGAACCGTGTTGACGACATCATTATCTTCAAGCCGTTGGGTCGAGATGAATTGCGCCGGATAGTCGATCTCCAGCTCGAGCGCGTACAGCACTTGCTATCCGAGCGAAACATGTCGATTGAGGTGACCGAAGCGGCGGGCAACCTGATTTCAGCCGAAGGCTACGATCCCGCGTTTGGTGCACGCCCCTTGAAACGAGCGCTCCAGCGCCTGCTCTTGAACCCGCTCTCGACGTCGGTGCTCGAGGGTAGGTTCGATGAAGGTGATCGTGTTATAGTAGACCGGGAGCCGGGAGAAGACCGGCTCGTCTTCAAGCGCGGGGAGAAACCAGCGGCGGTTGCCGACTAAGGCGCCAGACAGAAGCACGGCGGTGTGGCAATGCGCCTCTATCAGACCGGGGGAGTCAGCAGGTGCAAATGGTCGAGCGAGTGGTGGTCGCGGCCGCAGTCCTAATCGGGCTAAGCGGTTGCAGTGGTGGTGGTGGTGGGAGAACGGGCGCGATGGACATGACGCTGCCCGAAGGCGCTGCGTCTCCGGAACAGGCGGTCGAGGTCTTCCTCGATGCCGTCACCGAGTCTCAGCGTGCGAAAGCCGCGGGTGAGTTCACCGAAGCGGATCGTGCCTACGAGCGAATGGCTTCGGTCTTCGGGACCGATCGAGGATCGATCTCCAAGAGCTTCTCGGCTGAGGAAGTGCGCAATCGGATGATCGTGCTCGCCGCCTGCTTCCGACCAACGGCGTACCGTATCGTCACACAACCCGATCCGGGTGCCTGGCAGAGCAAGACGACTTCGGTCACGGCGGAGCTTCAGCGCGGCCAGGAAGTCCTGACTTTGCCGTTTCGGTTGGTTCTGAGCGGAGAAGAGCGCTGGTTCATCGAGCAGATCGACGTTTCGACGCTCTCTTGTTGAGAGCGACTCAGCGTACGTGGTGATATAGCCTGGCGAGCCGCGCTGGCGATACTCCCAACAGAAACAGGAAGCGGAGCAGGAGATGCGTGGCGATGGTTCGCGTGTAACCGACCGTGCGCCACCGTCGATCCGAAGTACTCACAGCCGGGTCCAACACGAGCACAGGCCCAAGCTGCCTGAGCCCTCTGTAAAAGAGCACATCCTCAAACAGATCATCGTCTCGATAGCCTCCGACCCTTTCGAAGGCCCAGCGGCGCGCGAATATCGCCTGGTCACCCGTGGCGGTGTGCAGCCAGCGGCTGCGCCAGTTGATGGCTGCCGCGAGTGCTCGAGCGGCCGAGAGTCGGGCGCTGGGGCCCCGCAGCTTTACTTTGAAGCACCCGCCAACAGTCTCTGTTCGATCCAGCGCCTCGCTCAGCGCCGTCCCAGCCCCGGGGCTCAAGCGTGTGTCGGCGTGCAGGAAGACAAGAAGGTTCCCGCGGGCGGCTTGGGCGCCCTCGTTCAACTGTCGACCACGTCCCCGCGGCGCGCGGACTATCCGGGCACGGCCTTGGGCCAGTTCGACGGTACGGTCTTTGCTACCCCCATCAGCGACCACGATCTCCACGGACGGGCCGAAGGCTTCGAGAACGGAGTCCAGCGTGCCCGGCAGCTCATCCTCCTCGTTCAGGGCAGGGATGATGACGGAGACGGCGAGGTTCGAGAGGGCGCTCAGGGCTCAATCAGCGGGTCGAGGCGGCTCGGATAGCTCCAGCAAGACCCCTTCGGTGCTGCTGGGGTGGAGGAAAGCCACACGCCGGCCGCCGGCACCGCGCCGGGGAGCCTCGCCGGCCGTCTGTAGCCCGGCGGCTCGACAGCGGTCGAGAGCCGCATCGATGTTGGAGACTTCGAGGGCGACATGGTGCAAGCCCGCCCCGCGGCGCCGCAAGAAGCGACCAACGGGCGAGTCCTCGGCAGTTGGCTCCAGTAGCTCGATTCGGGCACTGCCGAGATCGAAAAACGCGACCTTCACCTGCTCCGACTCGACGAGTTCGCGACCTGAATCGGGGCGGCCCAAGATCGAAGCGAAGACTGACGCGGCGGTGTCCAAGTCGGCGACCGCGATGGCTATGTGCTCGATTCTGGTCTCGTGGTCCATCGGGAACCCCGTCGGGTAGGTGAGTGTTCTATCGCCGGCGATTTTTCTATCATGGTGCGTCGGAAGACTGACGCCGACGCGAGGGCATAGATTAGTTATATTGTCTCGGAAAGACAAAGGGTGGTGAGTGGGTCGGCCCGTTGGACGGCGCCGCTCCCCGGAGAACCGATAGCGAGGGATGGGAACACGAAATGTCAGGTGTGATGGAAGTAACGGACGAGACATTCGCTCAGGAGGTCGAGCAGGTCGAAGGCGTCGCCATAGTCGATTTCTGGGCCGCCTGGTGCGGTCCCTGTCGCCTTGTAGGGCCGATCGTCGAAGAGTTGGCCACTGAGTACGCGGGTCAGGTCAAAGTGGCCAAGCTGGATGTCGACGGCAGTCAGAGAACGGCCGTGCGGTTTGGTATTCGGTCGATCCCGAGCATCCTCTTCTTCAAGGACGGACAGCACGTGGATACGGTGATCGGTGCCGTTCCTAAGAAGCAACTCGAGCAGAAGCTCAAACAGCACTTGGACTGAGCCGGCTCCACGCAGGCTCTTGCCAGGACGCCTCCGCGAGCTGCTGCTCCGGAGGCGTTTTGCTGCCCGCAATTCGACATTCGGTGGGCTGAATGTTCTATTATTCAATCGAGGCCAAGGTTTCATCCAGACGATTTGTGAGGTTCCGGAGACTTGAAAGCGGCGGGGACTCTCTATCTTGTAAGCTCTCCGATTGGCAATCTGGGTGACTTCACCCATCGGGCGATAGAAGTGCTCCGCTCCAGCGACACGATTCTCGCCGAGGACACGCGGCGGACTCGAATCTTGCTGGACCACTACGACATCACATCTCGCAACCTGAAGTCCTATCACAAGCACAACGAGGCAGCGCGCTCGGAGGAGGTCCGGGCCCAGTTGGCCGCGGGCGGTACGGTCGCGCTGGTAACCGATTCGGGGACGCCGCTGGTCTCCGATCCCGGTCTGCGCCTGGTTAGCGCGTCCATAGGTGTCGGTGCCCGTGTCGTTGCCGTGCCGGGCCCGTCCGCGGTGCTCGCCGCGCTCGTGGCGTCGGGGCTCGATCCCGAACCGTTCAGCTTCTTCGGATTTCTGCAACGGTCGGGGCGCACACGGCACGAGCTGGTTCAGACTCTTGCAGGGCTGAGACACACGGCCGTGCTCTACGAATCGCCGCAACGGCTGTTGAAGACCCTGGAAGATCTCAGAGAGGCGCTGGGCGGCGAGCGCCGGGTCGTGATCGCGCGAGAGATCACGAAGATCCATGAGGAGTACGTACGAGGGACCCTGGACGAGGCGGTGGCGTACTATCGAGAACACGCACCACGCGGCGAGATTGTGCTGTGTCTTGCCGGCGCGCCGGACGAGCCTGACGCAGAGTTGGAGGAAAAGGCTCGTGTTGAAGCTCGTTCGTTGGCACGGGATGGTGCCAAGTCGAAGGAGATAGTCCGGATTCTGCGCGATCGGTTCGCACTGGATCGGAACCGCGCCTATGCTATCGCGCTCGAGGTGTCCGGGGAGGAGAACCGTTGAGTTTCAGGTGCAGGGTCCCGTTGGCCCTTCTCGGCTTCGCGTTCATCATCTACCCGGCAGAAGGTCGCCCGCAAATCGCGGCCGCTGGAACGGAGACAGACCGGACTCAGCTGACCATAGCCCGGCTGCACTACGGAGGAGGCGGCGACTGGTACGCGAACCCGTCGTCCATTCCCAATCTTCTGGAGCGCCTATCGCGCGACACGAGGCTTCCTGTCGCACGACGCGAGGCCGTGGTGACGCCGTTGAGCCCGGACCTACGTGACTACCCTTATCTGTACATGACGGGTCACGGCAACGTTCGCTTCACCGAGCAGGAGCTATCGGCGATGCGGGCGTACCTCGCTTCCGGTGGTTTTCTGCACGCCGATGACAACTATGGCATGGACGAATCGTTTCGGCGTGAGGTGGAACGTCTCTTCCCAGAAGCGCCGCTGTTGCCGGTTCCCTTGGATCACCCGGTATACCGCATCGTATACAGCTTTCCGGATGGTCTTCCGAAGATTCACGAGCACGACGGACAACCGGCCGAAGGTCTTGGTCTCTTTCTCGAGGGTCGCCTCGTGGTGTTCTACAGTTATCAGTCGGACCTCGGCGACGGGTGGGAAGATGCCGAGGTCCATGACGACCCCGTGGATCTTCGCGAACAGGCGCTGAGGATGGGAGTGAACTTGTTCGCCTACGCCGTGGCTCAGCGGAAGCCTCTCTGAGGAGCGGCCTGTGACGGGACGAGCGCAGCTTCCGAGGAACCGGGTTCGAGCGCTGCGGCGACGAGTGGCCGTGCAGCTAGGTCTCGCGGCTCTGGGCGGGGTCTTGGCTGCGCTGGGGTGTTTGCTTCTCGTAAGCTGGGCCATGAGCGGCATCGCGGCTTGGCAAAGACCTTCCGCCCTGCCTCTGATTCTTTGTCTGCTGGCCGGATCGGGCAGCGCAGCCTGGCTCTGGCGCCTGATCCGGAGAGTAGGGTGCTGGGACGAGAGGTCGGCGGCGGCCGAGATCGAAGAGCGGGTCGGTCTTCCGGTCGGAACGGTACAAGGCGCGGTCGAGACCGGCCTCGAGAGGCCGGGGATTTCGCGGTCGCTGCTCGAGCTTCACCGGACCCGCGTTGCCGACAAGTTGGAGGGCAAGCGGCTGAGTGAACTGGCAGGTCGCAGGGCGCGTACCACACGGACTTACTCCGCCGTCGCCCTCACGACGGCGACGATCGCTCTGCTCGCCTCGTCCGCCGTCTGGGTGAACGCCCGGAACTCAGCGCTGGACGCCTGGGCCGCCGTGCTACACCCCGTGGGCCATCTCGCCAGCCCACCGCTGCCAGCGATTCGGTTGATTGCCGAATTTGACCGTGTGCGGCGCGGCGGCGATCTCACGGTCACCGTGCATGCGCCGCTTCGCGACTCGGTGGAGCTGATCTGGCAACCGAGCGGCGAGGTGCCGAGCCGTCGCTGGCTCGATGTTCCCGGAGATATGGTGTCGGCCTCGGTCTCGCGCATCGAGGCGCCCACCTTGATCTGGGCGCGGGCAGCTGATGGGGCTGTGACCGACACGGTTTGGGTCACACCCGTCGATCCTCTGCTGCTCGTCGATCTGCAGTTGAACCTTCGTTACCCACCGCACACCCGTCGTGAACAGGACGTGTACTCGGCTCCTCTGCCGGCGCTCTCGGTGCCCGAGGGTACACGAGCGACGGTCAGCGGAGTAACCACACGTCCGCTCGAGACCGTCACGTTGCGGCGGGCCTCCGGCGGGGAGATCGCGTTCGAGGTGACGGAAGAGCGGCGATTCCACAGTTCGTTCCTGGTGCGCGCGGGCACGTGGGGCTGGGGAATCGTCGGCTCGCGTGGGGAAGCGTTGGAGGGTGATCCAGATTCATTGGTATTCTCGACCGTTCCAGACAGCGTACCAAGGGTGAGAATCGTCTACCCCGGGGTCGACACGGTTCTGAGCATTGGGATGGTGCAGCCGCTGGTTGTGGAAGTCGACGATGACTTCGGACTCTCGCAGGTCGAACTGGTCAGTTGGCGGATCTCGGCCTGGGGTGAGCGGTGGGCGGAAGAAGTGCTGGAGTTGGAGCTTGCCGGTGATGGACCGAGGGCTAATCTGCCCGCGCTGCTCGACGCACGCGGTCGCGGATTCTTGCCCGGTGACACTCTGCGCTACTTCGTCCGGGCCTACGACAACGCGCCCGATCCTCAGGTGGGCCAGAGTCGTGAGTATGTATTGCGTTTGCCCGCTCTAGATGAGTTGCGCGATCGGGCGGTCACCGATGCCCGGGCACTGGTGGAAGATGCAGCGCGGCTGGCCGAGCGGGCGCGCGATCATCAGGAGTCAGCGCAAGCGCTCGAGCGATCCACCGAGATCCAGCAGACGCAGGACCCGGCCCCTCGCGGACTCCCGACCCAGCGGGGTATGGAGTTCAGAGAGACAGAGGCGGCGCGCCAGGCCCTCGACGAAGCCAGACAGCTGCTCGAGGATGCCGAACAGATCCAGGAGTCACTGCGCCAGCTCCAAGAGAGCATCGAGCGGGCCGGACTGAACGATACCAGTGTGCTCGAGCGGCTGCGCGAGATCGAGTCACTCTACGATCGCATACTCACTCCCGAGTTGGAGCAGATGATCGAGGAGCTGCGCGAAGCCTTGGCCGAGCTGGATCCGGAGCGGGTGAGCGAGGCGATTCAGCAGCTGGCTGACGGCAGCGTGGATTTCCGCGAGCGTGTCGAGCAGAGCCTGGAGCTGCTGAGGCGCGCCGCCCTCGAGATCGAGTTCGAGACTCTAGAGACGCAAGCCGAGGAGCTCAGCGATGCCCAGGATCGGCTGACGGAGGCGATTTCAGAGTTGGCCACAGAGCCCGCCGACTCCTCGGGCGCTCGCCTTGAGCGAAGGGCCGAGGACCTGGCGGAGCGCGCAGACACACTCTCGGACCAGGTCGGCCAGTTTGCCGACGAGCTGGAGCAAGCGGGCGAACAGAGCGCTGCGGATCGAGCGGCCGAGGCGCAGCGGTCGTCCCGCGAAGCGGCCCGCTCGGACCGTCAGGTCGCGCAAACGGCATCCAGCAACTCCGGGCAGGCGAGTGAGTCGGCGAATGAAGCCGCTTGGCAGATGGAGCAAGCAGCCTCGGCCCTACAGCAAGGGCGCCAGCAGATGCAGCAGGATTGGCGTCAGGAAGTCGTCGAAGCGCTCCAACGGGCGCAGGCAGAGGCGTTGGAGCTGGCCCGCAGGCAACAGGATCTAAGTGGGCGCTTGGGTTCGGAGAATGCCCTCGAGCGCGCCGACGTTCGATCCGAAGAGGTGGCCATAAAGCGGGGTGTAGATCAGCTGGGTGATCAACTGTCGGAGGCATCGAAGTCTACGCTTCTGGTGGACCCGTCGGTTCTCGAGGCTTCAAGTGCAGTGGGCCGGTCCCTGGAGCAGCTGCTCGAACAAATGAGTGACGGCACGCGCTCGGGTCGCGGCGACCCGCGGCTTGGTCAACGAGTCAGCGAGGCGCTCAACGAGTTGGCTTTCCGATTGATTCAGGCTGCAGATGCGGCTTCGGTCGCGCAATCGGGGACGGGCATGGCCGAGGCCCTCGAGCAGTTGGCCGAGCTCGCCGAGCAACAGGGGAACCTCAATCAGCAGTCGGGTGGGATCACGCCAGGTTCAATGAGCGAGATGATCTTGGAGCAGCTACGACAACTGGCCGCTCGTCAACGTGGGATAGCGCAGGAGCTCCAGAACCTCGACCGATCGATGGGTCCGCGAGATCAGGTGCTCGGTGAACTCGAATCGCTGGCACAGGAAGCCGAAGAACTGGCGCGGCAACTCGAGCAGGGCCGACTGAACGACGAGATCATCGAGCGCCAGAGCCGACTTTTCCAGCGGTTGCTCGACGCCGGGCGGACCCTCGAGCAGGACGAGTTCGACCGGGAGCGAAGGGCCGAAAGGCCAGGAGATATAGAGATCCTGCGGCCGGGTGAGCTGCCGCCCGAGCTTCTCCGCGGTACGCGATATCCGCTTCCTTCCGACGAAGTCCTGCGTCGCTATCCGCCGGCCTACCGGCGTTTGATCATCGAGTACTTCGATCGCCTTAACGGGCGGGACGGTTCGGGTGGCTTGTAAGCTCTGCATCCTGTTCACCGCCTTGTTGCTGGCCCAGACCCCTGCAGCCGCACAGACAGACGCGCAAGAGCGCGTGCGTCACGAGCTACGTCATGCCGAATCCCTAGAGCGGGCCGGTCAGTATTCCCGCGCCCGGAGCGCGCTGGAGACTCTGCTGTTGGAAGCACCAGCGGAGCCTGGGGCGATACTCGCCTATGAGCGCATAAGTCGGCGGCAGGGCAGGCTCGAGGCCGTTCTTAGGGTCGTCGAACGAGCGATAGAGGTGGACCCGGAGTCGGCGCTGCTCAGACAGGTGCAGCTGCGGGTCCTAGCCGACCTCGCCTTGACCGGCGAGATGAGTGCGGCCGGCGAACGCTGGCTGCAGATCGCGCCGCGATCGGACGTCGCCTACCAGGAATACGCGGCATCTCTGCAGCGCGTGGGAGAGTACGCCGAGGCGGAGGTCATTCTGCTGGAGGGACTTCGCCAGGTCGACAGGCCCGCCGCGCTGTTTGGTCAGCTGGCCGATCTTTACACGGCTGAGCGTCGCTGGCTCGATGCGGCCGGGCAGTGGCTGGCATTGGTCGAATCGTCTCCGGAAGTGGGCTGGGAGCTGGTCAACAGCAAGCTGGGATTTCTAGGCCTGGAGTCGGGAATCGCCGCGGAAGCGATTCTCGAGCGGCTACCCGAGAGGCCAGCCTCCGTCGCCGAGCACAAGCTCGCGTCCATCGCGGCTTTGCACGCCGACCGACCCGAAGAGGCGCGGAGGCTGGCTGAGGATCTCATGGGTCGCCTGGAGGCGCCGGAGCGCGAGAGGTTTGTGGCGGTCTTCGCGAAGGTCGCGGCCGGGCGAAGGCAGGAAGCCATAGTAGCTTGGGCCTATCGCCGTATGCTACTCGATGTCGCGTCCGACTCCGTACGCTGGGATCTGGCGCGACTGGTGGTGCAGTACGACTTGAGTGCGGGTGACACGACCGCGGCGCTAGAGACGCTCGATCAGGTGTTGCAGCGTTCGAATTCCGGTACGCCGGAGCACAGGTGGGCCAGCGGAACTCAAGTCCAGGTCTCTGCCGCGCAGGGTGATGGCGATCGGGCGGAGCGCGGGTTGGCGCGGCATGTGGAGATGTATGCTGATGACCCGATGCTGCTAACTCTCGCCCTGGCCGTGGCGGAGTTGAACATGCGTCAGGGGCGGATCGATGAGGCCACCAAGGTCCTTGGACTCGTTTCCAGCGGCGGCGCGAGTGCGGCCCTGGTGGCGCGGCTGGCGGCGACGCGTGGCCTGCTGGCGCTTTACAGAGGCGCGTATGAAGAGGCTCGCACGGAGCTCCAGGTGGCAGCGGCGGGTCTCAGCGGCGCGCAACGTGGCGAGGCGCTCAGGTTCTTGGGTTTCGTGCGGCGCGGCTGCGCGGCTGAACTGGAGGCAGTGGCGAAGGCCCACAGAGGGCTTCTTGAGGGTCAGCAGAGGCGGACTTTCGACCGTCTTATGGACGATCTGGATGAGGCCACGGCCTCGAGCGCGAGGCCGGCGATTCTACTGTGGGCAGGCGAGTTCGCGCTGAATGCGGGATACGTCGATCGTGCCGAGAGGGTCCTACGGAGCATCCCGGAGCTCTACTCGGCGTCGGGAGAGGCGCCGGTGGCGCTCGTGACTCTGGCGGAAGCGCTTGCGGCCGAGGGGAGGCCGATGAGCGCCATCGAGTTGCTCGAGACGTTGATTCTGGAGTACCCGGAGAGCGCTCTCACGCCGCTGGGACGCAGAAGGATGGCTGAATTGAAGGAGGAGGTTCCACGGTCGTGATAAAGCGACTGTCGCTGGTGCTGCTGCTGCTATACCTAGCCACCGCCGGTGTCGCGCAAGCTCAGCACCTGCTGGCGCCTATGGATGGCGAGCAAGCCAACCACCTGCGCGCCTACGGGCTGGCTTATTGGGTACTTCAGCGTGGTGAGCGAGTGGAATGGTTGCTCAACTATCGGGCCGGCTCGTTCCTTCTTCCCGATGCCCCAGCGGTACGGCGTGAGGCGGCGTTGCGCGGTGTCACCGTCGAGCCGCTGGGAGCGGCCGGCACATCCACGGTGCGTGCCGAGATCGAGACATCGAACATGGAGTCGGTGATACTGGAGAAGGCACCCGAGATCGCGGTGTATGCGACACCCAGTGCGCAACCGTGGGACGATGCGGTGACGCTAGCCCTCACGTACGCGGGCATCGAATACGATCAACTGTGGGACCCAGAGGTTCTGGCGGACCGGCTGCAAGAATACGATTGGTTGCACCTTCATCACGAGGATTTCACGGGCCAGTTCTCGAAGTTCTACATCACATACGCGGGGGCAGGCTGGTTGCAGGAAGCCGTGGTGCGCAACCGACGCGTCGCCGCGACCTACGGCTTCGCAGACGTTCCCAGCCTCAAGAAGGGTGTGGCGGAGAAGATCCGCGAGTACGTCGAGGGCGGTGGCTTCATGTTCGCAATGTGTACGGCCACCGAGACCATCGATCTGGCGCTGGCCGCGCTGAACGTAGACATTGCGGCGAGCTATGCCGATGGTGACGGCGTCGATCCCGACGCACCGGCCCGCATGAACTGGGAGCGCACGTTCGCATTCGAGAATGCGGAACTGTTCGACAGCCCGGCGTTGTCCGCGTTCAGCGACATCGATGGCCACCTGGTGAACACCCCGATGCGGGAACAGCTCGGAAGCTTCGAACTGTTCGATTTCAGCGCCAAGATCGATCCTGTCGCCAGCATGCTCACGCAGAACCACCGACGCGTCATTCGCGACTACTACGGGCTGACCACCAGCTTTCGGCGCAGCCGCATCAAGCCCTCGGTCACAGTGCTGGCTGAAGAGCCGAATGCCCCCTGGGTAAAGTACGTTCACGGAAGCTATGGCACGGGAACCTGGACGTTCCTCGGTGGTCACGATCCGGAGGATCCGCAACACGTGATCGGCGATCCGCCAACCGATCTCGATCTCTACCCGCATTCACCGGGGTACCGGCTTATATTGAACAACGTCCTCTTCCCGGCGGCCAAGAAGAAGCACCTTAAGACCTGACTAGCCGCCTGCCTACCAGACCGATAGCTTCTATAGCTGCCCCAATTTAGCTGTGCATGCCGCGAGAGAGGGTGACAGATGCCTGAACTATCGAGACTTTTTCTGAATCTTCCCAAGTATGCCTTGGCGGACGTTCCGCAGATCAAAGCGCAGCTGGTCGAACAGGGTGTCGACGTCATCGACCTGGGCGCCGGGGATGCGGATCAGATGCCCCCGGCCGAAGCGATCGCGGCGATTCGAGCGGCGGTGACCGAGGAGCGTTTCAGCCGTTATCCCTTCTCCCGAGGCTTGCCCGAATTCCGCGCCAAGATCGCTGAATGGATGGAAGGGCGGTTCGGCTTCGAGCTGGATCCCTTCGAGGAGCTGTTGCCCTTGATCGGCAGCAAGGAGGGGATCGCACATTTGCCCATGGCTTACGTCGACCCGGGCGACGGGGCGATCATCCCCGATCCCGGTTACTACCCGTACTTCGGCGGCACCTATATGCTGGGCGCCGATGCGATCAAGGTCCCGCTGCGGCAAGAGAAGGCGTTCTTGTTGGACTGGTCGGAAGTACCGGAGGAGAAGCTGGCTCGTGCCAAGCTTCTGTACCTCAACTACCCGAACAACCCGACCGGGGCTGTGGCGTCGGACCGGTACTTCACGGAAGCGCTGGATTTCTGCCGTGAGAACGACCTGCTTCTGGTCAACGACAACGCGTATTCGGAGATCGCCTTTGACGGTTACCGGCCGCCAAGTGTCTTGCAGTACGAGGGCGCGCGCGACGTGGCCGTCGAGTTCCACTCGCTCTCCAAGACGTTCAACATGACCGGCTGGCGCGTGGGCTGGGTCGCCGGTCATAGGGAGACCGTCCAGGCGATGACCAGGATCAAACCGTACTACGATACGGGCGCGTTCCTGGCTTGCCAGGCGGCGGGTGTAGCAGCCCTGGATGCTTCGGCGGAATTCGTGCCCCGTAACGTCGCGCTATTCCAGGCGCGCCGGGATGCCGCCGTGGCGGCCTTCCGCGAAGCCGGCTTCCAGGTTGAGAGCCCCAAGGCCACGATGTACCTCTGGATACCCATCCCAGGCGGCGAACCATCTGTGGATTTCGCCCGTCGGATTTTGCAGGAGTCAGGGGTCGTTCTATTCCCGGGCGCCGGCATGGGACAGGGAGGGGAAGGCTTCTTCCGGGTGGCTCTGACGCTGCCGGAAGAGCGATTGAGAGAAGCCGCGCAGCGCGTTGCGGAAGTGCTGTAATCGGAACTGCATGGGACGCTTGGAGTACCAGCTACAGTGATCTTCTCGACCCTGCTCAGACCGCCGAGCGCACCGCCCGATCGAAAGAGAGGCGCGGTGCCGTCCGACCGCGGGACGCTGTCCGTGACGCGACAGCGGTCCCGACGTTACCGGATAGCGGTTTCGAGCGGCGTCATCCTGTCCGTGTTGCTCCATATCCTGGTCGTTCGCCTTTCGCCGTTGCTCGTTCGCTACCTGGAAGATGATGCTGGGATATATCGAATGCCCCGGCCGATCATCGTCGAGCCCCGTGGCATGCAGGCTATCGAGATCAGGGTTACCGAGGCCCCGCCCGTGGAGCCCGAGCGCAGGCCCCAACCCGAGCCCGAGGTTGTGGAGCCCGAACCAGAAGATGCTACCGAGCCGTCGCTGACTGGGGCGGAGCGCCTGCGTCCACGCGTCGGCGACTGGCGGCTTTGGGTCGTCCCGGCCCTGGCGCGCCGCTTGGACAGGACGCCAGAGGAGCGCAGCAGGGAGTTGGAGGCGCGACTGCATGCGATGCTCGAAGCCTATGACGACAGCATCGCTGCCGAGCTTGCCCGGGCTGCCGAGGCGATGGACTGGACCGTGGGTGAGGAGGGCAACAAGTGGGGCGTCTCGCCGCAAGGGCTTCACCTAGGCCCCGTCACCCTGCCATTGCCGTTCTACATCGGGCCGGGGCGCGAGTCCGAAGACATGCTGAGGGATTACGGCGCGATTCAGCGCCAGGCGGGCGAGGATGCGATTCGCGATGCTCAGAAGGAGCGTATCGAAGCGATCCGCGAGCGCAACCAGAGAGCCCGCGAAGAGGCCCAGCGCAACGCCCAGAAGGACACCACCGGGACACACTGATGCGGGGGCGGTTCGCCCTTACTGCACCGATTGCCACTCGGGCCTTTCAAGGTAAGTTACACGTCTATCACCGCCCAATTTGGAGGGGTGCGCCTAGACGGCGTCTGCCGGCGGGGTCGGCTTACTGAACTGTGGGGAGGAAGAAAGTCTCGTTTTGATGGAACTACCACCACGTTTCGATCCAAGGGCCTTTGAAGAGCCGACTTACGCCGGATGGATCGACCACGGCTATTTCTCTGCCGATGCCCACAGCGGCAGAGATACGTACGTGATCGTCATGCCGCCGCCAAACGTGACCGCCGAACTGCACATGGGTCACGGACTCAACAATACTATCCAGGACGTGCTCATCCGCTGGCGCCGCATGCAGGGGAGGGGAGCGTTGTGGGTTCCGGGGACGGACCACGCCGGGATCGCCACCCAGAACGTGGTCGAGCGCCGGTTGGCGGCTGAGGGTTCGACACGCTGGGACCTGGGCCGCGAGACGTTCGTGGCGCGTGTCTGGGACTGGGTTCATGAGACGGGCGGCACGATCCTCGATCAGCTGAAGGCGATCGGGAGCTCGGCGGACTGGACCCGCACGGCCTTCACGCTCGATCCGGGCCTCAGCAAGGCAGTCCGCGAGGTCTTCGTACGACTCTACGAGAAGGGACTCGTCTATCGGGGCAACTACATCGTCAACTGGTGTCCCCGGTGTGCGACGGCGCTGGCCAACGAGGAGGTCGAGCACGAGGAGGTCGAGGGCGCTCTCTATTATCAGCGCTACCCGGTCGTCGGTGACGAATCGGCCTACGTAGTGGTGGCCACCACGCGGCCGGAGACCATGCTGGGTGACACTGCGGTGGCGGTTCACCCCGATGACGATCGCCATCAGGAGCTCATCGGAAAGAATGTCCGACTGCCGCTGGCGGAACGCGAGATACCCGTCATCGCCGACGATTTTGTGGACCCTGAGTTCGGCACCGGGCTCGTCAAGGTGACGCCGGCGCACGATCCCAACGACTTCGAGATCGGTTCACGGCACGACCTGCCGCAGGTCGACATCTTCAATGAGGACGCCACGCTCTCCGAGTCAGTGCCGGGACGTTTCCGCGGCATGGACCGCTTCGCGGCTCGTAAGGCCGTCGTTCAGGAGCTCGAGCAGGAGGGGCTACTAGAGAAGGTCGAGACCCATCGGCATTCGGTCGGTCATTGCTACCGCTGCCGCACGATGGTCGAACCGCGTGTGTCTGAGCAATGGTTCGTGCGCATGAAGCCGCTGGCGGATCCGGCGCTCGCCGCCTACCGGGACGGTGACGTCGACTTCGTGCCGGAGCATTGGGGCGGTGTGTACGAGCATTGGCTGGAGAACGTTCGTGACTGGTGCATCTCGAGGCAGCTGTGGTGGGGCCATCGGATACCGGTTTGGTACTGCCAGTCGTGCGGGGCGACGCTGGTACTCCGCGAGAACCCGGAGGTATGCACGGAGTGTGGCAGTTCGGAACTCGAGCAGGATCCCGACGTGCTCGATACCTGGTTCTCGTCTTGGCTCTGGCCGTTCAGCACGCTCGGCTGGCCGGACGAGACCGATGACTTGAGGACCTTCTATCCGGGCCACACGCTGGTCACGGCACCTGAGATCCTCTTCTTCTGGGTGGCCCGAATGATTATGGCCGGCCTGGAATTCATGGGCGAAGTGCCTTTCCGAGATGTTTACCTGCACGGCACCGTGCGCGATCACAAGGGTCGGCGCATGTCCAAGTCGCTGGGCAACGGGATCGATCCGTTGGAGGTCGTACAGCTCTTCGGGGCCGATGCGCTGCGCTTTACCCTGATGAACGGACTGGGGATTGGCGCTGACCTTCAGCTCAACTACGAGGACCTCGAGGAGACGTTCCACGTCGGCCGGAACTTCACCAACAAGATCTGGAACGCGGCGCGCCTCTCCCTACCGCACCTGGAAGGCGATTCGATACCGGCCGTACCCGCTCGCGAACATCTGGAGTTGTCGGACCGCTGGATCCTCTCGCGTCTCAACCGTGCGACCCGCGAAGTGACCGAGAACCTCGAGCGCTATCGCTTGCACGAAGCGGCGGGAGGTGTATACCGCTTCTTCTGGAGCGAGTTCTGCGATTGGTACCTGGAGTTGGTGAAGTCGCGCCTCTATGACGAGTCGGATCCCAAGACGCGCGACGTGGCGCGCGCCGTTCTGCGCGAGGTGCTCGACCGCAGTCTGCGACTGCTGCACCCGTTCATGCCTTTCGTAACCGAGGAACTGTGGCTCAAGTTGCCGAATAGGGAGGCGGACAGCATCATGATCGCCGCCTGGGTTGAGCCGCGGCCGGAATGGGATGATGCGGACGCCGAAGCTCAGGTTTCGATTCTGCAGGAGCTGCTCGGTGCCGTCCGCAACATACGCAGCGAGTACAATGTGGAGCACAACAGCAAGGTCGCGGTGCAAGTACGATCTGCGGGCGCCTCGCTCCGCTCCGCCTTTCAGGCCGAGGGCGAGTCCGCCCGCAGACTGGGCGGCATCGATGACTTGACCTTCGATGGTGAGCCGCACGGCGCCAGTGCGACGACGGTCCTCACTTCCGGCGCTGAGGTCTACGTGCCGCTGGAGGGGCTGATCGATCTCGAACGCGAGCGGGCACGGCTGGACAGGCACGCCGCCGAGTTGCAGGATCTCGTCGCCCGGTCCGAGACCAGGCTTGCCAGCTCGGACTTCGTGCAGAAGGCTCCGGCTCACGTCGTTGAGCAGGCCCGCGAGAAGCTCGAGTCTCTACGAGAACAGCTGGATCGGGTCACGCAGAAGCGCCGGGCTCTGGAGGTCGAATAAGTCGTGTTCGCCTTCCTGCGTGCCGGCTTCGTTCAGGCCAGTCTGATCGTGGCCGCGGCGGGCTTCTGTGTATTCGCGTCCACCACACTCGAGTCGTGCGCGCACATCTCGCCGCCGCCCGGCGGACCGCCCGACAGTATCCCACCTCTGCTCATCGCCGTGGAGCCTGACAGTTACACAGTGAATCCGGGTTTCGAGGGTGAAGTTCGCTTCGAGTTCAGTGAGGCGATATCGGAGCGAGGCATCGAAGGCACGGTCGTGCTCTATCCGTTCGAGGCGCGCCCGCGGGTGAAGAAGGGCAAGCAGGAGCTCAAGGTGCGCCCGCGGGAGGGTTGGGTCGATGGGCGCATCTATCACATGCGGATCGAGCCCAACGTCCAGGATCTATTCAACAACACGATCCCCGAGCCGATCCTCTACGTCTTCTCCACCGGCGTTCCGGTGCCGACCAATCGCGTACAAGGCGTTGTCTTCGATCGTATCACGGCCCGGCCGTTGCCCAGGGGTCGTGTCGATATGGTTCAGTTGCCCGACACGTTGCGCTACGGGGGCGTGGCCGACTCTATCGGCGAGTTCCTGATCGCGACTCTGCCGGTAGGAGAATACCTGGCCATCGGTTACGAAGACGTCAACGGTAACCAGCGCGCCGACCAGTTCGACCGCTCTGATACGCTGCAGCTGCGACTCAACGCAGAGGACGCGCTCGCTCTGGAATTCCAGGTTTTCCGGCATGACACGCTGGGGCCGCAGCTCGCCCAGGTCGAGGCCATCGACACGATTACCGTCGAGTTGCAGTTCAACAGCTATCTCGATCCGGATAGTCCGCTGAGCACGGCGAATGTGGAGATCTTCGGTGCGACGGATACCGCCGCCGTCGCCATCGACACCGTGCTCCATGCTTGGCAGTACCTGGCCTGGCGCGATTCGGTCGACGAGGCGCTGCGTCTGGCGCAGCTGGCCGAACTCGCCGCGGCCGATTCGTTGGCGGAGGACTCGCTGGAGGCAGCGGCCGAGCCGGACACGCTCGGTGTCGAGCCGCCGCCATTGCCGGTGGAGCCCCAGGAAGAACTCGAGGAAGAGATGGAGGAGTTGGAAGAGCCAGCGCGATTGCCGGACCAACGGATCTACGTCGTCACGACGACGCGGATACCGAGCGCTGCGCATGTCGTGCGAGCCCGGAACCTTCGGAGTCTGAGTGGCCTGGACGGGGGCGGCGAGTTGGTCTTCCAACCATTCGAGATAGAGCCTGAAGAGGAGGAACCGCCGGGTGAACCGCCCGGCTAGCTGGGTTATCGATCTGTGAACGATACGCGGCGACGGATTCCCAGTGTCGAATCTCTTCTGCAGACGGACGCTTTCGCGCGCTTGCTGGACGAGCGCCCGCGTTCGCTCGTTGTGAGCGCGTTGCGTCGCGTGTTGGACGGGTTGCGCAGCGAGTTGGCGGATGGCGAGGCGAAGGTGGCGCCCGAGGCGACCGAGCTTGCCGAGCGTACGCGCCAGGCGCTCGACGCGATGGACGAACCCTCACTCCGGCGTGTGATCAACGCCACCGGGATCCCTCTACACACCAACCTCGGGCGTGCACCACTGCCAGGGGCGGTCCGCGAGGCGCTGAACGATGTCAGCGTCGGCTACACCAACCTCGAGTACGATCTCGAGCGAGGAAGGCGCGGATCGAGGTATGACCATTGCGCGGACCTGCTGATGGAGCTCACCGGCGCCGGTGGCGCTCTAATCGTCAACAACAACGCAGCGGCGGTCGTGCTCGCCGTGGACGAGTTGGCGTCCGGCCGCGAAGTCATCGTTTCGCGCGGCGAGCTGGTGGAGATCGGCGGGTCGTTCCGGGTGCCCGATATCGTAGCGAAGAGCGGTGCACGCATCATCGAGGTGGGCACCACGAACCGCACGCATGCACGCGACTACGAAGGGGCGATGGGACCCGATACGGGCGCGCTACTCAAGGTGCACCGCTCGAATTTTCGGCAGTCGGGATTCGTCGCTGAGGTCGACATCGCCGAGCTGGCCGAGATCGCGCACCGGCACGATCGCCCGCTGATCTACGATCTGGGCTCAGGACTGCTGCCGGAGGCCGAATCGTTGGGGTTGCCGTGGGAGCCCAGCGTGCGCGGCTCACTCAAGGCTGGCGCCGACATCGTGACGTTCAGCGGTGACAAACTGCTGGGCGGACCGCAGGCGGGCGTGATCGTCGGGCGTGCCGAGTTGATCGAGCGATTGCGGAAGAACCCGCTGCTCCGGGCGCTGCGCGTGGGCAAGCTCACGATCGCGGCATTGGAAGCGACGCTTAGGCTGTGGCGCGCCGAAGGTCTGGCGCGATCGGAAGTGACCGGCATGGCCATGATCGTGGCCGATACGCAACTGCTTCGTGAGCGAGCCGAGCGGGTCGCCGACGCGCTTCGTGACCGTTCGCCAGGCGCGGAGATCGAGGTTCGTCAGGATGTCACCGAGATCGGCGGCGGATCGTATCCCGGCGTCGAACTCGAGACCTGGGTCATCCGCATCAAGGTGCCCGGTCGTTCCGAGCGAGAAATCGAGTCCGCCTGCCGGGGCGGCGATCCACCGGTGATCGGCCGTGTCCGCGGCGATGCGCTACTTCTCGACCCGCGGACCGTGCTGTCCGGTGAGGAAGAGGTGCTGATCGAGAGGGTGGCGGAGGTGCTGAGCGGAGATGCTGAGCGGAGATGACTAGACCGAGTCTTCGGCGCGCCGCTTTCATAGACCGCGATGGCACATTGATAGAAGAGCGCGGCGATCTCGGTCATCCGGATGGCGTGGCGCTGATTCCCGGCTCTGCAGATGCGGTGCGCCGCCTCAAGGAGGCGGGTCTGCTCACTATCCTGGTCACGAACCAGTCGGGCATCGCCCGCGGCCTGTTCACGGTAGAAGACTTTGAAGCCGTTCAGCGAAGGGTTTTGGCGTTACTGGACGAGGAAGGTGTGCATCTGGATAACGTCTTCTTTTGTCCCCATCATCCCGATGTCAACGGACCCTGTGATTGCAGAAAACCGGCCGACGGGATGTACCGCCAGGCCGAACGCGAGATGTCCGTCGATCTGAGCCGCTCGTTCTACGTCGGCGACCGCTGGCGTGATGTCGCGGTCACTCAGCAGGTCGGCGGTACCGGCTTCTTGGTACGCACGGGAGCCGGTGGGCAGGGAACACCGCCGGAGGCGGGTGACGTGGAGTTGGTGGACAATCTTGCCGAGGCGGCGGATCGCATCTTGGCGAGACTGGATGAATAGATCGGCTGGACTTGCTAGGGCGTTGAACGACGAGAGTTTATGGCTGACTCTTCGCCGAGAGTCTGCATCTGGCTGTCGACTGTTGGCTGTCGCGCTGATACCCGTCCGTCGGATGTCAAACTAACCGGAGATGGGCATGAATCCTGTGGCGGTAGCGGTTTTTGCGTCTGGAGGAGGCACGAATCTCCAGAGTCTCCTCGACACATTCGGCTCAGATGGCCGCCCCGATGATTCCTGTCGCGTCGCACTGGTCATCAGCGACCGACCAGGCATAGGTGCACTGGAGCGCGCCGCGAAAGCCGGTGCGGCCACGGCGGTCATCCCGCCGAAGGACTACGACAGCAAGGATGCCTTCGGCGAGGCGCTGCTTGCCGCGATGCGCGAGCACGACATCGAGATCGTCGCCCTGGCCGGCTATCTCAAGCTGGTTCCCGAAAACGTCGTTCAGGCATATCGCGGTCGCATCATCAACATCCATCCCGGCCCGCTGCCGACGTTCGGCGGCTCCGGCATGTGGGGCCATCACGTGCACGAAGCCGTTCTCAAATCCGGTGTCGCAATCTCGGGGCCGACCATCCATTACGTGGACGAGCGCTACGATACCGGCCCCATCATCGCCCAGTGGCCCGTTCCAGTGCTCGACGACGACACGCCCGATTCGTTGGCGGCGCGCGTGCTCAAGTACGAGCACAAGCTCTACCCGGCGGTACTTAGGGCTTTGGCCAGGGGCGAGATCGAGTGGCAGGAGGATCGCCACGTGCGCCGCGGCGCGTACGGTGTCGGCGAAAAAGGTTTTCAGATCAACGACGAGACATCATCGTTGGCGAGCGTGCAGCCCGCCTGGAGAGACTAAACGTTCGGATAGGGAGGTAGAACCGTGCCACGCGCAGTAGTCAGTGTCTATGACAAAACGGGCGTCGTCGAGTTCGCCCGCGGCTTGACCGAGTTGGGCTACCAGATCGTCTCTACCGGCGGCACCGCACGCAAACTGAGAGATGCCGGGATCGAGGTCACCGGAGTGAGCGACGTCACGGGCTTCCCCGAGATCATGGGCGGTCGCGTCAAAACGCTGCACCCGGTCATCGCCGGCGGCATCCTGGCGCGCCGGGACAACCCCGACGACATGAAGCAACTGGAAGAGCAGGGGATCGAGCCCATCGATGTCGTCGCGGTGAATCTGTATCCGTTCGAGGACACGGTGGCGAAGCCCGATGTCACGCTGGCCGACGCGCTGGAGCAGATCGACATCGGCGGGCCGACCATGCTGCGCGAGTCGGCGAAGAACCATCCCTACGTGACCGTGATTTGTGATCCATCCGACTACGATTCGGCCTTGAAGAAGTTGAAGGAGGGCGCCGCCGATCCAGAGTGGCGTCGTTCCTTGGCTGTGAAGGTGTTCCGCCACACCAGCGGCTACGACACGGCCATCTCGCACTACTTGTCAAACGGTGCCGGTGAGTTCCCCGAAAGCTTCGGAGTTCGTCTCGACAAGATCCAGGACCTGCGCTATGGCGAGAACCCCGACCAGGCGGCGGCGTTCTACAGGATCGCCGATACGCCGGGGGCCCGCGGGGTCGCCGCCCTGCAGCAGCACCATGGCAAGGAGCTCTCGTACAACAACATCCTCGACCTGGACGGCGCGCTGATGTCGCTGTCCCCATTCGCGAAGTCGAAGCGCCCAGCCTGCGCCGTGATCAAACACACGACGCCCTGCGGCATCGCCGTGGGCGATACCGTCGCCGATGCATACAAGCGTGCCTTCGCCACCGATACGACCAGCGCGTTCGGCTCGGTCATAGCCATCACCCACGAGGTCGATCTCGCGACAGCCGAATCGCTGGCCGAGCTGTTCGTCGAATGCGTCGTCGCACCCAGCTTCAGCGATGAGGCCCTGGAGCGGCTCACCCAGAAGAAGAACCTCCGTATTCTCACGTTCCCGGAGGACCCGACCGCGTATCTGCAGGCGCGCGGTCACCTGCAGGGCAACTTGGAGCTCCGCGGTGTGCCCGGCGGCGCGTTGTTGCAGACGCGCTCCGATCCGCCGTGGCCCGGCGAGGAC
>Ga0209536_100004289_pt1 | contig 22543 bp, 15 predicted proteins | sample DeeMarSeWOR28_12_FD_187461 | JGI IMG/M metagenome (GOLD analysis project Ga0209536, IMG submission 187461) | Marine sediment microbial communities from White Oak River estuary, North Carolina - WOR-2-8_12 (SPAdes) (version 2) | ecosystem: Environmental > Aquatic > Marine > Intertidal zone >... | reverse complement strand
TCATTTTCGGACGACCCGTCTTCAGCACCAACCGCAAACATTTCCTCTTCACAGGCTCCACCACCGCTGACCCGTCCAACCTCTATTACTGGGACGGTAAAAAGGATCTGCAGCAACGTTCACAACTGAATGCGGAGCTGAAAGAGGTGGTCTTCGGCAACCAGGAGGTGATCCGGTACATGGCCAGGGATGGTGTGGAGATCGAAGGCATCATGATGCATCCCCCTGACTACCGGCCCGAGGGGTCCTATCCCCTGATCGTCTACGTGCACGGAGGTCCCGAATCGCACCACAACAACGGTTGGCTCACCCGGTATTCGACCCCCGGGCAGGTGATGGCCGGAAAGGGTTACCTGGTGCTCTACCTGAACTACAGGGCCAGCACCGGCTACGGTGTGGATTTCGGCATGGTGGGATTCATGGACCCGGCCGGTAAGGAGTTTGATGACATCGCCGATGGCATCGAATGGGCGGTCCGTGAGAAGGGAGCCGATCCGGAGCGGGTCGGGATGGCAGGAGGCTCTTACGGGGGTTATGCCTCCGGTTGGTTCGCCACATACTATACCCGATATGTAAAGGCCGTCTGCATGTTTGTGGGGATCTCCAATGTGGCCAGCAAGCGGGGAACCACCGACATCCCCTGGGAAGAGCGTTATGTCCATTCAGGAAAGCCGCTTGAAGAGCAGTGGCAGATGAACCTGGAGAGGAGCCCGGTCTACTGGGCGCACCATAGCAAAACAGCCACGCTCATTTACGGCGGGGCATCTGACACCAGGGTACATCCCTCACAGAGCCTGGAACTCTACCGCCGGATGAAAATGAACGGGCATCCCGCCGTCCGCCTGGTTCAATACCCGGGTGAAGGGCACGGGAACCGCAAACAGGTGGGCCGCATCGATGTACTCTACCGCCAAATCGGCTGGCTCGACTGGTATGTGAAAGAGCTTCAGCCCCTGGATGGCCCCATGCCCCCGCTGGACCTCAGCGACCAGTACGGCCTGGACTGGGAGTTTTAGCGCGGGATGCAATCAATCTCAAGTTCTTGCTATGAAACTGCCACATTATATGCAGTTTGTAAATTGCATGATTTTGCATAATATTGAAAAAATACCGCACCTATTACCGCACCTCTCTCTCTTTTTCATAATTTGCAATAATAAAGAGCAGTATCATGAATGTTCAATTCAGGTTGCGGAATCCAAAATCGAAATCCGAGACTTCAATCAGACTCCTATCTTATTACAAAGGGGAGAGATTAGTTTACTCATTGGGAGTGAGTATTAATCCTAAGTATTGGGACAAAGATAATCAGCGAGCTATCATACCCCGTGGAAATAAAGATTTTCAAGACCGGTGCAGAGTGCATATTCCGGTGTAATTGAGCACCCTTGTCCGGTTTAAATTGAGCAGTGCTGTCCGGACTAAAGTGAGCAGTCATTTTTCAAGCCAAAAAAGAACTTAAACCAAACCATTTTCATTGATTTAAATTTACCTGTTTTCTATTAAAATTTCTAATCTGTTGTTTCTATTGCCTCATTAGGCGCCTTTTTCCTGGTTCTTCTCATTGATTCTCCCATCAGCTCGATACGATGTGCATCGTGTACCAGTCGGTCAAGGATGGCATCGGCAACAGTCTTCTCTCCAATAATTTCATGCCACCCGCTGACAGGAACCTGAGAGGTAATCAGTACGGATCCTTTCCCATGCCTGTCCTCGATGATTTCGAGCAATGCAAGCCTGTTTGGGCTATCAAGGGGTTGCAGGCCGAAGTCGTCCAGGATCAACAGGTGTTGCCTCTCCAGCCTGGAGATCTCTTTCAGGTAAGAACCATCTCCTTTGGCCATCCTCAGTCTTGCAAAGAGTTTGGCTGTATTGAAGTACACAACCCTATAACCTTCAATACAGGCCTGGTAACCCAGGGCAGAAGCAATATAACTTTTGCCCACGCCGGTGCTGCCGGTTATCAAAAGGCTTTCTCACTTTTGTATGAAGCCGCATTCGAACAAACGCATCAGCTTATTCCGGTCGATATTCCGGGATTCTTCATATATGATGTGCTCTACCGATGCACGGTAACGGAACCTGGCATTCCTGATGTTCCTGGTTATCTTCCGGTTTTGTCGGTCGTCCCACTCTGCCTCGATCATCTGGGCAACGAACTGATCGATGGTGTAGCTGTCACATTTTCCTGTCTCAATAGCAGTCTTGAAGGTGTCATGCATGCCGAACAGCTTCATCTGCTTCATCTTACTAAGCGTGGTTTCATTCATCGTTACTTATTTATTTGTAGTACTTGCTTCCCCTGATATTGTGATGTTCCGGCAGGTCTATGCCTCTATCCTGAGATCCGTTCACCTTGTCCAGGTTCTTTTCCAGGATATTCTGGACGATCTTGTAGTTGTAGAGATTGTATTCCAGCGCCCTGCTGCAGGCATTTACAAGACGCTCTTTGCCTACCTTCTTCTCCAGGGACAGGATCCCCATGCAACTCTTGTAGGCTTGCTCGGGATGCTGCTTTTTCTCCAGCACTTTCGTGATCAGCTGTTTTACCGGCTCGCCGATCGACTCGCCCCGGTTGATGAACCGTTGCGGAGTCCAGTCAGTCATGAACTTATGTGTGGAGGCCATATGCTCCGGGATCGTCGTATAACTGTACCTGGTCTGGCTTCTCTTGTGTATGGCTATCCGGTTATACTTATAGAAGACTTCTACCTGAGCGGAGGTGTACAGCAACTTGACTTTCTTACGGATGTACTGGTAGGGGACGCTATAGTAGTGTTTGTCCACCCCAAGACACACATGTCCGTTTTGCATCACCGTGACATAACTCTGCTGCTTGATCTCATAGCGGTTCTGCGGCAGCGGAGCCAGCTCCTGTTGTTCCACCTCCTTAAACAGATCACATCGAGTATATGACCGCCCACTGAACCGGGTGCGGTTATGCACCTCCAGTGCTTCCCATATGGCCTCGTTCAGTGCTTTGAGGTTATGATAGGTTTTCTTGTTTATAATGCTATAGACACTGGTGTAAAGGATCTTGACGGCACCTTCCACAAGTGACTTATCTCTGGGTTTGTAAGCCCTGGCCGGCAGAACAGTTGTATTGTAGTGCTCTGCAAAATCAAGGAAGGTCTCGTTCAGGGTCGGTTCATACCGGTTGCTCTTGGTTACGGCGCTTTTGAGATTATCCGGTACAATAGCCGCTGGTACACCTCCATAAAAATGAAGGGCGTTCTCTACTGAACAAACAAAGTCCTCCTTCCCCTGGCTGGGTGCGGCTTCAGCATAGGTGTACTGGCTGGCTCCCAGGACTGCAACGAAGAACTGGACCTCCCTGACCTCTCCTGTTTCTTGGTCTACCACCTCAAGGGTCTTCCCGGCATAGTCAACATACATCTTATCCCCGGCCTTGTGGTTGATGTGCATGACCGGACTGGTACGTTTACTCCAACGGTTGTAGTACTCGCAAAACTGGGTTCTTTTGTATCCATCAGGATGCAGTGCAATGTACTCCTGCCACATCATGGTCTTGGTAACCCCTGTCTTTTTTAGCATCTTGTCCACATAGGGAAAGAAGCTGTTCAGATCCTTTTGCTTCCGCGATGGAGTTGGCGGAGGCTTCTCAGTAAACAGCTTCTCGAGATCTAAATCTGTCAGAGAAATAATCTCCTCAATGGATTTATCCAATAAAAGGCATTGGGTAACATACTTGTCGACAGTGTTTCTTGACAGCCCGAGATACTCGCTGATGAACTTCTTGCTCTTACCTAGATGATAAAGTTGCAGGACTCTTCTTAACTTACTCATAACTATTGGTTTGTTTGCCATAACCTCCGCTGTTTGATTTAATAACAGCAATGAAATTATGGTTTCAATAGTCCGGTAAGTTCTTCTGGCTGGGACTGCTCACTTTGATCCGGAGAGAGGTGCTCAGTTTGCTCCGGATTCAGGTGCTCACTTTGGTCCGGAATGGGGTGCTCAGTTTACTCCGGAGAGAGGTGCTCACTTTCACCGGAATTTCCAATATATCAAAACTTATTTTCAAGTTATCTTTTCAATTAACATTTAATTGTTCTCGTTTGTTTTTTTAATGTTGGGTAACGGTTAGTGTATGCTCATTACAACTAGCGCGATCTTTAGTCCATTGGGAACCATCTCAAAAGCAGTGGATCTGATCTGCAAAAGGTGTTACAGGCAGCATGGCTTGTACAATATGTTAGCAGTCGTAAATTATCTGGTTTTGTAGCACAGTATATCATTTTCCTCCATCCATTGCCTGATTCTTTCAAGCTCTGCATGGTATTTGGCTTCAACACCAAGGACGATCTGCTGGAATTCGGGTTCGTTACGGTTTGGATCAGAACTCTTAAAACATTGCAATCTTGTTACAGCCAATCCTCTGGTTTGATCTTGTCGTAAATCTCCGGAAAAGCACCTTCGGCCTTGTATTTTTTCCTGACTTTATCATATAACGTATGATCAAACATTTCCCTGAACTCTTCTTGGGTCATAAAAGTATCAGCATACAAGAGCTGATAGCCTTTTACGTCCCTGGTATATTTTTCCATTTTCCGCACCATTTCCCTACCATCCCATGGTTCTTTTCTTTTAACGGCGGGTGGTATACCATAGGCACCCAGGTCAAAAAACATTTCCCAATTTTTTCCAGGCGTGCAGTTTTCAGGCTTTCTTAGCATTCCCTGGTGTTCCCCATTGTCGTATATCCGGATTGGAAACACCAGCAAAGGGTATATCTCAAAAAGATCGTGAAAAAGGTCAATGGCTTCAATCATAACAGAAATAGGAATCACGATATCCTGCACGACGTGCTTGTAAATTAACTTCCTCCTCACTCCCCTGTTCATGGTGAATTTCAGGAAGGAAACTTTAGGTGCGCCCAGCCATCCAAATAAATATCGGTAAACAGTATGATTGCCAAAGGGTATCAGCTCTCTCAGTTCCCAAAATATGGATCGTGTATATCTGTGATAGTAATGTCTTAATGGGATGTATTCTTCAAACGGTCCGGTTTCTATACATTTTTCTACGTGTGTGTAATACCAGGGCTTATACCATCGGTTGATTGAGTTAATCTTTGCCCGTTGCTCCTGTGTTGTTACCTCAGCAAATTCTCCGCACATGATAACGGCCTTATCCTTAGTATAGACCGTAGCTTCAAGAAAATCGGGTGCATCATCTGCAACAGATAATTCCTGCATTTTCTTACAATATTCTTCCTGGCTGTGAAAGGGAATATATTTAATGCGCATATAGGGCTTTACAGGTATTATTTTCAATTCCACAGCAACCAGGAAAGCTATCGTTCCCCAGGACCAGGGCAGGGCATAATAGAGATCTGCATTTTCTGTGCGGGTCGCCCGGACAAGTGAGCCATCTGCAGTAATGACCTCATAAGCCTCCACCGTCTCCTGGATAAGGCCATAACGATGACAATTGGTTTCCATTCCAAGACCCATACAGAGTCCGCCAACCGTCAGGTCTTCCATCTCTACCTGGATCGCTAGTGCCCATCCTTTCGGAAGTAGGTGGCGGGTAATGTATCCCATGTCTACGAGAGGTTCTGCACGAACAATTTGTCTTTGGGTATCAATTTCCAGGACATCACGAAGATTGATCACTATTTGGTTGCAGTTTTTTTTGAATGTAGCCGTGCGGGGAGACATATTAAGCCAGGGTTTTCTCGCTGTGCACATCATCTTTTCCCTGCCGGATGCATTCCATCTTCTCACCTGCTCCTGGATCGCAGAGACACGTTTATCGTGAAGCTTATTGCTGGCAATGAAATTTCTATATATCCAATTCCTTAAGGTGAGATATTTATCGAAAAGAAAACTCAAGGGCAGAGCGGTGAACAGAACTACCCATCCCCGATTTTCAGTTAGGAAGTTTTGGATGGTATTCTTGAAGGAAGCCATAAAACTCTCAATTCCTAGCAACAAGTTAAAGCAAAATATCGGGAAATTACTGCTGATTATTATGCGATCTGGTTTAGCACTGCTTTCAGGAACTATCTTTTAGATGCGAGAATCCGCCTGTGGCGGGCGGGCAGATAAAAGTTCAGCGAATGCTTAACCGTAGCGAACCGAAGTGAAATGGAGCTCACGAGGTGAAACCGCGTAATCGGAGCTCGACGAAGTCAATGTTCCTGTATGGTTGGCGTGTATGACAAGTAGTTCCTGCCTGCCGCAGGCAGGGATTCATTACTATGTTGTTGATTTGAAAATTCATTTCCAGTTCATTTTAATGTAAACGAAATGCCACTATTTGTGATACATGCAGTTGTGAACCGTTTTTTATCTCATTTCTAGTTTCTTATGTACCAATTCCGCAATTTCGAAATGACAGCTAGTCATTGGATGCCATTCATCATACCATAAAAATCCATCGGGATGAGGAAATTGATAAGTATCCTTCCATGGGGTATCAGTGTTCATATATTTGTTATTAGCAATTAATTCATTCATAAAGGAGTAAATATCAATGAATGTAATCTCTATGTGTGTGTGGTTTGCAATTAATCCAGTTTCCTCATTCATTATCATCTGAGATATTTCTTCGTTGAACTCAGATACTAGTACCCGTACATGAGGTATTAGATCATGATATTCTGTTTCTGGACCATATCCTGGAGCAACAGTTAAATCGAAGTTGTTGAAAATGATAAATCTTTCTGCCCCTTTTGCTATTAGCTTCTGGATTCCAGTCTTAATATTTAAAACCGAGCTAGTGGGATCATCTTTTGCATCCCAGTAATCGTTTATTCCAATCCAAATTGTAAAAAGGGTATTTGCTGGATCCGTGGTCATTGTATAGTTATCAACTTGCCAATTGAAACCTGACCAATCCAATCCAGTAAAGTGACCTGAATCAGTACGAGCACCGCCCCAAGCTCTATTATCCAAATTGTCGCAATCCAGCATCTCAGCTAAATAATCGATCCAGATTTTACCATTTGAATCTCTGTTAAAGCCATGATTATTAACATGACCATTATCTGTAAAACTGTCTCCAAAGGCCACAATTGTGTTGATATCTTGGGAATGCCCTTGGATGGAAAAAAGTAAAAACGATGCAAATATTATTGTTTTCATATTTAATGGTGCATACACAATGTTAGCTGTTGTAAGTCTTAATTAACTTCAAAACCGATCTTTTCAAGGATCTTTGTAAACCTAGGATCTGAGCTCATGTCCACAAACAAAGTATTGGACATACAGTAAAGATAAATTAAGAAGCCAGAGCGTATATCATAGGCTTTTTGTATGTATTCCATTGTTAGATCTGAATCACCCAGTCCTGCGTAGATTTGGGAAAGGTAGCCAGGATCAGCCTTTCCATTTTCGTAGGCTTTAAGTATCATTTCAAGCATTTTTTCTGCCTTATCTCTTTGACCCGCTTTTCCATATACCCATCCAATGTCCGCAGCATTACTCGGGTTTTCTTTAACATCCCCCACTAGCGATTCAACATACAATGCATAACGAATTGCCTCTGATTTCGCACCTTTCATAGCGTAAGCGTATGCTAAGTATATATTAGAGACGTAGGAACTGCTATCAGCACCCATGATTCTTTTGTATTCTTCTATGGATTCGTCAAATTTCCCGGCCCAAAAATAAGCAGATCCCAATGCATTTGAACGTGGATTTAGCTCTATAATCTTTTTGGCGATCTTTATGTTTTCTTCATATCGACCATTAAATCTTAAATAATCAGCATATGCTGTATATACCACTGAACTGTTGGGGCTTAACAGGATAGCTTTCTGAAATTCCGCCTCCGGCCCGCGAAAATCCCATTCGAGAACTGCCATAAGTAATCCGTGTATTGCATGTGCTTCCCCCAGTGAATTATCCAAATCAATGGCTTTACGAATAGACTCCATGGCTTTCTGATATACTTCTTTTGGATGTATCCATGCATAACGGGCCATATATTGATAGGACATAGCCAGGTACAAATAGGCCAGGGCAAAGTCTGGATCAAGTTCAATAGCACGATCAAAGTGTTGGATACCTTTCTCAATCTCTTCCTGTGTTACTCCCCAATGATGAGATTTACCTAATAAGTATTGCTGGTATGCCTCGAGATTGTTCGTCGGTAGTTTCTCAATTATTTCAATTTCGCCAGGAGTCAGGACGATTCTTAACTCTTCCGCCACTTTTTTTGCAATATCATCCTGGATGATGTTAATATCTTTCCATGCCCGATTATATTCTTCACCCCATATATGATCTTCATTTTTTGCCCGTATGACCTGGATCCTAACACTTACCTGTTCTTCCTGCCTCTGAATACTTCCTTCGATGATATAATTCACTCCCAGCTTTTCTGCCATTTCGGGAACTGTTGGTCTTCGATCTTTGTATTGCATGGTAGAGCTTCTGGAAATGACACGGTCAAATGCTTTAATCTTTTGCAGCTCCATAATAATCTCATCGGCAATGGCCAATCCTAAATGTGCATATTCCTCATCTGAGCTCATATTGTCAAAGGGAAGCACAGCGATAGACTTTTCGAGGGAATCATCGACTTCTTCACGTTCTCTTATTACAAATATGTTTAATGCAATCAATCCAATAATCACTATAAAACTGATATAACTGGCTATTTTCCAATTGCTTGATGACTTATGAGAATCTTCATCTTTTACCTTGTGAGCAGGTTTTGTCTTTACCATACCTCCTTCTGGGTGTATATCGTATATCCAAGAAAGTATAATTGCTATGAAAAAACCAATGGATAAAAGAACCGCTGCCAGAACAAATGTCCAATCTGGCAACCCAAACGGTTCTTCACTCATGGAAACCAATTCGAGGATCACAAATGCTGCTCCAGCATAGACCGTAATTACACGGACTACATTCCTTCGTTTTAACTCCTGCCAGAATTGGGATAGTTTGTTGGGCATAGGTTAAAACTGTTTTACAGCGTATTTTTCAGTTAATCTGATAAATTCCGGGTGATTCCATATCGGTTTCCATTTGGGATCCAGCCTTAACAGGGGAGCAGAATAGGGGCCGGGTTTCGAAAGCAGGATCCCGATCTGATGCAATGCAGCATCATACTCCTTAACCATCACGTACACCCATGCCATTTCTTCAAGGCGGGTCATTCCAAAAAACGCATCTTTCTCTAAGGGTCGAAGTTCAACGGCCCTTTCTGCATATCCAATGGCATCCTCTTTATCTCCCAGACCGGCACAGGCGATCCCCATGGCCCCGTTGTATCTTGAATCATCCGGATACAAGGAAAGCAAAGAATCCAGTTCCATCCTGGCCAGATTGTAGCACGACCGAGCATCCTGAGTCAGCTCCATCTGGTCGTATATCCATCCCTGAAGCAAGCTTTTGGGATAATAGTATATTATGCTGAACTCGCCCTGCCAGTCTTCCGAACTTAAGAAATCCAATGCTTCTTGAAAATCTCCATGGTAGATATGGATCGAAAGGGGAGTGAGGTACAGGGAATGCTTCAGCACTTCTATTTCCAGATGAATCCTTGCAGCATCATTCAACACCTCAAGGGCATTCCTGGTATTGCCGTCACGAAGCAGATAAGTAGAGATTTTATTTTCATAATAGATAACACTGCCCGGATCAATTCTCCTGACGGTTTCACAAAGTTCTAAGGCCTCTTCATATCTTCCCATGAAAAAATATGTTTCTGTCAGGTTGCCAATGATATCGATGGCCCGTGGATCTTTGGAAAGCGCATTTTTAAAATGGAATATGGACTGATCCCACTCCCCCATTCTCCTGTATACAAGAGCATAAAGAAAATCTATTTCTGATGTATTCGTTGTGAGTTCTGAGGCCCTTTCCAGTTGATCCAAAGCCTTTGGATAATCAAGAAATCCGTGGTAATAATAATTCGCATACTGGATGTACCCTTCCGGTAATGCAGGATCGACATCCAGAGCCATGTCAATTGCCTCTTTAGCCAACACCAGTAGTTCCTTCGACTGATCATACTTAAACCAGTATTGTTTTAGATAAGTATCGGCCAGGGAAGTGTATGCCAGCGTAAATTCCGGATCCAATCTGATAGCTTCTTTAAGCAAAATTACAGAAGATATCAGGGCTTCCGGATCCCTTACTTTTCGGCCGAAGAAATTGGCCTGGTGGTATAATTCATATGCTTCCGGATTCGTGGTATAGATCTTCGTGACATTTCTCTTTTCAGGACTGGTTATTACAGTTTCTAATTGCTCCGCAATATCCATCGCGATATCGGAAGGGATTGCACTGAGCTCCGTCAATTGTCTATCAAAATCGTGTTGCCACACATTCGTGCCGCTTTCAGCTTCAATCAGCAGGGTCGAGAATCTTAATTGGTCCGATAGCTTCTTATACTGGCATTCAAGGACGTAATTAACCTGAAGTTCTGTTGCTATTTCCGAAATATCCTTTTGACTGTTCCTGTAGTTGAGCACAGAAGTAAGTGAAGGCACTCTCTTCAAAGATTTAATCTTATATAGGTTATTTATAATCTCTCCGGTCAGTCCTTCACATATATAATCCTGTCCGGGATCTCCGCTCAAGTTTAGGAAAGGCAATACGGCAATGGACTTCTCCAGGGATTTGTCTATTGTGGTCTTACCTTTCCTGGCGAAAAGATTCAGTGCGATCAATCCCACAATTACCACAAAGCTGATATAGCTGGCGAGCTTCCAGCCGTTGGAAGTCTTGGGTATATCCTCTTCCTTGACTTTATTCACAGGCTCCGTCTTAATCATGCCGCCTTCAGGGTGGATATCATAGATCCAGGAGACAATAACTGTAATTATAAATCCAACAATCAGAAGAATAAGAACCAAGTTGAGTGCCCAGTCCGGTAATCTTAAAGAAGGTGTAAGTATGTCAACCAGCTCCAGTATCACAAATGCAGCACCAGCATAAACCGTAATGACACGGACTACATTTCTTCTTTTAAGCTCCTGCCAGAATTGGGATACTTTGTTGGGCATACTGTGGGATTGCTTACTGCAAGTTAATCCCTGTGAGGATATAAGTCAACCTTCATTGGGATTTCTATACAACAAGCTATTGACATTCTGTATGATATAGGGTAACTTGATTAAGCAAACCCCAAAATCATTTATCATGAGAAAATTTGTTCTTGCATTTTCATTTTTCTTATTTGCTATTTGCGCTGCTGTATTATGCCAGGAATGGTCCCCTGAGCAGAAAGATGCCTTGAATATTGTAGAAAAGATGACGAAGTCCTGGGCTGATCGGGATTTAGATGGATACATGAGTTGCCTACACGAAAACTTCATCGGCTGGTTTAATGAGGATCCACTACCGATTGACAAAAAAACTCTACGAGAGTGGGAAGAATATTGGCTTAGTACGACTAAAATTCTTCGTAACGTAGATGAACCTGTTTCGATAAAGGTAACGGACGATGTTGCAATAGTTAGCTTATATAGCACAGAAATAAGAGAAGATGAGAATGGAAAAAAATTTAGTTACTCAAAATGGACATTTATCTGTAAAAAAGAAGATGGGAAATGGTTGATTATAGGGCTGTTTGGCGGGAGTGTTTTAGAAGATTAGAATCAATTTCCTCAAGCAAAGAAGAGATTTCAAGCCCCCAGTCCCCGCTGGGGGGGTTATTCTTGACGTTTGATTGCCATTCCAGTAATACGTATACCTTGTACGGTTGTCGGATTAACTATATCGGTATAGTTAACTACATGAGGTTCAACTGTAAATCCCGTAATTGCATTAGCACCCAATTCAATTGAAATATTGTAAATGCTATCAACTGCCTGTACAATGTCTATTTTATCAAATACCCACTCTTTTCTTGAGGATTGTGATGGCTTTCCTATATTCTTTACTACTTCGGTATAAATACCCTCAGGCATAAGGACATAATCAATCATATAAATAGTAGTATGGTCGCCGCCATAAGTATTAGGAGTAATAAGAAAATCTTTCTCTGCATAGGGCCGAAGATCAAGCCCCGTTAGATAATCATAAGCAGGAATATGCGTTAAAGTTTTACATGCTGAAAGAAGGAGTATTGATGATAGAATAATGAGAAGTATCCTTTTCATGGCAGTTGGGTTTGTGGGATTGATTGTCGAAGTTAATAAAATCCGATTTGAAGTAGGTGATATTTTTCTCCTCACCACATCAACCATAATGTCGAGATGCCTGTGAGATAAGGTGTAGAATTAACCTATTTTGAAGCCCTCAGTAAGGCGTAGAGCCAAGATCTCCACCTCAGACACATAAACCACCACTGAAGGGTATAGATGGCTGTTTCATGATACCTTCTGGTGACCTACTTTCCTATAGGATAAGATTACAATTCATAAGTAAGGTGCGATTAAGGTATGAGCAAATATGGACGATCTCTGCTGAGTGGTACTCCACCCTATCTGAAGTGAGAAAGTCGATGTATGCTCATTCCTCACAGGGGCCTTATTAAGTCAACAAATGCTCTACACACATGTCTAATTTATAAAGACTTGAAGTAGTCTTTTTTGAAATGCTATTTGGCCCGCAAGCAAGTTGACGCTCGCCAGAAACAGCATATATTTCCGTCTTAACCCTCTACTAAACAAAAGCAAGAATCAATTCTTAAACTTAAATTGATGAAAACACAAATTAAATTTCTTTCAGTTCTCATTTGCTTCCAATTAATTATCAGCTGTAGTGAAGATGTTCTTACGCCTCTAGATCCCGTACTCAATGAAGAAGAAAGCTTCTTAAAGAGTGCTAATTCTCTCTCTGTTAATAATATACTATTTATAGATAATTTCGAGGATGGTGATTCACAAGGATGGGATCTCATTGGAGATGGTTGGAGTATCGAAACGGAGGCTGGCAATCAGGTATTGAGTTCTAGCACAAGTACAGGACCTGCTTTTGCCTTTTTGCAAAATCCAGGATGGTATAACTATCGTTTCAATTCAAGACTGAAATTTATCGGAGGTTTCACTTATTGTGAACTAATCTTGAGAATGGATTATTTGGGCCAGCACTATTGGCTTCAAGTTATGTCAGATCATTTAGCCCTAATGAAAGAAACATCATCGGGTCCATTTGAGACATTGGCGAGTAGTCATGTTAACATATTACAAAATATCTGGTATAATATTGAAATTACAGCAAAAGGAAACAAGTTCAAGGTAAAATTAAATAGCCACCCAGTAATAAATGTAAAGGATGAATCTCCATGGGGAAACATTGGCACTATTGGGTTTGAGGTCCACGACAACGCAGAGATTTACTTTGATGATGTACTGGTGACACGCCTTGGTGGTTCAAATTGACCAAATAATCATTGCATGTGCATCTTCCTAATTCTTGGTTAATACCTGATTTAAATCATTCACTATCTTTCTCCCCATAGGATAAGACTATAATTCATACTTAAGGTGCCCATAAGGTATGAGCAATTAAGGACGATCTACCCTGAGTGGTACTCTACCCTATCTGAAGTGAGAAAGTCGATGTATGGTGATACCTTATGGGGGCCTAAGGTATAATAGAGGATAGTCTCTTGGTGTATTAATCTCTCACAGGGATGGATCACAACATCTCATTCTCCTCCAGCCACTGCCTGACCCTTTCATGCTCGGCCTGGTATTTGGCTTCCATATCCCTGGCGATCTGCAGATATTCTCTCTCGTATTGCAGACCTAAAAAAAACGGATCTGGATCTGAATTCCACCTTGATAAATATATAGGCATATACTCATACTGGTTCAATGCTTTTAAATACACATAGGTTTTCTCATTTTCTCCTTTTACTGCATACAACTCAGCAAGTCTTAGATAGAGATCCGGAAATCCTTCTCCCATCGACATCCTGTTCTCACAATAATCAATCTGCTGTTCAAAATAGGTATTCGCTATTTCAGTGAATCCGCTTTTCAAATACGAGAGAGCTATGTAATTCTTGAAATAATATGGTATCTCCCTTGAATCATTGAATTGATTAACGTATTTGCCACAATATTCCAGTGACTTTTCATGCTGGTTGGTAGACAGGTAGTGGATTACCAAAGTAATTAGGATTTCAGTGTTGCTCGAATCAATGTAATACCCCCGTTCAAGAAGTTCCAGTTGAAATTCACGGTTATTGTGGATCCAGCGTTCACTGTTTGCCAGTGCAGCATAATAGACGGCTGAATCACCATCCTTTTCAAGCGCCTTAATGCTGTAAATGTCAGACTGCTCCTTAAATCCTGCCATTAAATAGGCCTGGCTTATATTTCTATAAATACCCGAAGGGAAGTAGCTTCCGTCAATAACATGATGGAAATTTTCAATCGCTCCCAGCATGTCGTTATGATGCCAGGCCAGCCAGGCTTTACTATAGTGAGCATGTAAGAAATTCGGATTCAGTTCAAGGGTTTTGTTAAAATCATTCAATGCTTCTTTATACTCGCCTGTCCACTGATGATGATATCCACTCTGATGGTAAGCCTCCTCGTTCTGATCATCATAGAACAGGGCTTTATTTATGAATTGAATGGCGGAATCCATGTATGCAGTTTGATATTCAAGGGATGCTATATACCTGAGAAAGTATATTTCTCCCAGAGTTACATAGGGCATGGAATATGTTGAATCATATTCCAATGACAGCCGGTTCAATTCCTCTGACATGATTAGATCGTAATCCTCTTGTAAAGCTTCCTTGGCTCTTAAATGTAAATCGTAGGCCACCTGACTTTCGGTAGGTATTTTTTCTATAAGCTTCTTTTCCTTTGGTGTGACGATCGCTTCAATTTCTTCCGCAACCAGCTGGGCAATCTCGCTATGCAAAGAAAATACTTCTTCAATGCTCGCATCATATGATTTGGACCACAGATGCTGGTCATTCTTGCCATCAAGCAATTGAACTAAGAGTCGAACCATATCTCCATCCCTGTGTCCGCTGCCTTCCAGAATATAACTCACATCCATCTCCTTCGCCACTTCAGGAATGGGTTTTGGATTGTCCCGGTATTGCTCAACAGATGTACGGGAAACCACGCGAAGGTCTTTTATTTTAGATAAATTATTGATGATGGCATCCATGGTGCCATTGATGAAATACATTCTTTCCTGGTCTGGACTGTCATTGATAAAGGGGAGGACTGCGATGGATTTATCTGCAGGTTCATCAGCTTTTTGAAAAGGCCTCCACACAATAAGTGCGATCGTAAGAAGTAGTATCAAAGATGTCGCTAAGAAATAGTAAATGGAGATGCTCTTCCCCGGCTTTCTCCGGGATTCCATTTGTAGCGAATTTTCTTCCTGGCTGTCCGCCTCATTCATTTGATTCCTTGCTTCCCCGGGAGAGAATCCAAAGCGATCTTTGAAACACTTTGAGAAGTATGTAGTACTGTGAAAGCCACACTCGAATGCAATCTCAGATATGGTGCCGGACGATTCCTTCAGAAGTATGACCGCTTTATCCAGCCTGACATCACAGATGAATGTACTTGCAGATTTACCTGTATAAGATCTGACCCTTCGATGCAAATTTGAACGGCTCATTCCCACCTCCCTGGCCAATTCATTAACACCAAATTGCTCATTTGCTATGTTGGTATTAATGATCTCAGTGAGTCTCTTTATAAAACTCTCTTTATCATTTGAATTGGGCATGTTGAGGGTTTAGGTATATGCAAGTTACAACCTGTGGGTATAAGAGTCAAATAGATGATAGATCTCAGCTAATATCAGGAGTAAGGTGCCTTGAAGGTATGAGCAAATGAAGACGATCTATGCTGAGTGGTACTCTACTCTATCTGAGATGAGAAAGTCGATGTATGGTCGTTCCTCATAGAGGCCTAAGGTATGTTTTGGGATAGTCTCTTGGTGTATTAATCTCTCACAGGTTCAGAGCATCTCATTCTCCTCCAGCCATTGCCTGACCCTTTCATGCGAGGCTTTGTATTTGGCTTCTACATCCCGGACAATCTGTTTGAATTCCGGTTCCTGGCGGATGTTATCAAATAATGGATCTCTCTTTATTAATACATCCATCCAATACGGAACTTCCTCTATTTGATTGAATGCATTCAGATTTTCATAAGCTGTTTCTTTATCTCCCCTGAAAGCATATACTCCTGCCAGATCATAATATGGAAAATAATACTGAGCCCAGGGTCGATTTAAATTAATCATTCCAGAAGAGGATTCTATCTGCTTGTCAAAGTAATATTCCGCTTTTTCCGTTAAGCCATTTATCCAGTAGGCATAAGCGATCCGGTGGGCAAAAATATCAAAATTGCCTCTTTCATTCATGTCATTTATCAAACTTTCATAAACTGCAAGTGCTTCTTTACGCTTCCCTAAGCGCAACAATGCTTCAGCCATCCAGTCTTTACCTCTGGTAGAATCCAATAATATGGCTTTTCCGGCATAATCAATGACTCTATTATCCTCTCCCGAAAAAGAAGCATTCTGAGCCATCATAATGTAATAGTCTGCAGAATCTCCAACGAGCTTCAACGCCTCATTGTAATAATGCCTGGATTTATCTAGAAATCCCGCTATAAAATATTCCAAACCAAGATTCAAAAAGTAACCATACAAACGTTGTCCCCGGTCAATATTGATGGCTTTGTGGTAAAACTCCAAGGCTTTAACAAAATCAGAATATATATACAATCTGGCTATTCCATTATAGGCTCTACCCATGTTTGGATTGAGCCTTATGGCTTTTTCAAAATCTTTTAATGCTAAATCATCATTCCCATTAAATCTATAATATATGCCTCTCAAAGCATATGCTTCGGCAGACAGTTCATCATAAGAAAGGGCAAGATTCAACAATACCGGGACGGAGTCAAGGAAATTCTCTGTAAGATAATAGTCTGACAGATATTGCTTATCCCAATATATATCAGCAAGACCAACATAGGCGTTTGCATAGGTTGAGTCAATTCCAAGCGCTTCATGGAAATAGCTTTCTGCCCTATCCAATGCCTTCAGATCATTCCTAATTGCATAGTCGAGGTAGTAATCCATACCTCTCTGATATAAATCGTATGCTGTAAGATCAGTAGTTGGTATTTTATCTATGATCAATTTTACATCAGGAGTGATCACAGCCTGTAATTCTGAAGCGATCGACTGGGCAATCTGACTCTGTATTTCTATAATAACCTCTGTACTGGTGATTTCCTTTTCATACGAATCTCCCCAAAGGTGTTTGTCAGTAGCTCCTTCAAGCAGCTGCACCCTCAATACGATCCTGTCTCCATATTTCTGACCGCTTCCCTCCACAATGTAATTTACACCCAGCTCTTCAGCAATCTTGGGTATGGATTTGTTCTGGGTTCTGTATTGTTCCACAGATGTGCGACCCGGAACCCTGAGTTCTTTAATGGCTTGGAGATTTAATAACACCTCCTCCATGATCCCGTTGATGAAATAGGTATTCTCCTCATCAGGGCTATCGTTGATAAAAGGTAATATTGCAATGGATTTCTCAAGGTTTCTATTGCTTGAGTGTGGAATGATATTCAGAACAATCAGTCCCACAATTACAATAAAACTGATATAGCTGGCAATCTTCCAACCATTGGACGTACCAGTTGTTCCTTCTGACTTACCACTTGGTACAGGCTCAGTCTTCACTATTCCCCCCTCAGGGTGGATGTCATAGATCCACGATACAATTACAGCAATAAAGAAGCCGACGATAAGTAATATCAGCACCAGGTTCAATGTCCAGGCAGGTAAGCCCAGAGAGGGTGCGAGGATATCTACCAATTCGAGGATCACAAATGCAGCTCCTGCATATACCGTTGCAACTCGGACTACATTCCTTCTTTTGAGCTCCTGCCAGAATTGGGATAGTTTGTTGGGCATACTGTGGGATTGCTTACTGCAAGTTAATGCTTGAAGTAATTTGAGTCAAATGTAGTTGATAAGCCATTAAAAGCCAACAAAATACTTGACACATATAGCTAAATTACAGTAACTTGAATTACTTTTTCGGAGGCACCCCTGCTAAGTCCATTCTCTTTATTACTTACCCTATCTGACCTTAGCACCCTCTCCCCTGAGTAATTTAGCATGTAGCCAACCCTAAAACCCAAATGTGATGAAGCCCAATCGCATAAGCCTTATTCCCGGATTCCTGTTATTGATATTTCTCTTTTGCTGTGGCGAGCACCAGCTGATGGCCCAGTGGGTACAGACAGGCCCCGATGGTGGAGAAGTCTTTTGTTTTGCTTCATTTGATACGCTGCTTTTCGCAGGTACGGAGAACGGGGTCTATCGTTCAGCGGATGACGGCGTAAGCTGGGAATTCACCAGTTTAGAGGGATATATTCCAACATTGGCAACAATGCCCGATGGTGATTCCGTTATGAACCTGTTTGCGGGAACCATTTTTGGAGGGGTTTTTTTCTCTTCCGATAACGGTAACAGTTGGAGTGCGATAAATTTCGGACTTGAGAATAAAAATGTCCATACCCTTGCTGTAAAGGACACAAATATCTTCGCAGGGACTGATGAGGGTGTGTTTCTATCACCAACAAATGGGGAGTATTGGATTCCGGTCAGTGCCGGATTAAAAAACAGGTCCATCAATACGCTTGCTGTCATTGACACAAATCTGTATGCCGGAACAAATGAAGGATTGTTCATTTCAACAAATAATGGGACAAGCTGGACTCCGACCGGGCTGACAGAGGCAACTGTTCGTGATATTGCCGCCATTGATACGAATCTCTTTGTTTCGACCAGCAGCCTCGGGGTATTACGCTCAAAAGATAAGGGAGCGAACTGGGATACCATAAGTAATCCTTATATGGACCCAAGTATACCCGCACTTGCAGTCATCGATAACGATCTTTTTGCAGGTACACACCAGGGGATCTATCGTTCTCCTTCAAACGGAGATTACTGGATCCCTGCTAATACTGGACTGACAAACGTAGACGTCCAGTCTCTTTATGTCAGGGGTACGGACCTTTTTGCAGGGACTTATGGTGGAGTATATCATTCAACCAATAGTGGAGTCAGCTGGACAGAACGTCATACCGGTCTGAAGAACATAGTTGTGTTATCCCTTGCTACCCGCGGTGACACGATTTATGCAGTAGCTCGCAACGGCTTGTATCGCTCAGTTAACAGAGGCAACAACTGGACGACACTTGTTTCGTCATGGGTGTGTTCGATTGCTATCGATGGAGCACATTTATATGCCGGGACCTGGCAACATCTGGTTTATTCACTGGATAAGGGTGACAGCTGGGACTTTTTCCATGTATACCCAAACACAGGTAGGATTCTCTCCCTTGCAATTATGGATCGCTATATTTTTGCAGGCGGGGAGGCTGGGGGTGTATTTCGTATAAAACACGATGCCTCTGGTTGGTGGACCAAGGATAGTATCGGTTATCCGGATGCTATCATCAATTGTCTCGCTGTCAACGGCCCCGACCTTTTTGCAGGCACATCAAATGGTGTATACATTTCATCAAATGGTCTGAGCTGGATCACTCACAATAACGGTCTGACGAACCTCAATGTCAGAGCTCTTGCTTTCAATGGTTCCGACCTGTATGCAGGAACGGATGGAGGAGTGTTTCTTTCAACAAATGATGGATCCAGCTGGACTCCTTTGAATAATGGTTTCACAGGTGATGCTCCGGAGGTTTCGTCATTTGTTTTTAATGGCGACAATCTTTTCGCTGGTAGCTGGGGAGGTGGGGTCTACCTTTCAAGGAATAACGGGGAGAGCTGGAAGGCTGTAAATACCGGATTGATGTATTCAGAATGGCAACCTGCTTCAGTGGTTACTTCTCTGGCTGTTGTGGGCACAGATCTCTATGCAGGGACTCGTGGAACCGGGGTCTGGCGGCGCCCGATATCGGAGATGACAGCACCACCGATGCTATTAGCCGTTGATAGCGTACCCTATCCATCAGAGTTTATTGAAGTAACCAGTACTGAGGATGGGATCATATATCTGGTGCCTGAGTATACGGAAAAGGATTTGAGCAGCATTCGTGGGATTTGTTTAGATTCCGTGGCTGCAACTGATAATTCAGCTGTATACATTTCTTTGTCAGGTCTGTATGTGGGGAATTATTGGCTATATGCCAGAGATTTCTCTGGAATCCTGTCTGATCTTGAAGCCTTTACCATCTATATGGAAATCGACTTGATAGCTCCTGAGCTTTCAGCCGTTGATAGTGTTTCCCAATCAGAGTTTATTGAGGTAACAAGTTCAGAAGATGGAATGATGTACCTGGTGCCGGTGAATACGGAAAAAGAGATGGAAGTGATCCGTGGAGCGTCTATGGATTCCATTGAAGCAGTGATGAATACACCTGTAAGCATTCCACTGGAGGGTATAGAAAATGGTACGTACTGGTTATATGCAACAGATACATCAGGTAACATCTCCGAACCTAAAGCATTTACTGTTATGGGGGTGGGAGTTGAAAAAAGATATTCTGAGAATCTGAAGATATACCCCAATCCAACCTACACTGAGCTAACAATTGAAACAGTCACCTCAGACTTGATAATTGTTGAAATCACCTTTCTGAATGGCAAGCTTATTTTAAATAAGGAGATGGAAGGCACTTCTCACCAAATTGACCTCTCCTCCTTCCAGAAAGGAGTCTATATCATCACGATCAGGTCGAAGGACTTTGTAACCACAAGGAAGATAGTTAAGCTGTGATATAGTCATATGACCACAGGAAGCCCCCAGTCCCAGCTGGGGGTTTTTCATGCTGTAAAGCTATTGACTTTCTGAAACATATGGGGTAACTTGAGGATGCAAACCGCTAAAATTACTTATCATGAAAAAGCTTTTGATTGCCATCGTTCTCCTCCTGTTTGCTGGATTTGCATTTAGTCAGAACAAAGCAGACATTGAAAAAAACAAGAAGGTAGCTACTATTTACCATGATCTTAAAGCTGAGAATATCGATGCAATTCTTACTGAGGATTTCATTGGTCGAAATGAAAAGGGTCGGCATACATGGAACCGTGAAAATCATAGAAATTATCTCAGTAACGGGAATTATAAGAAGGATGTTATTTTAAATCAGGTTGCGGAGGGTGATTGGGTAGCCACTCGTTTCGAAAGAACAATGGACTGGAATGGTGAGAGAATTACTTTTGAGGCTATGCAATTTAAGCGTTTTAAAGATGGTAAGATAGCTGAGATTTGGGAGTATGGTGATTCGGGTCAGATCGAAACCGAGGAAGAATAGTGCGTTAGTAATTATGATACCCCCAGTCCCCGCTGGGGTTTTTTCATGCGCTGATATTTAGTAAGTCGGGACAGAGTCTTATATGAATGCAGATGAGATAAGAAGTGGAATAAAGGGATTTGAGGGTGCTCAATACCCCTTAATGGCTACGATCCCCATCTTAAACACATAAACCCTCACTGACGGATTATATTTGGCTCTGAGGCTTAACTAGACAACTATCTCAATACTGGTGGTGACAATTGATGCAGGAGATTTGCTTCTAACCATAAATGTTATTCTCTCCAGGGTATGAAACAGGTCAAAGGACAATCCAAATCAAAGCTATATTGGACGATCTCACTTGAGCTATACCAGACCTCCACTTAAGGGTAAAAGTGGCTATCAGACTTGATTCACCTATAACCATCTGTATGCTGCAAAGTGCCATTAAGGTATGAGCAAATAAGGACGATCTCCTTTGAGTGGTATCTACCCTATCTGAGATGAGAAAGTCGATGTATAGTCATTCCTCATAGGGGCCTTATGTAAGATTTAGGATAGTCTCTTGTGTTAATCTCTCACAGGAACACAACATGTCATTCTCCTCAAGCCACTGCTTGACCCTTTCATGCTCTGCCTGGTATTTGGCTTCTACACCACGGACGATCTGCTGGAACTCGGGCTCGTCACGGATACTGTCGAACAATGGATCATTGCTAATATAGTGTAGCATCCAACTGTTATACATTGGGTACTTCGTATAATTTCTCAAATTATCATATGCTTTATCTTTTTCTCCAATAAAGGCATAGGTAGCTGCCAGATCATAATAATTGCGAAAGGTATTGTTAATATTGCGATCCAATTCGAGCATCCTGTTACAATGATCTATTTGTCTTCTGAAAAAAGCTTCCCCTTCCTCTTTCATTCCATTCATCCAGTATGCCCATCCGACTCGGTGCATGCCATACACTGCACCCTGACTCATTGATTGGCTTCCTTCCAACCACTTTTTATAATGCTTCAACGCTTGCACATAATCACCATTCATCATATAATATTCTCCAAATGCAGAGTGTATATTGTGGTCTGTCGAATCCAGTGCAAAGATTTTGTTAAGGAACTCGATGGCATCAGAAAAATTTCCACTGACATATTCACAAATCGCCAGACCATTGTAATAGCTAAGAGAATCCCTGGTCAATTTAAATGTTTCCGAATAATAGTATTTTGATTTTTCGATAAAGCCAGCTCCAAGATATACCCACCCAAGGGTATAGAGCATTGTCGGTAGCTGATCCCCCCGGTTAAGAGATAATGCTATATGGACATACT
>Ga0209536_100004288_pt1 | contig 22544 bp, 21 predicted proteins | sample DeeMarSeWOR28_12_FD_187461 | JGI IMG/M metagenome (GOLD analysis project Ga0209536, IMG submission 187461) | Marine sediment microbial communities from White Oak River estuary, North Carolina - WOR-2-8_12 (SPAdes) (version 2) | ecosystem: Environmental > Aquatic > Marine > Intertidal zone >... | reverse complement strand
CCCTCCTCCGCCAGCTTGTGCACCACCCTGACGAGCTCCTTGCGGCGCTCCTCGGTGAGCGGCGGCAGCGGAATCCGCACGATCGTGCCGTCGTTGCTCGGATTGAGCCCGAGGTCCGCCGTGAGGATCGCCTTCTCGACCGCCGCCATCAGCGACTTGTCCCACGGCTGCACGGTGAGCAGACGGGCCTCGGGTGCGGCGACGGTGGCCACCTGGTTCAGCGGCAGTTGCTGTCCGTAGGCGTCCACGCGCACGATGTCGAGCAGGCTCGTGGTGGCGCGGCTGCTGCGGATCGACGCCAGCTCCCGCTGGGTGTTCTCCACCGCCTTCTGCATCAACTGCTTCGCGTTCTTCGGAATCTCGGCAAGCGTAGTCATCGCACGATAGTCCCCACGCGCTCGCCCTGCAGGACCCGGGCGACCGCCCCCTGGTTGTTGACGTTCATCACGACGATCGGCAGTCCGTTCTCCTGGCACAGTCCGAAGGCGTTGGCATCCATCACGTGCAGCCGCTGCACCAGGGCCTCGTGATACGTCAGTTCCGGTATGAATGCCGCGTCCGGCACCTTCTTCGGATCGGCCGTGTAGACCCCGTCGACTCCCGTGGCCTTGATCAGCACGTCGGCCTCGATCTCCAGGGCCCGCAGCACGGCGGCGGTATCCGTGGAGAAATACGGATTCCCGGTGCCGCCCGCAAAGATCACCACCCGCCCCTTCTCGAGATGCCGCTGCGCCCGCCGACGGATGTACGGTTCGGCCAGCTCCTCCATGCGGATGGCCGTCATCACCCGGGTCTCGACGCCCTTGCGCTCGAGGATGTCCTGGACCGCGAGCGCGTTGATGATGGTGGCCAGCATCCCCATGTAGTCGGCCGACACACGGTCCATCCCCTGCTGGCTGGCGACGGTGCCCCGGATGATGTTCCCGCCTCCGATGACGAGCCCGAGCGACACCCCCAACGCCACCACATCGCGGACCTCGTCGGCCAGGCGATCGACCACGGCGAAATCGATGCCCGAGCCCGCCCCGCCGGCGAGGGCCTCGCCGGAGAGCTTCAGCAACGCTCGCGGATAGGCGAGCGGCGCCACGCTACGCCCCGAGCTCGAAGCGCGCGAAGCGTCGGACCATGACGTTCTCGCCCAGCTTGCCCGACACGGCCTTGACCAGGTCGCCGATGGTCTTCGTATCGTCCTTGACGAAGGCCTGCTCCAACAGCACGTGCTCCTGGTAGAACTTCTTCAGCTTGCCTTCCACGATCTTCGCCCGAACCTGCTCGGGTTTCCCGGACTCCGCAACCTGGGCCTCGAAAATGGCCTTCTCCCGCTCCACCACGTCGGCGGGCATGTCCTCGACCGTCACTGCCAGCGGCTTTGCGGATGCGATGTGGAGGGCCAGGTCCTTCGCCAGCGCCTGGAAGTCCTCCGTACGGGCGACGAAGTCGGTCTCGCAGTTCACCTCCACGAGCACGGCGACCTTGCCGTTGAAGTGGATATAGCTCCCGATCGCCCCTTCCTTCGCGGCGCGGTCCGCCCGCTTCTCCGCCCGGGCGATCCCCTTCTGGCGCAGGAGATCCACCGCCTTCTGCAGATCACCGCCGGTGTCCTGCAGCGCCTTCTTGCAGTCCATCATCCCCGCCCCGGTGAGAGACCGGAGCTCGCTTACGTCTTTTGCCGCAATCGTCGTTGCCATCGTCACATCCCTGTCATGCTGCTCGGCTCGGTCCACCTCGGCAGGTGGACGGTGTCATGGGTCGATACAACAACCGCCGCCTCGCGCCCTGTTCGGCCCGACCGGCGGCGGCTGGTGCGCTCACGGGAGCGGCGCGGTCGTCAGCCCTGCTCCTGGTTGCTCGCGGATGCGCCGTCGGGGGCCGCTGCCGCACCGTCCTGGCCCTCGAGCACCTTCGGTGCCGCCTTCTTCGGCGTGCGGGCCTCGGTGGGGGCGGCGGCCGGCGGCGGCTCGGCCTTCAGCCGCGCCGCGATCGCTTCAGGCCGCGGACGCCGTTTGCGGCGCGGACGTCGCCGTCGCTGATCCTCCTCGTCCGCCTCGGTCGACTCGGGCGCGTACGAGGAATACGACTCCGCGTCCGTCGAGACCTCGCGGGTCGGCACCTGCTTCCGCGTCTCGGAGACCACCTCGACGAGCGCGGACGTGATCAGCGACACCGACCGGATCGCGTCGTCGTTGCCGGGGATCGGCACCGTGATGAGATCGGGATCGGCGTTCGTATCGACGATCGCCACCACCGGGATGCCGAGCTTGTTCGCCTCGGCGATCGCGATGCGCTCCTTCTTCGCATCGATGATGAACACGACGCCGGGCAACCGGGCCATGTTCTTGATCCCCTCGAGGTTGCGGTTGAGCTTCTCCCGCTCCCGCTCGAAGTGCAGGCGCTCCTTCTTGGTGAAGAAGTCGAAGGCGCCCTCGTCCCGACCCTGCTCCAGCTCCTTCAGCCGCCGGATCTGCTGCTTGATGGTCTGGAAGTTCGTCAGCGTACCGCCCAGCCAGCGCTCCGTCACCCAGTGCGCTCCGGCGCGCTCGGCCTCGCTGCGCACCACCTGGTTGAGCTGCTTCTTGGTGCAGACGAAGAGGACGTTCTCGCCCTTCAGCACGACCTCGCGCAGGAGGTCCTGCGCCTGCCGCAGCTGATTGAGCGTCTTCTGCAGATCGATGAGATAGATGCCCGACCGCTCCGCGAAGATGAAGCGGCGCATCTTGGGATTCCACCGGCGGGTCTGATGCCCGAAGTGGACACCTGCCTCGAGCAGGTCCTGCAACTGCGGCTGCGTCATGAACGTCGTCCCTTGGGTTTGTCGTCCACCGCCGTCATCTCCCGACCAGATCCGCGCTCTCGGCGGACACCCAGGTCGAGATCGGGCGGTGTGGGTGATGGAGATGTCAGACGTCGGATACCGGAATCTGGCGTCCGACGTCCGGCATCTCTTGTCCTACTACCGCTTCGAGAACTGGAACCGCTTCCTGGCGCCGGGCTGGCCGGGCTTCTTGCGCTCCACGGCCCGCGCGTCGCGCGTGAGCAGTCCGTGCTCGCGCAGCTTCCGTCGGTGCGTCTCATCCGCTTCGACCAGCGCGCGGGCGATGGCGAGGCGCAACGCGCCCGCCTGCCCCGTGCACCCACCGCCGGCCAAGCGCGCCTTCACGTCGAAGGCCCCCAGCGTATCGGTGACCACGAAGGCCTGCTGGATGTGCTGGATCAGCGAGCGCCGCGGGAAGAAATCCCCCAGCGTTCGGCCGTTGACCTGCCACTTGCCCGAGCCCGGCGTCAGGTACACGCGGGCGACGGAAGTCTTCCGCCGACCCACGGCCTGCCACCGCAACACGGGATCCGTCTGAGCGTCCGTCGTCATGGCTGCGTGACTACCTCACGTCGATCGGTGTCGGGTTCTGGGCCTGATGGGGATGCGCCGGCCCCGCGTAGACCTTGAGCTTCTTCCGCAGGACCTGTTTGCCCAGCGTGCCCTTGGGGAGCATCCCGAACACGGCCTTCTCGATGACCCGATCCGGGTGCTTCGCCAGCATGTTCGCCACCGACGTGAACTTCTCGTGACCCATGTAGCCCGAATGCCGGAAGTACTGCTTCTGGAGCGGCTTGGTCCCGGTGAGGCGCACCTTCTCGGCGTTGATCACGACCACGAAGTCGCCGCCGTCCATGTGGGGGGCGAACGTCGGCTTGTGCTTGCCGCGGATCAGCTGTGCCACCTTGCTCGCGAGCCTTCCGAGCACGACGCCATCGGCATCGACGAGGTGCCACTTGTGCTCGAGGTCCGCCGGCGTCGGCGAAAACGTCTTCATCGTCATACTGCCAAGTCTCTAAACCCCTGTGATTTCGCGAATTAAGACAGACATGAATTGTAGCTGGCTCTCTCCATGGGGTCAACCGTCCTCCCGGATCTCCACGAGCGGGGTGCCCTTGTCCACCGCCTGCCCGGCCTCCACGTGGATCGCGGCCACCACCCCGCTGCCCTGGGCCTTGATCTCGTTCTCCATCTTCATCGCCTCGAGCACCACCACACCCGTGCCCGGCTCGACCCTCTGGCCAACCTCGACCTCGAGCCGCAGCACGAGACCCGGCATGGGCGCCTTGACCACGCCGCCCCCGCTGCCCCGCTTCGTCTGCCCGGTCAGCGCCCGCAACTGGCGGGTGCGCTCGTCCTCCACCGACACCGCCCACGTCTCGCCGCTCACCTGCACCATCCAGCCCTCGGCGTCCCGCAGCATCGCCAGGGTGCGAGCGCGGCCGTCGAGACTCAGCTGGCGCAACGGCGTCTGCGGGATCGCGCTGAGGCGCCCGCTGACCGGCCGGCCGTCGACCAGCACCGACTCGCCCCGGACCTCGACCGCCACGGTCCGCTCGCCCACGGTCACGCTGTACTTCACGCGGCCTCCAGCACCGCCACGGTTTCCACGTGCGCGGTCTGCGGAAAGAGATCGTACGCGCGTACCGACCGCAGCGCGAGGTGCGGCATCCGGCGGACGTCCCGCGCCAGGGTGGCGGGATCGCAGGACACGTAGACGAGCCGCAGCGAGGGGCCCTCGGACGCCCGGCGCTCGATCGCTTCGGCGACCCGGGCATCGAGCCCCGTGCGCGGCGGGTTGACCACCACCGCGGCGGGAGTCGGCAGCCGGACCACCAGCTCCTCCGCTGGGCCCGTCTCCCAGCGGATGGTATCGCCCCGTTCCCACTCGCGGGCCCTGCCCCGGCCCCACGCCACCGCGCCGCGGTCCACCTCGACCGCCCACACCTCTCCGCCCCGGGCAACCAGGGCACGGGACGTTTCACCCGAGCCGGCATAGAGATCCCACACGACCCCTCCCGCGACGTCCCCGAGCGCGGCCACCGCGTCGGCGCGGATGCGGTCCCCCAGTGAGGGGTGCACCTGCGCGAACGCCAGCACGGGAAAGCCGGTCCGAGGTCCGGCGACCACGCGAGCCGCTCCCTGCGACGGGCACCACCAGTAGGACACCTCCGGATCGCCGACCTCCCGCGCGAGGGGCCCGGCATCCCAGACCGGCGACGCCGGCGACTCGACGACCACGTGCCTGCCGCCCTCCCGGTCCTCCCGCAGCGCGAGCGCCGCGACCGCCGACGGCAGCCGCCCGCGGGCGCGTGCCACGGCCTGCCACAGGTCCATCAGGCCCGTCTTGGCCAACCGGCAGTCGGCCAGGTCGAACACGTCGACCGGATCGTCCACCCGGTGATAGCCGATGCGACCGCGCGCGGCGTGGAGCGATACGCGGGTGCGATACCGCCAACGCTCGGGTGACGGCACCACCTCGGGATCGGCGGCCTCGATCCGCCCAATCCGACGGAGCGCATCGCCGACGATCCGCCGTTTCGCGGCCAGCTGGGCGTCGTACGCGAGGTGCTGCAACTGACACCCGCCGCAGCGGTCGCCGTCGTAGTGCGGGCACTCGGGTGGCGTGCGATCCGGCCCCGCTTCGAGCACCGCGACCAGCACTCCCTTCGCGTAGCGCGGCTTCACGCCGACCACCGCGCACTCCACCGTGTCACCCGGTGCCGTTCGCGGCACGAAGACGGTGCGACCGTCCTCCAGGGTCCCCACCCCGTCCCCGCCGGCCGCGACGCCGCGGATCCGCACCCGGCTCATCGCAGTCCGGCCAGCCGCGCCGCGCGCAGCCACGCGCTGTCCCGCGAGCCACCGTTGCCGCCGTTGTCGGCCAGCGAGACCGCCGCCGCACGCGCCTCGTCTTCCGCCAGCGCCGCGGCAACGGCGATCTCCTCGAGGCCGGCGCTGGAGAGGGATCGGGCGAGCAGCGTCTCCCCGACCCGTTCCAGATAGCCGATGTCGTAGCGGCCCTCGGCGAATGCCGGCTCGCGCATCACGCGGCTGTGGAACGGCTGGCTGGTGGGCAGGCCGACGATGACGAGCTCGCCGAGCGCGCGGCGCATGCGCCGGATCGCGCGATCCCGGGTCTCCCCCCACACGATCAGCTTGCCGAGCAGGGAGTCGTAAAACCGGCTGACCTCGCTGCCGGTCTCGATCCCGCCGTCCCATCGGACCCCCGGTCCGGTGGGCGCGTGGAAGTAGGCGATCCGCCCGGTCGCCGGCAGGAAGCTGGCAAACGGGTCCTCCGCGGTGATGCGGCACTCGATGGCGTGCCCGTGCGGTGGGCGAGGGTCGGGAGGCACGCCGAGCGGGTCGCCGGCGGCGATGCGCAGCTGCTCCCGCACGATGTCGACGCCGTAGACCAATTCCGTGATCGGGTGCTCGACCTGGAGGCGCGTGTTCATCTCCAGGAAGTAGAACGTGCCGGAGGGGTCGAGCAGGAACTCGACCGTCCCCGCACTCACGTACCCCACCGACTGGGCGGCCCGGACGGCGGCCTCGCCCATGCGCCCTCTGAGCTCCGCGTCGACGGCGGGCGACGGCGTCTCCTCGACCAGTTTCTGATGCCGCCGCTGGATGGAGCACTCCCGTTCGCCGAGGTGCACGACGCGGCCGTGCCGATCGGCGAGGATCTGGATCTCGACGTGGCGCGGTCGGTCGACGAACCGCTCGAGGTACACGGCCCCGTCCCCAAAGGCCGCGACCGCTTCCGAGGAGGCCTGGGAGAAGCCCTTGCGGGCCTCGTCGGCGGTCCGCGCAACGCGCATCCCCTTGCCCCCGCCGCCGGCCGCCGCCTTGAGCAGCACGGGGTAGCCCACCTCCGCGGCCGCCCGGACCGCCTCGTCGGCATCGCGGAGCGGCTCCGTCGTGCCGGGCACGATCGGGACACCGGCCGCCGCCATGCGCCGTCGCGCCTCGGTCTTCTCCCCCATCATCCGGATCGCCGATGCCGGCGGGCCGATGAAGATCAGCCCGGCCCGTTCGACGGCTTCGGCGAAGTGGGCGCGCTCGGCGAGGAACCCGTAGCCGGGGTGCACCGCCTCCGCCCCGGTTTCCCGTGCGGCGGCCAGGATCCGCTCGACGTCGAGATAGGACTCCCGCGCGGGCGGCGCACCGATCTCGACGGCGGCGTCGGCGATCCTGACGTGCGGAGCGATCCGATCCGCCTCCGAATACACGGCGACCGCCTCGAGTCCTTCCTCGTGGCAGGCCCGGATGATCCGCACCGCGATCTCACCGCGGTTGGCGACGAGGACGCGCTTCATGAGACGGGCGAGTGAGCGGGTGAGGGGGTGAGCGGTTCAGCGGTTGCGCGGGTACGCGGTCGCAGGCTCGCGCCAGCTCGATCGTCAGTCCGTCGACGGGTCGATCCCTCGATCCAACGGCCCGGCGATCCCACGATCCCCCGAATCACAATGGGATATTCCCGTGCTTCTTGGGCGGATTGGCATCCCGCTTGGTGAGGAGGGACTGCAGCGCCGAGATGAGCCGCGGGCGGGTTTCGCGCGGATCGACGACGTCGTCGAGGAAGCCGCGCGCGGCCGCGAGGTACGGGTTGGCGAACTTGTCCCGATACTCGGTGACGTGCTCCTCGAGCCGCGCCTCGGGATCCTCCGCCGTCGCGATGTCGCGCTTGAACAGGATCTCCGCCGCCCCTTTCGGCCCCATCACGGCGATCTCGGCCGTGGGCCAGGCGATGTTGTAGTCCCCGCGGATGTGCTTCGAGTTCATGACGTCGTACGCGCCGCCGTACGCCTTCCGCGTGATCACCGTCATCTTGGGGACGGTCGCCTCGGCGTAGGCGTAGAGCAGCTTGGCGCCGTTCTTGATGATCCCGCCGTGCTCCTGGTCGACGCCCGGAAGAAAGCCCGGCACGTCCTCGAACGTGAGGAGCGGGATGTTGAACGCGTCACAGAAGCGGATGAACCGCGCGCCCTTGACCGAAGCCTTGATGTCCAGCACGCCGGCGAGCACCGCGGGCTGGTTGGCGATGATGCCGACCGGGTGGCCGGCGAGGCGCGCGAACCCGACGATCAGGTTGGTCGCGTAGTCGCGGTGCACTTCGAGCAACTCCCCGTCATCCACGACCCGCCGCATGACATCGTGCATGTCGTACGGCTTGTTCGGATTCTCCGGCACGATGGCGAGCAGCTCCTCGTCGCGCCGGTCCGAGGGGTCGGCGGTCGGCCGGATCGGCGGGCTGTCGATGTTGTTCGACGGCACGAAGCCGAGAAGCCGGCGGACCTCCGAGAGGCACTCGAGCTCGGAGTCGTGGGCGAAGTGCGCCACGCCCGACACGGAGGCGTGCACGTCGGCGCCCCCGAGCTCCTCCGGCGTCACGTCCTCGTGGGTGACCGTCTTCACCACGTTGGGCCCCGTGACGAACATGTAGGAGATGCCGCGGACCATGAAGACGAAGTCCGTGATGGCGGGGCTGTACACCGCCCCGCCGGCGCACGGTCCGAGGATGGCGCTGATCTGCGGCACCACACCCGACGCCAGCGTGTTGCGGAGGAAGATGTCGGCGTAGCCGCCCAGCGAGACGACCCCCTCCTGGATGCGGGCCCCGCCCGAGTCATTGAGACCGATCACGGGGGCGCCGTTCCGCACCGCGGTATCCATGATCTTGCAGATCTTCTCCGCGTGGGCTTCGGCCAGGGAGCCCCCGAACACGGTGAAGTCCTGCGAGAAGACATAGACGAGCCGGCCGTCGATCCGGCCGTAGCCCGTCACGACGCCGTCGCCCAGGACCTTCTTGTCCTCGAGGCCGAAGTCGGTCGAGCGGTGGGTGACGAAGCGGTCCAGCTCGACGAACGAGCCGGGATCGAGCAGGAGGTCGATGCGCTCGCGCGCGGTCAGCTTCCCCTTCTGGTGCTGCTGGCGGATCCGGTCTTCGCCGCCGCCGAGCTCGGATTCGGCTCGGAGACGGTGCAGCTGGTCGAGCCTGTCCTGTAGGGTCACGGTCGGGGGGGGTTGGGGGTCCGCGGCGACCGCCCCGCGGAAGGGCGGTCGCCAACTCCAACGGGCCTACTCCTGCGGTTCGGTCGTGTCGGCCTCGGCGGTGGGCGCGGTCTCGGCCGAGGCTTCCGGTGCTTCGGCTTCGACAGCCCCGGAACCCTCCTCGGCGGTCTCGTCGGCTGCCTGCGGCTCCGCGGGCTTCTCCTCGTCCGGCGGGGGAGCGTAGAACTCGATCGCCGACAGGATGATCCGGTGATGGATCGGATCGACCTCGATCACCTTCAGCGCGACGCCCTGGCCCACCTTCGTGACCGACTCCGCGCTCTTGCCGTCCGGCAGCGGCAGCTGGGACTGCGGCACGAACCCCTCGAGATCGCCGCCGAGATCGACGACGACGCCGTTGTCCTGATACCGCGCGATGGTGCCGTCGATGTCCATCCCGACCGGGTGGGTCTCCGCGATCCGCAGCCACGGGTCCTCCTGCAGCTGCTTGAGCCCGAGCGAAATCCGCTTGTTCTCGGGATCGATGTTGAGGATCACGACCTCCACCGTGTCGCCCTTCTTCACGATCTCGGACGGATGCTGCACGCGCTTGGTCCACGACATGTCCGAGATGTGGATCAGGCCGTCGATCCCGGGCTCGATCTCGACGAAGGCGCCGAACGACGTCAGGTTGCGCACTTTGCCGCTGATCCGCGTGCCGACCGGGTACTTCATGGGGAGCATCATCCACGGATCCTGCTCGGTCTGCTTCATGCCGAGCGAGATCTTCTCCTCTTCCGGATCGACCTTGAGGACGACCGCCTCGATCGTCTCGCCGATGGAGACGATCTTGGACGGGTGGCGCACGCTGCGGGTCCAGCTCATCTCGCTGATGTGCACCAGCCCCTCGATCCCCGGCTCCAGCTCGACGAAGGCGCCGTAGTTGGTGATGCTCACCACCTTGCCCTGCACGCGCGCCCCGACCGGGTATCGCTCGGAGACCTTCTCCCAGGGATAGGCGTGCAGCTGTTTGAGGCCGAGCGAGATGCGCTCGCGCTCCCAGTCGATGTCGAGCACCTTGACCTCGATCTCCTGCCCGAGATCGACCATCTCCGACGGGTGGGAGACCCGGCCCCAGCTCATGTCCGTGATGTGCAGCAGGCCGTCCACGCCGCCGAGGTCGATGAACGCCCCGAAGTCGGTGATGTTCTTCACCACGCCCTTCCGGACCTGATCGACCTGGAGCTCCTTCATCAGGAACTCGCGCTTGTGCGCCCGCTCGGCTTCCAGGATGACGCGGCGGGACACCACGATGTTGCGGCGACGCTTGTTGAGCTTGATGATCTTGAAGTCGTAGGAATGGCCCAGCAACTCGTCGATGTTCGGCACGCGACGCAGCGCGATCTGGCTGCCCGGCAGGAACGCGTCGACCCCCATCAGATCCACGACCACGCCGCCCTTGATCTTCTTCTGCAGCGTGCCGCGGACCGGCTCGTCGTTCTCGTGCGCGTGGCGGATCTTCTCCCAGACGCGCATGAAGTCGGCCTTCTTCTTGGAGAGGACGATGGACCCTTCCTCGTCCTCGAGGCGCTCGAGCAGCACTTCGACTTCCTCACCGGGCTCGATCGCGCTCGGATCCTTGAACTCATCGATCGACACGGCGCCCTCGGACTTGAAGCCGACGTCGAGGATGACGTGGCTCTCGGTCACGCGCAGCACCTTCGACTTGACGATCTCGCCTTCCTGGATGCTCTGCAGCGTACCCTCGTACAGCTGCAGCATCTGCTCGTACTCCTGATCGGAGTATCCCTCGTCGTAGAGATCCTGCCGGACGGGGAAGGCGTTGTGATCGATGGGTGCGGTGGCCGTCGTGGCCGTGGGGCTGTCGGAGTGGGTAGCGGGGGTTTCGGGTGACGAGTCAGTCATGTCCAACGTCATCAACAGGTTGAAGCCTCTGGTTGCACCGTCGGCGGCGACCGTCGGCGTCCCCACACAGGGGGATGTGAGCCTTGAAGGGTAGGCGGCGTAGGAGTCTATGTCAAGCTGTCAGAACAAGTTCCGCGCGAGCCGCACGATGTGCTCGACCTGCTCCTCAAAGCTCAGCTCCGAGGTGTCGAGCAGGACGGCGTCGTCCGCCGCGCGCAGCGGAGCGACGGCACGGGTGGAATCGGCCACGTCGCGGCGGCCGAGCGCTTCGATCTCGCCACGCACCGCCACCTCGTCGGCGGGCCGTCCGTCCTGCAGCAGCCGCCGCCTGGCCCGCGCCTCCGGAGAAGCCGTCAGGAAGATCTTGAGGGCGGCATCGGGGAAGACCACGGTGCCGATGTCCCTGCCCTCGAGCACCGCGCCGCGCGGATGGCGCTCGACCGCCGCCCGGACCTCCTCATTCACCCAAGTGCGGACCTCCGGAATCGCCGAGACCTCCGAGACATCCGCCGTCACGCGGCCCGACCGGATTTCCTGCGACACGTCGGCGCCGGCGATCTCCGGCCGGAATCCCGAGCTGGTGAGATCCAGGCGGATCGGGAGGGAGCGGGCCAGCGCCACGAGCCGCTGGCCGACGAACGGCACGTCCGCGTCGAGCGCCGCGAGCGTCACGGCCCGGTAGAGCGCCCCGCTCTCGACGTGCGGCAGGTCGAGACGGGCGGCGACCGCCTTCGCCGTAGTGGACTTTCCGGAGCCGGCCGGCCCGTCGATGGCAATCACACGACTGGTCATCGTGTCCGTTCCTCGGTGTGTGTCCCGTGCCACTCGCGTACGCCGCCGGCGCGGTACCGCCGTCAGCGGAACTTCTCCCGCCACTCCACGCCCTGCTGCAGCCAGGCCCGGACGCTCGCCCTGTCACCGGCGCACAGGGCCGTACGCAACTGTCCGAGATTGCCCGAGAGTCCGTCGATCACGCCCAGTACGTGCTCCCGGTTCGCCAGCAGCATCTCGCTCCAGACGTCCGCGTCCACGATCGCCAGTCGCGTCGCGTCGAGCAGGCCCTGCACGAACGTCATGCCCGCCGGCCCTCCCTGGCGCAGGGTCCCTGCCAGAGCGGAGGCAGCCACATGCGGCAGGTGGCTGGTCCACGCGACGAGCGCGTCGTGTCGATCGGCGCTGAGCGTCACCGGATGGGCGTGGATCGCGCGGGTCCAGAAGTCCGCCACCTCAGCGGCGGCCCGCTCCCCGTCGGCGAGCGGGGAGACGTACACGAGGGCGTCCCGCAGCCGGTCGGGACGCGCGGCGGCGAACCCGCTCGCATCCGACCCGACGAGGGGGTGCGAGCTCGCAAAGATGCTCGCCAGCCCCAGTTCCTGGGCCGCCGTGACGATCGGACGCTTCACACTGGTGACGTCGGTGCAGAACGTGCCCCGCTCCCGCATCACCGGACCGAACCGACGGAGCAGCTGCAGCGTGGCGCTCGGCGACGTGGCAATCACGACCAGGTCGGCGGATCGCACCACGACCTCGGGGTGGTGGACGAACTCGGTGACCGCCCCGACCCGCACCGCCGCCGCACCGTCCTTCGTGCTCACCGCATTGCCGAGGATGCGCGGCACGCCCGCGCGGGCCGCCTGCCACGCGACGGAACCGCCGAGTGCGCCCAAGCCGATCACCCCAAGGGTCTCCGGCAGCATCACACCGAGCCCGGCGCCGGGATCGGACGCCCGGCGCCGGCCCTACGCAACCCAGGCACCGAGCGCGACGAGCACGAGCGTCGCGGCCGCGAAGGCGGCGAGGCGCGGATGCGACCGGAACGCGGCGATGCCGACCGCGGCGGTGACGAGGAACGGCGTCGCGACGAGCAGGCCGACGCCGATCACGTGGAACCAGTCGTGCACGCCCGTGATACCCTCGGTCACGAGACCGATGCCGACGAGCGCGATGCCCGCCAGCAGGAGCCAGTGCACCAGCGCCGCGAGGCGCGGCGTCAGCGAGGTCGGCTCAGAACTGGGCGATGCCACGCAGCATCATCCGGTAGGCGACGTAGGCGAGCAGCAGCGAAAAGCCCATCTTCAGGCTTCGCTGGCCGATCCGGCGGCCCGCGCGGGCGGCGATGCTCGCACCCGCCACGGTGCCGAGCATCGTCACCGCGGCGATGGGGACGTCCACCGCGCCGCGGATCAGGTACACCGCAGCCGCGGAGGCCGCGGTGACACCGATCATGAACACGCTGGTCGCAACGGCGCGATCGAAGGCAAGCCCGAGCATCGAGTGCAGGATCGGCACGTTCAGGACACCCCCTCCGACCCCCAACAGGCCGGACACGAGGCCGGCGCCGACGGAGGCCCCCGCGGCCATCCGCTTTGATGCGGCGTGCGGCTCGCGGGTCATCTTGCCCTCGCGGCGGGGCCACGTGCGGAACGCGATGACGGCGAGGAGCGCGGCAAACGACAGATACAGCGGCGCGACCGGCACGAAGGCTGCCGACAGCCCCGCGGCCACCGCCCCGAGCACCGTGAACGCCTGCAACTCGACGGCGATCGGGAGGTCGATGGCCCCGCGACGCAGATAGACCGCCGAACCCGCCACCGACGTCGCCACCACGCACACCAGGCTTGTCGCGACCGCGCTCTGGAACGGGAGTCCCGCCAGGAAGATCAGGCCCGGGACGAGGATGACGCCGCCGCCGACGCCGAGCAGCGCACCGAGGCCACCGGCCAGCGCTCCGACACCCAACAGCTGCAGCGTTTCCAGTTGCACTTCGTCACCTTTCGCGGGGCGCACCCGTCCGTCGGCCGGCCCGGCGTCGGGGCGCGTGCGGCGTCAACTTATCGCGAATGCCGCCTGGAGCGCCAGCGTGCCGACGAACGCGGATCCCGCTGCGTCGCGATTGCCCGCGGGGTCACCGCAGCGCACCTTTCGACTGCAGCGGATCACCGGGACCCGCCACGATCCACGGAGCAGCGATGATCGAGCAACCCGCCGCACATCCCCTTCTCACCGGTTATCCGGCCGTGCTCACGATCCCCGTGCAGTGGGGAGAGCTGGATGCCTATGGACACGTCAACAACACCGTCTTCTTCCGGTACTTCGAGTCGGCGCGAGTGCTCTACTTGCAGCGGTGCGGGTTCCTGGAGTCGTACGACCGGGACGGCATCGGTGCGATCCTCCACTCGACCGACTGCCGATTCCGGCTGCCGCTCCTCTACCCGGACACGATTCACGTGGGGTGCAGGGCCACCGACGTGGCGGACGACCGGTTCACATCGCAATACCGCATTGTGTCGTTGGCGGCCGGCGCCGTGGCCGCCGAGGGCGCCGGGGTGGTGGTGGCGTACGACTACCGCGCGAACGCCAGGGCCGCCCTGCCGGAACGGGTGCGGCGACTGATCGCGCAGCTGGAGGGTGCCGACACGTAGAACGGCGGGGAATACGCCCGGAGGGAGTCGAACCCCCAACCCCCAGATCCGAAGTCTGGTGCTCTATCCGGTTGAGCTACGGGCGCAGATGCGATCGTGCGCTCCGACCGCGGCCACGCGGAATTCTACTGGACTCCCGCGGAAAAGGCCATCAGTTGCCCGCCCCACGGCCGCGAGCCCCGGAGTCACGGAGCGACCTGCGTCGGAGCCATCCGCAACGCCGCGACGAACGCCTCGGCATCCGCGATGACGCCCGGTGTCGGAGCGATCGCATACCGCTCACGGCCGTGCGCGAAGCTCTCGGCCCGCACCTCGACGTAGCTCTCCCGCACACTCTCCGTCGACTGCAGGTCCGTCACGAGCCGGGACGTCGTCACGGTCACGTGCAGCCAGTCGTAGATCAGGCCTCCCTGCTCCGCTCCGGTCCGGATCTTGACGGCGGAGAACGTCGTGCTCGCGGAGCGCCCCACGATGTCCGTGACATCGTACCCCAGTTCCGCCAACCGCTCCTCGACGAACTCGCGCAGGCTGACCCTCAGCGGCGGGAGGTACCCGTCGATCCGGTGCCCCGGCGCGGAGGCACAGGCCAGCGCCAGCACGATGCCGGCCATGCTCACGGCGCGGGTCATCCTCAAGAGCATCCCCGGCGCGCTCCTCGAACGCCTCCCCCGCCCGATCGCCATGATCGAGTCCGGCGGCGGCGTGCCACGTTCATCCTAGCGTGGAAGCTGCGACCCTGAAAGCCACTGGACCGCCCGCCGAGGCGAACGGTCCAGTCCGCGGTACGGCGACCACGGTTTCGGGGGAGTGAGGGGAGCAGTCGGGAACCTGGGCTTCTGCGGCCACCTCTCTCCCGCATGGCCGGGCCGCTTCGCTCAGAGGGTCTTGCCCGGTTCGGCAGCTACCCCCCTCAACGGCGGAGACAGTCCGGCCCCGCAGGAGGTAACGCCGACCGGGAGATGCGGGAATGCGCCATCGCGTCACACCGTTCCCGCGCCGCGCAGGAGCACTGCCGCCGCTCCGAGCCCGGCGGCCCGTCCGGTGGTCCAGGCCCAGAGGAAGTTGTGTCCCCCAATGGGACCGAATGCGTCGAGCATCTCCCCGCACAGAAACAGGCGCCGGCACACCCTGCTCTCCATCGTTGCGGGGTCGATCTCGGAAAGGGGGACGCCACCGCCGGTGACTTCCGCCTTGCGGTAGCCCTCGTTCCCGGCCCACGGGAGCGGGTAATCGGTGAGAAGCGCCACCAGCCGGCTCCTGGACTCGCGGTCGAGCTGTGCGACGGCCAGCTCCGCGGGGATCCGAGCCTCCACCAACAACTGGGCGGCCAGGCGTGCCGGCATCCGCCGGGTGAGGAGCGACACGACCCGCCCCTTTCCGTCGATCAGGGCACGATCCCAGGCCGTGCGGTCCCACTCCGTCCACTGCACCCTCAGATCCTGGTGTGCAGCCTCGGACCCGGAGGTTCGTGTTGCCAGATGAGAGGCATCCAACACGGCTGGACCGCTATAGCCTCGATGCGTGAACAGGAAGCCCCCCGACGTCTGAAAGCGTGGACGGGTTCCGGGCGCGCGGATCGTGACCGCGAGGGACACGCCGGCGAGGTGCGCGTGGAGGGGCGGGCTCGCCGTGAGGGGGGTGAGCGCCGGATAGGTGGGGTGGAGGGAGTGTCCGAGCCCACGGGCGATCCGCAGGCCCGTTCCGTCACTGCCGGTGGAGGGCACGGAGAGCCCGCCCGTCGCCAGGACGACACAGGCGGCGGGGAGCGGGTCTGCCCCCTCGAGTTCGACGCCCCATCCCTCCCGCTCGTCGCGCGGCGGGCGGAGGCCGGTGACGGTGACCCCGAATCGCAGGATCACGCCGGCCTCGCGCACCCGCTCGATCAGCCGATCGCGGACGTGGCGGGCACGGTGACTCTCGGGGAAGAGCTTGCCGGTCTCCGGTTCCACCACGAGTGGCATCGCCAACTCACGCTCGAAGAAGGCGGTCTGCGCTTCCAGCGGCCACGAACGGAGGATCTTGCGGAGCGAGTGAGGGGACGATTGCGTGACGAACCGCTCCGGCTGTAGCCGAGACGGCAGGATGTTGCACCGGCCTCCGCCGGAGATCAGGATCTTGCGACCACCGTCCCGCGTACGCTCGAGCAGGGTGACCGGACAGCCCTCGCGCCGGGCGAACAGCGCGGCGAGGATGCCGGCAGCGCCGCCACCGACCACCGCGACGGGATCCGCAGACCCAATGCCCGCGTTCAGCTCACGCCCCCCTGGCGGCTCGCCACCCGAGACGGCAGACGGCGGTCAGCTCTTCCCCACCTTGTACGCTCCCGGACAGCCACCCTCGGGCGGGTCCCCCCACCTCGGGATCAACACCTTGACGTGTTCGCGCGTGTCGATGTTGAACAGATCGGCGCTGTAGATCAGCCCGCGCTCCGATGGGCTGACGTAGCAGATCACTACGTTGCGGCTGCCGTCGGCCGGGCGGTAGAGAATCGCCGAGCCCGGCTCGACCCGGTCCTCGATTCCGTCGCACCGCTGGGACGGAGTGGATTGGATGTCGCGGGCATCGTAAACCTGGCAGAGGCCCGGTCCCGGGAGGCCGGCCGGCGGGATCACGAGCATGGTTGGCGAAACGGGCGTGATTTCCCCGGTCTGGCCTCCGCACGCGCCTGCCACGGCGAGCGCCGTCGCCGCCGGGATCCATCGGACTGAGAGGGACGCAATCATGGTCGCTCCTTTGGCGGGGAGAGCTCGCCGCGGGCGGCGATCCGTCGGGACAGGGGCGCCCGCACCGCGCATCGCCCCCCGGGGCCGCCGTCAGCCGGAGGTCAGCCGGACGAGCGCCGCTCGGGCGCGCGCCACAAGCGGCTGCATCTCCGAGTCCGCGTCGTCGAGCAGCGTGAGCAGTCGATCGTAGTACTCGATGGCGAGCGACCGGTCGCCTGCCGCCTCCGCCATCTCCGCCGCGCGCACGTAGCCGTGCGCGAGGTGTCCGGCGTCGTACCAGATGTTGTCGGACGGCGTGTTCACGAGCCGCTCGTACATGACTCTGGCCGAATCGGTTCGCCCCTGCCGCTCGTAGGCCTGCGCCAGCCAGGGAGCGGGACACGTCCCGCACGCATTGCCGTCCGCAAACCGTGACAGGGCGGCCAGCGCCTCGTCCTCGTTTCCCTCCGCCAGGGCGATGACGCCCAACGCTCCGTCCCGCCACGATTCCGCATCCTCGCCGTGGTCCGCATCCGGCGTGCGCTCGTACTCGGCGACGAGCTCCCGCGCCCGCGCCGGTTCATCGACGGCGGCGAAGGCGAGCGCCAGGTGTCCATAGGGTCGGTCCAGCGGCGCCACCCGGTCGAGCGGATAGCGCCGGAGCGCCTCCTCCAGGATCCGCCGCCCGCGCCCAACATCGTCTCGCAGCAGCCGCTCGGTGACGGCGCGTCGCGCCGCGCGTGTGAGATACTGCCCGGCGAGATCGCGCTCGGCCGTGATGGCAAAGGCCCGGGCCCACCGCCGGTCCGCCGCATCGAGCCGCCCGCGCATCGCGTCCAACTGCGCGAGCCACTCGTAGGCAATCGCCTCCCAGAACACCGTTCCCTTCTGCTCGTCCATCAACTCCGTCCCGAGCACCTCGGCTTCCGCGTAGTCCTTGCGGTAGGCGGCGTTGACGATGCGGGAGATCTTCACTTCGGGATTCCCCTCGAACCGCCGCGCGAAGTGCTCGATGACCGTCGCAGCGGAGTCCCACTGCTGTTGCAGCCCGAGCGCGGACGCGAGGTTCGAATAGTGCAGCCGGAGCGTCGAATCCACCGCGAGCGCGCGCGCGTAGAGGTCGGCGGCGCGCGCCTCGTCGTGCAGCTGCGAGTAGATCACCCCGAGGTTGTTGAGCGCGTAGGTGTCGTCCGGGAACATGTCGAGCACCGTGCGGTACGCGCTGATCACCTGGTCGCGGTTGCCCGTCACCACCGAATGGTAGGCCGCCGTCACCATGTACCGCTCGCGCTCGGTCAGGCGGTCGCGGAACTGGTACGCCTTCGTGGCGGCCTCGACCGCGCGGGCGCGGCGTTCGTCGTTGTTGTTCAGGATGACCGCGAGCTTCCGATACGCCATCGCAAAGGTGGTGTCGAGCGCGATCGCCTCCTCGAGCAACTGCATCGACCGTGCGATGTCTCCCTGGTTCCATGCCTGCAACCCCTGCGAGAACACACGGAGCGCGGCGTGCGACGCGGTCGTCACCTGCTCCAGCGGTCGCGCCCGGGCGATCGTCCGGAGGCTCTCGCCGAAGCGCTCGCGGAGCGCGAGCGACAGCTCGTCCACCGCCGTCACGATGTCGTCTTCGCTGCGCGCCACGACCTGGTGGGCCGTGAGCACCTCGCCCGACACGGACACGAGGCGGGCCGAGATCGAATAGCCGCTGCCGACGGAGACGATCTCGCCGGTGACGACGGCCGTGATGCCCTCGCGCTCGGCGGCGATCATCGCGACGGAGTCGCTCACGCCGGCGGCAGGGTCCCGCGCCATGAGCTGAAGGATGCGCGCGACCTGGGTCGGGTCGAGCACGGAGACCGCCTGGGAGCGCGACAGCCCGATCCGTAGCAACTCGGTGACGGTCGCCCCATGCGAGGGATCGTCGGTGCGGTTGTCGAAGTCCGCGAGGATGATCCGCTCGCGCTCCGAGATCGCCCCGGTGGCGATCAGGGTGCCCGCCGGGCCGATGCCCAGCACCCGTGAGGCAGCATACCCTCCGGTCACGAGCAGCAGCGCGCCGAACGCCAGTCCGCCGCCGATCAGCGTGTTCCGCCAGGTGAGCAGCCGGCGCACGCCCCCGGCCGCCGGGCCCGGATCCCGCTGGATGACGCTGGTCGCCACGACGATGGGCAGGCCGATCGCGAGGAGCGCGAGCGCCCCGATGAAGACCCACTCCGGCAGGCCAAGCGTGCGCACGAGGATGTAGCAGACGGCGAGCACGCCGATCGCCCCCAGCGCGAAGGCGCCCCCGGCCCGCAGCGGATCCCGGGCGAGGGCGAGGGGGGCGCCGGGGACCGCACCCGTCACGGCGGCCTGGGGCGCCCGGAGCGCCTCGGCAAACTGGGCCGCGGGACTGAAGCGGTCGGCCGGCGTCTTGGCGAGGACGCGCTGCAGCGCGGCGGCCACCGGTGCCGGCACGGCCGGCCGCATCGTCGTGATGGACGGGGGATCGACCGCGAGATGCTGGTGCACCATGCTCTCGACTGGGCCGGCGAACGGGGGGCGTCCCGCGAGCATCTCGTACAGCACGCAGCCCAGGCTGTAGAGGTCGCTGCGCCCGTCGATGTCGCGGCTCCCGGTCGCCTGCTCCGGGCTCATGTAGGCCGGTGTGCCGATCGCGAGGCCGGTGCCCGTCAGCCGCTCCCCTCCCGCCTCGGAGATGGCGCGGGCGATTCCGAAGTCGGCGACCCGCGCGTGCCCGCCGGCCAGCATGATGTTCTCCGGCTTGATGTCCCGATGCACGACGTCCCGGCCGTGCGCGTACGACAGTGCGTCGGCGACCTCCCGGGCGATCTGGAGCGCGTCCTCGATCGGGAGCTGCCGTTCCCGCTCGAGGCGGTCACGCAGCGACTCCCCCTCGACGTACGGCATGACGTAGTACAGGAAGCCGTCGGCCTCGCCGGAGTCGTAGAGGGGGAGGATGTGCGGGTGGTCGAGCCGCGCGGCGATCTCGATCTCGCGGAGAAAGCGGTCCGGGCCGAGCGCCCCGGCCAGCTCCGGACGCAGCACCTTGATCGCGACGTGGCGCCGGTGTTTGAGGTCCTCCGCGAGGTACACCGTGGCCATCCCGCCACGCCCCAGCTCCCGCGAGATGGCGTAGCGGTCGGCGAGGGCGGCGACCAGGCGATCGGGCACTTCCGGACTCATCCGCATTCTCCGGTTTGGGCGGGTGAACGGATAATGTACCGCGGGCGTCCCGGTAGCGAGCGCCGGCGCCGCGGGCCCACACCTCTACAGCCGGCGTCACGGCTGGGCCGCCTCCCTCCGCATCGGCCGATGCCGGCGGGCGGTACGCACCGGCACGGTGGTGGTCAATCGCGACACTTGACACCATCGAGGCCGGGACACATATACGAATAGTCCAGTCCCAATACTCCGAGTGGGAGAGATTACCTCCGGGACCTCGTTGGATAATCAGACGCTGCAGCGCTTGGCGTGGAACCGGAAGCCGCGGTTTGCCGTGGCGCGGGAGGAGCCAGTCATGGATCACGCACAGCAGACCGAGCCGAGTGGGGCACGCCTGGCGGAGCGGAAGCCGTGGGTCAGCCCCGAAATCAAAGACCTGCCCAAGCTCACCGATCTCACCCTGCTGACCGGAAGTCCGATACCAGGTGGGGGCGGCACGGGCGGCACGACGGTCTTTTGACGCCCTGGACGGGGCCGCTCGGCGCCTGCCCGACGCGGCCGCACGGGTGAGGGTCGTCCATGTGGGGCCTTTCCTGACACCGGCGCTCCGTCGGAACACCTCGAGGGATGCACGATGCGCAACACACCGCGAACCGTCAGCCGCCTGATAGTCCTGCTGACCCTGGTCGGCGCCGCCGCCTGCACCGACGAACTGCCCGTTACCTCACCGAGCGCGTTGACGGGGGACGAGAATCCCGATCCGGCCGGCAACCGGAGCGTGATCGCGTCGGTGAACTGCACGGCCGACGTGGCCACGGCGACCCTGTCGTGTGGGGAGGTCCCCGTGGTCGACGGCGAGACGGGAGCCCAGCGCATCACGTTAGGCGGGCAGCTGCAGTACGTGTGGCTCATCTCAGGCAACACGAGCTTCAGTGCAGACACATTCCGGGCGGACGTTCGGGTCGGAAACCTCATCCCGCAGGGACTCGGGAGTCCGGACGGCCTCACGGTAACGGGAATACGCGTGTTCCACCACAGCGGGCCGGTGGCAACCAGCAGCACCGGAGCGGTGACTGTGGCCAACCCAAGCGGTTACGGCGCGTTTACCGGATCCAATCAGCCGTACTTCGAGTACATGGAGTACCTTCCGCCGCCTTTCATCCCGTCCGTGTGGGCCACTTCAACAAAGACGTGGAAGTGGCATCTTGAAGCTGGAGTCACGACGTTCGAGTTCACTGTCTTCGTCGAGGCCGACGTGGTGGGCGAGAACGGTTACATCGAAATGAATCCGAGTTCGGCACTCCTGCAGACCGTGGGCGCAACGACGACGGTAGCGGGCACTCCGATGGACGTCGTCGGAAGGTCCGTGTCGGGCACCGTGACGTACACGAGCTCCGACCCCTCGATTGCGACGGTCGATCTCAACAGCGGGTTCGTCACGGCAGTGAGTTCGGGAGTCGTGGACATCATCGCCTCGACCGGCGGGCCGGAAATCGACGGCATCACCAGGGTGACGGTGGCGCCCCCGGCCGGCGCCTTCGACATCAACTTCGAATTCCTCACGGCGGCGACCCCCGCAGAGCAGTTGGCGTTCACGAATGCCGCCGCCAGGTGGGCTGGCCTCATTGTCGGCGACCTGCCGACGGAACTGGTCGACCTGCCTTTGATCGCGTGTGGCGGCGTGATCGACGAGTACGTCGACGACCTCACCATCCGAGTCGTGATCGCGCCCATCGACGGTCCGGGCAACATCCTCGGCCAGGCCGCGCCCTGCTGGATTCGTTCCGGCAGTGGCCTTCCGGCGTTCGGCATCATGCAGTTCGACAGCGATGACACCGGCTTCCCCGGCTTTGCCGACGTGGTACTCCACGAGATGGGGCATGTCTTGGGCATTGGAACCCTGTGGGACCTCGTGCCCGAGTTTGGCCTGCTCTCCGATTCGACCGGTGTACTGGACCACTGCCCGGCCGCGCCCAAGGACCCGTATTTCTCCGGTGCACAGGCGATTGCTGCGTTCAACAACATCGGCGGGAGTGGCTACACCGATTACAAGGTCCCGGTCGAGGATCTGTACGGGGATGGCACCCGATGCGTGCACTGGCGCGAGTCGGTTCTCGACACCGAGCTGATGACCGGCTTCGCCGAATCGGGCACCATGCCCTTGAGTGAGTTGACCGTCAAGTCGCTCGCCGACATGGGGTACACGGTGGCGACGAGCGGGTGGGACAGCTTCACGTGCCCGTTCTGCGCGCCGCCGGCCCCCGGGGTCGCAGCCGTGGACACCCGGGCCGGCGGGTTCGAGCTGGTGGATGACGTCCTGCGGCTGCCGCTCTTCACGCGCGACGCGAGCGGGCGAGTGATCCAAGTGCGGCAGGGCAACGTCGAGGCGCTGCGGATCGGGAACTGACGGGCGGGGCACGTCCCGGCGGCGGAGACGCGTTCGGCGGCGTCCTTTCGGGGGCGCCGCCGTGCCATTGGGGACCTACGTGTGTGCGGTGCCGTTCGGTGACGCCCGCCACGGCACCA
>Ga0209536_100004287_pt1 | contig 22545 bp, 18 predicted proteins | sample DeeMarSeWOR28_12_FD_187461 | JGI IMG/M metagenome (GOLD analysis project Ga0209536, IMG submission 187461) | Marine sediment microbial communities from White Oak River estuary, North Carolina - WOR-2-8_12 (SPAdes) (version 2) | ecosystem: Environmental > Aquatic > Marine > Intertidal zone >... | reverse complement strand
TGGTTATGGCTCTGAGCCGGTTTGACCGCTATTGGTCGCACAGCTTAACCCACGTCGCAAGGGGCAGACCTCTTAACTTTCAAACATTATGTCTATAATACGCTTTGTGGACAAATTGTTCTATCCACCTTCCCCCACCATTTTAATCGAATGTTTGACATTAGCGATAAAATGATTGGATCTCTCCAATATGTGAGAACAAATTTCTTTAAATTACAAATCTTTAAAGCTTTCTATAGTTGCCTGATTCTCAAAGATGCAATCTGGGGATTTCCCCAACTTTTAAAAACCTGCTTAACAGTCTGAACATATAATTTGCCTCCACTTTTCTCCACTTTAAAATGATTCTGTTTATATTCTTTTAACATTTTTGAATTATTATAAAAAAATATTACATATTCATTTATTTTTTCTTGACATTTGTTGAAAAATGTACTTTTAAGCGAAAAAGGTGGTTTAAAGTGGATATTAGGGGAGATGTATGTTTCGAGGAAGCTCATTTCATACCATCGATTCAAAAGGGCGTATCATCATTCCGGCCAGATTCCGTGATGTCATAAAAGCAGATGGATCCTATGGTGTGATGCTTTCCAGAATGGACGGGGCCCTTATCGCATATACCTATGATGAATGGCGTAAAATTGAAAACCGTATATTGTCCCTGGCTGAAAAAAGCGAAAGCATGCGTCGATTCAGAAGGGTTTTTATCGGAGGATCCTTTGATTGCCCTTGCGACAAACAAGATCGTATTTTGATTCCACAAAATCTTAGAGAATACGCAGGATTTGAAAAGGACATTGTACTGGTTGGCGTCCTCGACCATTTTGAAATCTGGTCACGAGACAACTGGGATCGGGAAAATATGGACCTGGAAAAAGACATGAAAAAGGAGGGCGTAAGAAACGAAATTGCGAAGTTAGGACTCTGATTATATGCCGCTTAAACATATTCCGGTAATGATTTCTGAAGTGCTCCATTATCTTAACTGCAAGCCTGGCAGAATTTATGTTGACGGGACGCTGGGCGGTTCGGGACATGCTATGGCGATTTGCCGCAACATATCTCCGGGTGGCGTTTTTATCGGCATTGATCAGGATGTTGATTCAATCAAAAATGCGGAAGACGTTCTAGCATCGTTCGATTTAACCATCCACCTCTTTCAAGGTAATTTTATAGATCTTCCCGAGTTTCTGCGACAGCTTAAAATAAGAGCGGTGGACGGTATTCTACTGGATCTTGGGATTTCACTTCATCAAATTGAGTCCAGCGGTCGTGGCTTCAGTTTTTTAAGAGACGAACCACTCGATATGCGCATGAACAAGGCGTCGAGGACAACAGCCGAAGATTTGATTAACAGGATGGATGAAAAAAACCTTAAGCAGATTTTTCGAGAATACGGGGAAGAACGATGGGCAGGACAAATCGCAAAAGGAATCGTAAGGTCAAGAAAGCAAAAAGAGATAAAATCCAGCACACAACTGGCCCAAATCGTATGCGATTCCGTTCCAAAATCTTCATCACTTCATCAAAAAATTCATCCGGCAACACGGGTTTTCATGGCACTTAGAATCGCTGTCAACAGGGAGCTGGAAATGCTTAATATATTCATGGAAAATGTGGCAGACTTTCTGAATCCCAGAGCTCGGCTTTGTGTTTTATCTTTTCATTCTCTTGAAGATCGGATTGTAAAACATCGATTTAAAACTCTTGAAAAAGGATGTGTCTGTCCACCAGACTTTCCAAAATGTGTCTGTCATCAAAAACCGATCCTTCGTCTGCTGACAAAAAAAGTCGTGCGTCCTTCAAAAGAAGAGATTGAAAGAAATCCCATGGCGAGAAGCACGAAGCTTAGAGCGGCAGAAAAGATATAATGGCCCGTAAAACACCAAAAAAAAAGAGTGATGCAAAAATAACGGGAATATGGATCATTTTCATGGTCGTATTTATTGTTGAACTTTTCATTAATACGTGGTGCCGGGTCAACTGTATCGGTGTGGGATATGAGATTTCAAAAGAAACCAAGACACATCATGAGCTTATCGCTTTGCAGAATAACTTAAAGATCGAGTTGGCAAGCTTGAAATCTCCGGAACGGATCTCAAAAATCGCGAAAGATCAGCTCGGGTTGAAAGTACCTACTAAAGGCCAGATGATTGTTATTCCATGATTCGGATTTGATATGAAACAGATAAAATTGCGTGTAATTATCGTTGGGGCTTTCTTTACTTTCTTTTTTATTATCATCGGCGTCAAGGCTATGTATCTTCAGGTTTTTCGTTGCTCTTGGCTGTCCCAGAAAGCCGCAGATCAATACGAGGTGTCTTTTAAATCTTCGGGTAAACGCGGAACCATTTTTGACAGAAACCTCAGGGAAATGGCGGTGAGTATCGATGTTATGTCTATCGCTGCACACCCCCAACAGATAGAACATCCCAAAAATGTTGCAAAATTACTTTCAAATGCCCTTAAAATAAACCGCAAAGTACTTATCAAGAAACTCAATTCTAAAAAAAAGTTTGTATGGATCAAAAGAAAAGTGACACCCAAAGAGGCTGAAGCCGTCAAAAAGCTTAACATCGGCGGTCTTGATTTTATACCCGAACATAAGCGTTTTTATCCCAATAAAACACTTGCCGCCCAGCTCATTGGATTTACGGATATTGATGATCATGGCTTGGAAGGCATCGAATTTAATTATGACGAGGATCTCACGGGTGAAGTGTTCCAATACAAGGTGTTAAGAGATGCGCACGGTCGTGGATTTGAAGCTGAAAATATGACCGGCTTATCCTCCAGCGGCAAAAATCTTGTCCTCACCATTGACAGTACCATTCAGTACATTGCAGAAAAAACGCTTGACGAGACTGTGGAAAAATTTTCGGCAAAATCCGGAATGGCCATTGTCATGGTTCCCAAGACCGGTGCCATCTTGGCCATGGCGCATGTTCCTTTATTCAATCCCAATGCAATAAAAGGATACCACAGAAATTTCTGGAGAAACAGAATTATAACCGATCCATTTGAACCGGGTTCAACCATGAAGATTTTTAGCGCAGCTGCAGCCATAGAATCCGGAAGCAGCTCTCCAAGCAGTATCTTTTTTTGCGAGAATGGTGCATACAAGATGGGGAGACACGTTATCCACGACACCCATGAGCATGGATGGTTGTCTCTGCAACAGATTATCAAATATTCGAGCAATATCGGCGCCATAAAATTCAGTGCCATTACGGGTCCTGAATATCTGTTCAGGACCCTTCAAAATTTCGGTTTCGGATCGAAGACCGGAATCGATTGCCCCGGTGAAACGTCCGGCAGCCTGCCCCCTTTTAAACGATGGACAAAAGTGGATGCCGGAACCATATCTTTTGGACAGGGGATTTCGGTTTCCGCCTTACAGCTCATCGTCGCCACATCCGCGGTGGCTAACAAAGGAATCCTTATGAAGCCATATGTGGTTCAGGCGATTACCGATCATAATGGCCGTCTGATCAAGAGCTTTGGTCCAAGGAGAATCAAAAGGGTTGTTTCAGAAAAAACCGCCGGGACGTTAAGCAGAATCATGCAGACGGTCATTACCGAGGGAGGAACCGGTGTCAATGCCGCCCTTGAAGGATATACCGTTTGCGGCAAAACAGGCACCGCTCAAAAAATCGATGAAAATGGGGGATATTCTAATGAGAAATATGTGGCATCCTTCATAGGATTTGCACCTGTGGAAAGCCCAAAAATTGCTGTTTTGGTGGTTGTTGATGAACCTAAGAAAGAGCATTACGGTAGTATTGTTGCAGCACCTTCATTCAAAGCTATCGCCCAAAAAACACTGGACTATATGCATATAGCGCCAAAAAGAAAAAGCGATAAATTAATGGTCTCTCTAAGGAGATAGACAAAAGGATGCGGCTTTCAGATATATTAAAAACTGTCGATCCTGTTAGATTATACGGCTTTGAGTCGGAGCAAAGCGGTCATGTTTTGGATATTGAAAAAACTGAGCACCCTGTTCCGGAAGCCGGATTTTTGTTTTCACCGGATCCCGAGATAGGCTCCATCCATTACAGAGCTCAGGATGTTCAGCCAGGCGGCCTCTTTGTTGCCATACCGGGACTTGTGGCAGACGGCCATGACTTTATCAATGAAGCGCTGGCAAGAGGCGCGTCCGCCATTGTCACCCAGAAACCCGTAAAAAGCGACGCCTTAATTGTCGAAGTCGAAAATACCAGAAAAGCCCTTGCAGCCATATCCGCCCAGTTTTTTTCAAATCCGTCGAAAAAACTGTTTTTAATCGGGATTACCGGTACCAATGGAAAAACAACCACGGCATTTTTAATCGAGCACATTTTTTTGGCAGCAGAGATTCAGGTGGGCGTCATTGGAACCTTAAATTACAGATATGCCGGTAAAACGTTCCAAAATCCCATAACAACCCCGGAATCTTTTGATCTTCAGAAAATTCTGGCAGAAATGCTTAAAAACGGGGTGACCCATGTTGTCATGGAAGTCTCTTCGCATGCGCTCGATCTTTATAGAGTCCATCAATGCATGTTCAGCCTTGCGATATTTACCAATTTGACCCAGGATCATTTGGACTATCATCAGGATATGGACGCATACTGGTCCTGTAAAAAAAGACTTTTTACGGAGATCCTTGATTTCAAGTCGGCAGATGAACGGTCGCTGGCCATCATAAACCGTAACGATGAAAAAGGAGAAGAACTCTTCCAGATCCTCATATCGCGTTTTGGCCGAGCGTCGGTAATTTCCACCGGTTTTTTAGATAACAATCGTATACGACCCGAAGGCTTCAACCACGATTTGGGCGGCATTGCGGGCAAAATTTCTACCCCTGACGGCGTTTTTGCCTTCAAATCGAGCCTTGTGGGGCAACATAACTTGGAAAATATTCTCTGTGCCACCGGTTCGGGTATTGTTTTGGGTCTTTCATTGGATGTTATAAAAAAAGGCATTGAATCGGTTAAAGCCGTGCCCGGGCGTCTCGAATCGATTCCCAATAATCACAAACGATTTGTATATGTGGATTATGCCCATACACCGGATGCCCTCGAAAATGTTCTTTTGTCATTAAGGTCATCCGCTCCGGGCCGGCTTATCTGCGTATTTGGTTGCGGTGGCGACAGGGACAAAGCAAAGCGACCTCAAATGGGTGACATTGCCGGAAGGTTCTCTGATCTTGTTGTCATCACATCGGACAATCCAAGAACCGAAAACCCCATGGAGATTATCGATCAGATTATAGAGGGTGCAAAAAGATCAGTTGCTCATGCATTTACACCATCGGATCTCAATGAAAATTTTCCCATGAAAGGATATGTGGTTGAGCCGGATCGAAAAAACGCCATCACCCTTGCAATAAAGGTGTCGAGACCCAGCGATGCGATTCTGATCGCAGGAAAAGGGAACGAACCCTACCAAATCATCGGAGACCGAACCATTGGGTTCGATGACAGAATAGAGGCGAAAAAAGCCCTTTCTGCATTGGACATAAAAAATACAGGGTTCGAAACGAGATCCAATCCGCAGATATCATCCAGCAATCCAACACCCGTAAACCGGGATCTGATTCCGTGGCGCACTTCTGAAGTTTTGGAGGCAACCGGAGGAAACCTTTTTTGCGGTGATTTGGGATGCATATTTAACGGGATCTCCATCGATTCTCGGAAGATATCTGCCGACGATCTTTTTATTGCCATTAAGGGAGACGTTCATGACGGACACAGCTTTATCGCCGGTGTCATTGAAAACGGCGTCACTGGGTTTTTGATTGAAAAAAAGAAGACCGAAACACTTCCTGAAATAAAATCGTCAAAAAACAAAATTGTTTGTATCATTGTAGATGACACCGTCAAAGCCCTGGGCGATCTGGCAGCATTTAACAGAAGACGCACACCCGTCTCGGTCATTGCCATTACAGGGTCAAACGGGAAGACCAGCACGCGCAATATGACATCCGGTGTGGTCTCCCGTCGCTTTCGCACATTATCGACCCAGGGGAATTTAAATAACGAAATCGGTCTTCCACTCACCTTGCTGAACTTGAACAAAGACCACCAATGGGCAGTTGTGGAACTGGGAATGAACAGACCCGGAGAGATCGGGCGGCTGGCTGAAATCTGTCTGCCGGATATCGGAATCATTACAAATATCGGCCCCGCGCACCTTGAAGGGTTAGGTTCTGTGGATGCGGTCCTGAAGGCAAAAGGTGAACTGCTGGAAAAAATCAAACCGGACGGAACGGCGATTCTGAATGCGGATGATCCGAGGCTCATGAAGCTGGCGGAGACCATCGCTGGGGATGTATTGTTTTTTGGCATATCCAAAGATGCCGCAATCAGGGCCGAGTCGATACAGGGAAAAGGCGAGGGCGTGTCTTTTAAACTGGTCCTGCCGGAAGACAGTATTTCTGTTCGTCTTAAAACGCCGGCAATGTTCATGATTTCAAATGCCCTGGCGGCGGCAGCGGCGGGTCATCTTTTGGAGTTGACCGCTGTTGAAATCAAAAAGGGACTTGAGGCCTTCAGGCCGGTTCAAGGTAGAATGAACATCCATAAAACCATCAAAGGAATTCATATCATCGACGATACGTATAATGCCAATCCAGGCTCAATGCAGGCCGCCATAACCACGCTTATGTCATTGAAGGGAAAAAACAGAGGATTTTTGATTACCGGGGATATGCTTGAACTGGGAGAACACTCGGCGGTTATGCATCAAAAGATAGGCGCCATTGCCGCCAGATCAGAAATTGCCGGTCTTTATGTGACCGGCAACTACGCCGAAGATGTTGTGAATGGTGCTTTGAAAGAACATATGAATCCGGATAACATTTTTAAAGGCACCCGGGAAGCAATCATAGAGACGATTACAGACCGGCTTAATGCCGATGACTGGGTTCTGGTAAAAGGGTCCAGGGGGATGGCCATGGAAAAAGTTGTCAAAGGGTTGATGGCGTGGGCTGATAACTAAATTTTGAGCAAGCCTGAGGCTTTAATCTGCAGCGTTATTAAGGGCTCACAATAGCACACTATAGCTACACCCTTAAGTGCCTTGCATATGAAAGCCTCCGAACTCGCGCAAAACTCAGGTGATAATTAGAATTGATATAAAGTTTAACCCTACTTGAAGCTCTGGTGAATCGATTTTTTAAAAAGAATTAAGCAGCCACCGGAAGAGTTAAATTAAAGCATGCTGTATCATTTACTATACCCGCTTCATAAGACGTTGTCGGTTTTTAACGTATTTCGATACATTACGTTTAGGACCATCTATGCCAGTCTGACAGCTTTTTTAATTTGTTTTATCCTGGGACCTTGGGTGATTCGAAAACTGAGCTACATGCAGATCGGTCAATATATCAGAGATGACGGTCCCCAGACGCACCTTAAAAAGGCTGGTACACCGACCATGGGCGGAACGTTGATCATTTTTTCAATTACTGTTTCCACACTGTTGTGGACCAATTTAACCAATTATTTTGTATGGATCGTGCTTTTTGTGACAGTCGGCTACGGATGTATCGGTTTCATAGACGACTATCTCATGCAGATCAAAAAGCAAAGCAAAGGATTGACTGTTCGAAATAAAATTTTGCTTCAGGCGATTCTGGCAATGGTTACAGGGATCATGGTCTATGTGAGTCCGGACTTTTCCACCCGCATAACCATCCCGTTTTTTAAAAATATTTCACCTGATCTTGGGTTGGGATATGTACTCTTTGCAGCATTGGTTATTATCGGTACTTCGAATGCAGTCAACATCACTGACGGGCTGGATGGCCTTGCCATCGGACCGTTTATTATCGCTTCGGCTGCGTATATGGTTTTTGCATATGTGGCCGGGCACGTTAAGATCGCCAATTATTTGCAGATCAATTATGTGGCAGGAAGTGGGGAGGTTGCAATTTTTTGTGGCGCCATGGCCGGTTCAGGTTTGGGTTTTTTGTGGTTCAATTCTTATCCCGCACAAATTTTTATGGGGGATGTGGGTTCTCTATCCCTGGGCGCAGCCATTGGCACTGTGGCGGTGATTACCAAGCAGGAAATACTCCTAGCACTGGTTGGAGGGCTATTTGTTATTGAAACACTGTCTGTTATTTTTCAGGTCGGTTTTTTCAAAATGACAAATGGTCGCAGAATTTTTCGGATGGCGCCTCTTCATCACCATTTTGAACTCAAAGGATGGTCGGAGCCCAAAGTTATTGTTCGATTCTGGATTATCGCAATTGCACTGGCATTGATTTCCATGAGTACGCTGAAATTAAGATAAAAGGAATGAGGTAATAGGTGATGGGTGATCGGGGTAATGGATAGCAAAAAAAGGTGAAGGTTATCGGTTGATGATACACAATCCATAACCGATAACCGATAACCGATAAACAAATGGGTCATATGGATCTTCATCAAAAAAAGATTGTTGTCGTCGGTCTCGGCGTGTCCGGCATGGCCGCAGCACGATTCGCCAAAAACAAGGGGGCAATCGTAACGGTAACGGATATCGCCGAAGAAGATGCTCTAGAGACCTACTTGCCGGAAATCCGTAAAATGGGCGCCAAGATTGAACTGGGTCGGCATGAGATAGAGACGTTCGAAAATGCCGATCTTATCATTTTGAGTCCGGGGGTCCCCCACACCATTTTGCCATTAGAAAAGGCCAAAGAAAAGGGTGTGCCGATAATGGGAGAACTCGAGTTTGCTTCACGATATATTCGAGAACCCATTGTTGCCATATCCGGTACCAACGGTAAAACGACGACCACACGGTTATTGGGGCGTATGCTGGAGAATTCGGGGCTTAAAGTCTTTGTGGGCGGAAATATCGGAAACCCTTTGATCGATTGTGTCGAATGGGGAAAAGCCGTCGACATTGTTGTGGCCGAAGTCAGCAGTTTTCAGCTCGACACCATCGACACATTCAGACCGCGGGTCAGTGTTTTGCTGAACATCACTTCGGATCATCTTGATCGATATCCGGATTTTATATCTTATGTAAGATCCAAAGGTCGTATTTTTAAAAATCAGACAGAAGGCGATACGGCGGTAATAAACGGTTTCGATCCGTTTATTTCTTTAATCAGCCAAACCATTAGGACCCGAAAACTTCCCTTTTATTATGAGGGCGATTCTGATGTCAAAGACCGGGAGTATGCACTCATTGGACAACTCAGTGAACAAAACACACCGGTCATCAAGATTTTTACAAGAGAAATCCCCCAAGGCTTTCTCGATCTTTCAAAAGTCAGTCTTTTGGGGCGGCACAACATGGAAAATATGACGGCAGCATCGCTGGCGGCCCTTGCTGCCGGTGGGAGCTTGGAGGGGATACAATCTGCATTGAACAGTTTCAAGGGACTTTCCCATCGTCTGGAGTATATTAAAACCATCAACGGTATCCACTTTTACGATGATTCAAAGGGAACAAACATCGATGCAGTGGCAAGGGCGCTTGAAGTTTTCGATCAACCGGTGGTTATTATTATGGGTGGTCGTGATAAAGGTGGAGACTTTAAACAGCTTCGGGAACTGATGGTGCAGCATACAAAAAAACTGATTGTTATGGGTGAAGCAGGGGATGCCATAAGATCAGTTCTTGAAGATTCTTGCCAGGACGGAGCCCAAACCGCAGACACTATGGAAGATGCGGTCCGATTGGCTTATTTTTCGGCGATACCCGGAGACATTGTGCTTTTATCTCCCGGTTGTTCCAGTTTTGACATGTACACAAGTTATGCAGAGCGGGGGGAAGTATTTTGTAAAGCAGTTGAAAATCTTGAAAAATCAAATCGGAATATAACGTATGGCCAGTGACAAACAAAAAAAACAAAAGGTTAACAAACAGCCCATACAATACGATATCGCGCTATTATTTCCGGTATTATTTTTGGTGGGAATCGGTATTGTCATGGTTTACAGCGCGAGTTCGGCACTGGCTCTTAAAAAGTTCGGAACGAGTTATTATTTTTTAAAAAAACAATCCATTTTTGCGTTGTTGGGTATCATTGTATTGGTCATCAGTTGCCATATTCCATATCATATTCTTCGTTCTTTGACATATCCATTGCTTATCCTGTCCGCAGTGCTTCTTTTTGCGATTCTTATTTCCGGAGTCGGATATTCGGCAGGGGGTGCAAAACGATGGTTTCGAATTGCCGGCTTTACGTTTCAGCCTTCTGAATTGGCTCGTTTTGTGCTGGTCATCTATCTGGCGTATTCAATGAACAAAAAAATGAATCGAATTAAGGAATTTAAGGTTGGTTTTTTGCCCCACGTTTTGGTTCTGTGCATGTTTACGGTTCTGATCATGTTGCAACCCGACTTCGGTTCGGTGATTATTTTTGGTGCCATTACGTGGATCATGCTTTTTGTGGGCGGGGTTCGTCTCTCATATCTGCTGGGATCACTGGTCTTGGTCGTTCCAATCATCTACTATTTAATGGTCAGTGCCAATTACCGAATAGAGCGGATCATGTCCTTTATGAATCCGTGGCAATATTCGGCGGATAAAGGCTATCAAGTCGTCCATTCCCTATTGGCCTTCGGTACAGGAGGAATATGGGGTACCGGCATCGGCAAGGGCTATCAGAAACTGTTTTATCTTCCCGAACCTCACACCGATTTTATATTTTCGGTCATTGGAGAAGAACTCGGACTTATAGGGGTTTTGATTATTCTGGGACTTTATACCCTGGTTTTGTGGAGGGGGATATCCATTGCCAGAAACAGCAAAGATGCTTTCGGATCATTTGTGGCCATCGGTCTGACAACGGCCATAGGGTTACAGATTTGTGTCAACATGGGTGTGGCTTTAGGACTCCTTCCGACCAAAGGGCTTACGCTGCCATTTTTAAGTTATGGCGGAACATCCCTTTTAGTGAACATGGTGTCCATCGGTGTGCTGATGAACATTGGTGCAATGAAAAAGGCTCGCATAAGCAGTGACAAATAGTCATCCGCAATTATGGATAGAGAAAATAAAAAAGGAGGGCATAAAAAAGTTCACCCGTTGCGAAGAAAACCTTCGGAAGCCCTTCGAGTCGTCATTGCAGGAGGTGGTACCGGCGGCCATCTTTTTCCGGGAATTGCCATTGCTCAGGAGTTTTTGGCAAAAAATGGTGAAAACAGTGTCTTGTTTGTGGGTTCCGGGAAACCATTTGAAATTTCGATTTTGTCGGAAACCGGTTTTGCCCATAAGCGTATTACAGCCGTGGGTTTCAAGGGGCGAGGGGTTTGGAATCAGCTTGTCTCGATTTCAAAAGTACCCAAAGGGATCATTGAGTCGATGTTTATCCTTCGAGGCTTTAAACCGCATATCGTGGTTGGTGTTGGTGGATACGCTGCAGGGCCTTTGGTCATGGGCGCCTGGCTTTTGGGAATTAAAATTGTTTTACATGAGCAGAATATTCTGCCGGGGATCACCAATCGAATTCTGTCATGCGTTGCAGATCGGATATATGTTTCGTTTTCGGAAACAAAAATGAATGTAGCACCCAGCAAAATCCGGTTTACCGGAAATCCGGTGAGAAAAGAAATCGTTCAATGTGCGGAAACTTTAAAAAATACGCATATCATGCCATCGAAAAAAGAGAAAAAATTTACGATCCTGATACTGGGGGGAAGTCAGGGGGCTCACAGTATAAATATGGCGCTTTTGGAAGCCCTTGAGTATCTTGAGAGTAGAGAGAACATTTTCTTTGTGCACCAAACCGGTTCACAGGATGAAAAACAGGTCCGGCGAAGGTATAACGAACGCGGTATTGAGAACGATACACGGGCATTCTTCAAGGACATGGCCCGTCAGTACCAAAACGCCGATCTTATTATATGCCGTGCAGGGGCCACCACGGTGGCGGAAATCAAAGCCATTGGCAAAGGCGTTATATTTATTCCATTTCCTTTTGCGGCGGACAACCATCAGGTATTAAACGCCCGATCTTTGGAAAAGACAGGGGCTGCTGAGATGATTCTTGAAAAAGATCTTAGCGGCAAAATCCTTGCAAAACGAATTAATTATTATTTTCAAAGACCGGAAGCCCTGCAACAAATGGCGCAGCGGTCAAGGGAGCTTGGACGTACGGATGCAGCGACCATGATTGTTGATGATTGTTATGAGTTGATTTCTTAATGATGAATTTTTTGGATTTATGGAAGTAAACGCATGTTTCTCAAAAAATACCATATTCACTTTGTGGGAATCGGCGGCATCGGGATGAGCGGAATTGCCGAACTTTTGCTCAATCTCGGCTATAAAGTATCCGGATCTGACATCAGTTCTTCTGATATTACCCGGCGCTTGGAAAGCCTTGGGGGGATCATATTTAAAGGGCATTCAGAAGAACAGATTCTCGGAGCTGATGTTGTTGTCATATCATCGGCGGTCGGTCCAGATAACCCTGAAGTTATTGCAGCAGGCAGAGCATCAATTCCGGTCATACCCAGAGCGGAGATGCTGGCAGAGCTGATGCGTTTAAAATACAGCGTGGCGATTGCCGGTGCACATGGGAAAACATCCACCACGTCCATTGTTGCCGCTGTGCTGGGCAAAGGAGGGCTTGATCCTACCATTGTGATTGGCGGGAAACTCAAAAGCATCGATTCCAATGCGTTGCTTGGAGAAGGGGACTTCATCGTAGCCGAAGCAGATGAAAGTGACGGTTCTTTTCTGAAAATCTCTCCGACCATCGCTGTGGTAACCAATATTGATCGAGAGCATATGGATTTTTATCGGGACCTGGAGCACATCAAAGAAGTCTTTTTAAGTTTTATTGAAAGAATACCGTTTTATGGCCTGGCGGTTCTTTGTTTGGACAATGAGCCCATCCAGTCACTGATTCCGAAAATTCATAAACGATTTACAACCTATGGAATGAGTACTCAGGCCGATTTTAAGGCAAGAGATGTGGTTTTTGAAGGGTTAAAAAGCAGGTTTAAAGTAGATCATCTTGGAACATCTTTGGGAGAGATCACCTTAAATCTTCCGGGCATCCATAATGTATACAACGCACTGGCAAGCATTGCCGTAGGCATCGAACTCGATATTCCCTTTGACGTGATAAAATCTGCGCTTCAAAATGCGGAAGGCGTTCAACGACGGCTGGAAATTAAAGGCGAAAAGAAGGGGATTACTGTTGTTGACGATTACGGTCATCATCCCACAGAAATTAAGGCGACGCTTCAAGCTGCAAGGGAAAGCTGGCCGGACAAACGGATTGCGGTGGTGTTCCAGCCACACCGATATACCAGAACCCAGGCGTTGTTTGAAGAATTTACCCGTGCGTTCTACGAGTCGGACCTTCTCGTCGTTCTTCCCATTTATGCTGCCGGAGAAAAAAAGATAGAAGGTGTCGAAGGGGTTGGCTTGTTTGAAGAAATTCAGCGTCATGGACATAAAAATGTCGCCTATATGGAAAGCCTTGAAACAGCGGTTTCACATCTGAAAACAATTCTATCGTCGAATGACGTTCTCCTTACATTGGGTGCTGGAGATGTTTGGAAAGTTGGAGAAATGCTGCTAGAAGCGTTGTAAAAGGATATGGCAGTTATGACGCTTGATTCGGATTCAATCAAATGGCTTGAAAGCCGATTTAAACATAACGTCAAATTTGGTGAACCCATGTCCAGGCATACTTCGTTGCGCGTCGGCGGGCCGGCCGAGGCTTTTGTAATACCTGAAAATGTTGAAGATCTAAAAACGCTGGTCAAATGGTCGTGGGTTCGAGGACTTTCTTATTTGATCGTCGGTAAGGGCACCAATCTTCTGGTCAAGGATAACGGCATCAAAGGTATTGCCATTGCGTTGACAAAGTGTCTGAAAGAAATTGATCAGACCGACACGAACGCCGACAGGGTAATAGTAACGGCGATGGCAGGCGCAAATCTGAAAACCTTGTGTGCTTATGCATTGAAACAAGGCCTGGGAGGTATGAATTTCGCTCTGGGCATTCCCGGAACGGTTGGCGGAGGCATTATAATGAATGCCGGAACGTCTCATGGTTCCATGGAAAATGTGCTTGAATCCATCAATGTTCTTTTGCCCACAGGCGATACACGCAGAATAAAAAAAGAAAAGATCAATTTTGGGTATCGGAGAATATCATGGCGCCCGGAGTTGACGGACGGTCATCGCGATCAAACGATTATTTTGGATGGACGATTCTGTCTTTGTTCTTCGGATTCCAAAGCACTAAAAAAAACGGCTCGGGAAATCATGAAAACACGAAAGCAAAGCCAGCCCGTTGGTTGGCCGAGTGCAGGATGTTTCTTTAAAAATCCGGCATCCGGAGAAACCGCCGGCCAGCTTATTGAGATGGCCGGCCTGAAGGGGAAATCTGTTGGCGGTGCAGAAATTTCATCAAAACATGCCAACTTTTTTATCAACCGACGAAACGCATCGGCGGCCGACTTTCTGGCGCTGATGGACCTATCTGAGAAAATTGTATTTGAAAAGTTCAACGTCCATTTGGAAAGGGAGGTTAAGATTGTTGGGGCGTAAACGCATACGTAAGAACTATTACAAAAACAGCACGGCCAGAAAGCGCAGTAGGATGTTAAAGCGCTTTGTCTTCTGTTTAAGACTATCGTTGGTTGGAGCAGCGTTGGTATTGGTCAGCTTACTTTTTGTTTTTAGCTACGACTTCTTAACCCAGTGCGATTATTTCAAGGCTAAAGAATTGTCAATTATCGGTACGCATCGACTCACACAAAAACAGGTTTTGAAACAGGCGAATATCACCACTGGCGTCAATATATTTTCGGTTAATATCTCAAAGGTTCGAAAGCGGCTGCTAGCGCATTCATGGATTGAAGATGCAGAGGTCAGCAGAGAGCTCCCCACGGGAATCAATATCAGAATAAAGGAACAAGATCCACTTGCCGTTCTTGACCTTGGTCGGAAATTTATCATCAATAGCCGTGGAGAAATATTCAAAGAAATGGAAAAGGCGGACCATTGTAATTTGCCCATGATCAGCGGGCTTGAATTCTCAGACATCAATGTGAAAGGGGAATTAAGGAGCATTCCCTTTGATGCGGTAATGAAAATATTAGGGCTTGGACAAAAACCTGAAAGTGTTCTCCCCTATAGTCTCATAAAGAGAATCCACGTGGATCGTGAAATGGGCCTTAGCATTTATGCCTTTGATCACATTAGAGAAATAAAAATCGGATACCATAATTATCCGGATAAATATGCCATGTTGAAAGATGTTCTGTTTTATCTGCAAAAGAATGGTGAATTTTCACGCCTCGAATCGATAGATCTTAATAATTTGAATCGCATCGTTGTAAATCCTGCGAAAATAGAATCCGATGCCAAGGGTCATAAGGAGGTTTAAATGCAGGGACAGGAAAATATTATTGTCGGGCTAGATATTGGAACGACGAAAATATGTGCCGTGGTGGGTGAAGTCGCCGGCGATAAAATAAATATTGTTGGTATTGGAACACATCCTTCCATCGGACTTCGAAAGGGTGTGGTGGTAAATATTGAGTCCACCGTAGAATCGATTCAGAAGGCGATTGAAGAGGCGGAACTTATGGCAGGCTGTGAAATTTCATCCGTATATGCCGGGATTGCAGGGGGTCATATCACCGGTTTTAACAGTCGCGGAATCGTCGCAATTAAGGGGCCGGAAGTGACCCAACAAGATGTCGACCGGGTCATCGATGCTGCACGCGCCGTTGCAATTCCCATGGACCGTGAGGTCATTCATGTGATTCCCCAGGAATTCATGATCGATGAACAGGGAGGCATTCAGAATCCTGTGGGCATGTCCGGTGTGCGCCTGGAAGCCAAAATTCATATTGTGACCGGGGCGGTAACATCTGCACACAACATCGTGAAATGCGCCAATCGGTCAGGCCTTGATGTCTGCGATATTGTTCTGGAACCGCTTGCTTCAGGAGAAGCGGTATTGACCGATGAGGAAAAAGATCTGGGCACGGCGCTGTTGGACCTCGGCGGCGGCACCAGCGATCTCGCCATTTTTTCAGGAAAACACATCAAACACACATTTGTTCTGGCACTCGGCGGTAACAACCTGACCAACGATATCAGTATCGGTCTACGTGCATCCATGGCCGACGCCGAAACGATTAAGAAAAAATACGGTACATGCATCTCCAGGAACGTGAAAGCTGACGAAACCATCGATGTCCCCGGTATGGGCGGGCGTAAACCCAGAAAACTTCAGCGGCAGATCCTTGGTGAAATACTTGAACCCCGTATGGAAGAGATCTTTTCGCTGATAAAAAGAGAAATTTACAGGGCTGGCATGGAAAAAATCATTACTTCCGGTGTTGTTCTAACCGGTGGGACATCCCTTTTAGAGGGCGTAACGGATATTGCCGAATCGGTTTTCGATTTGCCAACCCGACTGGGTACCCCAAGAGGGATTAGCGGTCTTACGGATGTCGTGAATAATCCCATGTATGCAACCGGTGTCGGGCTCGTGTTATACGGTGCCAGAAATCAACCCAAAAAGAAATTCAGAATTCGTGACACAAATATTTTCAACCGTGTCATGACCCGTATGAAAAGATGGTTTAAGGAGGTTATATGAAATAAGTCGATACAGAATCAGAAAGTATGGTTCGAAGCGGACAAGGGGACCGCTGGAAATTGAAAAATGAAAGCAAATCATTTTACAGGAGGTGGGGGAAATGACGTTTACTTTGGTAGAAAATGAAAATTTTGCAAAGATCATGGTTATCGGAGTTGGTGGTGCCGGTGGAAATGCGATCAACAACATGATCGATTCCAAGCTCCAGGGTGTGAAGTTTATTGCGGCCAATACAGATGCCCAGGCGCTTGAGATTTCCAAGGCAATGGTTAAGCTTCAGATCGGGGAACAACTCACACAGGGACTCGGGGCAGGCGCTAACCCTCAAATCGGACGGGACGCGGCGCTGGAAAATGCCGAAGCCATCAAAAATGCACTTGATGGCAGCCACATGGTGTTCATTACGGCAGGATTCGGTGGCGGCACCGGAACAGGAGCGGCTCCGGTCATTGCTGAACTCTGCAAAGAAATTGATGTGTTAACGGTGGCGGTGGTGACAAAACCATTTTCTTTTGAAGGCCGAAAAAGGGCCAAACAGGCTGAAGAAGGAATTGATATTCTCAAGAAAGTGGCGGATACGGTGATCACCATCCCCAATGACAGGCTTAGGGGACTTGCATCCAAAAATGCCAGAATGATCGATATGTTCAAGAAAGCGGATGAGGTGCTTCTCCATTCCGTAAAAGGAATTACGGATCTTATTATGATGCCGGGGCTGATCAATCTTGACTTTGCCGATGTTAAAACGATTATGTCCAAAGCAGGCATGGCCATCATGGGTATCGGCATCGCCAGCGGAGAAAATCGTGCCCTGGAGGCTGCCGAGCGAGCCATATCCCATCCATTGTTGGAAGATATTTCCATTTCCGGCGCTAAGGGTGTGTTAATGAACATCACCAGTAACACCGATTTGACCATGGAAGAGATGACCGAAGCTTCGGATCGCATCTACAATGAAGTTGGAGAGGATGCCGATATTATTTGGGGAACCGCAGTAGATGACAGCATCGGAAATGAAATGCGCGTTACGGTCATTGCCACCGGAATCAATTCGGGTCCTGACACCAGCATGAAAAGTGAGCTCAGAGGAAAGGTCAGAGATATCACACCGGACGATATAAACGATGCCGTGGATTATGACGAACCGACATTTATTCGTCGAAAGCATGCGGTGGGTGAATCTATTGGTAGCAGTTATAGAGGATATAGGGGTATTGTCATCGACAATACCGACCTTTCAAATTTGGATGTCCCGACGTTTTTACGGAGAAAGGCGGACTAGAGATTGACGCTAGTGATCCATGATATGGAAAACCCATAAATTTCATAAGCAAATTACGGAGACCGAAACCGGTGTCATCCGTAAAAAATGGAACGGACGTATCAAAGTCGCGCTGGTTTATCCAAACACGTATCACGTTGGAATGTCCAATCTCGGTTTTCAGGCAGTATATGAACTCATCAATGCATTTGAACATATCGTATGTGAAAGGTCATTTCTACCGAATGAAGGTGATTCGGGTATCACCGAACGCATCACCACCATGGAGTCCGGAAGTCCTATTTCCGTTTTTGACATTATTGCGTTTTCAGTTTCATATGAGAATGACTACCCCAACCTCCTTACAATTTTTGAAAAAGCAAAACTCCCCCTGCGATCCACCGACAGAGGAATCCCCCACCCTCTCATTATCGCAGGGGGAGTTGCTTTTTTTTTAAATCCAGAACCATTAGCCCCGTTTATCGACTGTTTTCTCATTGGCGAAGCAGAAGCCATTTTGCCTCAGTTTTTTGACACGATTTCACATGATCTCTTGGCCCAAGACAGAAGATCATGTTTACGCACCCTTGCCCGTGATGCTCCCGGCATTTATGTGCCGTCGTTATACAGTACTGCATACAATTCGGATGGAACCCTTGGTACGTTTGAACCGATGTCCGACGTGTCGGACAAAGTTGAGCGGCAGTATGTGAAAGATCTTTCGCAAATTCCCACCTGTAGTCCGATTATCACACCCCATACCATCTTTGACAATACATTCCTCATGGAAGTCAGCAGGGGATGTCCACATGGTTGCAGATTCTGTGCTACAGGATTTGTTTATAGACCACCGAGATTCAGGCCCTTTTCGATTTTAAAAGAATGCATGGAACGAGGGTCTTCAAAAACGGATAAAATAGGGCTTGTCGGTGCTGCCATATCGGATCTTCCGGATCTCAATAAAATCTGCGGGCGGGAATTTGAAAAAGAAGCCCGGATATCTTTCAGTTCTCTTAGAGCGAACGCTTTGACGACCGAACTTCTATCGACCCTCAAGAAAAGCAAAACAAAAACAGCGACCATTGCGCCGGATGCCGGATCGGAACGGATGCGAAACGTCATTAACAAGGGTATCAGCGAAACCGACATCCTCGATGCTACCGAACAGATTGTCGCAGCCGACATCCCCAATATAAAGCTCTATTTTATGGTCGGTCTTCCCACGGAAACCATGGACGATGTTGAAGCCATTGTCACGCTTTGTAAGAAAATTAAGCATCAATTCCTCAAATCAAGTCGGGCCAAAAAACGTATGGGTGAGATCACCATCAGTCTGAACAGTTTTGTTCCCAAACCGTTTACCCCTTTTCAATGGGTGAAGATGGATGAGGTTCGTCTGCTTAAAGAGAAAATAAAAAAAGTCAAAAACGGACTGAAAAGGGTGGCAAACGTTCGTGTCCATGCGGATATCCCCCGATGGGCGTATATTCAGGCATTGCTATCACGGGGAGATCGCAAGGTGGCACAAATATTGTCCCTGGTGAACAAGAACCGGGGAAACTGGCCCAAAACCTTTAAATTTTCTCCCATAAACTCTGATTTTTATGTTCTGAGGGAGCGTTCCTTGGACGAATTGCTCCCCTGGGACTTTATCGATCACGGCATCAGCAAATCTTTTCTTAAAACAGAGTACAAAAGAGCCCTTCAGGGTAAAAGTTCCCCCCCTTGTCCTATGGAATCTTGCAGTATTTGCGGTGTCTGCAAGGAAAAAATCGAAAACGAAACATAATCGATATCTGACGGATACTAAAAACCTATCTATCACTCTCCTTCAAACTCGGTTAAAGTGAACGCTTTATATCTCTTTATCTTTTCCTTACCATTGAGGTCGGGAAGTTCTATAATGAAAACGCACTCAACGATTTCACCTTCCAGTTTTTCCACCAGCCTTGTTGCTGCGGATACCGTGCCGCCCGTAGCGATCAGATCATCTACGACCAGGACCCTTTCACCCTTTTGAATGGCATCTATATGCATTTCTACTATACTCTTCCCATATTCAAGGGTATATGACTCGCTGATGGTTTTATAAGGTAGCTTCCCTGCTTTTCTTACAGGAACGAACCCGACATTAAGTTTATAGGCCAGCACCGCACCGAAGATAAACCCCCTTGCGTCAATGGCCACCACCTTCTCAATCTGCATGTCCCGATAACGATTATAAAGCATGTCACACGTTTCTTTGAACGCCGCGGGATCCTGCAAAAGGGTCGTAATATCCCGAAACATCACCCCTTGAATGGGCCAGTGTGGCACCGTTCTGATCTTTTCTTTAAGATTCATACCAATATTATCTCACTTGATGTTTGAAACAGCATTTATTAGAAGCTTTTTAACCCGATCTGCATTCTGGTGAAATACCTCCAGGATTTCTTTCCATGAAACCGGCGCTTCATCTTCCTTCCAGCAGTCATAATCAGTAGACATGGCGACCACTGCATACGGTATCTTTGCTTCATTTGACAGAACCGCCTCAGGAGCAATTGACATGTTGATGACATCCCCTCCCCACATCTTAAACATCTTTGACTCAGCCCTGGTTGAAAACCTCGGCCCCTCGATGGTTATCACCGTTCCCCCAAAGTGGGTTTCATAATTCAAATCTTTAGCGGCTTTATAAAGCGTTTTTCGAAGCTCGATGTCAAACGGTTCGGCCATGGCTGTATGTACAGCCCCGTTTTCAAATGAATCATGAAATGTTATTTTTCGGTGTTTTGTAAAATCAATAAACTGATCAACAATGACAAAATGTCCTCTTTTTATGTCTTCTTTAAGACTGCCACAGGCCGTTGTTGCAAGGATATGAGTTACCCCCCGGTCCTTTAAGGCGTAAATATTTGCCCTGTAGTTGACCTGACTCGGACTCAACTTGTGCTTCTCACCGTGCCTTGCAATAAGGACAACTTCAACCCCGTTAATCTTGCCCAAAGATAACGCTGAAGACGGTTTTCCATAAGGGGTGTTTGTTTGTATGACCTCCGGATGACTAAGTATTCCCGGATCATCCAATCCGGAACCGCCGATAATTCCGATCTTAACCATGGTTGTTATTCCACCGATTATTTTCCATCCAGAAATTGTCCCTTTCCACAATCTCTGCGCTTGCCCTGTGAAATGCAGAGCCTATTTTTCCGGGGTCTATCTTCGAAATTACTTGACCTTGCAAAAAAATTGCGAATTTCTGCATTGAAAACTTAAGTTATGCCCAATAGTGGTTTATGACTGGGCACCAATTAGATTTATCCAACCACTTAATAATGATAAATTCATTGGGATTCATATTATAGATTTTAAAAGTTGTCAATCAATCCTGTCTAAAGGGTTTGCCCAAGGAAGTTGGTACGCCACTGGAAAGAAACGCCAAAATCGATTTTATTCTGGTGTTATTTTCGGCCCAGTTCAGCACAGACTCTTTCTGGGCCAAAGACATGACCAAAAGGGTAAAGATCATCAATGGAAACGGTGCCACCTGAAATACCTGGGCCGGAACCGTCGGCATCCATCCTTGACAGTATATTCCAATAATCTGCAAAAATGAAAAAAGATAGGCACCCATAGCGGCTTTTATGGGATTCCACCCTCCGAAAATGACTAGTACAAGGGCTATCCATCCAATCCCCTCAGCCCCTTGGGGTCGCCCCCATCCTGGTTTCACAGACAAAGAAAACGTTGCACCGGCAAGCCCCACCAACAGGCCGCCACAAATTGAATACATCATCTGTTGTTTTTTGGGATTTATTCCCCTGGCAAAGGATGCCCGGGGATTTTCTCCCACCGATCTAAGCTGCAAACCAAGGGGAGTTTTATACATGTACCACCAACAACATGCGATCATTCCAAGGCTCAAATAAACCAATAGGTTCTGATTAAAAAATATCTGCCCAAGAAAGGGTATCTCTTTTAAAAATGGAACCGGAAGAGGAACCACTTGGGGACCCTGAAGACGGGAATAAGAATTGCCAAGAAAATAGGCAAGGTCACGGGTCATGAGTGTGAGAACGAACCCTACCGCCACCTGTGATTGTTTAAGGTAGATGCTGAAAAAGGCCACGATTGCAGCAACAATGGCTCCAACAATAGAAGCAAAAATAAAGCCCAATAAAATATTATTGGTTTCAAAGGCAACGACAAAGGCCGTCATGGCACTTAAAAGTATGGTTCCATCCAGGGAAAGATTGATAATGCCTGCTTTTTCCGTAACCGTTTCCCCCAAGGTCGCCAGGACGATGGGCGCTGCACCGGCCACGACGCCGGCAAGTAATAGGGTTATATCAAGCTCCGTCATGTCGCAGGTGTTCCTTGTGACATTTTCCTGTGAATTCGCCATGAATATACGGCCAACGTTGTCAAAACCAGCGATCCCTGAATCACTCCGCTCAATGACGAGTCGAGTTCGAGCATCATGGGAAGCTGGATACTGCCGACGTTTAAGCACGCAAAAAAGAAAGACACGAATGGCGTAATCCACACATTGTAGTTGGCGAGCACCACTACCAGAAGGGCCAGGTATCCGTAGTTGCTGGAAATGGCGGGCAAAAGACGATGATACACACCGGTGACTTGAATACTCCCGGCAAGACCTGCAAACCCTCCGGCGAAAATCATGGCAATGATCATATAACGGTCGGTTTTGAGACCGGACAGATAGGCTGCA
>Ga0209536_100004286_pt1 | contig 22547 bp, 19 predicted proteins | sample DeeMarSeWOR28_12_FD_187461 | JGI IMG/M metagenome (GOLD analysis project Ga0209536, IMG submission 187461) | Marine sediment microbial communities from White Oak River estuary, North Carolina - WOR-2-8_12 (SPAdes) (version 2) | ecosystem: Environmental > Aquatic > Marine > Intertidal zone >... | reverse complement strand
TCGCCTTTGCCGCGCTGTTTTCCAACCTGGTATTGCTTGGATTACCGATATCCGAACGCGCCTGGGGCATCGACGGTATGGCGCCGAGCTTCGCGCTGGTATCGGTGAACGCACCGATTTGTTACCTCGTCGGCATTACCACGATGGAGTTGCTGCGCGCCGACGGGCGCTCCGCCATCGACACCTCGCGCATCGTCGTCAACGCGATCTTTCGCAACAGCCTGATGATCGGTATTTTGCTCGGGTTTGGCGTCAACTTCAGCGGCTTGCCGCTGCCGGCGCCGTTGCTTGGCGCGATCGACCTGCTGGCACGCGCATCGCTACCGGTCGCGCTGTTCGCGCTGGGTGGCCTGTTGACCCGTTACCAGCTGTCGCGCGCGCTTGGTGAAGCCGGCACGATTGCGCTGCTGTCGCTGATCCTGCAGCCGGCGCTGGTGTGGCTGGTAGCCTCGCAGTTGCAATTACCCGCGGCTACCACGCGCGCCATCGTGCTGATGGCGGCGTCGGCACCTGGCCTGAACGCCTACCTGTTTGCGGCGATGTACAATCGCGGCCAGGACGTCGCCGCCAGTTCGGTGTTGCTGTCGACGCTGCTGTCGGTATTCACCATCAGCGGCTGGTTGCTGCTGCTGTAGTCCGTCTGCGCCTGCAGAATTGTGGCGTCAGCTCAGGGTTTGACGGCGTCGATGCCGATCAATCCATCATCCATGGAGACGCCATCGAACTGGCTGAACGGGATATCCACGCGCCCGCTGAAGCCCGGAGCCGGAATAAACGACCAGGCGCCGTTGGCCGGCACCAGTCGACCTGCGTCGAGGTCGTCGATGAACGCCGCGGCCAGCTGGCTGCCGGTAGCCGGGTCGGTGCCGATATAACTGTTCCCGCTGTGCGGTAGCGCGGGTTCAGGGCCTGGTAAGGTCCCAGCCGAGTCCCTGCGCGATATAGATACATCGGCGAGCGACCAGGGATCTGCTTCAGGGATTATCGGCCAGGTAGTCGAGCGCGGCATCGACGCCCCCCTTGCTGAACGGAACGCCGGCGTTGGCAAGACCCATTTCGACGCCGCCGAGGGCGCCGATCAGCGTCAGGTCGTTGAAGTCGCCGAGGTGGCCGATGCGAAATACCTTGCCCTGGACCTTGCCCAGCCCGGTGCCGAGCGACATGTCGTAGCGCTCGAGGATGATGCGGCGCAGGCGATCGGCATCGTGGCCGTCGGGCAGCAGGATCGCGGTCAGCGACGCGCTGTACTCCGCGGGATTCTGGCACAGGATTTCCAGCCCCCAGGCACGCACCGCGCGCCGGGTTGCCTCGGCATGGCGCTGGTGCCGCGCGAACACCTGGTCGAGGCCCTGCTCGTCGAGCAGCATCTTCAGCGATTCGCGCAGTGCGTAGAGCAGGTTGGTTGCCGGCGTATAAGGGAAGTAACCGCTCCGGTTCGAGTCGATCATCGATTGCCAGTTCCAGTAAGCGCGGGGCAGGGTCGAGGTCGCGCTCGCGGCCAGTGCCCTGGCGCTGATCGCGTTGAAACTGAGCCCCGGGGGCAGCATCAGGCCCTTCTGCGAACCGCCGACGGTCACGTCGACGCGCCATTCGTCGTGCCGATAATCGATCGAACCCAGCGACGAGATGGTGTCGACCATGAACAGCGCGGGATGGTTACAGGCCTCTATGGCCTTGCTGATGTCGGCAATACGGCTGGTGACGCCGGTCGAGGTCTCGTTGTGCACCACCATGACCGCCTTGATCTGCCGCTCGGAATCGGCGCGCAGCCGCGCCTCGACCTGTTGGGGGTCGACGCCGTGGCGCCAGTCGCCCGCGACGAATTCGACCTCGAGTCCGAGATCCACCGCGATACCGCGCCACAGCGTGGCGAACTGGCCGGTTTCGAACATCAGCACGCGATCGCCGGGCGACAGCGTGTTGACCAGCGCCGCTTCCCAGGCGCCGGTGCCGGAAGCCGGGAAAATCACCACGTCGGCGGTGGTCTTGAAAACCCGTTTCATGCCGGCGATAAGCTCATGGGTCAGCTCGGCAAAGCCGGGGCCGCGATGATCGATAGTGGGCATGTCCATCGCGCGCAGTACGCGATCCGGAACGTTGCTCGGCCCTGGAATTTGCAGAAAGTGGCGCCCGGCGGGGTTCGGCATGGAAGGTTTCCTCGGTTTTGCTGGAATGTTTCTGGTTGAAGAATCCTGCCTGAGCGGGCGGGCGAGTGCAAGCAAAGCCCGGGGCGAAACGGCGCTGCCGAAATTTAAGCGTTACTGGCGACCGAATTTCTCTTATAGTCTGCGCTTTCGCAGCAACTCGCAGAGCAGTCTTTTGGCCGTTACAAAAGCCCCTGATATCGTGCCCGGTGCGGCGCATGCACGCATCGGCGATAGTACCCTGGCCGCGCGCCTGCGGCGTGAGCTCGAGGGCGAGGTACTGTTCGACGCCTTCAGTCGCGGACGCTACAGCACCGATGCGTCGATTTACCAGATCGAACCGATCGGCGTCATCGTGCCGCGTCACCGGCAGGATGTATTATGCGCGCTGCAGATCGCGGCCGAAGAGGGCATTCCGGTATTGCCGCGCGGCGGCGGCACTTCGCAAATCGGGCAGACGGTGGGAACCGCGCTGGTGATGGATACCAGCAGGTACCTCAACCAGATCGGCGATTTCGATGCCGCGGCGCGCAGCGTCTGGGTCGAGCCGGGACTGGTGCTCGACCAGCTCAACCGCTGGCTGAAGCCCCATGGCCTGTTTTACCCGGTGGATGTCTCCACCGGCAACCGCGCCACGCTCGGCGGCATGGCCGGCAACAACAGTTGCGGCGCGCGTTCGCTGCGCTACGGCAACATGGTGCACAACCTGCGCGCTATCGATGCCCTGCTGGCCGACGGCAGCGCCGCGCATTTCGGCGCGCTGAATCAGGCCGACCCCGAAGGCATGCCCGCGGGCCTGTTGCAGCGGCTGATCGACCTCGGACAGCGCGAAGCGCAGGAAATCGAGCTTCGCTTCCCGAAGCTGCTGCGGCGCGTGGGTGGTTACAACATCGACGAGCTGGTCGATCCCGCCAGCGGCAACCTCGGCCGCCTGCTGGTGGGTTCCGAGGGCACGCTCGCTTTCTTTACCCGCCTGCAGCTCGAGCTGCAACCGATACCGCCGCACAAGCTGCTCGGCGTATGCCACTTCCCGACCTTTCACGATGCCATGGATTCGACCCGGCACATCGTCAAGCTGGGTCCCGCGGCGGTTGAACTGGTCGACCGCACGATGATCGAGCTGTCGCGCGAAATCCCCATGTTCCGCGCCACCGTGGACGGTTTCGTGCGCGGCGAACCCGATGCGCTGCTGCTGGTCGAGTTTGCCGGCGAGGATTACGCCGAACAGCAGGCAAGGCTCGCGCAGCTGGTGGAGTTGATGGCCGATCTCGGCTTCGCCGATGGCGTGGTCGAAGTGCACGACGCGGCTTTCCAGAGTGCTGTCTGGGAAGTGCGCAAGGCCGGGCTGAACATCATGATGTCGATGAAGGGCGACGGCAAGCCGGTCTCCTTCGTCGAGGATTGCGCGGTGCCGCTCGAAGACCTCGCCGAGTACACCGCCAGGCTGACGAGCGTGTTCGAGAAGCACGGCACCACGGGGACCTGGTACGCGCACGCCTCGGTGGGCTGTCTGCACGTGCGCCCGATCCTGAATATGAAACAGGACGGTGCGCATAAGATGCGCGCCATCGTCGAGGAAACGCTGGAGATGGTGCAGCAGTACAAGGGCTCGCATTCCGGCGAACACGGCGACGGGCTCGCGCGTTCCGAGTTTCACGAGCGCATGTTCGGCGCGCGCATGGTGCGCGCCTTCGAAGAGGTCAAGGATGCCTTCGATCCCGCCGGCCTGTTCAATCCCGGCAAGATCGTGCGTGCGCCGCGCATGGACGACCGCTCGCTGTTTCGCTTCAAGCCGGGCTACGCGCAGCTGCCGCTGCAGACCGCGCTGGACTGGTCCGAGTGGGGCGGTTTCGGCAATGCCGTGGAAATGTGCAACAACAACGGTGCCTGCCGCAAGGCGAATGGCGGCGTGATGTGCCCGTCTTACCGCGTCACCGGCGAGGAGCAGCACCTGACGCGCGGGCGCGCCAACAGCCTGCGGCTCGCGCTCAGCGGCCAGCTCGGGCGTGACGCGCTGGTGTCCGACGCGATGCGCGACACCATGGATCTGTGCGTGGGCTGCAAGGGCTGCCGGCGTGAATGCCCCACCGGTATCGACATGGCGAAGATGAAGGTCGAGTTTCTGCACCAGTACCACCAGCGCCACGGCTATTCGCTGCGGCAGCGCCTGATCGCCTACCTGCCGCGTTACGCGCCGCTGGCGGCAAAATTCGGCGCGTTTCTCAACCTGCGTAAACGCGGTGGTTTGCTGGCCAAGCTGGGTGAGAAGCTATTCGGGCTGAGCGCGCGCCGCAACCTGCCGCAATGGCGCGCCGACCGCTTCGACGATGGCGAAGCCGAGGATTCCGCGGCGGCCGACGATCGCGCCGAGGTAGTGTTGCTGGTGGATACCTTCAACCGTTACTTCGAGCCGGAAAACGCGCGCGCCGCGCGCGCCGTGCTGACCGCCGCGGGTTACCGGGTGCGTAGCGTGCGCGCCGGTGACGGCGCGCGCCCGCTTTGCTGCGGACGCAGTTTCCTCGCTGCCGGCATGGTCGACGAAGCGCGCAGCGAGGCAAGGCGCATGCTCACGGCACTGCGCGTGCACATCGAGCGCGGAACCCCGATCATTGGCCTCGAACCCTCGTGCCTGCTGACCCTGCGTGACGAATTTCAAAGCCTGCTGCCGGGAGACGAGTCGCGGGCCCTCGCGGCCCAGGCGCTGCTGTTCGAGGAGTTCATCGCGTGCGAACGGCAGGCGGGGCGACTGCAACTGCCATTGAAGCCGCTGGCGGCAAAGCGTGCGCTGCTACACGGTCACTGTCACCAGAAGGCTTTTGCCACCATGGATGCGCTCAAGCAGACGCTGGCCTTGATCCCGGATCTGCAGGTAGAGGTAATCGACTCGGGTTGTTGCGGTATGGCGGGCGCCTTTGGCTACGAGGCCGGTCATTACGACCTGTCGATAAAAATGGCCGAGCTCGATTTACTGCCGGCGGTACGCGCCGCCGCCGCGGATACGCTGCTGGTCGCCAACGGCACCAGCTGCCGGCACCAGATCGAGGACGCCGGCGCGCGCCATGCGCGGCACGTTGCCTGCCTGCTGCGCGACGCGCTCGCCTGATGGCGCAGCCACCGCTCGACGAGGTGACGGCACTGCTTGCCGGTGACGGCGCGGTAACGCGCAAGGCGTTGCTCGACGCGCTGTCGCTGCCCGCCTTCATCCTGTTTTTCACGATGATGGGGTTTGGCTCGCTGGCGCGCGGCGCCGGTTTCGACGCGGAGATGGCGGCGCTCGCGTCGCTGCTGATCTGGGGGCTGCCGGGTCAGCTGGCGATGGTCGAACTGACGCGTACCGGTCAGGGCCTGATCGCGATCGTGTTTGCCTGTTCGCTCGCCAACGCGCGTTTCATGCCGATGGTGGTCTCCTTCATCCCGACCCTGGCGCGCCGCCAGGCCAGCCTGGCGCGCATGCTGCTCGACGCGCAGCTGCTGTCGATCAATTCCTGGGCGATGTGCATGCGCGAGTTCCCGCGGGTCGAGGCCGCCTACCGCCATCGTTACTACGTGACCTTTGCCAGCTCGATTCTGTCGGCGGCGGTCGCCGGTACCCTGCTCGGTTACCACAGCGCGGTACTGTTACCGCCGGTCATGGTGCTGGGGCTGATCTTTGTCAGCCCGTTGTTTTTTGCGCTGGTCCTGTCCGCCGTGCCGGGGCGCGCGGAGCGGATTTCGATGTTGCTGGGGTGCGCCACGATCCCGCTGGCGCATTTATTCTGGCCGGCGATCGACCTGCTGATTACCGGCGTGATCGGCGGCAGCCTGGGCTTCGTCCTCGGCAAATGGTGGGATGCCAAAAATGCCGACTGATTCGTCGCTGTGGTTGATCGTGCTGGCCTGTGGCGCGGCGACCTTCGTGTGGCGCGCACTGGGCGTGCTGGTCACGCGGCGCATCGATGCCAGCGGTGCCTTTTTCCGCTGGATTACCTGCGTTTCCTACGCGATGGTTGCCGGCCTGATTTTCCGCATGCTCGTCATGCCGGAGAGCGAGCTGGCCAACGTGTCGCTGCCGATCCGCATGACCGCCGTGGCCACTGCCTTTGCCGCCTATTTCCTGTTCAGCCGCCGCCTGGTTGCCGGCGTGCTGGCGGGCGGCGTGAGCCTGTCGGCGCTGGCTGCCTGGCTGGGCTAGCCCGCAGCAGGAAATTGGTCATATATGCGGGCCAGGTCAGGCAGGCGTTTCCGACGTCGGCGGTGGCGGCTTGGTCTTGAAGAAGGCGCCGTAGATACTGCCGGCGAGGGTGGCGAAACCGATCACCAGCAAGCCCAGCGCGATCGGGCGGTGAAAGAAACCGCTCCATTCGAAATGCAGCATCTGCATCGCCTGCGCAAAGGTCTGTTCGCCGATCTTGCCGAGTATCAGGCCGAGCACGATGCCGGCCACCGAGTAGCCGGAGCGGCGCAGGAAGAAACCGATCACGCCGGCGAGGAACATGACCACGACGTCGATGGTGAGTCCGCGCACCGCGTAGGCGCCAACCGTGGCCAGTAGCAGGATCATCGGGGCGAGAAACTGGAACGGGATGCGCAGCAGGTTGATGATAGTCTTGGTTTCCAGGAAGCCGATGAAGATGATCGACAGGTTGGCGAAGAACATCGCGGCGAACACCACCCACACCAGGTCGGCGCTGTTGATGAATACCAGCGGCCCGGGTTCCATGTCGTGCATCTGGAACACGCCGACCATCATCGCGGTGAGCGCGCCGCCGGGCAGTCCGAGCGCCAGCAGCGGAATCATCGCCGCGCCGGTGGCCGCGTTGTTGGCGGTTTCCGACGAGATCACGCCCTCGAGTTTGCCCTTGCCGAATTCCTCGGGCTTTTTCGACCAGCGTACCGCCTCGTTGTAGCCCATGAAGGCGGCCAGCGTCGCGCCGATACCCGGCAGGATGCCGCAGAAGAATCCGATGAAGATCGAGCGCACCACCGCGACCTTGTGCGCCAGCAACTCTTTCAGACTAGGGAACTCGACCCCGATCTTGGGCGCGACAAATGCGCCGGTGGCTTTCTTTTCGGCCTGCACGAAAATTTCCGACACCGCGAAAAATCCGAGGATGGTGGGAATGAAGTGGATGCCGGCGAGCAGGTAGGGCATCTCGAAATCGTAGCGCGCGATACCGCCGACCGGGTCGAGCCCGACGACCGCGACCATCAGGCCGATGAGGATGGACAGCCAGCCTTTCCAGAAAGTCTTGGCACCCACCGACGCCGCCACCGCGAGGCCGAAAAACACCAGCGCAAAGATTTCCGGTGGGCCGAAGGCGGATATCGCCCAGTCGGCGATGGCCGCGGTGGCCAGCATCATGATGATGCAGGACACGGTACCGCCGATCGCGGAGCACATGACCGCGGCGCCGACGGCCTTGCCGGCCTGGCCTTTCTGCGTCATCGGGTAGCCGTCGAAGGCGGTCGGCGCGTTTTCCGGGGCGCCGGGGATATTGAACAGGATCGCGGTAATCGCGCCGCCGTAGACGCCGGTGCAGTAGATCACCGAAAACAGCATGATGCCGTGCTCGGCCGATAGATGCGCGGTAAACGGTAACAGGATGGCAGCGAGTGTCAGCATGCTGACGCCTGGAATCGCGCCGAACAGCATGCCGCCGAGAACACCGCCGATGAAGATCGCTATACCGAGCGGGTCGCTGAATAAGGTGATGGTGCCGGTCAGAAAATTACTAAACGCATCCACTGGCGGCTCCTATTGCAACACGGTTACAACCCAGCTACCGATATCGTAGAAGGGATGGATATTGCCGACCGGCAGGCCGACGAACAGAACTTTGACGAACAGCAGCATCAGCAGGCCGTAGATCAGGGCCATGATCGCGATCATCGGCTTCGGCCGGGATTCGTGGAAAAGGTACATGACGCCAAGGATGAAAAATGGCGCCAGCGAGTAAAAACCCATATCTTCGAGCAGGGCCGCGAAAAACAGCGGCAGGGTCAGGATCGCGCCCACCATGTTGCGCCGCGCCTGGCTTATAAAAACGCCGATCAGAATGGCGGCAATCACCAGTCGCAGGATGTGCAGGGTGGTGCTTCCGGCATTCATCCACCCGGCGATCCAGTCGGGGACCCGCATGTAGACGAAGGGTATGCACAGCAGCGCGAAGGTCGACAGGTACCAGCGCAGGGATTCGTGATGGGCTTCGTGCGCGGCTTCTTCGGAACCGTCGTCCATGGCGGCGCTGATCAAGTTCGACGAGGTCGCGTCGCCGTACTTCCAGTGATGCAGCAACTGGCCGATGGCGGCGATCGCCATCAGCAGGATGATGGTGCGCGGCCAGGCGCTCGCGCCGAATTTATAAATCTCGATGCTTCGATCGAACTCGAAGGAATAGTGGTAGAGGAACAGGCACAGCGTGAGCCACAGCGCGCCTTCGACGAGATGCCCGGTTCTGAGATTGCCCATGCAAACTACTCCGCGAACAGCGACGCCCGGGTGAGTTTCCCGGGCGTCGAGGGTTTATCGATCAACTGTCGAGGCTATTTGACTTCGAGGCCCATTTCCTTGTAGACATCGCGATACTGGACGATGGTCTTGGTGATCAGCTCGCGTGAACCGGCGGTATCGCGGAAACTCTCGATCAGCGTCATGAACTTGCTGTCGTTATACTTCTGGTAGCTGGGCTGGCAGTAAGCCTTCTGGAATGCCCATTGCAGCCACTTGACGCGGTCGGCCGGGGCATCCTTGTGCACGTAGAAGCCACGGAAGCGGTACAGTGGATCGAAATCCAGTCCGGCGTCGGTCAGGCTGGGGACGTCGGCAAACGCAGCGGGGCGTTCCTTCAGAATGCTCAGGATCGGCTTGAACTTGCCGGCGTCGAGGAAGTTACGCACGTCGCCGGGTTGCTCGAACAGCGCATCCACCTGGCCGCCGGCGAGCGCGCCGTAGCGCGGAGCACCCTTGTCGAAGGAAATTTGCTGAATCTGCATGCCGGTCGCGTCGGTGATGAACTTCATCGTGACGCGTTCCATCGAGCCTTCCTTGGAAACGTTGGCGATGGTGGCCCTGCCGTCTTGCGCCTTGACCCACTTGACGAAGGAATCCCAGTCGGTAAAGCGGTCTTCATTGGTGCGGATATAGACCTGGGAAAAGGTGATTTGCGAGGTCACCAGCGGGATCAGGTCGGTCGCCGGGTTGGGACGGGTGGAATCCAGCGCGTGCGCGCTGGAGGCGTCGTCGATGTGCTCCAGCACCGAGTAACCATCGGCCGGGGAAGCCATGTAGGCGGTCATGCCGACAGTGCCGGAACCGCCGGGCTTATGGTCACGGTTGATGGAGACGCCGGTCAGATCGCTGACCGCCTGCGCCATGGCTTGTGCCACCTGGCCGGAGCCGCCGGCCGGTCCGTAGGGCACCACCATGGTCAATGCGCGCGCCGGATAGCCGTCGGGCTTCGCCATCGTCGCTGGCAGGTTGTCGGTTGCGCAGGCCGCGTAGGCGACATTGGCGGACAGCAGGCTTGTGGCCAGCGCGATGGCGCTAGCGGCCAGGGTTTTTCTGAATTTCATGGAGCTCCTCCGGAAACAGATTGTTTATTATGTGTAGATGGTTATTTTGTAGAATCCCGAGATCTTATACAAGCTCTGGATTGCTGTCTAGTTCGGTGCGGCTGCCGCTGCCGACACACGGCCAGGGGCGATCGTGGACGGCCTACTGCGCGGCGCGCCACAGCATCGACAGGCCGGAAATTATCAGGATACCGATGATCAGGTAGCGAAAGCGCGTCTCGCTGATCGAGCCGCGTACGCGCTCTCCCAGCAGCAGGCCGAGGGTAACCGGCAGGGTCGCGAATGCGGAGTAGAGCAGCAGGCGCTCATCGAGGATGCCGAAGTAGTATAGCGTCAGGGTCCAGGGCACGACGGCGCTGACGTAGAGGAAGCTGATGGAGCTGACGAACTGGTTCTTGCTGAGCCCGCGAATCGAAATCAGGTAGGTGATCAGCATCGGGCCGAAGAACGACGACACGCCGCCGATGAGGCCGGAGGCGCCGCCAAAGAAGACGCCGGCCGGCCTTACCAGCCGATCCGGCAGGTGCAGGCGAAACCTCGAACCCTGGAGTATCGCAAAAAAGATGACGGCCAGGCCGACCAGGTACATCAGCGTCTTTTCGTCGATGGTCGCGAGGATCTTTACCCCGATCCAGGTGCCGATGAGTATGGCGACGAAGGTCGGCCAGAAACGCGCCACCACCGCGGTGCTGCGCTCGGCCCGGGCGAATTGCCAGACATTGGCGACCACCACCGGGATTGCCATGATGGCGATCGCCATCTGCGGCGGCAGCACCTGCGCCATCATCGGCACCGTCAGCAGCGGCGTGCCGACGCCGAGCGCTCCCTTGATCAGGCCGCCGCAGGCGAGCGCAAAGAAACACCAGGCGACAACCAGGGGTGCGTATTCTTCGAGCACTTGATGACTCCGTGTTAAAGCGCGGCATTGTTGCAGCTTCGCGCCCCGACATGCAACAGGTACAACTCGTCGTTCGGGCGCAACCGGGTTCCGGCATCGAGGGGGCGGGGTACGCAGCCTGCATATAGCGCGGTGGTTTGAATTCGGCAGGGTAGCGGGTAAACTTGCGACCTTTCGAATTAACGGGACGAGTATTGTGGCCTCACCTGCAGCTTCAGCGGTAACCGGCGCGAACGCCGACGAGATCGACGGCGTCGCGCGACTCATCGAGCGCGCACGCGCCGCCATGCGCGCCTTCGGCGGCGCCGACCAGGCGCGCGTCGACGAGGCCGTGACCGCGGTCGCGTGGTCGCTGTACAAGCCGGAGAACGCGCTGCGGCTCGCCGAGCAGTCGGTTGCCGACACCGGTATCGGCAACGTCGCCGACAAGGTCATCAAGAACCAACGCAAAACCTTCGGCACCTTGCGCGACCTGCTGCGCGTGCGCAGCGTCGGCGTCATCGAACCCGATCCCGGTAACGGCATGGTGCGCTACGGCAAGCCGGTGGGCGTGGTCGCCGCGATCACGCCGTCGACCAACCCGGCGGCGACCCCGGTCAACAAGACGATGATGGCGCTGAAGGGCGCCAACGCGATCGTCATCGCGCCGTCACCCGCGGGCTGGAGCAGCACCAATGCGGCGGTGGAGCTGATGCGCGCCGCGCTTGCCAGGGTGGGTGCGCCCGAGGACCTGGTGCAGATATTGCCGCACCCGGTATCGCGTAACATGACGCGCCTGCTGATGGAGCAGGCCGACCTGATCGTCGCCACCGGATCGCAGAACAACGTGCGCGCGGCCTACAGCAGCGGCACCCCGGCGATCGGCGTCGGCGCCGGCAACGTGCCGGTGATCATCGACAGCAGCGCCGACCTCGACGATGCCGCGCAGAAAATTCACGCGTCGAAAACTTTCGATAACTCGACTTCCTGTTCGTCGGAAAACTCGCTGATCATCCTCGACGATGTCTACGAAGACGCCATCGCCGCGCTGCAGCGCGCCGGCGCCTGGCGCTGCAGCGCGGACGAGAGAGCCCTGATCGAGGGCAGGCTGTGGGTCAACGGCAATCTTAATCGTGAGCTGATCGCGAAGGATGCCGACGTCTTCGCCGCCGGTGTCGGACTGGCCGAGGCCGCGCAATCCGCGCGTTTCTTCCTGGTCGAGGAGAGCTTCGATGCGCAGTCGAAGTTCGCCGACGAAAAACTGTCGCTGGTCCTGACGGTCTATCGTGCGCGCGATTTCGATCACGCGGTCGAACTGGTGAGGGATATCCTCGACGTGCAGGGCAGGGGCCATTCCTGCGGTATCCATACCGCCGACGCCGCGCACCCGGTGCGCCTCGCCGAGGAAATCGACGTGGTGCGCGTGCTGGTCAACCAGGCGCACACTTTCGGCAACGGCGGCAGCTTCAACAACGCGCTCAATTTCACCCTGAGCATGGGTTGCGGCACCTGGGGCGGCAACAGCATCAGCGAGAACCTGAACTACCGGCACTTTCTCAACATCACCCACCTGGTGACCGCGGTCGGCGAGGACAAGCCTTCCGAGGAAGAGCTGTTCGGCGCTTATTTCGCGCGCCACGGCAAGGACTGACGATGGACACGGTACGCGCCTGCATCGAGCGGCATGCCGCCGACACGCCCGAGCGAACTTTCCTGATCGCGCCCGACGTCGACAGGACACTCAGTTTCGCCGAACTGAAGGCGGCGGTCGACGATGTCGGCCGGCAACTCGACCGGTTGGGCATCGCGCAGGGCGCCAAGGTCGCCTTTCTGCTCAATAACGGTTACTGGACGCTGCGCCTGTTTCTCGGGGTGATGGCGAGCAACCGCATCATCGTGCCGTTGAACGCGGTTGCAGGTACGCTGCAGCTGGTACACGTGCTCGGTCACTCGGATACCGAGATCGTCTTCGTCGCGCCCGAGTACCGCGACAAGCTGGCGCAAATCATGGCGCAGGTGGAGCGGCCGATTCGCGTCGTCGAAACCACCGACGAGGCGGGCCCGGCCTGGCCGGGCGACGCCAGCCCGGTGACAAGCCCGGCAGCGCCGTCGCCAAAGGACACGGCGCTGTTGCTGTATACCTCGGGCTCTACCGGTTTGCCGAAGGGCGCTATGCTGAGCCATCGCGCGGTCACCAGCGGCGGCCGTAACGTGGTCGAAGGTCATCAACTCACAGCCGCCGACCGTGCCCTTTGCGTGTTGCCGGTGTATCACATCAATGGCGCCATGGTGACGGTATCGGCGCCGCTGTACAGCGGCGGCAGCGTGATCATGCCACGCCGCTTCAGCGCCAAGGACTACTGGCGCCTGGCCGCCGAATACCGCTGCACCTGGAGCAGCATCGTGCCCACTATCATCAAGTACCTGCTGGATCGCGCCGCGCAGGAACCCTACGACTTCGGTAACGACGAGCGCCTCGCGGCATTTCGTTTCGCACGCTCGGCCTCGGCACCGCTGGCGGCGGTCACGCTCGGCCAGTGGGAGCAGGTGTTCAAGCTGCCGATGATCGAAACCCTGGGCCTGACCGAGACCGCCGGCACCGTGACCAGCAACCCGCTGCCGCCGGCGCCGCGCAAGCCCGGTTCGGTCGGATTGCCCTATGGCAACGAAATCAGGATCGTCGACGAGCACGGCCGGCAGTGTCCGCCCCACCAGGTGGGCGAGCTGATCATTCGCGGCAGCAACCTGCTCGATTTTTATTACAAGAATCCCGAAGCAACCGAGTCGTCGATTCGCGATGGCTGGTTTTACACCGGCGATCTGGGCAAGAAGGACGAGGACGGCTACATTTTTCTTACCGGCCGCTCCAAGGAATTGATCATTCGCGGCGGCGAGAACATCGCGCCGCGCGAGATCGACGACGTGCTCTACCAGCACGAGGCGATACTCGAAGCCGCGGCGGTCGGCGTCGACGACGAAAACTACGGCCAGGAAGTGGTCGCCTGCGTGGTGTTGCGCGACGGTTACGAATGTGGCGGGGATGAACTGAAAGCCTTTTGTGAAGCCGGTGTCGGTAGCTACAAGGCGCCCAAGGTCATCTATTTCTTCGACGACCTGCCGAAAGGACCATCGGGCAAGATATTACGCCTCAAGTTACCCGAGCTGATCGCCGGAGGAACCGGCAGGCGCAGCTGACAGTCGCCGTGGTCGATAAACCCGGCCGGCCGTGCGTTTGCGGGAACATCCGGTTATAACAACCGTCATCGGGGTATCGTGAGCCCGCGCTTAAATGCTGGCGCTGCGCGCGCATTGAGAGCCGACGCTGCCACCCAGGCTGTGATCGACATATGCGTGAGCGTTGCCGAGACGGTAATTTTGTCGATCGACCCCGAGCGCGGTCATCTCGCTGTTTTGCAGATGCTGGATAAGGTTTTGCAGTTTCGGCAAGTTGTTCGGCAATCCCCCGATAAAGAATAGCCGCGCAGGCCTGTCGGACAGTGCGGCGTGCGGTCGACTTCCGTAGCCATCACTTTGACGCTTGAACAGTCCGGTCTCGGGTGGGTGACCCGGGCTCATATTCCGGCCGACTGCCGCTTTGCCTTCATGTTCTTCGCCGCGGCGGTAAAGCCGCCGTCGCTGCCGTCGACAAAGTGAATATGCTGACCCTTGTCGAGGTTGAATACCAGGCAGGTCATCAGCGCCGAATCCGAGCGGTGCAATCCGTAGTTCAGTTCGCCGCGCGCTTCCGAGGACTGCAGCAGCGCGTCGATACGCTCGGCTTGCTGCGCATCGCAATCTAGCAGGATGCGCAGGGTGTCGTCGAAGCGCTGATAGTCGGTATTGTCGCGCAGTTCGCTGCGATAGGCCTTGCCCCGGTAACCGCCAGCGGTGATATCGAAGCGGTCGAGACACCACTGGATGAGGCTGATGAGGTAAAGCTGCAGACCATAGAGCGTGCGATTGCGCCCACCGACCGTGGCCTTGATTTCGGCAACCATGCCGCGCGGCGGCCAGCGAAACTTCATGTTGGCTTCACTGACCGGTTTAACCGTCTCGCCGCTGCTCGCGGTGATCGCCTCGATAGCGTCGATCAGGTTTCGATAGAGACCGGCCTTGCCCGCCTCGTCGCTGCCCCGGGCCTGCATCAGCAGGCTCAACATGATGCCATTCTGCGAGGCCAGCGGTTCCCAGCGGCAGGACAGGCCACTCAGATCGGGGCTGCCTTCTGCGGAACGATGTTGCAGCAGATAGTCGTTACCCGACTTGACCCATTTTTCCGCAATTTCGATACCCCCACCGGAAAATACGCCCAGCTCGTTACCCGGACTCAGGCGATACTTGCCTACCCTGACCGCAACGCCCGCCTGGTGGTGTATGTCCGCCACCGGCACCACACCGACGCGCAGGCTGAGATCGAATTTGGTGGCCGCCAGATCGCGTACCCCCAGCAACACGTCGGTCGCATGTTGCAGTCGATCGGGCGGCACCATCAGGGTGGCGCCATCGCCGCCGAAAACATAGGGAATGGTTTTCTTCTGGCTGATATTGAGAACCGCGTTGATGCAGGCGGCGCCGATCATGTTGACATCCTTGTAGCGACCCTGCGCGATAGCTGCGGTCGAGCTGACCACGTCGGCGATCACCACGTGCCAGTCGTCGGGGGCGCGCCGGTAGTTGTCGAGATCGGCGATACCGCTGAAGTCGTCGAAGGCCTGGATGTCGGCGTAGAACCCGCTGCTGCTCAAAATACCATGTCCAAAAGAATGCAGTGTAGCGGCTTCAGCCACAGAACCCAATTGACGAGTCGACGGGCTTCACTGCGGCGACCGCGGGACTGCATGGATGCGGCGGCCTGGCAGGATATCGGTGCTAGACAGGCTCGGCGACCCGGTCGAGACCGTACTTGTTGCGCAGGCTGGCCTTGACGAACAGCGCTACGTAGGCGAAGCCCCGGGGCTTCTGTTTGAAACAGACAATGGTATTGCTCGCGCCAGGGCTTACCACGCGGTAATGCCGGCCGCCATATGTGGCGATATCCTCCGCGCCGACCCGCAGCGAGCTATCGCCGGGGTCGATGACGATGAAATAAGGGAAGCCGTGTTGCAACGCGATTTCGGCGCTGCGCAGCAGCGTCAGGTCGACGCTTTCCGTGTCAGCATTGGCGGCGCCCCAACGGTAATCGACCAGGAAGCGATTGTCGCCGAGCCGCGTCGTGGCGATTTGCTCGACGTAATTGTCCGGCTGCGGCGCCGTGGCGCAGGCATTCAGCAGCAACAGCAATGCCAGCAGGAATGCGCTATGTGTCGTCTTCATTGGTTGTCTCATCGTCACCCGTATGCGATTCGAATTCGAATTTTGACACTGGACGCGGCTGCTGAACATCGCGATTTCGCGTTTTTCCAGATTATTAACCTTTTTACTGTGAACTATGTCTCCGTCTTCGCGCGGGATGTTAAGTATCCTTAGATCCATTAATCCTTTAGTCAGGACGCACTAACTTCACCCGACCTCGCAGTCGGGTTTTTTATGCGGGCTTGCGCTCGGTCGCCGCGTCGATATCATTTGACGTCTATCAACCCTGTCGGCGCCAATCTCCCCTATAATATTTTGTCAACTTCACCGAACCGATCAAAAAAGGCGACTCGGCTTATCTCGCCGGCAATGGGCAACGTATCGTGAATAAAAATATCAGTAGTCGCAGCACGCTGGAAAAGGCGCTGCGCATCAACCTGGATGAAAAAAAATACGGCACCATCGTCGAGATCGGCGCCGGGCAGGAAGTGGCGCGCCAGTTTTTCAAGACGGGCGCCGCCGCCGGCACTATCGCCAAGACCATGTCGGCATACGACATGAAGTTCTCGGATGCTATTTACGGGGTTCAGGAAGACGGTCGCTATGTCAGCAAGAGTCGCCTGGTGGCGATGCTGGACAAGGAGTTCGGACTGATCCTGGAGCGCGTCGGCAAGTCGCGTTCGAAGACGTCGCGCTATTTTTCCTTCGCCGACACCGTGGCCGCCAAGAGTTACAAGGTGAACAATGAATGCCACGCCTGGTGCGGCATTCGCGTGCAAATGTATCCGGGCGCCGAGCCCTCCGATATCATTCTGCACGTGCGCCTGCGCGACGACAACGCGGACCGGCAGCAGCAGGCGTTGGGCGTATTCGGCGTCAACCTGATCTACGCCGCCTATTATTACTTCGAAAGCGCCAAAACGGTCATCGATTCGCTCACCGACAACCTCGAGCCGGGCCGCATCGAAATCGACTCGATCGAGTTTCACGGCCCCTATTTCGAGGAAATCGACAACCGCGCGATCAACCTGCACCTGATCCGCAGCTGGAAAACGCGCGCGGTCATGTTCAAGCCGGACGGCTCGGTGGTGATTCCCGCGGACATGCTCTACAGGAAAAACGTGCTCACCATCCGTGGTTCGTTTCGGCCGGTGACGCGCCTGAACGTCGACATGATCGAGCAGGGCCTGAAGCGCTTCACCGAGATGAGCGGCGTCAGTCTCGACAACAGCGTTGCGCTGGCGGAAATTTCGCTCAACGATTTACAGGGCAACGACCTGATGGTGTCCGAGGAAGACCTGATCGCGCGCGTGTGCCTGCTGAATGCGCTCGGCTATAGCGTGATGATTTCCGATCACACGCGTTATTTTTCGTTGCGCGCTTATTTCCGCCAGTTCACCAAGATGCAGATCGGTATCGTGGTCGGCATCAGCAACATTCGCCAGATCTTCGACGAGAGCAGTTACCGCGGCGTCGAGGGCGGCATACTGGAAGGTTTCGGCAAGCTGTTCCCGGACAACACGCGCCTGCTGGTCTACCCCGAAATCGACCGTGACGGCGAGTTCGTCGACTACAGCAACGTGGTGGTGCCGGCCAACCTGCGTTTTCTCTACAGGCACCTGCTGGAGAACCACTTCATCTTCGGTATCGAGTGCAGCGATCAACAGCTGTTCAAGATCTTCTCGCGCAACGTCCTCAAGCAATTGGCGGACGGCCGCGGTGACTGGGAACAGAGCCTGCCACCCGGAGTGGCCGACGAAATCATCGCCAATCGATTCTTCGGTTACCGCGACTGATCCTTGCCGTCATCCCGGCGCATCGCCGAATGACGCGGGAATTGCAGGCTAGCTGAAGCGGATACCGTCGTAGCTGGTGTCGCCGCTCTCGCGGTGCCACAGCCGGTACAGGTGGCGCTTGCGCTCGGGGTCGTCGAAATCTTCGAAGGCGCTGCGGTAATGTCCGATCTCACGGTTATTGAGATATTGGACCTGGCCGCGCTCGAGCGCGGCTTCGAACCACAGGTCCGGCGCGTCGCAGACTTCATCGATGGCGTCCAGCGCGGCCGTCAGCAGCGCATCCATCGGTTCGCCCGCCACCTCGTAGCCCTTGCGAATCAGCGACGCGTTGGCGCGCGCGCGCAGGCGACCGTCGCGCCAGGCAAAATAGGGCGCGAAACAGACCGGTGCGGCGCCTTCGCGATGTTCCTTCTGGCGGTCGTAGAGCACCGGCTGGTAAAGGCGCGCGAGCTCGTCGGGAAACTGCTCCAGCATGCGCTGATGCACCGAGTAAAGGCTGCAGAATCGGCTGACGCCACCGCTTTTCGCCGGCTGCCGGCAGAAAAGTCCGACGTAGTCCGGCAGCATGTGCGCGAAGGCGTTGTCGGTGTGAAAATTCAACTCCACCGAGGTGTAGGAACCGCGCGTACCGTAGGCATAGGCGGCGCCGGTGTCGGCGACGTGGTAAATCATTTCACCGTTCCATTTCTGCGCTACCGGGCGGCCGATACACTGGCCCAGCAGCCAGTAGATTTCGATCAACCTTTCGGTCGGGTAGGCGTCCATCGGCAGGCGATCGAGCACGGCAAAACCCACGCCGTCGTCGAGGATCTGTTTCATGCGGGTCATCAGCGCGCGGCAGGCGGGTAACTCCATGCCGTCGATGCTGCGTCGCAGTATTGGCAGCGGGTTTTGCTCGAGGTACTCGGCAAGCCGGTCGATTTCGCTGCGCGCGGCGTCGGTAATTTCGACGATCCAGTCCGCGGGATCGATATCCCGGGCCAGCCAGCGCAGGCTCGAGTCTCCGGTTTGCCGGATTTCACCGGCTTCGTTACTGCAATCGAGGTAGCTGTCGGGTTTCATATCTATCTGCCTCATGCGTCGCTAGCGACGCTGTGTTAATCGCGTTTTCAAACGGGGTCATGCAAATAATTTGATCGTGGCGACGGTTGCGATTATGCAACAGGATTACCTGATTTACCGTATGCCATTCGCGCCGACTGGATAGACAGGCGGGTGCGACAACCAACGCCCAATCTAAGAGTAAATGAAACCGTGAGTCAAGAGAGCAGTGCAAGCACAACCAGTGCGCGGCTGGCACCGACTGTCATGATGCGGCTTGCTGATGCTGGTAGTACCCGCCGCGATCATCGCTACCCCCTTCGCCGTTTACCTGTCGGGCTAGCGTCGGGTGATGGTCACCAGGCCGATCTGCGGATTGACCGTGACTTCGTCGCCAGTGTAGATCAACCGGGTGACGTCGCCATCAGCGAAGCGATCGCACATCGCCATGTCGGCAAGCGCGGCGCCCTGCGCCAGTATCGGGTTGACGTTGTTGAACAGGATTGCCTTCGGCGCGATGTTGCGCGATTTCATTTCGTGCAGCATCCACGCGGAGGCAACACCGCCCTTGGCGGTGTTGAACACCATGATGCGGTCGACATAGCTCTGCCCGGCCAGCTTGTGCTGCGGGCGCGAGAAGATGCCGTTGATGCGGTCCAGGTCGTAGCGCGCCGAGAAATTGTCGTCGGTGACCAGGGCGATACCGCTGACCACGGGACCGACGCCGACGTGACACTTCAATTCGATTGTCGTCAGCATCACAGGATCTCCCCGGCGATCGCCGAGGCAACGCAGTTTTCCATGTTCGACAGCGTCGGCTGGTAACCGTAGCCGCCGATGATGTTGGTGAGCTTCACCGAATTGGTCATCAGGCGCTTCCAGCCGTTGGCCTCGCCCATTTCACGCGCGTAACTCTGGTAAAAGCACATGCCTTCGAGCACCAGCGCGCCGGAAGCCTCGATGCGTTCGACCAGGCCCATGCGGCGCGCGTCGGCGGCGACGACCGGGCTGGTGACCGCGAGCAGACTGGTATCGGGATGCAGCTTGCTGCCGTCGAGCAGTGCCGCCAGCGACTGCATTTCCAGCAGCGACAGTTGCGGCGCGGAAAACACCACCACGTCGACTTTTTCGCCCTTGCCCCCGTAACGCGCGAAAAACGCCTCGAAATCGGCCGCGGTGACGACTTCGGGATGCAGCGAATCGGGATCGCAAACCGCGTGCAGCGTCGGCGCCTCCGGCGTCACGCCGACGACGTGGAACAGCGGCACCGAGCCATAGCTCGCCATCGCCGCGCCCATGTGCTTCATCTCGTCCGAGCCGGGCTGCGACTCGATACCTTCGATCACCGGGACTTCCCAGTAGGAACCGGCGCGCGCGCCGACGATACCGCCGAGCGCACCCCAGTCGGACAGACTTTGCGGCTGGTGTTCGACGCGGAAGCGCCGCGTCGCGCGGCGGTTTTGATCGAGGTGCAGACCGTAACGCGGCGTGCGTCCGGTCAGGCCCGCGGCGAGCGAAGACGGGCCGCCTTCGAAGTTGGAATATGCACCGAGAACGCTGTTGCAGTAGATCACCACGCCGGTATCGCCGAAGGCGAGATGCTCGCCACGCACCGGCGGCATGATGGTCTGGTAGTTGATGCAGGTGTTGGTCATCAGGATGCCCATGGCTTCGAAGGCGTCGATGGTACGCTGTTCCAGCGCGGCCATCTGGTCGGTCTGGCGCAGCCGCTGGTAGTGACAGAAATCGATGCCGCGCGGATCGGTGATCATCGGGATGCGCACCTGGCGTTCGTGCCAAGGCCGGGCGGCGATGCGCTCGAGAAACGCGACTCCGGCTTCGCCGAGCGACTCGGTATCCGCCATGATGTGCGCCTGGGTGACTTCGACGAAGTCCTCGGCATCGAAAAAACGCCCGACCTGCATCATGTGTTCCATCGCCCAGCGCCGGGGTTCGCCCAGTTCGCCCTGCAGCATCGCCTGTTCTTCGGGGTTCAGTTTCATCGGCTTAATCCTTCTCGGAGTCGGTGGAGGCCATCAGCGCGTCGGTGTAGCGCCTGCCGCGGACGGTCTCCTCGTTGATCAGCGCGTCGAGTTCGGCAACCGTCGCCGGCGCCAGGCTTATCTCCGCGGCGCCGGCATTTTCGACCATCCAGTCGTGATGCTTGGTGCCGGGGATCGGGATGATGTCGTCGCCGCGCTCCAGCAGCCAGGCGAGCGCCAGCTGCGCCATGCTGCAGCCCTCGCGTGCCGCGATGGCCGCGAACGGCACCAGCAGTTCGCGATTGCGCGCAAAATTATCCGGCTCGAAGCGCGGGCGCGCGATGCTGGCGCGGATGTCGTCATCGCCGATGCTGGTGACGTCGCCGCAGCGGCCGGTCAGGAACTGGCGCGCCAGCGGCGAAAACGGTACGAAGGCGATGCCGAGTTCGGCGCAGGTCGCGAGTATTTTGCGCTCCGGGGTGCGCGTCCACAGCGAATACTCGGACTGCACCGCGGTGATCGGATGTACCGCATGCGCGCGGCGCAGGCTGTCGGAGCAGATCTCGGACAGGCCGATGGTTCTGATCTTGCCCTCTGTCACCAGTTGTGCGAGCCCGCCCACGCTTTCCTCGACCGCGACGGCGGGATCGATGCGGTGCAGGTAGTAGAGATCGATGGTGTCGGTGTTGAGCCGACGCAGGCTATCCTCGCAGGTCTGCCGGAGTACTTGCGGGCGGCCGTCCATGATCGTCTTGCCGTCTTCGCCACGTGAAAATCCGCACTTGCTGGCGAGCGTGTACTCGTTGCGTCTCGAGGGCAGGTACTTGCCGATCAGGCTTTCGTTGTGCCCGAGGCCGTACAGCGACGCGGTGTCGAGGAAGCTGTAACCCTGGTCCAGCACGGCATTCAGCAGGCGCCCGGCGTCGTCATCGTCGATGCGCGGCCCGTAGCCCATCGACATGTTCATGCAGCCGAAGCCTAACGCCGATACCCGGAAGGGACCTAGTTGCCTTTGTTGCATGCCTGATTTCCGCTAAACATGGCCCGCCATGATAACCAATCGAGGCTAGGGATTCGAATGGTTCGTGCTGTTGCCGGGCAGCTGGTCGCGCCGGAAGCTGCACACCTGCACGCGGTTGTTGCGGCCGCGCAACTCGACTTCGAGATTGCTCGCGCTATCGTAAGCGATGCCTTCGGCGTCCAGCGTCGCCGCCGAGACGATGAGGTCGCAGCCGAGCTCCTTGGTCTTGGCTTCGAGGCGCGCCGCGATGTTGATGTTGTCGCCGACCGCGGTGAGCAGCGGCGTGCGCGGCGGGCCCATGGTGCCGACGATAGCGTCGCCGCCGTGTATGCCGATGCCCATCTGTATGCTTTCGTTGAACTCGCGCTGCAGTTGCTGGTTGAGCTGGTCGATGCGGTGAAACATGTCGGCGGCGCCGGCCAGCGCGTCGCGGCAGGCGAAGGGCTTGCGCGCCGCATCGAGACCGTAGAGCGCCATCAGGCCGTCGCCGGCAAACTGTGCGTAGTGGCCGTGGGTCGCGCGCAGGGCGTGCGACAGCTCGGTAAAGAATCGATTGAGGATGAACACCACGTCGTAGGCCAGCACGCGCTCGCCGAGGTTGGTGGAACCGCGCATGTCGACAAACATGGCGACCACGTACTCCTCGTGGCCCTCGACGCCGCCGCCGTGCAGCGCCGAGGCGAGCGGCTGGTTTGCCATCACCAGTGGCGTGATGGCGAGATCGGCCTGCGGATACAGCTGGCAGGCAAGGCGCACGTCGCTGCCCGCATTGATGCGCGTCAATGCGCGCGATTCGAGGCTATTGGGCGCCGGCAGCAGGTCGAGACCGCTGCCGACGCGCAC
>Ga0209536_100004285_pt1 | contig 22547 bp, 16 predicted proteins | sample DeeMarSeWOR28_12_FD_187461 | JGI IMG/M metagenome (GOLD analysis project Ga0209536, IMG submission 187461) | Marine sediment microbial communities from White Oak River estuary, North Carolina - WOR-2-8_12 (SPAdes) (version 2) | ecosystem: Environmental > Aquatic > Marine > Intertidal zone >... | reverse complement strand
AGCGGGAAGCGACGTCCCGGCGTGTGAGTTCTTGGACACACCTGAGGGCGAGCTGATGCACGCGGTGGCGAGCCTGACCTACAACGCCTACCTGGACCGTTACATGGCGGTGGGTGAGTGGGGCCAGTGGATTGATTCTCAGACTCTGATCTGCGGCTTCTACTTCTCGTTGTCGACGGATCTGATTCATTGGAGCGACATCCAGTTGCTGGCCAGAGCGCATACGGGCTGCGACGACACTGGAGGGCCGGGGCCGCCCCCGATGCTGGAGCCGGTTCGTGTTCAGTACCCCTCGATCATCGACCATGCTGACGGTACTACGAACTTCGAACGGCCGGTTAGAACCCCCTATCTCTACTACACGCGCCACAACGGGGGTCTCGATCGCGACCTCGTGCGGGTGCCCCTGACGTTCACTGTCGAGGAATAACCATGCCGCGAATAATTTTCGTGCGGCCGCCATCATTGGTCTCCGAAACGTGCGATTTCTTCCCGAACTTGGTTCCTGATGTGCGTGGCACGGTTGTTGCGTTCGACCCTCATAGCGAGACGCCAGACGGGAGGTTGTCATGCGGTACTTCTTCGGATTTTCAGTGGGGCTCGCCGTGTTGGCCTTTGCTGCATGCGGAGGCGATGGGGGTGAGTGCGCTGAGCCAGCAGCCGACACCACCGGCGAGTGGCAGATGACCGCAACACCCATCGAGGATACGTGTGGCGGGTCGCTCACGCCCTACACGTTTCCGGTGGCAATCATGCAAGATGGAAACGCTCTGACCGGTCAGACCCCCGAAGGCGCGATGACCGGAACGATCTGTGGCAACCAGATCCGAATGAGCGGCAGTTGGACCGAGGGAAGCGTTGCCCAGACGGTGAACCTGGAGCTGACCATCTCCGCTGATGGAAATTCCGTGGAAGGTTCCGACAGCTGGACTTGGACAGACGGCGTCGAGAGCTGCTCGGGCTCAGAATCTCTGAGTGGCCGGCTTCAGACACGCGGTGCCGGCGAATTGTGTGACGCGACTGCCGACTGCGAGTCCGGTCTCGAGTGCCTGCCGCTCGGCCAGTTCAACGACGGCAGCTGCACCGAGGTGGCGACCATCTGCACCCACCTTTGCACCGTCGACGCCGACTGCGCGGACCTCGGCACTGACTACCTCTGCTTTCTCATGTGCGATGGCCGCCAGTCGTGTGGTCGGACTGGCTGAGCGCGGTCGGAAACGGAGCTGGCACGGCTGATGCACCGAAGCCACGGGCAGAGAAGCGGGAGGTTGTCATGCGTTGGCTGTTGAGGGTTTTCTCCGCGTGTACGTTGAGCGCGATGTTTGGGCTCGGATGCGGTTGGGAGTGCTTCTGGAACTGGGACTGCGATGACGGCAACCTCTGCACCTTTGACAGATGTGTCGACAACTCCTGCAGCTATGAGCCGCCCGACACGTTCCTCCAGTGCGGCGACAAAGCCGTCTGTTTCGACGGCGCGTGTGTCGAGCTTGGTGGCAACTGCACGATGGCTGATCTCGAGTACGACGACTATGGGTATACTTTGCACTTTGTCCCATACGGGTGCGGAATCGGTATCGGTGGCGACCCTGTGTACGAGGCAACGTACGACTGTTATGAAGCATGGGCTGACGCACCTGACGGGGCCGAGCCGGACTGCGTCGATTTCGTCGTCGATTGTTACCTCCAGAAACCCGAAGCAGCCGTCACTGAGAATTGCTATCGCTGCGTGGCATCTGGGTACTGTTGCGCCAACCTGTGCGCAGACCCCGTGGAGCCTGCTTGCTCAAACGAAATGTTCGCTTGCATGCTTGGGGAGCAGGCGCTCCCCTCGGAGGGAGGAGGCGGAAGGTGTTCGGCGGCCCAACAGGGAGGCGTCCCACTGGCATGGGCCTTCGCTGCCCTTGCGCTGATTGGCATTTGGCGGACCTTCAGCAAGGACGCGAACAGAAGGTAAGCTCTGGTTCCGCGACACCATGTGCGACGTCGGCGCGTTTGCGGTGCAGCCGTCGGAAAGACCCGCAGATTTGCGATCGGCCGTGAGCGCGCGTGATAGCTAAGCTGCCTTGCGGTACGTCCTACAGCCTCGTTGACCAAATGTTGACCACGAGATCTGAAATCGCGTGATCTGAGGTGACGAATCCTGAACATGACGATGCGGCTAAGTGGTTGTTAGGGTTGAGAATTCCCTGCGTTTTGCAGGGGATTGTGTGATCGCCCAAAACCCGTCTGTTGAGATTTGGGAGCATGAGGTCGCTGGTTCGAATCCAGTCGCCCCGACTAGTGATTACGTGTAGTCTCTCAGGAGCTCGGTGACGCCTCGACTCTCGTTTTCTGCGATAGACGTTCGTAGGGGATCTGTCCGTCGAGCGCGCCGTGTGGCCGATCGAAGTTGTAGTAGTCTTCCCACTGGCGCAGCTTCTTGTTGAACAGGTAGACGCTCTCGCGAACGCGGCCGTCTCCCAAGAGCTGGTAGAAGTCCTCGTCGTCGATTCGATGGGACCGCTCTACCTTGCCATTGAGTGGGGGGGGTCGCGGTCGAATGTAGACGTGCGGGACGTCAAGGTCTTCGAGGTGCCAGCGAAAATTCGATTGAAACTCCGCACCGTTGTCCGTTTGGACGACGAGCACCCGAAAAGGCAGCCGTCGCATTACCTCGTCGATGAACTCAATGGCTGTCTTCTGATTGCATGCGTCGTAAATCTTGAGGACCCGTATGCGGGTGCAATCGTCGATGGCCGTAAACTGATAGAAGCGCTTTCGTGTTCCTCGAATGCGCTCGAGAAACTTCACATCGACTTGCAAGCGGTGACCTGGCTGCTGCTTCGCGTAGCGCTTCCAGCGCTGCTTGTGACGTCGGTACTTCTGACTTGTTGCGAGGCGGTTGCGCCCGTGTCGGCAAAGAATGCGATGACCCGACGAGACCGCAATCGAGACTTGATGATACCCCTGCAAATAGCAGGCAATCCGCTCGGGCCCGAAGTGGTACTTCTTCCGCAAATAGAGAATCTTTGCAATCACATTCGCCGGCGTCGCATTTGCAGAGCGATGCGGAGCGCGTAACCGGTCGCCCACCCCGATCTCCCGGTGTTCCTCGTGACGAGCCTTGCACTTGTAGAAGGTCTTCCGAGAAACCCCGAAATACCGACACGTTTGCGAAACATTCTGTGTTGTATCTCGAGCGTGCCGGAGAACTTTCATCCGCCATCGCGCAAGCCGAACCTGCTCTGACTTCGTCATCCAACTCTCTTCCTTGGGGCTTGTCGCCGAGGAGAGCCGAGTTGTCACCCTTGTCCTGGGATTTCACACCTCGATGGCGTCGACAGCGATTTGGTCGTGAAGCCTCTTCAGTGGAAAGGCAACTTCGCGTCGGTACTCGCGTTCAATCGTGATGCAAGTCATCGTGAAATAGGAATGCAGGCGTGGAGATCGTCGGTGATGGCGTCGACGGGGACGGAGACGGCGTCGTCAACCAATTTGGCTGTGGCGATCAGACTGCGCTCGCGATCTACTTGGCTGCGCAGCCTCGTCCCGTCACCAAGTTGGAGTTGGCGGACGCTGGGCTCGAACAGCTTGGCTCCGAAGAGCGCGAAGCGATCGCGCGTGGCGAAGCGTTGTTTGAGCAAGCCGAGTGCATGAGCTGCAATACGCCCGCGCTGGTGCTCGAGGATCCGATCTTCAGTGAGCCCAGCCTGAATATGTTCTTTCGGGACGACAGATTCCCAGCCGGGCAGGATCCAATCTCCGTTGGCGTCGACCCCGCCGACCGAATCTGGTTCGACCTGACTCGCGATCCGCCAGACAACGTGGTCGACAGCGGCAGCACCGAAGTTCGGCACTCACGGACGGCTTTCGTCCGTCTATCGGAACAGGAACAGAGCCACTTGCTCGCGTTTCTGAACAATTTCGTGCGGCTGAAGCTTGAGCAGCCCGCACAGTCGAAGCAGGAACCGATTGGAAGAGAATATACAAAGTCAAAACGAGAACCGAGCAAGAATTACGGGGCCTATGCTCGCGCGTGGCATTCTGCTCGCTTTCGCTGCGAGTGCATGCGCTGCGGAGGGCCACATTGGCGATGTGCGGCGCTTAGGGGTCGAAGGCGTCTCAAATGTGGTATCGATGCCCCTGGGCGTACGCCGCTCAAATGATCGCCTGGATGGCCGCCCGGGTGACCACCTACGCGCTACTCACGATCAGCGCGAAAGGCGGAATCGGGCGTTTCGGAGCATCGACGGAACCGGCAACAACGAAAGCGATGAAAACCTCGGAGCCATGGATCCTCGGCTCAATCGTTGGATGTCGCCAGAGTACGAAGAAGGGATTTCAGCGATGCCCAGCCTCAGCCGACCATCGCCACGGGAAGTGAGCAATGCGGTGCGTGCACAGTTGGAGACGCACCCCGATTCCCTCGGTCCTAGTGATTTTCTTCGGCAGTGCGGCCAGTTTCTCGACCGTGACATCGATCTGACGGACGGGACGGACCCTCCCGAACCGGCCCCATCCCCGTTCCAACGGGCGACCCCTTCTTCGATCCGCTCTCGACGGGAACGAAGGTCATCGACTTCAGTCGATCGATCTACGACCCCGACACAGGGACGAGTGACGCGAATCCTCTGCAGCAACTCGACGAGATCACATACTGGATCGACGGTTCCAACGTGTATGGCTCGAACTACGAGCGTGCCGCCGCACTTCGCACCAATGACGGCTCCGGGAAGCTCGCGGTCAGCGCCGGGAACCTTCTTCCGTTCAACGAATCGGGGCTTCCGAACGCCAGCGGCGACTCACCAATGCTCTTTCTCGCCGGCGATCTGCGAGCCACTGAGCAAGTCGGGCTGACCGCGCTGCACACCTTGTTCGTGCGAGAGCACAACCGCTTGGCTACTCAGATCGTCAGGCGAAACCGAAGCCTCTCGGGAGACGAGATCCACGAGCAGGCCCGGCAGATGGTTGGCGCAGAGATCCAAGCTATCACCTACCGCGAATACCTTCCGGCGCTGCTGGGTCCGAACGCTCTCGCCCCTTCTCGCGGGTATGACGCGAAACTCGCCCCGAGGATCGCGAACGTGTTCTCGACAGCGATCTATCGCTATGGGCACAGCGCGTCGAGCCCGACGCTCCTCCGCCTGGATGCAAACGCAAACGAGATAGACGGCGGACACTTGCCCCTACGGAACGCCTTCTTCAACCCGCGCGTCATCTTGGAGGATGGCATCGAGCCGCTCTTGCGTGGTCTAGCGGCCCAAGAATGTCAACGCATCGACACCGCGGATGACATGGATCTTTGGGTGGGGGGGCTTGCCGAGGACGCCGTAGACGGCGGCCATGTGGGCTAGCTCATGGTCGCGGTGATCAAGCGGCAGTTCGAATGGCTCCGCGATGGGGACCGCTACTGGTACACCAAGACCCTCTCCGACGCTCAGCGGATGGAGGTCGAAGGCAACATCTTGGCAGAGATCATTCGTCGGAACACCGAGATCGCCGACGAGCTCGCTGACGACGTGTTTCACGCTCGCTAGGCAGTCAGGACTACGATAAGCAGCAACGGGGCGGGTGATGTGGAGACGGCTCAGGAACTGGCTGGACTTATTCTCATCGTACAATTGGGGTAATTGACGATTTTCGGGCGCCGGCAGCGCGGACGGCGGCTTTGGCGGCCGCACTGGTATCGTCCATGAATAACAGCTCGAGGGCAGTCCTCTCGTCGTCTATCTCGTCCTCGATCGTTCGGCGAGCATGGGCACTGACTGTGAGCATGCGGCCGGGAATTCGCCTCCGGTCAGCTGGCCTCGTACTACGATGTTCCTAGCGCGCCGACGAAGATCTACCTGTGCGAAAGCACCTGCGTTGAAGTGAGCGCGGCCGGTGACAGAGCAAGGCTCAACGTCGTGGTTGGTTGCAGAAATACGATCGTCGTGCAGTGAGTAAGGGCAGCGAGGTACTGGATCGGGCTGACCTCGGGGACCCGATTGCCGCAAGGAAGGCCCGCTGACCTGAGACGGACGTAGCCACTGAGTGCGCCGGGGTCCCGCGCCGCCATGGATTCGGGCCCGCCTGAGCGCCCCGCGTGGCAGCGCTCACGATTCGATGCGTGGGTTGGACCGGATTGTGCTAACGCGGCATCCCATGAGCCCCCCCGATCAAGAACACAGAGCCCCTCCGGTCAAGAAGAAGGGTAAGCCATCCGGTGTCACCGTTCGCCGTGCCACCCTCGAGGACATCCCGGGGATCTATGCATGCGAGCTCGCAGCCTATCCTCAGGTTTCGCCCCAGACCTTGCCGGCTGCCCGGGAGCTCCAATTCGAGATCGAAGCCTTTCGGGACGGACAGCTCGTCGCCGTGTTCGAAGGCAACGTGGTTGGCTATGCCAGCTCGCTCATCGTTCAGCTCGACGACGACTCACCATGGTACTCCTGGGGCGAGATAACCGGGAACGGCACCTTCAGCACGCACAGTCCAAGCGGGGACACCCTCTATGGCGCTGACATCGCCGTTCATCCCGACTTCCGAGGCCGGGGGATCTCGAAGAAGCTCTACGCGGCGCGCAAGCGGATCCTTCGGCGGTTCAATCTTCGCAGAATGGTCGCTGGTGGTCGCATTCCCGGTTACCGGGAGCACGCGGGGAGCATCACGGCAGAGGAGTACGTCGCCCGCGTCATCCGCGGCGAGCTCCGAGACCCTTCACTCAACGCGCACCTACATGCCGGATACAAGGTCCGATCCGTGCACATGGGCTACGCCCGGGACGAGCAGAGTCTCGACTATGCAACCTTCCTCGAGTACGTAAACCCCAACTTCAGCCCCGAGAGGCGCAGGATCGCAGGGGCACCACTCAAGCGACCCGTTCGCCGCATTCGGGTTTGTGCCGCCCAGTACGAGATGAGGAGGATTTCCTCGTGGGAAGAGTTCGAGCAACAGGTTGATTTCTTCGTCTCGACCGCCGAGCAGTACAACAGCCATTTCCTCTGTTTCCCTGAGCTCTTCACCGCGCAGCTCTTCAGCATGATGCCCATCACGATGCAGCCGCTCGAAGCCGTGAGGGAGCTGGCAGCGATGGCCGACCGATATAAGGAAATGTTCGTGAAGCGCGCCAAGAAGAGCGGCATCTTCATCATCGGAGGTTCGCATCCAGTCGTCGTCGACGGTGAGATGTTGAACGTCGCCCATCTCTTCACGCCATCGGGCAATGTCTACACGCAATCCAAGCTTCACATCACGCCAAACGAGCGAGCGGAGTACGGGATCCAACCCGGCAATGGGCTTCACATCTTCGATACCGGCCATGCCAGGATCGCGATCCTGGTTTGCTATGACGTCGAGTTCCCCGAGCTTGCTCGAATCTTGACACTGGCCGGCGCCGAGGTCCTCTTCGTTCCGTTTAGCACCGACGAGCGCAAAGCCTATCTCCGCGTCCGGTACAGCAGTCAGGCCCGCGCCGTCGAAAACATGGTTTACGTGGTTCTCTCGGGGAACGTCGGAAACCTGCCCCAGGTCGACAACTTCCTCATCAACTACGGTGAGGCGATCATCTGCACGCCGAGCGACTTCGCCTTCCCGCCCGATGCCATTGCAGCGAAGGCCGACTTCAACACGGAGACGGTCGTCATCAGTGACCTGGACCTGGGCGCGCTCGAGCAAGTCCGGGAGCTAGGAAGCGTCCGTCCGCTTCGGGATCGCCGACCGGACCTCTACCAGATCGCGCCGAGAGAACCGGTCAAAGTCGTCCGAACTCGCTAGCAACCCCGCCCTGCCCGCTAGGTAGCGGGCGTTCGGGGCTGTGAGGTGCCTTGGAAAGGTTCCTCGGAACCGGAAGAAGAGCTCTTCGCGCGCGGGCAACGCCAGTGGCGCGCCCCCGGCCGCCTGCTAGCGTCGGGCATGCCAAGTGACCCTCCTTTACGTGCAAAGCCCCGGGTCGTCGTCCGGCAGCTCAAGAAGGCTGATTTTCGCGACGTGCAGCGGGTGCACCAGGGCGCATATCCGCAGCTCGAGTCCTGGGATCTGAACCAGTTCGTGAGCCAGCTCGAGAGGTTTCCCGAAGGGCAACTCTGCGTCGAGGTCGATGGGCATGTCGTCGCGACCTCTGCTTCGCTCATCGTCAATCTGGACGACATGCCCGAGCACCATTCGTACGATGACGTATGTGAAGGCGGCATGATCCGCACGCACGATCCAGACGGTGACACCCTCTACGGAATCGACATTGCGGTCCATCCAGATTTTCGCGGCCAAAGATTCGCTCGTCGGATCTACGACGAGCGCAAGGAGCTCGCACGACGGCTCAATCTTCGGGGTATCATCTTTGGAGGCCGGATGCCGAGGTACGGCCGGTACGCAAGCGAAATGTCACCGCAGGAATACCTCGCCCGAGTGCTTCGGAAAGAGATCCGAGACCCTGTGATTCTCGCGCAAATCGCGAACGGATTCGTCGTACGAGAAGTCCTTGAGAACTACCTTCCGAGTGACACGGAGTCGCGGGGCCATGCGGTCCTGATGGAATGGCGAAACCCGTCGTTCGTCCCGCCGGACCCAAGGCGACGGGCCGCCGCAGCCATGCGCGTTGCCGCTGTGCAGTACCAGATGCGCCCCGTCAGCAGCTTCGACGACTTCGCGACCCACTGCGAATTCTTCATCGACACGGCGGCGGACTATCGGGCGGATTTTCTGCTCTTTCCCGAGCTGTTGACGACTCAGTTGCTCGCCTTGGTATCCCGTTCGAGCCCCGCGCTCTCGGCACGAGCCCTCGATCAGTTCACCGAGAAGTACGTTTCATTCTTCTCGGACATGGCGATCCAGTACAACATCAACATCATCGCTGGAACCCATCTCGCTGTCGAAAAGAAGCGCCTCTATAACATCGCCTATCTATTTCATCGCGACGGCCGTATCGACAAGCAGTACAAGACTCACGTGACGCCCGCCGAGGTTCGCTGGTGGGGTGTCAGCGCCGGTCGAGAAATCTCGGTGTTTGAAACCGATCGCGGCAAGATCGCGATCGCGATCTGTTATGATGTCGAGTTTCCGGAGTGGGTGCGAATCGTCAAGGCCAAGGGGGCCGATGTGCTCTTCGTCCCCTACAACACCGATATCCGGTCCGCCCACATTCGCGCGCGCGCATGCGCCCAAGCGCGGGCCATCGAGAACCACATCTACGTCGTGATGGCGGGCGCGATTGGCAACCTTCCGCACGTCGAAGGTGCGGACATCCATTACGGCCAGGCGTCGATTCTCACTCCGTCCGATGTGCCGTTCGCCCGTGACGGCGTTGCCTCCGAGGGCACACCCAATGCCGAGACGATGATCATTCACGACCTCGACCTCGCGCTTCTTCGACGCACCGAAGGCACCGGTGCCGTGCGACCCTGGCCGGATCGGCGCAAGGATTTGTACGCCGTCCTTCACAAGGACGGCCGCAAGCAGGAGCGTCTCTGAGGCAACATCCCTCAAACCCTCGCCGGCACTGCCACGGCGATTGATTCGGGTGGAAGTGCGGCTTTGGGTCGTTGCCTGCTTCCCGCGAGCGCGGCGAAGATCGCGATAAACACAGGAGCCCAGAACGCCACTTGGTCCACGAACAAGAACGCCGCGTGAATGATCACCGTCACGGCGCTTAGGCCAAAGAATGGAAGCCCCCCGATGCCCCAAACAGGTCCGATACGTGCCAAAACGCGGCATCGACCTGATGCGTCGTGAGCAGCGACAGGTTCAGCACATACAAGAGATCGGGGACCCGGTCGCGCATTCGTCTCTCCGCGAGCATACTGCTTTCGTCGAACAATCCAACGGAGGTCGGTACATGTCGCGCGATCGCAGACGGTCGGTCCGAGATGCAAGAGTCTCTTCGAACGCACTGAAGCAGCCGCCTTCGCGAGCGGGCGGGTCGAAAAACAGGAAGAGCTCGTGACCGCTGCTCTGTTCGACTTTGACAACAGCTACGCCGACCGGCTCGATGGACTCTACGTGCCTGTAGAACCCGCGGGTTTCCCGGATGCGGAGCTCCTCGTCTTCAATGAGGCGCTTGCGCAGGAGCTCGCGCTCGACGTCGATCGCGTACGGCACTTGGCGGCCTCTGTGTTTTCCGGAACCGTCGTTCCGCCGGGCGCAATGCCCTTGGCCCAAGCGTACGCGGGTCATCAGTTCGGCCAACTCTCTCCGCAGCTGGGAGACGGCCGGGCCCTGTTGCTCGGAGAGGTCTTGGACGCCGTTGGAGATCGACGAGACATTCAGCTGAAGGGAGCCGGCCGCACACCGTTCTCGCGGGGAGGCGACGGACGAGCGACGCTTGGTCCTGTGCTCCGCGAGTATCTGATGGGCGAAGCGATGCATCACCTCGGCGTCGAGACCACACGCGCGCTTGCAGCTGTCAGGACGGGGGAGACGGTCGTGCGAGATGCCAGCTTGCCTGGAGCGGTTCTTACCCGAGTGGCGGCAAGCCATATCCGGATCGGCACCTTCCAGTTCTTCGCCGTTCGTGGCGACATGGCAAAGCTTCTGAGACTCACCGAGTACACCATCGCGCGGCATTACCCGCAGCACCTGGATGCGCAGAGCCCGGCTCTGCGGCTCCTGCGGGAAGTTGCCATCGCGCAAGCGAGGCTCGTGACCAAATGGATGCTCATAGGGTTCGTGCACGGTGTGATGAACACGGACAATGTCAGCATTTCCGGCGAAACCATCGATTACGGGCCCTGCGCGTTCATGGAAGCATACGATCCCGATACAGTTTTCAGCTCGATCGATCACCACGGCCGCTATGCGTACGGCAATCAACCCGCCATCGGAAAATGGAACCTCGCGCGTTTCGCAGAGTCCCTGCTGCCATTGATCTCCGAGGATCCAGACGAAGCGGTCGCGCTTTGCCAGACCGTGCTCGCGCAGTACGAGGAGGAGCTCCAAACACGATGGGTCAGGGGAATGGGCCGGAAGATCGGCCTCCAGCGCAGTCGAGCCGGTGATGAGGAGCTGATTCGCTCTCTGCTCGCATTGGCACAAAGGCACGCGGTAGACTTCACGACTCTTTTTCGACGGCTCTCGGACCTGGTCCGGGGCAGCGATCTGGTCGCGATGTCTCTTTTCGCCGATCACGACGACGCGCGCGAATGGGTGCAGCGGTGGCTTGCGCGCATGAAGTTGGAAGCAGGCACGAGCATCGACATCGCGGCTGAGATGGACCGGATCAACCCCGTCTACATTCCGCGAAACCACAAAGTCGAAGCAGCACTCGCCGCTGCGATTGGGGGCAACCTGAAGCCATTCAACACGCTGCTCGACGTGCTCTCGGATCCCTTCGTCGAAAGACCGGAGCACAGCGCGTTTGCGCAACCCGCTCCGGCGTCGTTCGGTCGGTACACTACTTTCTGTGGCACTTGAGCGCAGTGCGCGGCAAGCTCGTCAACCTTCGGCCCCCATGGCTTCATGCATCCGAATACACAGGACGAAAGAGTGACCGGGAGCTTGCTCAGGCCACTCGTTGGCGACGCCGGCGCCGCCATAGGAGCAGTGCTGGCACGAACAGCCAGGCCATGCCGTTCTGGGAGCCGCCGACACCCGCCGCGATGATGCTGCAAGCGCGCTCGATGTTGTCATCGAAGCTGTCGCAGTCGGTGTCGCTGCCGAAATCCGCCAGGCCGTCGCCGTCGTTGTCGTAGCCATCCTCGCATTGTGGGTTCTCGATGTTCTGTGCCGCAGTGGCGCAGCCATTGTCAGCAAGGTCGATGGCACCATCGCCGTCGTTGTCGATGCCGTCGCTGCAAGCGCCGGAGACCGAACCGGGATTCGCGGCATCGGTGGCCGCGAGCACTTCATCTCGGTTGAACACCCCGTCTCCGTCACGGTCCAACGCCATGCGGACGCCAGACCCTGGCGGCGCGCAGGTGTACGTGAGCTCCTGATTCGCCGTGTTGGCAAAGGCACGGAGAGCCGCTGGCGTGATGGGCGCCTGAGCCGCCGAGTCCCATTCGTACGTATTGGAGCCCGGGTCGTAGAGGAAGCTCCGGGGAAGCCCTGCAACGTAGCCATGCACGACCAGGTCGCACTCTGTGACTGTCCCGCCAAGCACGGCCGAGGTGAACGCAGTTCCGGCGCGTTGCTCGAGCAGCGTGATGCGATTGATCACATCCGCCAGGTTGCTGCTGGTCAGCGTGACTTGCTGCCCGACGATGGGCGCCAGGTCGGAGTCAAATGCGAGCATCAAGGCCTCGACATCACGACGCTGTGGGTTGCCCCCATCGAAACCGACATTGGGATCGTTGAACACGAGCCCCGGATTCCGAAACACGTCGGCTGTAAAGAAACGGAAAACCGTGTCGGTACTGCCGTCGTGCAAGAAGCCCGTGCCGCGCACCTGCTCGCCGCGATGGCTGCCGTCGCCGGGAAGGTTGAAGTCCACGTTGGGCATCCCGAACATTCCGACCTTCTGATAGAGATTGCGGAGGTGGGGGATCTTCATGATCTGCGGCTCGTTTTCGAAGCTGGCGAAGGTGCCGGTGCCAAAGAACCCTTGAGACGGGTCGAGCCGGTGGCAGCCCTCGCAGGTGAATCCGGTCACGCCGGGTGAGACCGACGAGCCGTCGGAAAGCTGCCCGGTGCTTCCATCGAAGAAGTCGAGACCGCGCTGCTGAGCGCTCGTCAGCGAGTTGTCGAGGTTGCGAATCGGGTTCGGCGGAAGCCGGACTTGCAGCATGAAATCGGCAAAGCGCTGCATGTCAGCCTGTCGCGTCGGATCGTTTGGCGGCACTGTATCGCCCACCAGGCCGTTGAAGGCGCCGATGAAGTTTCTAAAGGCCAAGTCTTCATCGTTGGTGCTGATTCCGAAGAACCCATTCGAGCGGTCGCCGCGCCAATGCATGGCGCCGCTCGTAGCGAGGCCGCGGAGCGTCTGGGTCGTCATCGGACCCTTCATCGGGTGAAAATCTTGAACGTTGCCGGTGCCGTTGATCGTTGCACCCAGCCCGCCCGGAAAGAAGCTCACAAAGGCACCGAGATTGACGACGAGCGGATTGGTCGTAACGATGTCATCGGGGTTGCCGAGATCCCAGGCCAAGCTGTCGAAGTCACCGAAGACGTGGCAGCTCGAACAGCTGGCTTCGCCGTTGCTCGAGGTCAGGTTCGAGTCATACAACAAGGGACGCCCTTCGACGACGGAGGGAGGCTCTGGATTGTGGAGCGGGAAGTGGTTCACTTCAGTGTCGGTGAGTAGGTCGATCACCGAAATCGCGTTGTCGAAGCGCGTGAGCACGTAGAGCAGCTCGTAGGTTTCATCCAGGACGAGCCCGCTCGGGCCACCACCGCTGACGGGGATGTAGTTGCCGCTTTCGGTGGTCGGATCAAAGGTGCCGTTGTCGAGGGCGGCGGTGGGAATCACGCCGACTTTGCTGGAACCGAACGCGGCGACGTACAGGGTCGCGCCATCCGACGAGACGACCATCTCCAGAGGGGTCGCGAGGCTGTGGGCCTTGGTGCCCGGCGGCGCGGGAAGGATGTTGTAGTTGATGTGATTGTTCAAGTGCACCGGGGACACGCTGTTGCCCTCGAGGACAGTGATGCGCGCCTGATGCAGATTGCCTTGAACCGTGCTGCCGCCGAAGATGCCGGGGCCCTCGAAACGGGTAAGGTTCTGCGCGTCGGTGTTCGACACATAGACGTTTCCGTTGACCGGGTTGACGACCATGTTGAAGTTGACCGTGCCCACCCCGGAAAAGGCGGTCGTTTCATCGAGCGTCGTCGAATTGATCTCGAAGACGTCGAAGTCGGGCAGGAAGAAGCGAATCCCGTTGCTCCAGTTACGGCCGCCCTCGTCTCGCCACTGGCCGGAGGGCTGGTGGAACTTGACGACCAAGCCCGTTTCGGGCGCATTGTCCCCGGCTGCATTCTGGGAGGGCCCCGGATTGCCACCCGGCAGCTGACCCCCGCTGAGCCCGTTGGGCGAGGTGATCCCATCGCCGCTGCAGGGGCTCGTCCCGAAGCCATTGCAGACCGGACCTTCGTTGACGACGGCGGTCTGATTGCCGGAATGGAAGGCGGCCGCGTAGACGCTGCTGCCATCGGAGCTCACTGCAAGCGCGCGCGGCGTGTCACTGAACAGCTCGACGATCTCGAGTGGCACGCCACCTACGCCGGCGCCCGGGTTCTCGGTATCGAAGACCCAGACATCGGCGCGTGGCACGCTGGGCGCCGTCAGCTCCGGATCACCAGCACCGGGCACGCCGATGATCGACGGATCGGTGCGGTGCTGCCCTCGGTGAGCGGTCGTGATGAAGGCGCGTTCCGCAAGGGGACCTTCACCATCGGGGTCGGCCATGACGATATCGCGGGGCTCATCGCCGACGAGCAGCGTCCGAACCACGCGGGCGAGCGATAGATCCACGATGCTCACGCTGTCGGAGAGGTGATTGACCACCCAGGCTTGACTGCCGTCACTGGTGATGGCGACGGCGCATGGCTCCAAGCCTACTTGAGCGCCTCTTCTGGGATCGAGACCCCCGCTCAGCGCCTGAAAGATCTCGAGCCGGTTGTCCGGCGTGTTGACGGCAACGAAGACATTGTTCCACTTGGCAAGCGGCCGGACCGGCCCTGTCTCGAAGGCGGTGAACCCAGGCTGAGCCGATGCGCTCCTCCGCGGGGTGATTGCAACAATCATAGCCGCAGCAAGCAATAAGCTCACCCAGCATCGAGCGAAGATGCATCTATTCATTGGCCGTTCCTCCGGCAGACCCACCGCAAATACGGGTCGGTGGAATCATGACCTTACGCGCCCCCCGATCCCCTCGGCAAGCGGCATTTGATGACTGGCGTTCTCGCCGGGGGAACCGGCCGGTTTTGCGCCGTTCGTGCGGCAGGACCTTTAGGGCGCCACCGTGCAGGGGAAAGCGTTTACGCCCTCGATCGCGTTCCGGAAGTCGCCTTCCTCCATCCGGTCGACCACGTTGTCGGGATCCGCGACGACGCCGTTCCAAAGCCAGTCAGACATGACCTCGCCGTCGACCGAGCCTTCATAGAGAGGTCCAAGCGACACGACGTGCACGCTTTCGGTGTCGCTGGTCAGATAGTACTGGATGCCATCGAGGTCGCGCGTGTCGCATACCGATGCGCGCTCCGCGTTGATCCAGGCCTCGGTGCTCGGGAAGAACGTCGTCCCCACCTGAGTACTGTCGTTCTGATTGGTCAGGATCAAGAGCTGCTGATTCGGCACGGCCTTCAGACGAGGCGTGGTCGCGGCATAGAGCGTGGGACCGACGGCGCAGTCACCCGCAAAGCAGTATGGTGGGAAGTTAGGCAAGGCCGCCCATTGGGCGACCAGGAGGACGCCCAGCGCGCTGATGCTGGGGAAACCCCCGCTGTCGAGCGCGAGCGAAGCGTCGGGGAAGCCGCTGGTGTGCGGCCATTGGAGATCGTCGAGCACCCAGTGGTAGTTGTAGAGCGTGCCGAATCCGCCGGCAGACCAACCTCCTAGCGCGGCTGTGATCTGATCGGGTCGGTACCCGTCGCCCCCCTCTTCGTCGAGCATGCGCCAGAGCAGGTTGCGCACGTATTCGACGGCGGCCCGAACGTTGAGGGCGCCGTATCGCTGAATCGTGAAGTCGGTGAAGGGCTGTTCGACGCCTCCCCCGGTGTAGACGTCCTGATTGCAGTACGGCAGGAACACCTTGGTCCAGTTTGCGAACGGGTTGGCTTCCGGATCGTTGCTCATGATTCCGCTGGTCGGCGCTTCATCGCTGAGCGCTTCGAGCAAGTCCGGGGCGTTGTCAACGATGTTCGAGCAGTCCGCCTCGAAGACGCAGACGCCTCCGCCCTCCATGCCGATCAGCACGCGGTCGAGCGGCTCGCCTTCGGGCGCAAGTCGAAGTTGGAAGGCAAACGGGCTCCCGTCGCCGCAGAGGGTGCCCCACTCCTCGCCGTCGAGCACGACCTGGACGTATTCGCCGCGCGTCGGGGTCTCGCCGGCACGTTCAGGCCCGCACGAGAGCGTGAGCGGAGCCGTGTCCGCATTGACCGTGGCGATGACGCAGTTTGACTGGTGCACCGCTCGTTCGACGTATTGTTCAGGCGTGAGCGCAATCAGGCTCTCGAGCGCGTCGCAGGATTGCGCGATCTCTTCCGTTGCCGATGCCGCGAGTGCGACGACGTCGGCATCGAAGGTGGCTTCGTCGCAGACTTCGGACGCGAGACAGTCGTTTCCGCCTGCGACCACGGCGTCGATTAGATTCGACGCGCTGAGATGCGCGGCCTGAATACAAGCCTGGTTGTCCACGTCGCCGTCCGCCCAGACCGCTCCCTGCGGACCGCCATAGGAACGAGATGCGAGCGACATGGCTTCGGAGGCACACGAGGTTTGAAGCCGTCCGACCAGCGCCGTCACGTCGAGCGACTTGAGCTCGCCATCGGTGCAGCTGGCGGTCACGGTCGACTCGAGCGCGTCGAGTGCTGCGGCGACCGCCGGGTCATCCGCGCCGCAGGCCGTGTCGCCGTTCTCGTAGCAGGCCTCCCAGGCCGCGTTGACTTCGCTGAGGCAGGTCTGCGTTGCACCGGCCGCTGCGTCCGCGCAGCTCGTGGAAGGCGTCGTTGCTCCGCTGCTGGAATCGCACCCGAAAATTGCTGTACCAGAGATCGCAGCGCAAATCGCCAACTTCAAGCATTCATGTTGCATGGCTGATGCTTTTATCACAGGACCGAGGACTCACAAGCACCATCGGCTGTGACCCCTGAACCCAGCCCGAACCCCGAGTCGAGTCGACCGAATAGGGTTGCCTCGAGGTTTGTGGTGGCGGGTTGCGTTGCAATTGCGCGCTCTGGATGTCGAGGTAGACAGCTGCCGGTGGTCCAGGATAGCCTCCCACGGCGGTTCCGAGCCCAGCTGGCTCGGTAGGAGGTTCTCGATGATTCGATCTTTGGCTTGGCTTGGGCTTGCGGTGCTTGCCCTTTCGGTGGGTTGCGGCTCCAGTGACACTGCGCAGACAGGCTCCGGTGGCGACAGCGGCACGGCGGGCAGCGGCGGCATGTCGGGTACCGGCGGCGCGACAGGTGGCGGCGGCGCCGGTGGAGCGGGCGGCCTCGGCGGTGAAAGCGGCATGGGCGGCATTGGTGGCGCGCTCTCGGAAGACTTCAGCGCGACGATCGTCCGGACGACCTACGGCATTCCACACGTCACCGCCGACAACTTCGGCGGCCTCGGATACGGCGCGGGCTATGCCTACGCGCAGGACAACTTCTGTGTCTTGATGCGCGAGATCGTCGTCGCCAACGGAGAAAGCGCGCGATACTTAGGAGACAGCAACAGCAACCAGAACCGAGACTACATTTACCGCTTCTTCGCTAGCGACGAGTACGTCGCGAACGTGTTTCTGCCCGCGGCCAGCCGGAATCTTCAGCACCTCGCGCTTGGCTATGCGGCCGGGTTCAGCCGGTACCTGGAGGAGACAGGGGTGGAGAATTTGCCGGAAGGCCCCGAGGGCTGTCGCGATGCTGAATGGGTTCGCCCAATCACCGACGTCGACCTCGCCAAGGTCTACCGCAAGCTAATCCTCCGTGCGGGTATCTCGCAGCTTACCAACCTGATCATCGCAGCCAACGACTCGGCGCCGACTCAATCATTGGCGAGCTTGGACAGGGGCTTGATCCAAAGCGAGCCGGTCGACTTCTCCGCGCTCGGCCTGCCCGAGCCAACGCAAATGGGCAGTAATGCATACGGCATCGGCGCCGAGGGCTCGCAGAGCGCGAGCGGGCTCCTCCTCGGAAACCCCCATTTCCCCTGGCAGGGCCCGGAGCGCTGGTATGTCCAGCACCTGACGGTCCCGGGGCAGTACGACGTGATGGGCGCGTCGCTTCAGGGCGTGCCAGTGGTCAACATCGGCTTCAACGGCGACCTGGCCTGGTCGCACACGGTGTCGACGGCGCAGCGCTTCGGCCTCTATGTGCTGGATCTGGTCGACGACAACCCGTACCAGTATCACTACGACGACGAGATTCGCGACATCGAAACCAATCCGGTCACGATCGAGGTCAAGCTCCCAGACGGCACCATCGAGGAGCGAACCAAGAACATCTACATGACGCACTACGGCCCGATCTTGGACCTGGGCGCGCTGAGCAGCTTGGCTGCAGGCTGGCCGACGGCGATTGGGGGTAACGCATTTGCCGTTCGAGATGCGAACATCGACAACACCAGAATCCTCGATCAATTCACCAAGATGGGCCAGTCGCGCTCGATCGACGAGCTCGAGGACGCGCTCAAAGACATCGCGCTCCCCTGGGTCAACACGATCGCTGCTGATCGTGCGGGCACCGGGTACTACGCCGACGTCTCGACCGTGCCGAATGTCAGCAAGGCAAAGCTCGACGACTGCGGGAACAACCTCTTCGGGCTGGCCGTGACCGGCCAGGGCATTGCGACGCTCGACGGGTCGCGGAGCGAGTGCGAGTGGGGCACCGATCCCGACGGCCCCGAAGGGCTGCTCGGATTCGGCAATCTCCCGAAGATTCGGACGAGCGAGACCGTCCCCTACGTCTCGAATTCGAATGACAGCTACTGGCTCAGCAGCCCGAACATGCTGCTCGAGGACTACTCGCCGCTGATGGGGCGAAACGGTTTCGAGCCGCCGGAGCGCATTCAGCAGTCGCTCCGCACGCGGCAAGGGTTCGTCCAAGCCGAGGAGCGCATCGCGGGCACCGATGGCCTCGGCGCCCCGGGCTTCACCATCGCCAATCTCCGAGACGTGATGTTCGGCAGTCGCAACATCGCGGCAGAGCTCACCCTCGACGACGTCCTGACTGCCTGCAACGGCGTTGCGGATTGGTCGGCGGGAGACTGTGGCGGAAATCCGTATAGCGCCAACCCGGCGGTGGCCCAAGGCGCCTGCGCGATTCTCGCCGACTGGGACCGTCTCTTCAACATCGACAGCGTTGGCGCCGGGCTCTGGAATGAAGTCTGGCCTCGCATTGCGCGCGGGGAGTCGTTCTGGGTCGTGCCCTTCGATCCGAACGACGCCGTCAACACGCCGCGCACGGTCAACATGGCCGACGCAGCCGTGGTCGAAGCGATTCGGTGTGGAATTGGCGCAGGCGTGGACACCATGGTCAGCCGAGGCACGGCGCTCGACGCGAACTGGGGCTCGATTCAATTCCGTTGGAATGGCGATCGCAGTGCCCAGATTCCCGTACACGGCGGATCGGGGGGCTTCATGTGGAGCGTCATCAGCGCCAGCTACGTCGACGGCGAGGGCTATAGCGACATCCGCGCCGGCAACAGCTACATCCAAACGGTGACCTGGGACGAATCAGAATGCCCGGATGCCTTTGCGGTGCTCACCTACTCGCAGTCGACCGACCCGACGTCTCCGCACTACTCCGATTGGACGGAGCTGATGTCGGGCAAGGGTTGGAACGACATGCCCTACTGCCCCGCGGACGTCGAAGCCGCAAAGATCTCCGAGACCGTCATCTCGACCGCTGATAACTGAGTGAGGACTGGGCGCTGCGCGCGCGGGCGGTAAAGCAGAAGCGCGGATCGGGTTCGCGGGGCGGCGCTCAGGATCACTGAGCGTCGCGCGGCAGCTCGACCTCTGGCATTCGCTCCGCCACGAACTCGGCAATCGCCTCGCGCGCGGAGGCGCCCGCTTCGTCCTCTGCGGTATCTTGGAACATCGCGATCACCCGGTCGGCCTTCTGTCCGCCGGTGAGGGCTTCGTCTTCCGAGATACGGAGAAGGCTGATGCGGAGCTTGCGGAGGGCGACGAGAGTCTGTTTGGCCTTCCAGCGTTCGAAGAGCTCTTGGCGAAACTCCGAGGTGCCCTCGAGGAACCAGTTCTTCTCGACTCGGTACGGGTCTTCGCCGCGCCTTCTCATCATGAGCTCGCTGATGTCGAATCGGACGGTGACCCCCTGGCCGTAGCCATCGTCGAAGGTGACCGAGCCGTCCTTCTCGACGATCGCTTTGAACGCATGGCCCTGGTAGTGATGGGTCCCATCCCGGTGCCGGCGAAGCTTCGGAGGGTCACGGACGGAGAGGTGTTGCTTGGCGCCGACGCCTTCGAAGTAGTTCCTTGGCCCAGCCTCCGCTTCGGCCGGCCGCGAACCGTTCTGCGCTTCTTCCGACGGGTCGCTTGCGCTGGCTTCTTGAGTGATGAGGAAAGCGCGCGCGACGCTGCTCGGGTCGAGCGCGACCAGCACCTCGGCTTCCGAGGGCGGCCGCGGGGTCGCGATGGGCTTTGGATCGACGCTTCGATCGGCTCTGTTGCCGGGCCGCCTGGGCTGCGTCACCGCTATCGGCAAAGCGATTTCGGGATCCGAGGGCTCGATGGGCTCCCTCCTAGCGGTCGCCGCGGCTGGCTGAGGGTCTGCAATGGTGAACGCGACGTCGATCACGTTCGGTGTCCATGTGGCCGAGTAACGTGGGAGACGGCCCAAGGCCCAAAGCGCGAGGAGGTGCGCCGCGAGCGACCCGACAAGGACCGCAGTCCATCGTCCTGCTCGTTTTCGTCCAGCCTGGGACACTCCGCGCCTCTCGACACAGGCACGACCGAGTGCGGGTTATCCGCTCAGTGACGCCTCGACCTCTGTGAGCCGGACGGTACCACTGACGTGGGATCGAGCAAGCGGGCGCGAAGATCCCATCGTGGGCAGCGCGAACGCGTGCTAGGGCTCCAGCAGGGGAAAGACATGCGATTCGTCAAAGAGAGCCTGATCGATGCGAGCGCTCAAAAGGTGTTCGCGTTTCATGAAGCGCCTGATGCGTTCGAAAGGCTGCAGCCGCCGTGGCAGACGACTAGGATCGTCCAACCACCGACTTCACTCGAGGTCGGGACGCAGGTCATCTTGCAGGTCAAGGTGGGGCCGCTGTGGCAAACCATCGTCGCCGAGCACGTTGCCCACGAGCCTGGGCGGATGTTTGCAGACCGCATGGTGAAGGGCCCCTTTGCGAGCTGGTTGCACAAGCACATCGTCACACCCCGTGGCGAAAATCAGTGCCTGTTGACCGATGACATCGAATACGAGCTCCCGCTGGGCATCCTCGGCCGCGCCTTTGGAGGCGGCTTTGCGCGCCGAAATCTCGAACGCATGTTCGACTTTCGACATCAAGTCACGCGAGAAGCGTGCGAGTAGCGTAAGGTCACTCCCGGATGAGCCTTGCCGGCCCTATCGTCGTTGCATGAACGAAGACGATCTCATGCAAGCGCGCGCTCAGTGGAGCCATCGTGGCGCGGGACGGCCGGACTGGGCCGTTCGACCAGCACCGGGTCAGGAATCGGTTTGGGACTACCCGCGCCCGCCGCGGCTCGAACCCGACACCCGTCTCGTTCGAGTCGTGCACGCAAGCACGGTCATCGCAGAGTCGCGCCAAGCGATCCGCGTTCTCGAGACGGCGAGCCCACCCACCTTCTACGTCCCGCCGCAGGACGTTCGGACCGAGCTCCTCTCACGAGCCCGGGGAGCCTCGCTCTGCGAGTGGAAGGGGTTGGCGACGTACTGGTCACTTCGGCTCGAAGGACATGAGAGCCAGAACGCAGCCTGGAGCTACGAAGAGCCGTTTGTAGACTTCGCTGCTATCCGCGGGTATCTGAGCTTCTACCCGAGCAAGCTCAAGTGCTATGTCGCGGAGCACCGCGTCGCTCCACAGCCGGGGGGCTTCTACGGAGGTTGGGTCACACCGGACGTGGTCGGGCCCTTCAAGGGAGAGCCTGGGACAGGCGCTTGGTGAGCAGGCCCTGCCCAGATCGGTCATCGATATGAAAACCTACCTCTTCGATCTCGATGGAACCCTGCTCGACTCGATCGAGCTCATTTTGAAGTCGTTCCATCACACCGCGCGCGTCCACGGTTGCCCCGAGCGGTCGGACGCCCGATGGCTTGCGGGCGTTGGTACGCCGCTTCGCGTCCAGCTCAGCGAGCTCGCGAGCTCTGAAGAGGAGCTCGACGCGATGCTCGAGTCCTACCGCGACTATAACCTCGAGCATCATGATGAAATGGCAAAGCCATACCCCGGCGTCATCGAGGTCGTGAAAACGCTCCACCGCAGCGAGGCACGGCTCGCTTTGGTGACTAGTAAGCTCAGCCGGGGCGCAAATCGAGGGTTGCGACTGCTCGGCCTCGAGGAGGAGTTTTCGGTTCGCATCTGCGCAGATGACGTCGTCCGAGGCAAGCCGCACCCCGAACCTGTGCTCAAGGCCCTGGCGGCTCTCGATGCGTCACCGGCGGAGGCGATCTTCATTGGCGACTCCCATCACGACATCGAGGCCGGTCGACGGGCAGGTGTCGAGACCGCAGCGGTAAGCTGGGGCCCTTTCGCGCGAGAGACCTTGGAAGCCGCAGGTCCAAGCCGCTTCATCGAGAGCCCGGAGGAGCTTCTACACCTGTGACCCAATCGCCACCGAGGGCAGCCCTCGGAAAATTCTGCTGCTACGCTCGCATCGACTCATGTTCAACCCCAGTTCCCAGACTTCGCAAACCGTGATCCCAGCATCTGAGCTTTCGCGCGACGAGCGCATCGAGCAGCTCCGCGCCCTCATCGGAAAAGCCGATCCCTCGGTCGCACAGCTCACCGTCGGGATCCGAGAGGTCAC
>Ga0209536_100004284_pt1 | contig 22548 bp, 16 predicted proteins | sample DeeMarSeWOR28_12_FD_187461 | JGI IMG/M metagenome (GOLD analysis project Ga0209536, IMG submission 187461) | Marine sediment microbial communities from White Oak River estuary, North Carolina - WOR-2-8_12 (SPAdes) (version 2) | ecosystem: Environmental > Aquatic > Marine > Intertidal zone >... | reverse complement strand
GGAAACGGGCAGGATAACAAGGGAAAAGGCAATAATAACAAGGGCGGTAAGAAAAAATAGTTTGGGTTTAACTGCCAGATTTTTGGGAGTGGGGGACGTGGAGACGCGGGGAGTGGGCGACGTGGGGACAAAGGGAAGGTTCGCCGTGTCTACGTGTCGCCCCTTCCCCGTGTCTCAGAAATCATCTCTACTGCACATTAGGACTGGTTTCTATAGCCTTCTGCCTATCCTTACCCGTCCAGCTCGGCCGCAGGTAAATGAACCAGTAAACTAGACCAACCATGATTGCCCCGCCAATGATATTGCCGATGGTCACCGGCAATAGATTGGCCAGGAAGAAGTTGCCCCAGGTCAGTTCGGCATAGTCGGCTGGCGTTTTGCCAATGGCCTCCCAAAACTCCATCCCGGCACCGGCTTTGATGAACAGACCAATGGGGATGAAGTACATATTAGCCACGCTGTGTTCAAAACCAGCAGCTACGAAAGCCGTGATGGGAAATATGATGGCCAGGATTTTGTCGGTGGCCGTGCGGGCGCCGATGCTCAACCACACCGCCAGGCAGACCAGAGCATTACAAAGTATGCCTAAGATGATGGCCTGTCCAAAGCCAAGCTGCACCTTGTGATTAGCGATATTCAGGGCATTAAGCCCAACTGCACCACCACCAAAAGCCCACTGCCAGCTCAGAAAAAGGATGACAGCCGTGCTTATGGCACCGACGAAATTGCCGACGTAGACGATGAGCCAGTTGTTCAGTAACTTTCCGGTCGTGACCTTCTTGCTAGCCCAAGCCATGACAATCAAATTGTTGCCGGTAAAAAGTTCAGCACCTGCACCGACCACCAGGATCAAGCCCAGGCAGAAGACAAATCCACCTAACAGCCTGGATACGCCAAATGGCATTTCGCTACCACCTGTCGTGACCGTCGTCGCGAAGATGGCGCCCAGAGCGATGAAAGCGCCGGCCAGGATGGCCAGGGCAATCATGCGCAAAGGTCCCAAATTGACTTTTGCCAGGCCAACATTCTCGGCTTTTTTGGCCATCGCCTGGGGAACTAATGCATCGATTGAAAAACTGTCTTTATCCGCCATTTTTTCCTCCCTTACTTTTTAGGGGCGGTAAACCGGGCTATTTCCAGTCAGAGGCCCAGTTATTTATTCCCTGTCACAAAAAAAGCCCACACCCAAGATAGATGTGGGCGTTGCTAATTATCGTTAGGTCCCTTGTATCTTATATCCGATCCCCTTACCTAACTTTCTCGCTTTCACGCCTGGATACCAGGTTCTTCTCAGGTGGATTTTCGAGACGAACGGCACAGACTTTATACTCGGGGATCTTGGCCACGGGGTCGAGCTTGAAGTCCTGGGTGAGCATGTTAGCCGGGGCTTCCCGCCAATGGAAGGCCAGGAAAACGGTCCCAGGCGACACACCCTCGCTATATTTGATACGGGTGTTCACCTGTCCTCGCCGGCTTTTAACCACCACAAACCCGTCATCTTCTACGCCGACAGCGGCCGCATCCTGAGCATTCACCTCCACATAGCCGTGCGGTTCGATCCAGTCGAGCGGCTCGCTGCGGCGGGTCATGGTGCCGGTATGGTAATGGTACAACACCCGGCCGGTAGTCAAGATGAGCGGATATTCTTCGTCAGGCTGCTCGGCCGGATCGATGGCCTCCACCGGGTTAAACTTGCCTAACCCACGGGAAAATTTACCCACGTGCAAAATGGATGTGCCGGGATGTTCGGCATCCGGACAAGGCCATTGCAGCCCTTCACCTCGCAATCGATCCACACTCATTCCAGCGTAGATAGGCGTCACCGTCGCCAACTCTTCGAAGATGGCGGCGGCCGATGGATAACGCCAGTAGTCAAGCTGGCGATCGACTCCCATTTTCTTGTCATACCGGGCGGCGATCTCGGCCGTTATCTGCCAGTCAGGACGCGCCTCACCAGGTGCGGGCAGCACCGGCTCGATCAACTGTACACGCCTTTCTGTATTGGTGAAGGAGCCGTGTTTTTCCAACGAAGAAGCGGCCGGCAGAATGACGTGAGCCAGTTGGGCCGTCTCGCTCGGGAAAATGTCCTGCACCACTAAAAAATCGAGGCCGCGGAGAGCCTGCTCGACGTGGCTGGTATTGGGATCAGACATCATGGGGTTTTCACCCATGATATAGGCAGCCCGTATCTTGCCCTCGGCCACGGCATGCATGGCCTCGACAATGGTCAGGCCAACTTGTCCTGGTAATTCCTCGACCTCCCAGGCCTGGGCCAGGGCCAGCCGTTTTTCATCGTCTGTCACCCGCTGGTAGCCGGGAAAGACGTTCACCAGGCAACCCAGATCACAGGCACCCTGCACGTTGGCCTGGCCCCGTAAGGGGTTCACCCCGGTTGAGGGTTGGCCGACTTGCCCACAGAGCATGGCCAGGTTAGCCAGCGTCATGACCATGTCGGTGCCATTACTACGCTGGGTAATGCCCATGGCGTAGAGGATGGTGCTGTGCCCGCGATCTTCTTCATACACGGAAGGACCATCAACCCGCTCGCCAAAAGCATAAATCCGGGCTGCCACCTCGATCTGCTCGGCCGGCACGCCAGACATCAACGCTGCCCGTTCAGGCGTGTATTCTTCGACGACGGCTTTGAAGGCCTCATAACCCTCCGTCCGTTCGGCGATAAAGGCTTCGTCGGCCCATCCCTCACGGATGATGGTATGCATCATGGCCAGGAAGACGTAGATGTCCGTTCCCGGCTTCACCTGCAAGAATAGGGTCGCCTGTCTGACCAGTGGTATGCGCCTGGGATCGACGATGATGACATGCGCACCCCGCTTGGCCGCTCGCACCACCTCATAACTGATAACGGGATGGGATTCGGCCGTGTTCGAGCCGGTGATGAAGATGCAATCGGCATCACGAATTTCGCTGATTGAGTTGGTCATTGCGCCACTACCGAAGGCCTGCACGAGGCCTGCAACCGTTGAGCTGTGTCAGAGACGGGCGCAATGGTCCAGGTTATTGGTACCTATGCCGGCCCTCATAAACTTCTGAAAAACGTAGTTTTCCTCGTTAGTACAACGCGCCGAGGCCAAGCCCATGATGGAATCGGGGCCGTTCTCCTTCACCGTATCGGCCAACTTCTGTGCCACCAGGTCAAGGGCCGTATCCCATCCGACTGGCACAAAGCTGTCCTCGATCTTTGGCTGTTGAACGGCTAAAGGCGAAGCATCTGGCAAATGCCAGGGTTCATCTGTTAAGCCAAGTTCATAGGCCATATCGCGGCGAATCATGGGTGTGGTCAGGCGCTCTGGATGGGTGGCGAAGTCCCAGCCATAACGCCCCTTTGTGCACAGGAACTCGCCATTGACCGGAGCGTCAGGGGTCGCCTGGGCGTAAAGGATACGGCTATCCTTCAAGGCGTATTCAACCTGGCAGCCAACGCCACAATAGCCGCAGATGGTCTTGATCCGATCAAGATCCCACTCGCGCCCTTTGCCCCTGCGGGAAACAGGCATCAAGGCGGCCGTGGGGCACACCTGCACGCAACTGCCACAGAAAATGCAGGAGGAATCGATCATGGGGCCGTCGAAGGGCGTGGCCACGTGGCTCTCGAATCCGCGGCCGGCGAGCTCGATGGCGTCGGCACCAATGACCTCGTTGCATACCCGCACACAACGGCCGCACAGGATGCAATATTTGTGGTCGCGAAGGAAGAAGGGGTTATCGTCTTGAAAGAGTGAACGCGACACCTCTAAATCATAGCTGGTTTCGGAAACGCCGTACTCGTAGGCATACTTTTGCAGCAAACAAGCTCCGGCCTTGTCACAAATCACGCAGTCGAGCGGATGATCGGAGACAAACAGGTCGATGACCTCGCGTCGCATCTGGCTAAGCCGTTTGCTTTGTGTGCGCACGACCTGGTCATCGGCACAGGCTAACTGGCAACTTGGTTCTAATCCGGCCCGGCCTTCGACCTCGACGATACACAAACGACAACCTCCCGATGCACTCAGTTCGGGATGGTAACACAGGTGCGGGATCTCAATACCTAAGTCGCGGGCAGCCTCCATCACCGTTGTGCCGGTTTCCACTTGTATAGATTTTCCATCAATCGTTACTGTAACCATCTTTTCTCCACCAACTGCATCCGAACTCTGTATCGCACACCTACCAAGCCCATTTATTCTGTGTCTAAACGAGTAGGCATTGGATAAATATGGCGAAAATGTTCGAAGGAACTCAAAATCGGGCTTGGTGCGGTCTGTCCCAGCCCACACAAGCCGATGTCACGCATAGTAACAGCCAGGTGTTCAAGCCTGTCGACGTCGCCAGCAGTTCCTTTTCCACCAGAAATTTTATCCAGCAACTTGTAAGCCTGGCGAGTGCCTACGCGACAGGGCACACATTGGCCACACGTCTCATGCATGAAGAAACGGGCTAATATCTTCAGTATCTTTAATAAGTCCACTTCCTGGTTAAAGACCATCACCACGCCAGAACCGATTGGTACGTTTAAAGGACTCAAATCCTCATTGGTCAAGGGGATATCAAAGTGGTCCGGATGTAACAACCCGCCGGCCGCGCCACCCATCAAAATAGCCTGGGGTTCTCCCCGGAAACCGCCACCATATTGTTGGATCAGTTGGCGCACGGAAAGGCCATAGGGCGCTTCCACCACACCGGGCTGATTAACATCCCCACTCAGGCAAAAAAGTTTGATGCCGGGTGATTTCTCCGTCCCCCACTGCCGCAGCCACTCTCCGCCATGGAGCACGATATCGGGCACCAGGGCCAGGGTCTCCACGTTGTTGATCGAGGTGGGCTTTCCAAATAAGCCATGCGTCGTGGGAAAAGGTGGTTTGGCGCGGGGAAAGCCACGATTGCCTTCAATGGCTTCGAATAAGGCGGTTTCTTCACCGCAGATGTAAGCGCCGGCACTACGCCGGATGGTTAAATCGAAGTTGAAGCCCATCCCCAGGATGTCCTGGCCAATCAGGCCGGCTTCGTATAATTCTTCTACGGCTTTTTGCACGACTTGCGTCGCTTCAGGGTATTCGCCGCGAATGAAAATATACCCTTGTGTAGCGTCGACAGCGTAGCCGGCGATGAGGATCCCCTCCAACACATGGAAAGGATCGCCTTGCATCAGTGTGCGGTCTTTGAAGGTGCCAGGCTCTGATTCGTCGAAATTACAAACGATATATTTTGGCGTGTCAGAGGCATCGCGGGTAAATTGCCACTTGAGACCGGTAGGAAAACCCGCCCCACCCCGGCCGGATAAACCGGAATTCTTCACTTGTTCGATGACTTCCTCAGGGGTCATTTCCCGCAAGGCTTTTTCAAAAGCTTCGAATGCACCCTTGGAACGGTGTTCATTCAGGTCGAGCGGATCGAGTTCGCCAATTCGCCGGGTCATGACACGGGGTTCGCCAGTCACCTGGAGTCGAGAACGTGGCGCATTCCCCCTGAAAAGAGCTGCTATTTCATCAACTTTTAAATTCACATGGGCTGTCTGGTTGACCAAGGCCGCCGGAGCCTGGTCACACAGTCCTAAACAGGTGGAGCGTTCGATCAGCGTCCGGCAGGTAAAATCCCTTTCGGCATATTGCTTGACAGCTTGCAGTACCTCTTCCCCGCCAGCGATACTGCAGGCTGGATCACCACAGACCAGAAAACGCTGCTCGCCAACCGGTTCAAAAGTGAACATGTTGAAGAAGGTTGCTACGCCATACACATGGCTTAGGGGCACATTCAACTGTTCTGAGAGATATGAAAGCAGATCCTCAGGAAGATAACCAAACGTTTCCTGGGCGACGTCGAGGGCTTCCAGAAGCGCATCTTTCTGATAATTAAAGCGCTTCATCGTCTGGTCGATGATTTCATACCGTCCATCACCACCGGGATACTCGCTTACTTTCTTGTCCTCTGCCCGGGTTGTGATCATCATTCCATCTCTCCTTCCAAACTTCTCGGTTCAATCGCAAACCAAATCCGAGAGCTTAAGGTCATCCGTCATCTGGCTAGCAAATCAATTTATGCTTGTATTGTGAACCAGCGATAAAAGCGGTAACCGACATCTAGCGATAGCTCAATAGTATGCCAGCCGTTGTTCCACTGGTAGTGACGGATTTCACCATGAACTCTGACAAAAGTCACCAGCTTTGTTGGCTGATCGATATGATGTCGAAGTTATAACCGGGATAAAGGTACTGGATTATTAGCCGTTACTTTTTTTATCTTTAGACGACTTACTGTATATGCGACAAAAGCGGGATAGCCCGCTCTATTCGCCTATTGGTTGCGGCACGACAATAGTTCTTATCTTGGTTTTAGGGGTAATTCTGTGGTTTCGTGGTGGCGGACCGTTCAGTCCGGGACCCCTTTCAGCGGCTAGCCCGCGAGATGAACCATTATCCGGATTTGCCTCTCATGCCGAGTTTGAGGAGGAATGCTCTTTGTGTCATGCATCGTGGCAAGGAGCCACGGCCGACCGGTGCGAAAGTTGCCATACCGATATCGTCGAACAGCGGAGCGGCGATTTCGGCCTGCATGGCCGCCTGCCTGATATAAGTCGATGCCAACAATGCCATACCGATCACCAGGGTCGTGAGGCTGACCTCACCCATTTCGATATCGCATCCTTTGAACACGATTGGCTAACAGAGTTCAGCCTGAGCCAGCATGGAATGAACTATGACCAGGCACCTATCCTTTGCGTTGACTGCCATCCCCAAAACGAGTACCTGGCGACGGATATCACTTGCATAGAGTGCCATCAATCGGCAGAGCCGATCTTCACCGCTAACCATAGCAGCCAATATGGAGAGGATTGCCAGGCCTGCCATGATGGTCAGGATTCCATGGTCAGTTTTGAGCACCGGGCTGTCTTTCCCCTGGAAGGCGCACACGCCACTATAGATTGTGCGGCGTGCCATGATCAACCGATTATTGAAGGTACACCCAACGAGTGTGTCGGCTGCCATGCGGAACCGGCCGTTCATGTTGGATCTTTCGGGAATGAGTGTATGCGCTGCCATACGACTTCCGCCTGGTCACCCGCTCACCTGACCTATCACACCTTCCCACTAGTTCATGGAGATGAAGGTAAGATCGACTGCCAAACTTGTCATGACCAAAATTACACCAGCTACACTTGCACCAACTGCCACGCCCATCATCCAGCAGATATTCGTCAAACCCACTTGGAAATTGATATCACTGACTTCGACGATTGTGTAGCTTGTCATCCAACCGGCTTGAAAGATGAAGTTGAGGAAACAGAAGACGTCTAATCCACAGCCAGATAGACCGACGAACAATTCCCATCCGAACTTCTCCAGATTGGTTTCAGTCCAACTGGAACGACTAACTACGGCCGGAAAACACGCCCGGATCCGACTCGTAGAAGGTGGATGGATGAAGATATTATTGCTGTCTTTGACCGGCATCGTCATCCTCGTCGTTCTACTGGCCGGGGGCACGACCTTGCTGGCCGAAGCACATCCTTTCCAGCCGAGTGATCCTCTTTATATGTTACAATTTGCGGCCGAATCGATACGGTTGGAGCTGATATTCGACAAAACACGCCGGGCCGAATTTGCCATCGAGTTGGCAGAACGGCGCCTGGACGATCTGGTTCAGGTGTCCAATTCTGACCAACTAAATATTGCCGCTCGTTACCTGAACGATGAGCTGAGCCTGGCTACCAGACTTGTCCTGGACGCTTCCCTCGAGGATCGCAGCCAGCTATTGGAACAACTTTCTTTATTGATAGAGCGCGCAGAGCTGCAAGCAGTGGCGCTTGGGGAAAAGTTTGGCGAACCGATTCATCTAGCGTTGCTGTTAGACAAACTTGCGTCAATACGAACCGCCACCAGCCCACAACAATTGATCGCCATCGTCCAGCCTGAGGATGAACGTCCAACGGCCATTGCCGCCGAAAGTGTGCTCTTCGTGGGTGAAGATTTCGACCACAGCTTCTACCCTCTCATCGACGGTCACGCCGATCTGGCATGTACCGATTGTCATGTCGAGGGTGAATATGCTGGCACACCCCGTGAATGTATCGGCTGCCATCTAGCTCCAGCGGATCACTACGACGGCGAATGTACGACTTGTCACACCATAGAAAGTTGGGATGAGGTTAATTTTGACCATGAAGGGTTAACCGATTGCGCATCCTGTCATACAGAAGATGCCCCTGTTGAACATTACGAAGGCCAATGTTCTAAATGTCACGTGACGGACACCTGGGAGGAATACACCTTCGACCACACTGGCTTCGCCGATTGCCAATCATGCCATACTGTCGACGCTCCAGCTTTTCATTACCCAGGGCAATGTTCTAATTGCCACATTACGGCTGATTGGCAGCAAGTTGTCTTCAATCATACAGGCTTAACAAACTGCATCGGCTGTCATAACCGACATAAGCCAGCCAATCACTATCCCGGGCAATGTTCCCAATGCCACAATACTATTGACTGGCGTCAGGCAACCTTCAGCCATACCGGTTTAGCCGAATGCGCTACCTGCCACTCCCGGCCGGCCAATCACTATCCCGGGCAATGTTCCCAATGCCACAACACCAACAACTGGCAACAGGTCAATTTTAATCACACTGGTCTGACGGATTGCGCCGCCTGCCATTCCTCACCGGCCAACCATTACCAGGGCCAATGCTCCCAATGCCACAATACCAGCGACTGGAGCCAGGTTGCCTTCAATCACAGCGGTTTAACCGATTGCCAGTCTTGCCACTCTCGGCCGGCCAACCATTACCAGGGTCAATGCTCTCAATGCCACAATACCAGCGACTGGAGCCAGGCAACCTTCAGCCATAGTGGTTTAACGGATTGCCAATCCTGCCATTCCCGGCCGTCCAACCATTTTGGCGGTCAATGTTCCCAGTGCCATAACACCAACAACTGGGGCGATGCAAATTTCAGCCATGATGGGTTGAACGATTGCCAATCCTGCCATTCGCCACCGGGTAACCACTTTGCGGGGCAATGTTCCCAGTGCCATAACACCAACAACTGGGGCGATGCAAATTTCAGCCATGATGGGTTGAACGATTGCCAATCCTGCCACTCCCGGCCGTCCAACCATTTCGGCGGGCAATGTTCCCAATGCCACAATACCAACAACTGGGGCGATGCGTCTTTCAGCCACGACGGGTTGAACGATTGCCAATCCTGCCATTCGCCACCGGGTAACCACTTTGCGGGGCAATGTTCCCAGTGCCACAACACCAACAACTGGGGCGATGCGTCCTTCAGCCACAATGGATTGACTGATTGCCGCTCTTGCCATAACCCACCAAGCGAAGAGGAGCACCAGGCGCCAGTACCTCAGTGTTCTCAATGCCATGGCACAGATAATTGGGATGACTAATTTAATAACACGGCTTTGTATGCCGGAACGGGTTGAAATCTACGCAATTTTCAAGAAATTACTTTCCAGAGCGAGGATTGTTTTCCTCATCTGACTCAATATATGACTCAATTTGGTGGACTTAGAGGCAATTTCGAATTAAATCTGAGCCTGTTGGTGGCACTATTCTTGGCGGCCGTGTATATCGGCTACGAAGTCGTGTCGACCCCATCTGGTGGCCACCCCTTCGGCCACATGCTGGGCATCATGGGCGCCACATTGATGATGATGACTGAAGTTCTTTACAGCGCCCGTAAGCGGTGGCAAATCATCAGATTTGGCCAGGTACGCCATTGGCTCTCCTTCCATATTTTCACCGGCATTGTAGGTCCGGCCTTGGTTCTCATGCACACGGGATTGGCTTTTCGCGGATTGGCTGGTCTGACCATGTTTCTAACAGCATTGGTCGTCGCCAGTGGGTTTCTGGGGCGGTTCATCTACACGGCAGTTCCGCGAACCATGGCCGGCCTGGAGGTTGATCGGCGCACACTGGAACTGCGGGCCCTTAAGCAACGGCAAGAGATGGTTTCTTGGGCAGCGGATAAACCGGCGCAGGTGAAAGCCCTGTTCCAGCAAGAAATGGCCTTGACCACAGAAAGAAATGACTTGTCACCGGCTGCTATCCTGACCCGGCGCCTACAGGAAGCACGGGAACGCCGGAGACTACGCATGGCTATACGCAAACTGGAAAAAGAAGAGCAGGCCAGGATGGCTGAGATTGGGCGATTACTGCAGCAGCAACGACGGCTGGTACGCCAGATAGATTCTCTGCAAACGGTACAGCAGATGATGGGTTGGTGGCACATTTTTCACGTGCCCCTAGGTCTTACCTTGTTCTCAGCCATGTTTATCCACATCATTGCCTCCATTTACTACGGAGGCATATGACAAATCGACCGTAATTGGTACCTCCAACCAATCATGAATTTGACCTATGTTATCTCGTATTCTCAGACCGTTTAAAACAAAGGAAACAAACCAAAAGCCTGCTTTTGGTGATTCCGGGTTGGAACAAGTCACCTCTGATGCCAGTCGTTGCGTACAATGCGGTATCTGTGCTTATAACTGCCCCGTGGGCATAGAAGTTCGCGAGTACGCGCGACGGGGTGAAAATGTGACGGATAGCCGGTGCATCGGTTGCGGCACCTGTATTGAAAAATGCATTCGTGGCACCCTCCGGTGGGGTCCGGCCATTCTGTTACGCCCTGATAACACCCTGGAAGTTGCGGCCGATGAACTTCCAGTAATGTTGCACTTGCATCCGCGGAATCTACGATGACCAGCTACCACTATTTGATCATTGGCAATGGTGCGGCCGGTCTAAGCGCAGCCGAGATCATTCGCCGGCGGGATGCTTTTGGGAGAATTACCATCATCACCAACGAACCCTACCTTTTTTACTCCCGGCCGGGCATCGCCTATTACATTACGAATCAAATTTCGGAACGTCAACTTTTCTCCCGGAGCCATTCTTTCTATCGCGAGCATAGAATCGACTTAAGATTTGCTACTGTTAGAAGCCTGGATCTGGAGGGCCAGCTGGCCTTCTTGGACGACGGCGAACCATTGGCCTTCGATGTTTTATTGCTGGCGACCGGTGCTTCGGCTATTCGACCCCCTTTTCTCGGCGGCGACCTTGAAGGCGTCGTAACCTTTGATACGCTAGACGATGCTAAACGGATCATCAAGTACAGCCGCAAAGCCAAGGCGGCCGTAGTCGTCGGCGGCGGTATCACAGCCATGGAACTGGCAGAAGGGATACGTCACCATGGTACGCGTACCCACTTGCTGCAACGTGGAGATAGGATCTGGCCCCGGCTATTCAACGAATGGGAATCTACTATCGTGGAGAACCAGATCCGCCATCATGGTATCGATATTCACTACAATGAAGAGATAGCCGAAATTCTGGGAGCCCGGGGTAGAGTAGCGGGCGTTCGCCTAAAAAGTGGCCGGGTAATCAAGTGTCAAGCGGTTGCCGTGGCGATAGGTGTACGGCCAAATTTACAACTGGTGCAGAAATTACCCATCCAACAAGATAAAGGTGTAGTGGTCAATCAGTTTATGCAAGCCACTATCCCCACCCTCTTTGCCGCCGGCGACGTGGCCCAGGTATACGATCGTTGGACCAGCCAGCACAATCTGGATGTTCTCTGGCCCAGCGCCATCAATGAAGGTCGGGCGGCTGGTTACAGTATGGTAGATGTCGCCCACGGGTGTGAACCCAGATACCGGTATCAAAAAGCTAGCCCCTTCAACTGCGCATTGTTCTTTGGGTTGCACCTCACCGTAGTTGGTCGCGTTAATGGCAGTCCAGGCGAAGACGTCGAGCAACTATCGTACCTATCTCGAGGCTCTAGCCATGTCTGGACGGCTCCCTTTAGTCCCAGCTATCGATCAGCCTGGGATAAAGATGGAACCAGCTCATTACGTATTGTCATGTCAGATGGGAGGATTGTCGGCGCTGTTCTCTTGGGCAACCAGGAGTTGGCCGATCCACTTCGCAGGTTCATCGAACAGGAAGTCGACCTTAGCAACTATCAGACATCGTTGATGGCGGGCGGCACCAAACTACCCCAAACTATTTTAAGAGCCTGGCGGGATTGGCATCAGCACTGGTAAATGTGACAATCACTGGTTTGCTAAGTGACAGTCACATTTTCAATCTATCCACCTCCTGGAACACGGCCGAGTGAGCCAGTGCGCCACAGGTAATCGGGGGCGAAGGAGCTAAGCACTCGCATGTAATTGGCTCGTTCAAAAGCGGCCGGTTCGGCACAGTTGATCTGGCTCAGGCTACCTTGCATCTGATTTACCGATTCGTACTCATACTCGACCAACCAACGCTCCAGGTCAACAAGGATCTCGCCTAGACGATCGATGCCATTCCGCAACAACTCCGAGGCCAACATGATCACCGAGGCGCCAGCCATCAAGGCTTTGAGCACGTCTTCGGCAGTGTGGATACCCGTGGTCAGGGCCAGATCGGCTTCGATGCGGCCATAAAGGATGGCGATCCAGCGCAATGGCAAACGCAGTTCGGATGAGGTGCTAAGAACAAGATGCGGCACCACCTCAAGGTTCTCGATATCCAGGTCGGGCTGGTAGAAGCGGTTGAATAATACCAGGCCATCTGCTCCGCCCTCGTCCATTTGCTGGGCGATATTGGCCAGGGCACTGAAGTATGGGCTGAGCTTCATCGCTACTGGAAGAGAAACGGCTTCTTTCACATCGCGCAACACATCCAGATAAATTTGCTCTACCTCGTTGCCGTTGAGATTAAGATCCGTTGGCATGTAATAGATGTTCAACTCCAGGGCATCCGCACCTGCCTCCTGGATGTCGCGGGCATACTTCACCCAGCCACCGGTAGAAACCCCATTTAGGCTAGCTATGATAGGTATTTCCAGCGAGTTTTTGGCCTTATGAATATGTTCCAGATATTCGGCAGGTCCGGTCTCATACTCGGCCGCTTCAGGAAAATAGGTCAACGCTTCTGGAAAACTCTCGACCCCCTGGGTCAGGTAGTGGTTGAGAGTGTGGCTTTCTAGCGTTATCTGTTCCTCAAAAAGAGAATAAAGCACAATGGCCGACGCTCCACTATCTTCCATTCGTTTTAGACTGGCCAGGTTACGTGACAGTGGCGAAGAGGAGGGCACAAGGGGATTCTTAAGATTGAGCCCTAGATAAGTTGTGGTTAAGTCCATAACAATTCTCCTTTTTTGTGACGCCGAGATTGGGCGACACGGCGAATTATTGTCGCCGCGTCGCCGGGTCTCTTTGTCTCCGTGTGCTAGGCTGTCCCTTTGCCGTTACTGCTGATTCCAGCCAACTGCGTGTAGGTTTGCCAGCTAGCCTCGACGTCCGCTTCGGCCAGCTCTAACAACTTAGCTGCCCTTTCCGGGTGGCTTTGGGTGAGCATACGATAACGACCCTCCCGGTAAATGTATTCCTCCAATCTGATCTTGGGTTTCTTAGAGTCTAGTTGGAATGGATTCAAATCTTGTTCAGCTAGATCCGGGTTGAACCTGAAGAGGGGCCAGTAGCCAGAAGCCACGGCTGCTTGCTGCTGATCCAAACCGTATTTCAAGTCGTAACCATGGGCGATGCAGTGACTGTAAGCCAGGATCAAAGACGGGCCATCATAAGCTTCAGCCTCGATGAAGGCTTTAATCGTCTGGGCGTCGTTGCTGCCAAAGGCGACGCGGGCTACATAAATGTTGCCATAGCTGATGGCCAACAAGCCCAGGTCTTTCTTACGCAGCGGTTTTCCGGCCGCCGCAAACTTGGCCACGGCCCCTCGAGGTGTCGCTTTGGACATCTGCCCACCCGTATTGGAATAGACCTCTGTATCGAGCACCAACACATTAACGTTCCGGCCGGAAGCCAGGACGTGGTCCAGGCCACCGTAACCAATATCGTAGGCCCAACCATCACCACCAACGATCCAAACACTCTTCTTTACCAGGACGTCAGCCATGCTCAGCAGATTCCGCAAGATGGCTTTCAACGGCTCCACATCATCGGCCTCACTGGCCAATAGCTCCTGTAGGCGGCTCTTCAACTCGGCCACCCGGCCGCGCTGGGCCTGGATCTCAGCCTCGTTTAGCTGATCGGCATACAGGATGGCATCGGTCAATTTTGGCCCAACGGTGTCACGCATGGATCGCAGTAGCTGGGTGGCTGCTTCCAGTCGCTGGTCGAGGGCTACGCGCATACCAAAGCCAAACTCGGCATTATCCTCAAACAATGAGTTCGACCAGGTTGGGCCACGGCCATCAGCGTTTTGAGCCCAAGGCGTGGTGGGCAAGTTGCCGCCATAAATGGACGAGCAACCTGTCGCATTGGCGATAAGAGCCCGGTCGCCGAATAGCTGGCTCAGTAGCTTTAGATAAGGGGTCTCACCACAACCGGCGCAGGCACCAGAGAATTCAAACAGTGGCCGCAGCAACTGATTGTACTTCACCTGGTTCAACGGGATGGCGGAGCGATCGACTTCTGGTAAGGTCAGGAAAAAGTCCCAGTTTTCTTGTTCCGGATCTCGTAGCGGTGCTTGGGGTTGCATATTAACGGCTTTGAATTTGGGCTGCTTTTTGTTTTTAACCGGGCAGACCTCAACGCAAAGCGTACAACCGGTGCAGTCTTCCGGGGCCAACTGCAAACTAAAAACCAGGTCCTTGAACTCTTTGTAACGGGCTGGAGCCGACTTGAAAGTCGGGGGCGCGTCTTTTAACAACTCTTTATCAAAGACCTTCTGACGGATAACCGCATGGGGACATACGAACACACACTTACCGCACTGGATACAAATCTCTGGATCCCAAACTGGGAGCTCGGTGGAGATATTCCGCTTCTCCCACTGAGTCGTCGCCGTCGGATACGTTCCGTCTACGGGCAAAGCACTCACCGGCAAATCATCGCCTTGTCCTTCGATGATCCGGGCGGTCACATTTTGAACGAATTCAGGCGCATAGTCTGGAACTATCGGCGGCCTAACAAAGTCACTGGTCACCTCTACCGGCACCTTCACCTCGTGCAAGTGGGCTAGAGCTGCGTCGACAGCGGCGAAGTTTTGTTGAACCACTGCCTCACCCCGCTTGCCATAGGTCTTCTCGATGGCCGTTTTAATGGCTGCGATAGCTTCGTCGGTGGGCAAGACGCCACTTAATGCGAAGAAACAGGTCTGCATGATGGTATTGATGCGCCGGCCCATCCCGGCCTCATTGGCAACGCGATACCCATCGACCACATAGAACTTCATATCCTTGTCGATGATCGCTTCTTGCACGCTGCGTGGCAAGTGATCCCAGATCTCATCAGGCCCGTATGGGCTGTTGAGCAAAAATGTCGACCCAGGGCAAGCTAGCCGCAGGACATCATATCGCTCGAGGAAACTGAATTGGTGACAAGCCACGAAATTGGCCGCGTGTATCTGGTAGGTAGAATGAATCGGCCGCGGCCCGAAGCGGAGATGTGATACAGTTACCGCCCCAGCCTTCTTGGAGTCATACACAAAATGGCCTTGGGCGTAGTTGGGCGTGTCCTCGCCGATGATCTTGATCGAGTTTTTATTGGCCCCTACGGTACCGTCAGATCCCAGGCCATAGAATACGGCCCGTACGACGTCATCAGGCTCGATGTTAAATTCCTTGTCCCAAGCCAGGCTGGTTTGGGTAACATCGTCCTCAATGCCGATGGTGAAGTGATTCTTGGGTCTGGCCTGGGCCAGTTCGTCGAACACGGCCTTGACCATGCCGGGCGTAAACTCCTTGGACGACAGCCCGTAACGGCCGCCGACGATGCGTGGCATCGCATCGAAGGGCGCCGTCTCGCCGGCCACACCCTCGATCGTGGCCGTGACCACGTCCTGGTAAAGCGGCTCGCCGGTAGCGCCTGGCTCCTTGGTCCGGTCCAAAACCGCAATGGATTTCACCGTCGGGGGCAACGCCTTGACGAAGGCAGTTCCGTCAAAGGGCCTGTACAAGCGAACCTTCACGATGCCAACCTTTTCGCCCTTCGCTATCAGACATTCGGCCGTCTCTTGAGCCGTCTCGGCGCCAGAGCCCATCACCACGATCACCCGTTCAGCGTCGGTCGCGCCAACGTAGTCGAAAAGTCGGTATTGCCGGCCTGTGAGCTCGGCGAACTTGTTCATTGTCTTCTGAACGATATTCGGACAGGCAAGATAGTAGGGATTGGCGCCTTCCCGAGCCTGGAAGAAAACATCCGGATTTTGGGCTGTACCTCGCAATACCGGTTTATCGGGTGTTAAGCCGCGCTCCCGATGGGCTTGAACCAGACCATCATCGATCATGGCTCTCAAGACATCATCGTCGATAAGCTCGACTTTGTTGACTTCATGGGATGTCCGGAAGCCGTCAAAGAAGTGCAAAAACGGCACCCGGGCCTCCAGCGTGGAGGCCGACGCGATGAGGGCGAAGTCCAGCACCTCCTGAATCGAGTTGGAGGCGATCAAACCGAAACCGGTGCTCCGGGCTGCCATCACATCGCTATGATCGCCGAAGATGGACAGCGCCTGGGCTGCCACTGAACGGGCGGCGATGTGGAAAACCGTCGAGGTTAATTCGCCAGCTATCTTGTACATGTTGGGGATCATGAGCAACAGGCCCTGAGAGGCCGTGAAAGTTGTCGTGAGGGCTCCTGTCTGTAGCGAGCCATGAACAGCACCGGCCGCTCCTCCTTCCGCCTGCATCTCGACGACCAGTGGTATCGATCCCCATATATTGGTTTTCCCCTCGGCCGACCACTGGTCAGCCCACTCACCCATAGGCGATGAGGGGGTAATGGGATAGATGGCAATAACTTCGTTGATTTTATGGGCCACACGGGCAGCTGCCTCATTACCATCAATCGTTATCATTTCATTACTCATCGTAGAACTCCTTACCGCAATAAGTCATAAGCTAAATATCTTGCTGCTCTCAAATCGCATCACATCTACTAGTAGGATCACCAATTCATGTGAAAGCCAATTCACGGTGTCGATTTCTTCAACCCGATCTATTGTAATTTGCCGGGTAGGCCGCTGGGCAGTGACAGAATACACCTATGAGAGCGACAAAGATCACCCATCTCCCCACACAGGCTCGTGAGTAAAAAAAGTGACTGGCTCATCATCACGACGGGCCAGCCACTTGATCGCTTCTTGGTGTAAGAAGTATTTAAGCCTATTTCTCGTTCAAGACCGCATGCGCTGCAGCTAATCGGGCGATCGGTACCCGGAACGGCGAACAGGATACGTAATTCAAGCCAATCTTATGGCATAGTTCAATGCTCTTGGGATCGCCCCCATGCTCGCCACAGATGCCGATCTCCATATCCGGCCGGGTCTCTCGGCCTGCCCGCACTGCGATATCCATCAATTTCCCCACGCCGTTCGGATCTATCGAAGCAAAAGGATTTTCGGGCAAGATACCTTTTTGGATGTAATCTACCAGGAAACCGGCTTCGGCGTCGTCCCGGGAGATACCAAAGACGGTCTGAGTTAAGTCGTTGGTCCCAAAGGAGAAGAATTGGGCGAACTCGGCCATCTCGTCGGCCGTCAGCGCGGCCCGTGGAATCTCGATCATCGTGCCAAACTTATAATCAATCTCAATGCCTTGTTCATCCATCACCTCTTTGGCCACCGACTCCAAAGCTAACTGCTGGGTTTTCAGCTCGTTGACATGGGAGGTTAGCGGGATCATCACCTCGGGATGTACGTCGATGCCGGCCTTGGCCACCCGGCAAGCCGCCTCGAAGATAGCCCGCACCTGCATCTTGGTCAGCTCGGGGATGAGAATACCTAGCCGGACGCCACGGGTGCCCAACATCGGGTTTTGCTCATGCAGCGCTTCGACGCGCTCCAGATACCTTTGTTTGACCTGGATATCGTCCAGCGTCTGTTCAATAGCGGCCATGCTATCCAGGTGCTGCAGGCGGATCTTTAGATCGGCCAACTCCTGCACCAACTCGTCGTGGGCCGGCAAGAACTCGTGCAAGGGCGGATCGATCAGGCGAACGATGACGGGTAAGCCATCCATAGCTTCAAAGAGGCCCTCAAAGTCACCTCTTTGCAGCGGCAACAACTTATCGATGGCTTCATTCCGCTCTCTTTCCGATTTGGTCATGATCATCTGCTGGACGATGGGCATGCGCTCCGTCTCGAAGAACATATGCTCGGTCCGGCAGAGGCCAATTCCCTCGGCACCATATTCACGCGCCCGCCGGGCATCCCGCGGGTAATCGGCATTGGCCCAAACGCCTAGCTTGCGTATCTCATCAGCCCAGCTCAATAACTTGAGCAAATAGGGATTATTGATGTCGGGCACAAAGGTGGGCATCTCGCCTACATATACGAGACCCAACGTACCGTCTAGGGAGATCCAGTCGCCTTCTTTAACGACCAGATCGCCCACTGACATCTCTCGATTAATAAGGTCGATATCCAGCTCGCTGACGCCGACGACGGCCGGCGTGCCGAACTGGCGAGCGACGAGAGCCGCGTGGCTGGTCCGGCCGCCGCGGCTGGTGAGGATACCCTGGGCGGCCAACATGCCGTGTACGTCGTCCGGTTTGGTTTCTGGCCGGACCATGATAACTTTTTTGCCATCTTCCTTAGCCCAGCGCTCGGCCGTGTCGGCGTCGAAAGCTACCACACCCACGGCAGCGCCCGGAGAAACGTTTAGCCCCTCGGCAAATGGTTCGGTCGCCTTTTTCGCTTCCTCGTCCAGTTGCGGATGCAGGAAGAAATCCACTTGGGCCGGTTGTACGCGCCGCACGGCTTCTTCCTTGGTGATAAGGCCTTCTTCAACCATATCTACGGCAATGCGGACCTCGGCCTGGGCCGTGCGTTTGCCATCCCTGGTCTGCAGCAGCCACAGCTTGCCGTTCTCGATGGTGAATTCCAGGTCTTGCATGTTGCGATAATGGGCTTCCAATCTGTTGGCGATCTCTTCAAACTCATTGTAGAGCTCAGGCATAACCGTCTTAAGATTGCTCAGGGGCTTGGTGGCGCGGATACCAGCGACGACGTCTTCACCCTGGGCATTAATCAAATAATCACCCTCGAGTTCGGGTTCGCCGGTGGAAGCATTACGAGACATGGCTACACCAGTGGCCGAATCATCGCCCATATTGCCAAAGACCATGGTCACGATGTTGACGGCCGTACCCAAGTCATGGGCGATGCCGGCCGCATTGCGATAATCTACAGCCCGCTTACCGTTCCAGGATTTGAAAACCGCTTCGGTGGCCATCTTCAACTGTTCGAAGGGATCAGTGGGGAATTCCATGCCCGTATTCTTTCGGAAAATCACCCTGAACTTGTCGGTGATCTCCCGCCAATCTTCAGCGGTCAATTCGGCGTCTGACTTCACATCACGCTTCTCGCGTTGTCTGGTGATGACCTCTTCGAAGGGCTCGTCGGGCACTCCAAGCACCACGCTACCAAACATCTGCACCAGGCGACGGTACGAATCGTAAACGAAACGGGGATCTTCGGTCAGTCCAATGAGACCTTCCACAACTTCGTCGCTGAGGCCGATGTTCAACACGGTATCCATCATGCCGGGCATGGAAAACTTGCCGCCCGACCTGGCAGAAACCAATAATGGATTATCCGGATTGCCAAACTCCTTTCCGGTGGCTTCTTCAATCGCTTTGACCGCTGCCAGCACTTCTTCCCACATTCCGGGCGGAAACTGCTCTCCAGCCTCCAGGTAGGCATTGCAGGCCTCAGTGGTCACGATGAAGCCCGGCGGGACTGGCACTCCCACGCGGGTCATCTCGGCCAGGTTGGCCCCTTTTCCGCCGAGCAGCCCTCGTACGCCATCCCAGTTGCCGGCGTGCCGTTCGGCCTCTTCGACTTCAGTGAAAAGATAAACGTACTTGGCAGTGTCCGGTTCGCTACCGTTTCCGCTGCCAGTCGTAACTTGAACATTCATAAGTTTTCCTCCAAATATTTATTAGGTATCCCATCTATTTTAAATAGTGGAAAGTTAACCGGGAGTGACAGATTTCCCAAATGGGAGTGACAAACGTCACCGCCTATAATAACAAAACAGTATTGTACCAGGAAAGTTAACGAATCAAGACTCTAAAACAAAAGGAGGGAAGGGCCGGCACCCTTCCCTCCTTTTGCGTTAGAGCCATGGGGTCTAGGAGGAGAGAATTAGGAAGAGGATACATTCATTAGATTACCACCAGTCTCTTAACGATACTTAAACAGCCAGTTAAGATCTTGCTATGGATTGGTTAACAACTTGTTAACGAAGTCCACTACTGGCGACTACTAACCGCCTGACCAGACCGTTTGCCATCGGCGCCGGGTTCCTGCGAGGAGGCCAGCATCTGGCTCAGTAGTTCGTGCCCTTTGGGCAAGTAGGTCACCTGGCTCTGACCGGTGAGCATCCGCTCCGTCTCCAGGATCTCAAACATCGTAGTGGCTACCTCGGGGTCCTGGCCGATCTTCTGCAGCGCAGCCCCAACAATACGCGGCCGTATCGCGTTGGCCTTAGCGAACTCCACGGCCGCCCGTCGCTCGGCCGAGTTGGTGATAATACTGACTCGATTCGAGCCGTCCTGCCGGATGGCTGACGTAACCTGGCGTAGCCGGTTGACCACCTTTTCCTCGATCTGCTGGATCATGTTGACGTCCCGGAAGTGGACCTTCCGGATATACACGGAGCCCAGCTTGTAGCCCCAGGCCTCCGATTTAGGCGATACCTCAGCCCGAACCGCTCGACTCATGATGTGCCGGGTGGTGAGCATATCTTCCAGCGGCATATTACTCAACGTGCGAACGGTGGCGCTACTGACGTTGGCCGACAAGGAACCTTGTGGATCTGTATTCTTGAACAGGTAGGCAACCGGATCGCTAATATGCATTTCATACCAGACACCGATACCCATCGGCGCGCCTTCCTCAGAGTTAACCGGCAGGCTACGCAGGTATTGTTGGTCCAAGCGCATGTCCAGGACGTAGCGTTTGCCCAGCCAGTTGATCACGAAGGCTTGTGGGCCCATTTTCAACCACAACAACTGCAAGCCTGGTTCATTTAAAACGCTAACCACCTTACCAAACAGCACGTAGACGTGACAGGTTCCCTCTTCCACAATGGCATAAAAGCCAAAGACGCGCATCAACCAACGGACGATGGGCTCGCCAATCAAAAACACGATAAAGGTCACAAAAGCGGTAACAAGCGTAATGATCACACTGCTCATTCTGGTGCCTCCAGGTAAATATGCCCGGCCTTCTTGAACAAATCTAGGCGTACGTTTCGTAAATAAGCACCCAACACATCTGGCCCGCTTTCTTTCAGTTCCCGCAATTGTTCTGCCAGCATTATCAGCGGTTCCACCTCGGCTTCGGCCCGGAGTGTTTCGATCTCCACGGCCCGCTTGGACTGCACGATAGTTTGATCGGCCCGGGCCTTGGCCAGGCTGATATCTGAGGAAACTTCGTTGTGGGCTGTGTTGATGGCTGCCAGGGCCGACTCTACCTCGGCCGGTGGATCGATGCCCGTAATCAACGAGGCGTCGAATTCGATCCCGTATCGTGCCTCGGCCGAGGCGCATTCATACTCCATAAAATCGTTGATCTCGTTCAGGTTCTTGCGTAAGTCGTTGATCGAAACTCCGCCCAGTAGCTCGCTGTCGATATTTATATCCTCGTCCAGCAAGCTGCTGTCTTGTGATTCAAAACTGGCAATCCGCTCGCGCAAGATGGCCACAAAATAGCCCATCACGTGGACGATCGGATTCTTCACCCCGAAGAAGTAAGCGTAAAGGTTGCGTTCACTCACCCGATAACGTATCTGGCCGGTCAACCCGATATTTAATTGGTCCTTCGTCACCGCATCCAGAATCGTCCCATTATGATTGGCGCTAGGCGTCTCCAGATCCATAGCCATGTTCATTGTTTCCGTTGCCACCGATACCTTATGCACCTTCTCCCAAGGCCAGCGGAAGTAAGGACCACCGGGCTGGATGACGCGCACTTGAGGATAGATATACCTGGCTTTATCCTTATCATTCAAATGTTCGGCGATGGGAGTATCCAGCGTCGTGGCCTTACCAATTCGCATGGCACGGCCGAATCGCGTCTTTACCGCCCGTTCGTTCTGGTCCACCGTGAAAAATCCGGCCAACACGTAACGAAGCACGAACCAGGCCACAAACCCTAAAAACACACCCGAAGGCAAGGTAATAAAGGCCATAAAACCACCTCCTCTTAAAAATAGACAAGATTCACGAGATTGACACGATAAAAACCCCAACCTCAGGATACGCCAATATCCTTATTTCGGAAACTGCTTTTGTGGTTCTTTAGTGGTACAAAGGTAACAACAGGGCAGCTATTCTGGCAGATCTTGAGAAAGATATGCCAGCCATCTACTTCTATGAAGCAGACAACGGCTCCCATCAATGCAATCGAACGGAACTATGAATAATGATGTTCCTGAATCCTTCCCCTCATTCCCCAAGATCAACCAGGAAACCCTGGAACCAATACGACCCCGTTAGCCAGATAATATACGATCCGGCGGCGTATATCATCCCGTACTGACCGAAAAACTTCCATCTTCTCTTCGTCTGTGCCCGTGGCCT
>Ga0209536_100004283_pt1 | contig 22549 bp, 12 predicted proteins | sample DeeMarSeWOR28_12_FD_187461 | JGI IMG/M metagenome (GOLD analysis project Ga0209536, IMG submission 187461) | Marine sediment microbial communities from White Oak River estuary, North Carolina - WOR-2-8_12 (SPAdes) (version 2) | ecosystem: Environmental > Aquatic > Marine > Intertidal zone >... | reverse complement strand
TACTCCAGCCGGTGCGTCCGGCACTACCCTGGAAGGCGTAGCCGCGCAGGAAATCGGGATGCTGGGTGGTCACGTTGTGGAACCGGGGGATGTAGATGCCGGTGGGCCGGCGTCCGTATGCATCGCGATCGGCGAACCCGGGGATGACACCGCTCGCGCCGGCGCGCATGGTGTGGTCCATCAGGTTGCGTCCCAGTTCGCCGCTCGAGTTGGCGAACCCGGTGGGAAACCGTTCCGACGTCGAGTTCAACATGATCCGCGTCGACTCCAACGCGGAGGCACAGAGGAAGACGACGCGCCCGTGGAACGCCATCTCCTCGTGCGTGACCGCATCGATCACGCGCACCCCCCGCGCACGGTTGGTGGCCGCGTCGTAGAGGACCTCGGCGACCACGCTGTCGGGCCTCAGCGTCATCCGCCCGGTGGCCTCAGCGACGGGCAGGGTGGCGTGGACCGAGTTGAAGTACGAGCGCGTGATGCAGCCGCGGTGGCACGGCCCGCAGTAGTGGCAGGCGGCGCGGCCGTTGTGATTCTGGGTCAGGACGGCCGCGCGGCCGATGGTCATGACGCGCTCCCGCCCATATGCCCGCTCGATGCCCTCCTTAACGAACTGCTCGCCGCAGTTCAACGGCATCGGCGGGAGGAACCGACTGTCCGGCAGCTGCGGGAGGCCGAGTGCCTCGCCGCTGATCCCGACAAAGCGCTCCACATGGTCGTACCACGGCTCGATATCGGCGTAGCGAATCGGCCAGTCGACGCCGTGACCGTCCCGGGCGTTGGCCTCGAAGTCGAGGTCGCTCAGCCGGTAGGACTGGCGTGCCCACATGATCGACTTCCCGCCCACCTGGCGTCCCCGGATCCACAGGAACGGCTTGCCGTCCGGCACGGTGTACGGATGCTCGACGTCGTCCACGAAGAACGTGCTGGCGGCTTCGTCGCACGCGTAGCACTCACGCTGCACCGGCTGCCGCCGGGCGAGCGCCTGGCGATCTCCCAGGCCGCGGAAGCGGAACTCCCAGGACGGCACGTGCTCCACGTAATCCACTGCCGGATCGATGGCCCGGCCAGCCTCGAGGACCAGCGTCTCGAGGCCGGCCTCGCTCAGCTCCTTCGCGGCCCAGCCGCCCGCGATTCCGGAACCCACCACGATCGCGTCGTAGGTCGCTTGCCTCATTCCCATTGCCCCGACGCCTCCCGCCGCACGGGAGCGCACGGCTCGTATCGACCCGGAGCGATGACCTGCTGCAACTCCTGGGTCGCTCCCACTTCGGACGTGTAGTACCCGTACAGCGTGAGCCACTTCATCCGCCGGAAGAAGTGTTGCTCGGTCGGCAGCTGCGCCTGCCGCAGCGCGGCCAGCTCGGCGTCCAGTGCCCCGACGATGACTGTCTGCTGCTCCGCGTCCAGCCCCAAGAATGGCGTGCCGAACGTGCTGACGCAGCGGGCGTCGAGTGTGACGAGGCCTCCCAGGAACGCATCACGCTCGTCTTCGTCGAACCACTCTGCCAGCATCACGTCCACGAACCGGTTCACGCGCGCCGCCGCCGCACCGGGCGTGTCGGTCTCGGGGATGATCAACTCGGCCAGCACGCGCACCATGGCGTCCTGGTGATCCGTGAGCGCCAGGAGCGGCTCGTCCTGCCGAGCGCCGCGAATCCGCCGTTGGATCGCCCGGCCCGCGGCCCACAGGGCCTCGGGCGTGATGGCGTCGATCGTCGGCAGCGCGAGCCCTGCGGTCAGAGCTCGGATCACGTCGCGTCGGTGCATGGGCAACTCCAAGCGTGTTCCCGAAACTGGGGTGCGGTCGGTGCGGGCGCCAGGCCTGGTAGCCTGCACGGCGCCTCCTGCAAAGGGGGTCGCGCCGCGCGTGACGTCGGGTTCGGCGGCGCGTCTGCTTCGGCGCCCGCACTCCCGAACTGGGGGCGGCCGCATGGCAATGGGGCAATTGCGTATACGAAATGGTGTTACGCCGGTCTCGGGGCGGTGCGGGACTCTTGCCGGATGCGGTCCCAAGCGTTATAAGGGTATGCAAATTCCGCCATTGCGTGGCCGGGGCCCTCCATCGGATCCGTTGGAGCGGGGGCCGAAACGCAGACTTGACGAACCCGTGACCGGGGCGTCATCGTTGTGCGGGTAGATGGTTTACATGGGTCAACTGAGTTCGCCCGCGACTTCCTCCCGACGGGCTGAATTTGAATCGAGTGTTGATCGAGTGTTTGGTGTAGGTGACGTACTTTTTTCACTGCGGTTCGCCGGAGTCCGCGGATCGCACTCACGTACCCTTCGCTACGCCACGCGTAGCATGTCGCTCACGAGTGCCTGAAGGCAGGAAACGACCGGCCGGCTAGGACAAGGGGAGGCGTTCGCCATGGAGAACACGCTACAGCGACAGCAAGCACGTCGGACACGAGGTCTCTTTCGTGCGGCTCTGATGAGCCTCGTGTTCGGACTGGTCTTGTGCGGAAACGCATTCGGCCAGCAGATCCAGGTATCCGGAATCGTGACCGATGTCTCGCGCGACCCCGTCGCCAATGTGACGGTGCAGGTCCAGGGGACGGACATCCGCACGAGCACGGATGCGGAAGGGCGGTACACGCTCTCGATGCCGCGGGATGGTGTCCTGCTCTTCAGCGCGATCGGCTTTCGCGCGGCGGCGGTACGGGTTGCCGGCGAGACCACGGTCGACATCGTGCTCGAGCCCGCGATCGCGGTACTGGACGAGATCATCGTGACCGGCTACACCGAGCAGCGGCGCGCCGACATCACGGGCGCCGTGGCCAGTGTGGACATGGAAACCGTGAGCCAGCTCTCCTCGAGCAGCGTCCTCCAGCGGCTCGACGGGCAGGTCGCCGGTGTCACGGTGGACAACAGCGGCAACCCCGGCGGGCGCAGCACCGTCCGCATCCGGGGGATCAGCTCGTTCCAGAACAACGATCCGCTGTACATCATCGACGGGACGCCCGTAGAGGACACGTACATCAACTGGCTCAACCCGAACGACATCGAGTCCATCCAGGTGCTGAAGGACGCCTCGGCCGCGTCGATCTACGGGTCGCGGGCCACCAACGGCGTGGTCATCATCGAGACGCGCAAGCGGGGCAGCTCGCCCGTGCCGCGGTTCAACGTGGACGTGAAGGTGGGCATGGCCCAGCCCGTCCGCGGGTACAACGACTTCCTGATCACCGACGCGCTCGAGTACCACGAGATCGTCAAGCGCAGCTATGAGAACGCGGGTCTGGCGGTCCCGGAGAACATCTACGGAAATCCCGACAGCCCCAGCGTTCCTGCGTACGTCTGGCCGAACGACGGTGTGAATCAGACGCAGGCCGGTGACGTGGACGAGAGCACGTATGCCTTCTACGACAACCTGATCATGGCCGGCAGCCCCGGGACGGACTGGTGGGACGCGGTGTTCAGCCCGGCCATGACGGCGGACGCCAACCTGAGCGTGTCCGGCAGCGGGTCGTCGCACGGTTACAACGTGTCCCTGAACTATCTCAATCAGGAGGGCACGGCCGCGTACAACCGCTTCCAGCGCGGTACGGCCCGGGTCAACACGCAGTTCCAGATGGGCCGCTTCACGATCGGTGAGAACATCGCGGCGGCCTACGAGCAGTGGTACGGCGGCCTGGGCGATCCGGGTGGCTACGCCGAAGACGGCATCATGGGGAAGAACATCCTGATGCAGCCGGTCGTTCCGGTGTACGACGTCGGCGGCAACTTCGCCTCCGGGAAGGCCGTCACGCTGGGCAACCAGTCGAACCCGCTCAAGCAGGCGTGGGCCAACAAGGACGACATCGGCAAGAACATCAAGGTGTTCGGGAACGTCTTTGCCGGCCTGGACATTACTGAAGGGCTGGCGCTCAATACCCGGTTCGGATGGAACCTGAACGAGCAGTCGACGCAGGGATACAATCCGATCTTCCCGGAGAACTCGGAGCCGTCGCTGTCGGACGGCATCAGCGAGTACTACAGCACCTTCAGGGATTGGACTTGGACCAACACGCTCAACTACTCCACGCTGTTGAATGGGCGGCACAGCTTCGACGTGTTGCTCGGCCAGGAGTCCAACGAGAGCAACAACAAGTGGAACAGCTCCGGCCTCAACAACCTGGTCACGACCGACATCAACGCCCGGTACATTCAGGACGCGATCGGTGATCCCGAGACCAAGAACGTGAACAGCGGCGGCTCCAAGGCCTCGCTGCTGTCGTTCTTCGGCAAGGTGGACTACAACTTCGCAGAGCGGTACTACCTGAGCGGTACGGTCCGGCGCGACGGCTCATCCAGGCTGGGACCCGAGACGCGCTGGGGCACGTTCCCGGCGTTCAGCGTGGGGTGGAGAATCTCCCAAGAGTCGTTCATGTCGCAGAATCAGTTCTTCACGAACATCATGCTGCGGGGCGGCTGGGGCATCACCGGTAACCAGGCCATTCCGGCCGGTCGCGTAGTCAGCCAGTTCGGCGGCGGGCGTGACGACACGTTCTACGCCATTACGGGCGGCAACACGCTCACCACGGGGTATCGCCAGACGTCCTTGGGGAACTCCGACCTGAAGTGGGAGGAGAACCAGTCCATCAACATCGGGCTCGACCTCGAGTTCTTCGGCGGCGCCGTCAGCCTGGTGGTCGACGCCTACCAGCGGAACACCGACAACCTGCTGTTCGACCCGCCGGTGCCGGGAACCGCGGGTGTCGCCGCTCCGCCGATCGTCAACATCGGCGAGATGAAGAACAGGGGCATCGACTTCTCCCTGGGCTACCAGGGCCAGGTCGGCAACGGAACGTGGAGCGTGACGTTCAACGGCAGTCACTACCGGAACGAGATCGTCCGGATCGACGGGGTGCAGGATTACTTCTTTGGCCCGGTCTCCACGCGGTACGGCAATCAGATCATCAACCAGGTGGGTGACCCGATCGGCTCGTTCTACGGCCTCGTCACCGATGGCTTCTTCGAAGATCAGGCTGCCGTGGATGCCCACGTGACGCAGACGGGCGCCGCGCCGGGCCGGATCCGTTTCGTGGACCTAGATGGGGATGGCGAAATCACCGCGGATGACCGCACGATCATCGGGAGCCCGCATCCGGACTTCACGGCCGGTCTGGATTTCGGTCTGGCCTTCGGCGCGTGGGACTTCAGCGCCACGCTGTTCGGAACGTTCGGCAACGAGATCTTCGACGTGCAGAAGGAGTTCTACGTCTTCCGGAACTTCAGCACGAACGTCCGCAAGGACCTGCTGACGGATTCCTGGACGCCCGAGACGGCGAGCACGGCCAAGTACCCGCGGCTCGATGTCAACGACACGTTCAGCGGTCAGCAGCTCAGCGACTTCTACGTCGAGGACGGCTCCTACGTGCGGCTCCGGAACCTGCAGATCGGGTATCGGCTCCCGCAGTCCTGGCTGCCGGACACCCGACTCTACGTGCAGGGGGAGAACCTGTTCACGATCACCGGATATTCGGGTCTGGATCCATCCCTGCCGGCGGCGAACGTGTTCGGCGCGGCCGGTGACATCCGGGATCAGTACCGCGGTGTCGATCGGGGTGCGTACCCGAGCAGCCGTATCATCAGCTTCGGCATCAACGCCTCGTTCTAATGCGACGCGCAAATGAATCGTCTCTTGCAAGGGGACTGAAGACGATGAGATTCCCATATTGGTCCAGGCTACTCGGCACGGCACTCCTGCTTTTCGTGGGGGTCGCATCCTACGGATGTAAGGACTTCCTCGACAAGCCCCCACAAGGAGCGCTGGACGAGGGGACACTGGCAAATCAGGATGGCGTGGAAGCCACGCTCATCGCGGCATACCGCATCTTGGATTGGAACAGCGGCGTCGGCGGCGCATGGGGAACCGCGGCAAGCAACTGGGTCTGGGGCAGCGTGACCAGTGACGATGCCTACAAAGGTTCCGAGGCGAGCGACCAGCCGGCGATCACCGACATCGAGCTGTACAACTGGACGACGGGTGCAGCCGATGGCTATCTGAACGACAAGTGGCGAGGCTCGTTCGAAGGTGTGGTGCGCGCCAACGCCACGATCAGCCTGCTGAACTCGCTCCTCGAGGAAGATCCCGAAGCGATCGGCCAGGCCGACCGGGACGGCATCCGGGGCGAAGCGCTGTTCCTCAGGGCGCACTTCCACTTCGAAGCATGGCGGCTGTGGGAGAACATCCCGTACTACACCGAGGCCGACACGACCTACTACAAGTCGAACCAGGGGGTCGATGTCCTCGGGAACATCATCGCCGACCTCGAGGCTGCGGAGGACCTCCTGCCAACAACGCCCAGAAAGGGTGACGTCGGACGTGTGACGTCGTGGACCGCCCAGGCCTACAAGGGCAAAGTGCAGGTGTACGCCGGCGACTACTCGAGCGCGTTGGCGACCCTGCGCCCCATCGAATCCGGCGGCCCGTATGCGCTGGAAGCGGACTACAGCCGCGTGTGGACCGGCTTCGGGGAGTACGCCAACGGTCCCGAGACCATTCTCGCCTATCAGGCGTCGTCCAATGACGGCGAGCCCAACGGCAACAACGCGAACTACGGGGAGCGGCTGAACTTCCCGCACTCCGGCAGCCCCTTCGGCTGCTGCGGGTTCCACCAGCCGACGCAGAACCTGGTCAACTTCTTCCAGGTCGATGCCGCCGGGCTTCCGCTGGCCCTGTCGGATGGGAACTGGAATGCGCGGGACGAGAACCTCGACGCCGCCGCCTCGGCCAACCTGGCTCTGGATCCGCGGCTGGACTGGACGGTCGCCCGTGACGGCGTGCCGGTGAAGGATTGGGGCGCCCACGAGGGCGGTTGGATCCGCCAGGCTACGTTCGGCGGTCCCTATAGTGCAAAGAAGAGCATCTACGAGAGCGCCAGCGGCGCGGTCAGCAACGTCGGGTGGACGAACACGCAGCTCAGCTCAATGAACATCCACGTGTACCGCTACGCGGACATGCTACTGCTGCTGGCGGAGGCAGAGGCCGAGGCCGGCACACCGAGCGAGGCGTGCCGAATCGTCAACCTGATCCGGCAACGAGCCGGCGTCGCGGCCCAGGGCCTCGGCACCGATGCCGGCAGCATCGCCGTGCCGATCGACGATCCCTCGATCACCTGGGCCAACTACCAGGTGAATCCCTATCCTTCGGGATCCTGCTCAGATGCGGCGACTGCGCGGGAGATCGTGCGCACCGAGCGCCGGCTCGAGCTGGCCATGGAGGGCGAGCGGTTCTTCGACCTCCGACGCTGGGGAATCGCCGAGACCACGTTGAACGCCTACGTGGCGGCTGAGTCCGGGCGGCGGGACTTCCTCACCGGAGCGGCCGCCTTCTCAGGCCGGCACAGCCTGTACCCCATTCCCACGGTGCAGATCGAGTTGAGCCGTGTGGAAGGCGAGGACCGGCTAGTGCAGAACCCGGGGTGGTAGCAGGAGCGTAACCCACGTCGCTCGGTTGAGCGGCGGAGGAACGAGCCCGGTCCCGACGCAAGTCGGGGCCGGGCTGTCCGCTTTCAGGGAGCGTCCTTCCGGGTCGTCCTTGTGCCTAGCGCGTCCCCAGGGTGAAGGCCTGCAGCGAGTCGGCGTTGTTTGCCACCAGGACGGCCTTCCCGTGCGGTGTCGTGATCAGCGCCAGGTCGACGGCCTCGAGGGGTGCCAGGAATCCGCTGGCGACCGGCGGGACGGGGGAGAATGCACCGCGGCCGTCGCCCCTGAGCCAGAGACCGTTGCCCGCATCCGCCCGCGCCGTGTTCGGCTCCGTGTAGTACAGGTTGCCTGCGAGGATGAGATCGAGGGCGCCGTCGTTGTCCACGTCGTGGGCGACCATGGCCCTGATCGGGGCGATCTGGGCCAGGTTCGGCAAGGGGACAAACCTGAACGTGCCATCGCCCTGACTCTGGAGGTAGACGCTGGCGAAGGTATCGACCTGATAGTGCACCGCCTGCTCCAGCTGCGATGCGGGGAAGACGCGCTCGATGGGTGCCTCGGCGAACGACGCATAGGTCGCAAAGCGCGAGGCGAGGGTGTAGATGTCGTTGCCCAACTTCGCGAGACCGAAGAAGGGGTACTCAGACCCGTCGATCTCCTGCGTGAGCACGATCTCGGTGGTCCGGTTGCCGGTGAAGTCAAAGGCGTAGACGCCGAACCGGCTTTCCTCAGACGTCTGGTATGTGTAGTTCATTCCCAGGTTGCCGGCGGCGAGGTCGAGATGGCCATCTCCGTTGAAATCCCCGGACGCGAGGCTGTACCACCACCCCCGCATGGGAGGCAGATCCGTCTCGCCGGTGACGTTGCGCAGCTCATCGCCCGCGTTCTCGTAGAATTGCACCGGCATCCACGTGCCCGCGGTGACCAGGTCCAACCGCCCATCCTCTGTGAAATCCAGCCACACGGCATCCGTGATCATCCCGCCGGGTCGCACCAAGTCCGGGGCGGTCTCCTCCGTGACGTCCGTGAAGCGGCCGCCGTCGTTGCGCAACAGGTAGCTGCGGGTTGGGTAAGGGTAGTTGCGCGGCATCAGCCGCCCCCCCACGAACAGGTCGGGGTGGCCGTCGCCGGTGAAGTCGCCCGCCGTCACGGCTGCGGTGCTGGTCACCATCGGGGGCAGCGCCTCGGTGTCCCGCTCGAACCGGCCGCCACCGCGGTTGACGTAGAGGCGGTCCTGTAGCCGATCAGACACCGGCGAGGAGTGGTACCCGCCGCTCGCGACGTACAGGTCCAGCAGCCCATCGCCATCGGCATCGAAGAAGTGCGCACCCCAGTCCTCGTACTCCTTGTCCGCCTCCCATGGCTGACCGTCGCTGCTGGCGACGAACCGACCGTTGCTGTCTTGGATGAAGAGGGTACCGGGGAAGCCGGCCGCACCACCGACGTACACGTCATCCAGCCCATTGCCCGTGACATCGCCCACGGCAAGCGGGGGTCCCTGCCGCGACACCTGGTGCGGCAGCAGCGGCTGCGCGCGGAAGTCGACGAACGACTGGTCGCGGTGCACGTAGCGCAGACCCCGATCCGCTTCCATGGGCCGGAACTGGCGCTCGCTGGCGGGCGGAGCCGTATTCGCTGTCGGCGCTTCCGTTGCATCCTCCTGCCGCACGACGACCACCCGGTCGGCCTGGAGGTCGGTCAGCACCTGCTGCCGCCCGTCGGGCCAGACCACCGTCAGACTCTCCACGTGCGCGGCGTCGCCCAACCCGAAGTGCAACCGGTCGTCCACCGTGGACTGGTAGCCCTTGTACGGATTGTGGTAGAGGTACTGCCTCTGCCCGCCAGCCACGAGCTGCACGGTCGAGCCGATCCCCCGGCGGTTGGGAAACGCTCCCTCCAGTCGAACTTGGAGGAAGTGCGTCGTATCGCCCGCGGCTTGGACGTTGTGGTAGACGAACGCGGGGGCGTCGATGTTGTTGACCACGAGGTCGAGCCGGCCGTCGTTGTCCAGATCGCCGTAGGCCGCCCCGTATGAAAAGCTCGGCCGCTCGATACCCCACGCCCTGGTCTCGTTGCTGAACGTCAGGTCGCCCCGATTGCGGAACACGTAGTTGGCTGCATCGTAGGTCCCCAACTCGTCCAGGATCTCGAAACCGCGTTCCCGGTTGGAGGCCTGCTGGATCGCGAACATGGTGGTCTGGTAGTCGTAGTCGATGACGGCCTTCGGATAGCCGTTCGTGATGTGGATGTCCTTGTACCCGTCGTTGTCGAGATCGACGATCAGGGGACTCCACGTCCAGCCGGTGTACGGCACCCCTGCGAGGTGCGATATCTCGCTGAAGACGACGTCGCTGCCCCAAACGGCGCCGGCATTCAATTGCAGGACGTTGGTGCTGTAGTCGAACTGGAACCCGCGGTTGCGGAACTCCATGAAGGTGCTGAAGGTCATGGCACCGGTCATCCGCTTCCGCGCGATCAGGTCTTCCGCGACCATATCGGTCTGCAGGATGTCGAACCAGCCGTCGTTGTTGAAATCGGCGATGTCGACGCCCATGCCGGCGAACACGGTGTGCTTGAGCCAGACGAGGGCCTTGTCCGAGAAGGTGCCGTCCCCGTTGTTCCCATACAGCACGTCATTGGGCGTGTCGTCGTTCGAGACGTAGATGTCGGGCCATCCGTCCCGATTGAGGTCGGCGACGGCGACTCCCAAGCCAAAGCCGATCGCTCGCACGATCCCCGCCTCCACGGACACGTCGGAGAACGTTCCGTCACCGTTGTTGCGGTACAGGCGATCGTAGCTCACCGGGTTCTCGCTGCGCCTCCCGGTCGGGTGGCGGTCGGCGTCGCCGCGCGAGAAGCCGGCGGGATCGTTGGTGAGCAGGAAGAGATCGAGGTCGCCGTCCCGGTCGTAATCGAGGAAGGCACCCTGGGTGCTGAAGCCCGTGTCGGCGATCCCGAAGGCGGCCGCTGCCTCCGTGAACGTGCGGTCGCCATTGTTGACGAAAAGCAGGTTGGTCCGGTCGTTCCCTGTGGACCAGGCGGGTCCCGAGACCGAGACGTAGATGTCGAGATCCCTATCGCCGTCGATGTCGGCCATGCTGGCCCCGTAGGCCCACTGGTCGGTTCCCACACCGGCCGAGGCCGTGATGTCCTCGAACCGCATGTTCCCCTTGTTCAGGTAGAGCCGGCTCGAGACCTGGTTGCCGGTGAGGAAGACATCGGCGAGTCCGTCGTCGTCGATGTCGCCGATGGCGACCCCGCCGCCATTGTACACGAACGTGTCGTACTGGACGTTCACGGAATCGTTGGTGGTGATCGTATTGGCGAACCGGATGCCGGTCTCTTCCGGGGGCAGGAGCGTGAACAGCGGGGGAGGGCTGCCCTGACCGTCACACCCTGCCAGCAGGAGCAGTGACACGACGAGGAGGACCGATTGGCGGTGAAACATGTGCAGCGATCGTCTCATACGTGATGTGGGAAGATGATTGCTCTCGCGCGGTTGGCTCGGCTGTGCGGAGAGCTGGACTTTTCCCCGCCGCAGGGTGACCGCGGCGACTGCGAGCATGAGGCGCTCGAGCCGACTGCCTCGCCCGCCCGGCGTTATATAGCGCCACGGGCACCGCTGAGCAATCCAGTGGTCCGTAACGCAGCGTGCAGAGAGCCTCGGTGGCCGGTTACTGCCCGTCGGGCCGTTCCTCGTCCCTCCCGGGACCACTCACGCCGAGGGAGCGGCGGAAGGATGCCGGCGCTGTCGTCGGCTCCTGCTCGTAGAGATCGTCCGGATCGGCGGCGGCCAGGTCGACGAGGAATCGGCTCAACCGCTCGACGACGGCCGTGATGTAGCGCTCACCCTTCTCTCGGGTGGCGGCCCGGGGGTTCCCGATCCCCGTATCGGCCGAGACCTTCGTCCACCGGCGGGGTGCCCAAGCCCATCCCTCGCGGAACGCCGCGATGCGGAAGCGCCGCTCCGTGCCGTCGCCGGCCTCGGAGAGCGGTCGGACCAGCAGGGGCTCGACATGCAGCATGATGCTGGTCTCCATCTCACCTGCGTGATCGCCCAGGTCCTCGAAGTAGTCGCTCGGGTCCACGACCTGGTACCAGCTCGTCATGCACAGCAGGATGTCGAGCTGAGGCTGGAGCTCCCGGATCGTCGCCCGAAAGTCGTTGCCGCCATGGCCATTGAGGATGACGAGCTTGCGGATGCCCTGACCCTCGAGGCTCCGCGCGATGTCGCCCAGTACGAGGGTCTGCGTGCTGGGGTCGAGGTTGAGACAGAAGGGGATGTCGAGTTGGCCGGTCTGCACGCCGAAGGGAACGGTCGGCAGCACCATGACCCGCGCACCGGCGACCCACGCCAGCCGGGCCGCCTCGGCGACGATGTGGTCGCACTGGATCGTATCGGTGGCGTACGGCAGATGGTAGTTGTGGGCCTCGGTGGCACCCCAGGGCAGGATCGCGACCTCGTACGCCGTCTCACGAACGGTGTTCCACGTGGTCTCTGCGAGGATGTAGGGCCGTGCGGGCATGGTTGCAGACTCCTGGTCCTTGGGCTGGGGACAGAGCTCGTATGCGGCGGCTGCGCACCAGACCCCCGTCCGTTACGGGCCCGCCGGTCGGCCATCCGGGTTCGGGCTCGCCGGATCCTGTCCGGTCGGTGCGGCCTGTAGGATACGAACCGCCCCACGAGAAGGCCAGTGAAGAAAGGGACGGTTTCGCTAGGAAAACGCCAAGTTGCGGGATCCCACCGACTTGCCGCCCCATCTATCTGACTCGCGAACCTCTCCCTAAATTGAGCAAAGTTGTCGGCAATCCGTGCCGACCGGTCGTGTGCCGCGACCATGAGACGAACTAGGACCCGCGCCCCTCTCAGACCGGAGTGAAGCCATGACGCAGACCCCTCGCAGCCGTTCGAGAGCCGAGGAATGGCAACACAAGCTGCTGGTGTACGTGTCCGGCATGCTGCTGTTCGAGACCCTCACCGGGCTGTCGATCCTCCTGCTGCCGTTTTCCGTCCCGAACCAGGTCATGGTGCTGCTCCACACAATCGTTGGGCTGGTGTTTCTCATCCCGTTCGCGTGGTACCAGACTCGGCACTGGGTGCTCTACCGGTCGCAAGGCCTGTCCCACGTCAAGCTCACCGGATACTTCGCGATGGCAGCGACGGTGGTCGCCATCGTCTCTGGTCTGGTACTGACCGCTCAGGCCCTGTGGGCGACGCGGATCAGCTACGTGTGGGACGTGGTGCACATCGTCGCGACGTTCGCGCTGATCGTGTCGGTTGCCCCCCATCTCGTCGTGCTCGTCAGCCGAGAGCTCCGTGCGGCTCGCGGTGGCGGTGGCACGGCCGTCCTGGCGGCCGAGAAGCGCTTCGGCGTCGGCACGCTCTTCGTCACTGCCGCGCTCTTCGTGGCAGTCGCCTTGGCGGCCTATTGGCACGAGTCGCCGCAGATGGTGAACGAGTTCCCGGCGGACTACAGTTTCCTCTACGGTCAGGACCGGCCGTTCGCCCCGAGCCTCGCGCGAACCAGTACGGGTCAGGCGTTCGACGCCCGGTCGCTCAGCGGGTCGGAGTCGTGCGGCACCGCGCGGTGTCACGAGCAGATCGTGCGAGAGTGGAAGGTCAGCGCCCACCGCTATTCGGCCATGGATGCGGCCTTTCAGTCCGTGCAGCAGGTCATGGCCGATCAGAACGGTCCGGAGTCGACGCGCTACTGTGGTGGCTGTCACGACCCGGTGTCCCTGTTCTCCGGAACCAAGAACGTCTTCACCGAGGATCTGACGAACCTCGCCGGGTATCAGGAGGGCGTCTCGTGCATCGTGTGCCACGCCATCCAGGAGACCGACGTCCAGGGCAACGCGAACTACGTCGTCACGCAGCCAGAGCGATACATGTTCGAGCTCGACGAGGGAGCGACTGCTCGGTTCTTCAGGGATTTCCTCATCCGGGCGTACCCGCGATATCATGTCGAGACGCTGCAGCATCGGTTGTTCAAGAGCCCGGAGTTCTGCGCCGCCTGCCACAAGCAGTTCATCGACGAGGAGATCAACCAGGTGGGCTGGGTGCAGCTCCAAAACCAATACGACAACTGGAAGAACAGCAGGTGGAACGAGCCCGGCGATGCAACCAAGACGGTCGAATGCCGCGAGTGCCACATGCCCTTGGCGGAGTCGGCGGATCCCGCCAGCGGCGACCCGCTCGATTACAACCGGACGACGCGGGATGGCAAGCATCGGAGCCATCGGTTCCTTGCCGCCAACCAGTTCATGCCGCTGGCGCTGAAGCTCGAGGGGGCTGAGGAGCATGCGGAACTGACGGAGCGGTGGCTCAGGGGCGAGATCGAGATTCCCGAGATCGCGCACAAGTGGCAGCCGGGGCCCGCCGTGCCGCTGGAGCTGGTCGTGCCGGACACGGTGAGCCCCGGCGAGAACGTCGCCGTGCAGGCGATCGTCACCAACAACAAGGTCGGCCACGACTTCCCGACGGGACCGCTGGACATCATTCAGGCGTGGGTGGAGATCACGGTGCGGGACGAGGCCGGCCGAGTCGTCTTCGAGTCCGGAACGCGAGACGAGCGACACTTCATCGAGCCTGGCTCCTTCATCTTCAAGGCCGAACCGGTTGACCAATACGGCAACCTGATCGACCGGCACAATCTGTGGGAAATGGTCGGGGTACGGTACCGTCGGGCGATGTTCCCGGGAGCCTCTGACCGGGCGGAATTCGGCTTCTCGTGTCCGGCGACCTCCCTTGCCAATCAGGAGGTGGCCGGCGACGCCCGTCCGCCGCTCGACACCGATGCACAATTCGCCGCCCCGTACCGCCAGGGGACGACGCTGCACGTGTCGGCGAGGCTCTTGTACCGGAAGGCGGACCAGTTCCTCCTCAACTTCCTCTTCGGCGAGGACGCGAACCTCACGGCCCCGATCACGGTCATGTCGGAGGACGAGAAGACCATCGTCGTCAGGCCGCGGGACACGGACTAGCGATGGCGCCGGGCATGCCGCGCCGCCGGCGCCTCCTGCGTCTGACGATGGGGCTCGCGGTGCTCTTCCTTGCGACGGCGGCCGGCGCGGTATGGGTAGCCTCGCGTCCGGAACCGGCCTACGTGCCCGGTGGGCAGGTCCAGGGGCTCACTGCCGGCCTCACGCGTCCGTTGCCCGCCGATCACCCGCGCGTCACGTTCACCGACGTGACGCGGGAGGCGGGCATAGCCTTCCGACATTTCTCGGGGGCCCGGTCGTCCCAACTGCCGGAGGACATGGGCTCGGGCGCCGCCTGGGGAGATTTCGACAACGACGGGTGGCTCGACCTCTACGTCGTGAACCTGGCCGGCCCTCTACCCGGTGCAGACGGGGCGCCGCCGCCGTCCCCCGCTCGGGCCGCCCTCTTCCGCAACGCCGGCGACGGTACGTTCCGGGACGTCGCTGCTGCCGCCGGCGTCCAGTTCCACGGATGGGGGATGGGGACCGCGCCGGCCGACTACGACAATGACGGCTGGCTCGATCTCTTCGTGTCGGCATATGGTGAGAACGTCCTCTATCACAACAACGGCGACGGCACCTTCACCGATCGGACCGAGCCTGCGGGTCTGGCAGGACGCAGCGGGTTCTGGTCGGGAGCGCGTTGGGGCGACTACGATCGGGACGGCCTGCTCGACCTGTACGTGACGGGGTACGTCAAGTACCGCGTGCTCGCGGCGGCAGGCATATCCTCCCAGTACGATATCGAGCAGCCCGCCGCCATCAATCCCTCGTCATTCGAGCCCGAGCGCAATCTCCTGTATCGCAACAACGGCGACGGGACGTTCTCCGAGGTGGCGAGACAGGCCGGCGTCGCGGGCGAGTCGGGGCGCAGCCTCGGTGCCGTGTGGGCCGACTTCGACGACGATGGGTGGCCCGACCTCTACGTCGCCAATGACGTTTCCGACAACGTTCTGTACCGCAATCAGGGCGACGGGACGTTTCGGGACGTCAGTCACGCCGCCCGGGTTGCCGACTACCGTGGCGCCATGGGTCTGGCGGTCGGTGACTGGGACGGAGACGAGGACCTCGACATCGTCGTGACCCACTGGATCGCGCAGGAGAATGCCCTGTACAGCAATCTCCTCTCTGAGGTACGGGCAAGCGGTTCCTCGACGCCCGAGCCGCTCATGTTCATGGACGAGGCGGACCGGCACGGCCTGGGGCAGGTGGCGCTGGCATTCGTCGGGTGGGGGACCTCGTTCGTGGACTACGACAACGATGGGCGGCAGGATCTCTTCGTCGTCAACGGGAGCACGCTGCAGCGGGACGACGATGAACGCCTGCTCATCCCGATGCGCGATCACCTGTTCTGGAATCGCGGGTCCACGGACGGCTTCTACGACGTGTCGTCGGTGAGCGGTGAGTACTTCGAGCGTGCGTATGTCGGCCGGGGCGCCGCGATCGGCGACTATGACAACGACGGCGACGTCGACCTCTTCGTGGTCAACCACGCCGGACCCGGCGTGCTGCTGCGCAACGACGGGGGGAACCGGCAACATTGGCTTGCGGTTCACCTGACCGGCCAGCGTGGCAACCGATCCGCCATCGGGGCGAAACTCCGTCTGGTTGCGGGCACATCGATCCAGATCCGCGAGATCGGAGCACAGGGCCCGTACCTCTCGTACAACAGCCCCGTGGAGCATTTCGGACTCGGTAGCCATGCGACAGTGGATTCCCTCGTCATCCGCTGGCCCAGCGGCCTGCGCCAAGTCGTTCTCGGCCCGCGAGCCAATCAGCTCGTGGAGATCACTGAAGCGGAGGAAATCCGAAGTTTCGCGGAGACGCAGCAGTGAGACGTGCGGCCGGTTTCGTCGGGGTGGTTGCCGCCCTGTTCGTTGTGGTCACGGTCCTGAAGCACGATGCCGGACCGCCGGCGAGCCCGATCGACTCCCTCGCGGTGTCCGTCGGTGAGCGGGACCGCATTCGGCAATTCTGGGGGGTGTACCGGGCGGCCACCGAGCATCGCATCGCGGGACGACCACGGGACGCGGCGCACGAATACCGGCGTGCCCTCGCGCTCGATCCGGAGCACCTGGATGCCCTGTACTATCTGGGGAACATGGAGTTCGACCTCGGGAGCTTTGCAGCCGCGGAGACGGCCTGGAAGCAGTTGATCGCGCTCGATCCCACGAGCGCCCGAGCGCACGCGCAGCTGGGCACTCTGTACTTCTGCGTCGGTGAAGGGCAGATGCTCCAGCCGGAGCACGCCCTGGCGGAACTCGAGCGCGCGGCGACGATCAACCGTGAGGAGACGGGCCCGTTGCTGAGCCTGGGGGAAATCGCGCTGGTGCAGGGGGATCTGGAGCGTGCGCACGAACTGCTCGACGCGGTTATCGGCTCGAACTACACCAGCGTCGAGGCGCACTTCTACCTGGGTTACCTCGCGTGGAAGTCGGGCGTGGTTGCGGAGGCGGCCGACCTGCTGGCCGCGGCGGTTCGGTACGCGCAGCCGTCGGCTCCGGTAGGTGAGGTGGCGGGAGAGGGCGATACCCGAGCCGGCTCGGCGCCGATGGTGCGTGCGCCCTCACGGTGCGGAGGCATGCGGGCGCATACCGACGAGCTCGCGCGCGTGGAGGGGGATATGATGCAGCTCGTTGACCCGGTGTACCGCGCGTTCGACGGGTGGCTCGAGGAGGCGCGCGGCTCGCTCCCCTAGCGCTCGACGGGTAGCGGCGGCGGTGACTCCTGATGCCGAGCGCTCGAGCCGGCGCGCCACTTCAGCTCGATCAACAGCGCCACGGGGCCCACGAAGAAGAGGGCGTAGAACGGGGCGTAGATGACCTCGGCGAGTCGGAACAGCATCTCCACGAACGCGATCACCACCGCGACCGCGACGGCACCCCACGTGGAGGAGACCGTCGTCTTCGGGTCCGTGATCATGAAGAGCGCGAAGAGCTGGTACATCGGTCCGGTGATCGGTGCCACTTCGGCGGCGTAGGAGCTGCCGGTGATCTGGCTCCGGACCAGGGCGAAGATGAAGAAGGCTGCAACGTAGGCAAGCGTGATGTGCGCGCGTTTCGCCTGCCCGACCGCAATCAGGCCCACTCCCCAAATCACCAGCATCGGCCAGAGGTTGTTTCCCCACTGGACGCTGAGCGGTGCCACGGCGAACGGCGCGAGAAACAGGAGCGCACAGATACCGAAGTTCGTCGGGTTCCAGATGTGCCGCCCCTTCGCCCGCAGGACGTACTTCGACATGACCGAGAGCACGGCCCCGAGCGCATACGGCCAGAGCATCGGCGACCGCACCAGGATGGAGATGCTGATACCTGAGATGTAGGCGCTCACGAGCTGCGGGGACTGTCCAGTGAGCAGCCGTCGCAAGGCGAGCTCGGTGGCGACCGTCGACGCGACGGCGAGTGCCACCGCCTCGTACCCGCGCAGCATGCCGAACGACCAGTGCGCACCGATCAGGATCAGCGTGATGAGGAGGGGCGACGTCAGACGGCGATCGTACCTCACTCGGGCTCCGTCAGGGTGTGGAGGGTGTTGACGGCGGGTGCGAGGACGGTCTGCGCGACGCCCGAGGGCCAGCGCACGACCACCGAGTCGATTGCCGGCGCCGGTCCCAGGCCGTAGTGCAGGCGCCGCTGATTCTGGGCGGCGAATCCGTTGCCGCCCTCCACCTGCCGCAGCTGTACCTGGCCGGCGGCGTAGAGACGCACCTCGGCGCCGATCGCGCTCCTGTTGCTCCGGGTGCCCTCGAGCTCGAACTCCACCCACCCGTGCTGCGGGGTGGCGGTCGTCCGATGCACCAGGAGGGGACCGCGCTGGTTGGCCACCACGGCGTCGAGAACCCCGCGGTTCCACAGGTCGACGAAGGCAACGGCCCGCCCATCCTCGGCGTTGGCGACCCCGACCGCCCGGGTGACGTCGCGAAATCGGTGGCCTCCGCGGTTGAGCCACACACGATCCTGCTGGTATCCGGAGAGGCTGCGGCCCCGCATGGCGGGCCAGTTGTCCGCATCGGCGATGATGTTGCGGTGACCGCTCGTGACCATCGCGTAGTCGTACCAGTAGCTGTCGCGCGTCTCGCCCGAGACGTACCCATTCGTCACGTAGAGATCGAGCCACCCGTCGTTGTTCAGGTCGCCGAACTGGGCGCCGAACGCGAAGCCCGCCAACTCGACGCCGAGTGCCCCGGCGATGTTGCGGTAGTCGGGTGCGGCGCCCGCCTCGTGTGTCGGCACCCACAGGTCATTCCCGTGGATGAGCACGCCGGGCTCGGAGATGTTGCTCACGTAGAGCGTCCATTCTCCGCGGTTGAAGGCATCGCCAAAGGAGGCGTTCATGCCGCTCTTCGGCGTGCGTGCGAGCCCCGACTCCCGTCCGACCTCGCGGAAGCGGCGGCCGCTCTCGTTCACGTAGAGCTCGTTGACACCAAAGTCGTTGGCCACGAAGAGATCGGGGTCGCCGTCGTGGTCGACGTCCGCGGCGGCCGCCGCCAGCGTCCAGCGGGTGGTCCGGAAACCCATGGACTCACCGACCTCCTCGAAGGAACCGTCGCCCCGGTTGCGGAGCAGGTAATTCCGCCCCCCGTCCTGCGCGTACTCGAAGCTCTCCGGCATGACGCGTGTGTTCGGGAGGTGCCACAGGTCTACCGATGCCGGATAGAAGCAGCCCACGAAGAGATCGAGCCAGCCGTCCGAGTCGAAGTCGAACCAGACGGCGGTGTTGGCGTTGATCCACGATGGGAGCCCCAGTCCATCGCTGACGCGTGTGAAGCCCCGACCACCGTCGTTATGGAGGAGTTCCGGGCGACCCCACTTGTACACGAACAGGTCTTCGTAGCCGTCGTTGTCGTAGTCGCCCCAGACCGCGCCCATCGACACGCCCATGTCCCGCGCATTGAGGTCGGCCACACCGAGCCGAGCGGCCACGTCTTCGAACCTGCCGTCGCCGGCGTTGCGGTAGAGGGCGTTGCGGCCGTCGACGGCGCTGGTGGTGACGTAGAGATCCTGCCAGCCGTCCCGGTCGAAGTCGCCGACCGCGACTGAGGCACCGTAGGCGGCCACGACGGGCATGATCGCTCTGAGCTTCGCGTCGAGCTCCGGCGGTCGGTGGGTAAAGTCGATCCCGGCAGCCTGCGACACCTCTTCGAGTGCGAACCCGTATCGCTCGAGTGCGACTGACGCGGATGCCACGGCGCCAGCGTCGTCCTCGGCCGAGAAATGCCGCATGCCGAGCGGTGCAGCAAGGAGTGCCACGAACACGACGCCGGCCAGTGCTCTGAGCAGGCGGCGTGGCACCGACGACTGCGGCTCAGCGCCGGTCACGTGGCTCGACATGGTGGTCGTGAGTCGCGCGAGCGTACGGTATGAACACCGGGCAGGTCACTTTCAGGTGCACGGCGGCATCGCTGTCCCCGCTTGAAAGAGGTGACGCGGGGGAGAGGACGAATCACACCGAATGATCATTTCGACAAAGTTATTCGGGAATAACTGAACCTAAGAGCGAGCACGACCCGGTGCAAGGTCGCTTGCGCCGTGCCCCAAGGAGTCCTAGCCTGGTCTGACGGATGCTCCTACCTTACTGCGATGCGCAGTGTCACCATTCCCCCGATTGCGCACCCGTTATCGGCCAGCGTGAGCGTGCCGGGCTCCAAGTCGCTCACGAACCGCGCACTCGTCATTGCCGTGCTCGCCGACGGCACCACGCGGATCACGGGCGCCTCCTTGGCCGACGACGTCGTTCTGCTGACGGAGGCCTTGCTGAGTCTCGGATTCGAGATTGCGCAGGACCCCGCCAACCGTGCCATCGAAGTGTCCGGTGCGGGAGGGCGTATTCCCGTGTGTCACGGCCATCTCTTCGCGGGGAACGCCGGCACGACCGCCCGGTTTCTCACAGCGCTCCTCGCGCTGGGCAACGGCGAGTGGGTGGTCGACGGCGATCCCCGGATGCGTGAGCGACCGATCGGTGATCTCGTCGAGGCCCTGAACCAACTTGGGGGAACCCTGCACGACACGCGTGGGTGCCCACCGGTGACAATCGTTGGTAAGGGGTTGCGTGGCGGTGTCGTCCGCGTGAACGGTAGCGTGTCGAGCCAGTTCGTGTCGGCCTTGCTCATGGTGGCACCGCGGGCGCACGGCCCGGTCCAACTCGAGCTCGCGACGGCACTCACGTCGCGGCCCTACGTGGACATGACGATCGCGGTCATGCGGGCGTTCGGGGTCGAGGTGCGGCGGGATGCATACCGGTCGTTCCGCATTGCGCCGGCTCGCTACCGCTCGCCGTCAACGTATGCCATCGAGCCGGACGCGTCGGCCGCGTCCTACTTCTTTGCCGCCCCGGCGATCTGCGGCGGCACCGTCCTCGTGCGCGGCGTCCCTCGCCGGTCCCTGCAGGGCGACATTGCCTTCCTGGCTCTCCTCGAGAAGATGGGATGCGCGGTGTCCCATACGGACGACGGGGTGCGAGTGACCGGCGCGACGAGCCTTCGCGGCGTCGACGCCGATATGCGCGACATCCCGGACACTGCGCAGACCCTCGCGGCCATCGCGCCGTTCGCGACGACACCGACACGGATCCGTGGGATTGCCACGGCTCGACTGAAAGAGACCGATCGCATCCGCGCGACCTGCACGGAGCTGGGACGGCTCGGGGTCCGGGTCGAGGAGCATGCTGACGGCATGACGATCCAGCCCTGCAACGCGATCGTCCCGACGGCCGTGCGTACCTACGGCGATCACCGCATGGCGATGGCGTTTGCGCTCATCGGGCTGCGTACTCCGGGCGTGTCGGTCGACGAACCCTCGTGCGTGTCCAAGAGCTTCCCCGAGTTCTTCGACGTGCTCGGCACGCTCCGATGATCCGGCTCGGACTGATCGGCCATCCGGTGGCGCAGAGCCTGTCTCCGGCGATCCACCGCGCCGCGCTCGCCGCATGTGGCGTGGAGGGGGACTACACGCTGTTCCGGGTCGCCCCGAACGAGCAAGCGGTGTTGCACGAGCTTTGCGATCGGATGCGTGCCGGCGACATCCTGGGACTCAACGTCACGATCCCGCACAAGCGCACCATTGTCGCGCTGCTCGATGCACTCACACCGACCGCCACGGCCGTCGGGGCGGTGAACACCATATTCCGCGAGGGCGGGAATCTCGTCGGCGACAATACGGACGTCGAGGGGTTCCGCTTTGCCCTCGAGCGATTCCTCCACGCACACGGTCGGCAGGCTGCTGCCTCGGGTGCGGCTCTGGTCCTGGGTGCCGGGGGCGCGGCCCGCGCCGCAGTCTACGCGCTCGTGACGTCGGGATGGGAGGTGACCGTCGTGGCGCGCCGGGTCGCGCAGGCGCGTCAGCTCGGCCGCGATCTCGCCGAGCGTGATGTGCACGGCGTCGACTTCGCGGACCTCCGGAATGCGGTGAGCGAGCGGCTCGCCGGGTGCGCGTTGATCGTGAACGCAACACCGGTCGGCGCGCCTCCTGGTGCCGACGAGTCACCCTGGCCTGCAGACCTCCCGTTTCCGCAGCACGCTGCACTCTACGACGTGGTGTACGCGCCCAGCGTCACCAGACTGGTGCGCGATGCCCGCGCCGCGGGATTGCCGGCGGTCACGGGATTGGGAATGCTGATCGAACAGGCCCTGTTGTCATTCGAGCGCTGGACGGGCTACACCCCACCGCGCGACGCCATCGATACCGCAGTGCGGCACCAGCTCGAGGTGGTTCCATGCTCCGACTCCTGACGGCGGGTGAGTCCCACGGGCCTGCCCTGACGGTCATCCTCGACGGCATACCGGCCGGGCTTCCCCTGTCCGCTGACGTCATCGATCGCGAGCTTGCCCGCCGCCAGCAGGGGTACGGGTCCGGCGCTCGGATGAAGATCGAGCACGATCGTGTGCAGATCGTGGGTGGTGTGTTGGGGGGTGAGACGACGGGAGCTCCGATCGGACTCGTGATTCCGAACCTCGACCATGATCGCTGGAAGAACGCGGCGATCGCGCCGATGACGAGGCCACGCCCGGGGCACGCCGACCTCACGGGCGCGGTCAAGTACGGCTATCGCGAGTTGCGACCGGCGTCCGAACGCGCATCAGCCCGGGAAACGGCGGCCCGCGTTGCCGCCGGAGCGGTCTGCAAGCACCTGCTGTCAGCGTTCGACGTCCGGATCGGCGGATACG
>Ga0209536_100004282_pt1 | contig 22550 bp, 17 predicted proteins | sample DeeMarSeWOR28_12_FD_187461 | JGI IMG/M metagenome (GOLD analysis project Ga0209536, IMG submission 187461) | Marine sediment microbial communities from White Oak River estuary, North Carolina - WOR-2-8_12 (SPAdes) (version 2) | ecosystem: Environmental > Aquatic > Marine > Intertidal zone >... | reverse complement strand
CACTAGCCAATTGGGCAAGATCGGTGTCTTCTGGGAGAAGAGCATGCATCAGAGGAACAATACTTGGGTCGCATTTTACCGCCTCAGACCAGTTCTTATTTCGTAAAGCGGTTTCTCCTGCAGTTTGGTAGATCAAACCACTGAACCAATAAAATCGACATAGATATGTCTCTGTACTTGGCTGTAAATCAACTGGAGGGAGATTAAACAAATGGCAGACGAAGAACAGAAACTAGAAGCAGCTAAGGACAAGAAGATATGAGAATATCATAATGATGTGAACTACAGATGTGAGTGTGATATACTCACAATATTACTTGAAAGGAAATCCTGGTTTAATATGGAAATTATCTCTTTCTCTGTCATATCGATCATCCATGCCAGATCCAAGGATTTCCCTGAATAATGCATGCCCTCCACCAACTCATTGAATATCAAGAATAATTGATATGGTTTTATACTCCCTACCGTTAGGTCATCATCTGCGAATTTTGAATCATTAAAGTGAAAACCACCTAATTTCTTTTGCATGATTAATAATGCCACTATCTGCTCGATATTTGTATTTGGCAAATGATGTCCTAAATCCACCAGGGTATACGCTTTTTCACCAAGCATGTTGGCAAGTAAGAATGAGGTCCCCCAATCATTGATGACTGTGGAATAAAACGCTGGTTCAAATGGTTTATATTCCACAAAAACCTTCCAATTTTCAGGAAGTGCTTCATAAATTTGTGTCAGCGATTCAAAAGTTCGTTGAAAAGCCTTTTTAAAATTTTGTTGACCCGGGAAACAGGAGCCATCCGATAGCCAAACAGTCAAGGAATTAGATCCAAGTGCCTTACCATACTTGATAACCTCGATATTATGATCAACAGCTTGTTTTCTTATTGCAGGATCTGTATGAGACAAAGATCCGTATTGATAGCTTAGTTTCTGATCTGGCTGATCCTGAAAAGTATTTGAGTTGACGGCATCAAATTTAATGTTAAAACCATCCGCCAGTAACTTTATTTCTTGAACATTTTCCGGAATATCCCATGGAATATGTAAAGATATCGCACCACTGGATCTATTCAATGCATGTAGCAAGCCAATATCCTCAATTTTTTCTTTTAGATTTCTTGGTTCACCGCCAATGGAAAACCTCCCGAACCTCGTCCCTCCCATTCCCAACGCCCAGCTTGGAATAGCAATCTGGAAATTCTTGACCTTTTTAACTACTTCAGGTACATCAATACCCTTATTATCAAGTCGATCCGCCAGTTGATCAAATGAGACTTTGTGGTCCTCTAAAACTGACTGATTGTATTGATGGATTCTTTCTTTCGCTAGTTGCATACCTCAGTGGTTTTAAAAATAGTTTTAAAGTATAAATATCAAAAAAATAAGGTAAACATGTAATAAAAAGCCCGATCATTTAAATCGGGCTTTTAAAGTCAGTTATTAATATCTGTAATATTCTGGTTTGTAAGGGCCACCTACTTCAACACCAATATATTCGGCTTGTTCCTGCGAAAGTTCATCCAGCTCCACGCCAATTTTCTCGAGGTGAAGTTTAGCCACTTTTTCATCCAAATGCTTTGGTAAGGTATATACCGCATTCTCATATTTACCTGCATAGGTCCACAATTCAATTTGGGCCAGAACCTGGTTTGTAAATGAACTGGACATAACAAATGAAGGATGACCTGTAGCACAACCCAGATTCACTAAACGACCTTCAGCTAACACTATAATGTCTTTCCCATCAATATTATAAAGATCAACTTGTGGTTTAATCTGAATCTTGGTTTTACCGTAATTTTTATTTAACCAGGCCATATTTATTTCATGATCAAAGTGACCAATATTACACACAACGGCTTTGTCCTTCATCAATTTGAAGTGTTCGCCATTTACAATATCTCGATTACCTGTAGCGGTCACAATAATATTTGCTTCTGGAATGGCACTAGTCATTTTTTTCACTTCAAATCCATCCATTGCCGCCTGTAAAGCACAAATGGGATCAATTTCTGTGACGATGACACGAACCCCTGATCCTCTAAGTGACTGGGCAGAACCTTTTCCAACATCTCCATAGCCTGCAACAACAGCTACCTTACCTGCCAACATCAAATCCGTTGCCCTGCGAATTGCATCTACCAATGATTCCCGGCAACCATATTTGTTATCAAATTTAGATTTTGTAACGGAATCATTAACATTGATTGCCGGAACTGGTAGAGTGCCATTTTTCATCCGCTCATAAAGCCGATGGACACCTGTTGTAGTTTCTTCAGAGATACCTTTGAGTTCGGCAACCAATTCCGGATAGTGATCCAAAACCAGGTTGGTCAAATCCCCGCCATCATCAAGGATCATGTTCAGGGGCTTCCCTCCTTCAAAAGCATAAAGCGATTGCTTGATACACCACTCGTATTCTTCTTCGGTCTCACCTTTCCAAGCAAAAACTGGTATGCCTGCCTTTGCAATAGCCGCTGCTGCATGATCCTGCGTAGAGAATATGTTACATGACGACCATGAAACTTCTGCGCCTAATTCTATCAACGTTTCAATTAAAACAGCAGTTTGGATAGTCATGTGCAGGCAACCTGCAATTCTTGCACCTTTCAATGGTTTAGATGGTCCGTATTCTTCTCTAATAGACATTAAACCAGGCATTTCTGCTTCAGCCAGCTCTATTTCTTTTCGGCCCCATTCTGCCAGGGCAATGTCTTTCACTTTATATTTTAATTCTGCCATATTTTAAGTTTGATATTAATGAATTGCGCACAAAAGTAAATAATTCAATTTTAAATTAAAAAAGTTAAATTTTACCGAACCCTATTTTATAAATTTAATTTCCTTAAAATCAAATATCCTTTCACCATCCTCGATTTCCATTCTTAGTTTGCCTGACTGTTCGACATCGATTATTTTACCATTAAAATACGTCCCCTCAGACTGAAATACATGCACCTCATCTTTCCAATAAAGATTAGCCAGGTATTCCCTTTTTATTGACCTGATATTTCCTTTTTTCAATTGAAAATATCTTAATTCCACCTTTTGAAGTAAGAGATTTATCAATTCTTCTCTGTCAAATGTTTGACCGCAAATGGTTGCTAGTGAAATAGCATTTTTTTCAGCGAAAAAAAGCTGATTTATATTTAATCCCACACCAACAATACACCATTCAATTACGTTTTGTTTAATATAATTTTCAATGAGAATCCCCCCTATTTTATGATTGCCGTAAATTAAATCATTTGGCCATTTTATCTTGATGCTTTCCTTTAAATAATCCATTAAAAGGTCATGTATAGCCAATGAGGTGATTATGGTAAGATTAAAAAAATCCGTTGGCTCAACAAATTTTGTATCGAGAATAATGGAAAGCAAGATGTTTTTCCCACTTTCAGACTCCCATCTATTTCCTCTTTGTCCTTTACCACTACTTTGATAATCAGTATAGATCACGGTTCCATTGAGTTGATCTTGATTAGTCAGTAACACGGATGCCATTTCATTGGTCGAATGACAACTTGGCAGAAAGAATGCCTTTTTGCCAATAAATCCAGTGTTCTTAAATAATTTATGCAAGGAATTTTTTGTAGCTTTGCGACTTAATTTAAATCTAAAGAATGGTTAAAAAAACTGAACCAGTATCATCAGAAAATTTAAACAAATATATAGTAAAAGGAATTCAAGAAAAAAAAGGAACAAACATTGTTATTCTTAATTTAAAGCACATTGGAAATGCAATTGCAGATTACTTTATCATATGTACAGGCACATCAGATACACAGATAGACGCAATATCCGATTCGGTGGAAAAAGAAGTATTTTTAGCTGCTAAAGAACATCCCTGGCACCGCGAAGGTTTTAAAAATAAGGAATGGATTTTGTTAGATTACGTTAATGTAGTAGTACACATTTTCAAAAGTGAGGTCAGGTCATATTATGGACTTGAAGAATTATGGGGAGATGCGGTTATTACAGAGATTGAAGATTAATAACATTCATCATGTTTTAATTGTTAACTTTAGGCGTTAAATATTTAAAGATATAATGGCAGATATTCCAAATAAGAAAAAGAACTTTATTTCAAAGCCGCCTCAAAAACCGAATTATCAGGTGTGGATTATTCTTTCGCTTGTGTTGCTGATAATTTCAGTTTTCTATCTCAATCAATCTTCGGGTTTAGAAGAAATCACCGAAAGAAAGTTTGAGGATATGGCTAAAAAGGGTCATGTGAAAGAAATAATTATAATAAAAAACCAGGATCTGGTTGAAGTATTCCTTAATGATGAAGGCATAGCGAGCGGAGAATACAATATCCCTGAAAAACCATCACTTTATTTCACTCAAAGTCCACATTTCAGATTCAAAATAGTTTCAGCGGAAACTTTTGAAGAAAAATTCAGAGCACTTGACGACGAGCTTCCTTCGGATAAAAAGATCGCCTATAAACTTGATGACAGATCTGATTTTACCAGCATTATTTTCAACTGGGGGTTTCTGTTCCTGATACTGATTGTCTTCTGGATCTTGATGAGGCGTATGACAGGAACAGCAGGTCCCGGAGGTCAAATATTCAATATAGGTAAATCTAAAGCAGCATTATTTGACGCCGAAAATAAGGTTAAAATCACCTTTGCAGACGTGGCCGGACTGGAAGAGGCAAAAGAGGAAGTAAAAGAAATTGTCGATTTTCTAAAAGATCCATCGAAATTCACCATCCTGGGAGGTAAAATACCTAAAGGAGCACTTTTGGTGGGAGCGCCTGGGACTGGAAAAACATTGCTTGCAAAAGCTGTCGCCGGAGAGGCGGAAGTTCCGTTTTTCTCATTATCCGGTTCTGATTTTGTAGAAATGTTTGTCGGTGTGGGTGCCGCACGGGTTCGGGATTTGTTTAAGCAGGCTAAAGAAAAAGCTCCATGTATCGTCTTCATTGATGAAATTGATGCGATAGGTCGATCCAGGGGGAGAGGACAAATGCCAGGAGCCAATGATGAGCGCGAAAACACATTGAACTCATTACTAGTCGAAATGGATGGTTTCGCTACTGATTCAGGTGTAATCATTTTGGCGGCAAGTAACCGACCTGACGTTCTTGATCCGGCGCTGTTAAGACCGGGGCGATTTGACCGTCAGATAAGTATTGACAAACCTGATATTATGGGCCGGGAAGCAATTTTTAAAGTACATCTTAAGCCACTTAAACTTTCCAAAGAGGTTGACCCTAAAAAACTCGCTGCTCAAACTCCAGGTTTCGCAGGAGCAGAAATTGCGAATGTCTGCAATGAGGCGGCATTAATCGGAGCCAGGAAAAGCAAAAAAGCTGTTGATATGGATGACTTCCATGATGCCATTGACAGGGTAATCGGAGGACTGGAAAAAAAGAGTAAAATTATTTCTCCCGAAGAGAAAAAGATTGTAGCCTATCATGAAGCGGGTCATGCTGTGGCCGGATGGTTTCTTGAGCATGCAGATCCGTTGGTAAAAGTGAGTATTGTACCTCGAGGCGTAGCTGCACTGGGTTATGCCCAATACTTACCAAAAGAACAATTCCTTTATCAGACAGAACAACTTATGGATGAAATGTGCATGACACTGGGTGGTCGTGCCGCAGAGGTTATCATATTCGATAAAATTTCCACTGGTGCCTTGAGTGATCTGGAAAGAGTAACAAAAATGGCCTACAGTATTGTTACCATTTATGGAATGAATGAAAAAATAGGTAATATTTCATTTTTTGATTCGAAACAATCGGAATACAGCTTCACAAAACCGTATTCCGAAGAAACGGCTAGGACTATTGACCAGGAGGTGAGTAAGCTTGTAGAATCTGCCTTCCAACGAACCAAGGACCTGTTGAGTGAAAAGAAACCCGAATTAGAGATAGTTGCCAAGGAATTACTTGAAAAAGAAATCATTTTCCAGAGTGATTTGGAAAGGCTTATAGGTAAACGCCCATTTGCTCGACAAACAACTTATGAAGCATTTACCAATGGTACTCTTGAAGCAGAAAAAGAAGAGAAAAAAGCCTCAGATAAAAAGAAAGCAAACGCCAAGAATGCGAAATTGAAAAAAGAGGTGAAAAAAGAAATCTTGGATAAATCAGAAAAAGAAGTTGAAGCAGCTACTAGTGTGGAATCAGGGAAGAACAAAAAATAGAAAATTTAACATATGAAAGGAAGCAAATCAGCTGCCTTATTTTTTTGATCTCTGAAAATGACCAATCTGAAAATTGAGCTAAAAGGTAATAAAAGAGTATATTTTGCCTCTGATTTTCATCTGGGACTCTCCTCATTATCCCGACAAGAGGAAATAGACCGGGAAAATAAAATAATCAAGTGGCTATCTGCTATTGAACATCATTCCCAGGCTATATTTTTAGTTGGCGATATATTTGATTTCTGGTTTGAGTATAAGCATGCCATTCCAAAGGGATTTGTACGCTTTTTAGGAAAAATAGCCCATTTAACTGATCATGGGATTCCAGTTTATTTTTTTACAGGAAATCATGACATGTGGATGTTTCGATATTTCAAAGAAGAAATTGGCGTCGAAATATTTGATAAACCAATCGAACTAATCGTTAATGATACAAACATGCTAATTGGCCACGGAGATGGTCTCGGACCAGGTGATACAATGTACAAAATCCAAAAAAAGGTTTTCACCAATAAAATTATGCAATGGTTATTTCGATGGCTTCATCCTGATTTAGGGATTGGTTTAGCCAAAAAGTGGTCGAATTCCAGTAGATTAAGAAAAGCTGGCCATGATGAAGAATTTCTTGGTGAAAAGGAGTTTTTGGTTCAGTATTGCAAACAAAAGGAATCTGAAAACCATCACGATTATTATATTTTTGGTCATCGGCATTTACCTCTTGAAATAAATATCAACGGCAAAAGCAAGTACATCAACCTGGGTGAATGGGTAAATAATTTCACATATGGTGAATTTGATGGTAATTCCTTTGTATTAAAAAAATTCGAAGACAATTCGTGAAAAACTTTTTTTTAATTCTGACCTTTTTAATTTCTCGCGAATCATTTTCTCAAAGTTACGAATTGATCCAATCTATCTCTATTGATAAACCCACAGAAGTATCGATAGATCAGGGTGGCAATATTTATTTCGCTACCTTCAATGGCGATATCATACGGTATGACCCTTTGCTGAAAAATCGATTGATCTTTTCACCTGGTAATCCGACAACTGCGACCGTACTGGAAGCCTGGCAGGGATTAAGAATATTCATTTTCCATAGAGATTTACAACAATATCGACTAATCAACAGAAATTTATCATTGCATGAAGACTATAGTTTCCCCCCGGAACTAATAGGTTTCGTTGAGATAGCTACTCCATCCTATGACAATAATATCTGGTTAATTGATCAGGTTGATTTTAGCTTAATAAAATACAATATAAACTCAAAGACCGTTGCTTCAAGAACACCGCTAAACCAGCTCCTTATTTCCAGCAGTAATGAAATTATGTTTTGTAAGGAATATCAAAACCGGCTTTTTATCAGTACGAAAAATTATGGGATACTCATCTTTGACAATTTTGGCAACTATATCAAGACCTTTCAATATCCTGGTGTATCGTCTTTCAATTTTTGGAAAGATAACATGTATTTTATAAGCGAGAATAAGCTGGTCAATCTTAACCTTTACAACGAAGAAAGTTTTACTGAGGAAATATCAACCCAAACAGATTGGCTCTTTGCCCTGATTTTTGAAAATCGACTTTATTTATTTTCGGAAAACCAACTGATACTTTATATAAAAAAAACCCCGCATTAGCGGGGTAATTGGTCAAAAACTCAAATTTTTAAATGGATCAATGATAAAATCCACAAAAACAACATCTAAATATATAAAGAAATTATTAATTCTCAATAAGGAAGCCATCCAATTATAAAATTTTCAAGAATTCAAATTCTTTGAACCAGTTAACTTTGATAATCATAAAAAGTAACTAAATTGTGTACGGTTTTGATACAGTTTCGTGAACATATTCGCTCAGAAATACGAACTGTTCATTTTTGAAAACACTAACTGCTTGATTTATAGCTTACTTTTAATGTTGGCATCAATTTGGAGTAAATAGAACTTAAATTTAGGACCCTGTGGATAAAGAAATCGGAAAAATTTTAATCGTAGATGATGATGAAGATGTGCTGCTCGCTGCAAAAATGTTACTAAAAAAGCATGCTCATCAGGTAACAATTGAAAAAAATCCAAATAAAATACCATTTTTATTAAATAATGACACCTTCGATGTTATTCTGCTGGACATGAATTTCAGCAAGGATATTACTAGCGGAAAAGAAGGATTTTACTGGTTAAGTCAAATTACTGAACGAGATCCAAATGCAGTGGTAATATTAATCACAGCATTTGGCGACGTAGAAATGGCAGTCAAAGCTTTAAAGGAAGGTGCAACTGACTTTGTATTAAAACCCTGGCAGAATGAAAAATTGCTTGCTACCATTTCCGCTGCAATAAAATTGAAGCAATCCTACAACGAAGTTGATAAACTTAAAAAAGCAAAAAAACAACTTCAGGATGATAGCAACCAACCTTTCAAAGATATACTTGGCAGCAGTTCCGCCATCAAAAAAATATTTGATATTATTGATAAGGTAGCCCAGACCGATGCCAATGTGCTGATACTAGGTGAAAATGGCACAGGAAAGGAACTCGTGGCAAGAGCACTTCATCAGAAATCACTTAGAAAGGACAATGTTTTTATCAGTGTAGACATGGGTGCCATTACGGAAACCCTCTTTGAAAGCGAATTATTCGGACATAAAAAAGGATCATTCACAGATGCTAAAGAGGACCGGGCAGGAAGATTTGAAGTGGCTAATACCGGAACCCTGTTCCTGGATGAAATCGGTAATCTTAGTTTACCTCTGCAATCAAAACTGCTTACAACACTTCAAAACCGTCAAATAACCAGGATCGGCACAAACAAGCCTATTCCGATTGATATCAGGTTGATTTGTGCTACCAATATGCCCATCTACGATATGGTGAAGGAAAATGAATTCAGACAGGATTTATTATATCGTATCAATACAGTAGAACTGCATCTTCCTCCTTTGCGTGATCGACAGGAGGACATACAGATCCTTGCTGATCACTTTGTGGAAATGTATTGCAAGAAGTATAGAAAAATCACCAAATCATTTTCTGCCAATACCATAAAACGATTGCAAAAATATACATGGCCGGGTAACGTGAGAGAACTCCAACATGCAATTGAGCGGGCTGTAATCATGAGTGACAGCAGCACGCTGTCTCCGGAAGACTTCTTTTTTCTGACAAACAATCCTCAAGCTGACGACATCAGTGTTGAGAACTATAACCTGGAATCTGTGGAGAAGTCCGTAATTCAAAAAGCGATCAATAAACATAATGGAAATATTTCTAAAGCCGCCAAGGAACTGGGATTAACCAGGGCTTCATTATATCGCAGATTAGAAAAACATGGGCTCTAATAATCTGAGATTTCAAATAATCATCAGAATCACGGCCATTGCATTAACTCTGTTTTTGCTATTTCAGCTGGTGAGTTCAGATGCATTTTCACTTACGATTATTTTAGTATTGACTTTGGTTATTGTTCAGGTAGTCGCGCTTATCAAATTTATTGACAAAACCAACCAGGATATTGTAGATTTTTTCGAAGCTATTAAAAATAATGACTTTTCCATGCCCAGGCAAAAATCAGGAAAAGATGCTTATAGTAACTACCTCAATGAGCAGTTTGAAATGGTTATCAAAAAGCTCAAGAAATCCAAACTAGCAAAAGATGAGCGGCAACAATACCTGACCACCATTGTACAACACGTGGGGATTGGTCTGATTACGTTTAATGAAAAAGGCCATATCCAGATTATGAATATTGCCTCAAAGAGATTGTTGAAAGTTGAGAACATAAAAAATATTAATGACCTGAAATCCATAAGTGAGGAGTTGGTAAAATGTTTCTGGGAATTAAAGACTGGTGGCAGATCCCTGATCACAATTGAGACCGGGGGGGACGAGCGACAGCTATCCGTTTATGCAATCGAACTGACACTGGGCAATGAAAATTTTAAATTGATCTCCTTACAAAACATCCGGTCTGAATTGGAAGAAAAGGAAATGGAAGCGTGGCAAAAATTAGTGCGGGTATTAACACATGAAATCATGAACTCTGTAACGCCCATTTCGTCACTTGCCAACACTGTAGAAGGAGAACTTATCGGTTATCTCGACTACAGTGAAGAAAATCCAAATATTAGTAAAAATGACCTGGAAGACATTCATCTGGCTGTTCAAACCATTCAACGAAGAAGTGATGGTCTGATCCGCTTTGTAAATGATTTCAGAAGCCTTACGCACACTCCTGAACCAAAATTCCAGATTGTAAGTGTCATGCAATTGTTTGAACAGATCTCTATACTGCTTAAACATGAAATCGAAACCAATCACATCAAATTTATAATAAATGTAAAACCACAAAATCTGGCATTGAGCATTGATCCCGAATTGATCCAACAAGTCTTGATCAACCTGATCAAAAATGCGGTGCAAGCACTGGAGGATCGAGAAAACAAAATTATTGAGCTTCTGGCCTATCAGGATGAAAAAAATAATACTTTATTTGTCTTGAAGGATAATGGTCCCGGAATTGAAGAAGAGGCGCAAACCAAGATCTTCATTCCTTTCTTTACAACAAAAAAATCTGGTTCTGGAATTGGATTAAGCTTATCAAGGCAAATTATGAGGCAACATAATGCTTCTATTTCCGTAAAATCCAAAGTTGATGAAGGAACTGAATTTACACTTAGATTTTAATTTTTTTTTAAAGCATGATCTTTTAGTTAGTTTAGTAACCGAAAAACCACCAACCCATGGATAAACAGATAGCATTAAAAGTAACAGAAATACTGGTCAATAAACTTGGTATTTCCGAAACAGAGGTAACTTCGGATGCTAATTTCACCAAAGACCTTGGGATTGATTCACTTGATTACGCAGAACTGACCATGGAGTTTGAGCAAGCTTTTGATATCCAAATTCCAGATAGTGATGCAGAACAGTTAACCACTATAAACCAGGCAGTGGATTATATAAAAAGTAAACTGAAAAGTAAAAATTAATTTACGCGTAACAATCAAATCCTTATTTAATAGTTAATTCGAACTCACAAATAGCCATTTGATGAAGTTTTTGTTTTTGGTCCAGGGAGAAGGAAGAGGACATATGACCCAGGCCATTGAACTTTCAAAAATCCTGAATGCAAACGGTCATGAGGTTGTTCATACATATATCGGAAAAAGTGAGCGACGAAAAATTCCGGATTATTTTTTTGATCTAATACAATCGAAATCAGAAACCATTGTTTCCCCGAATTTTGTTCTTGACAAAGACAATAAATCTCTAAATCTACTCAAATCCATTACCTTCAATACACGGTTTTTGGGTAAGTATAAAAAAAGTCTAGAGCAAATCCATCAAAAAGTAAAAAGCACTCAACCAGATGCCATCATCAACTTTTATGATTTCCTGGGTGGTTTTTATTTCAGATTGTATCATCCGGGTCAAGTAAAACATATTTGCATAGGCAGGCAATTTCTGACATTACATCCGGATTATCCATTTGCCGAGGGTCGGGATATTGAAAAAAAATTATACCTGACCAATAATAAAATCACTTCTCAAAAATGTGATAAATACCTGGCACTATCCTTTCGTCCGTATGAGCCACTAAAGATAAATAATTTGGCTGTTGTCCCTCCCTTGCTGAAGGAAGAAACCAAAAATGGCAAAATCACCACCGAAGATTTTATACTGGGTTACATGGTAAATGATGGATACGCTGAAGAAATCATCTCGTGGCATAAAAAACATCCAGATCAAATCGTGCATTGCTTTTGGGATAGAAAAAATATACCAAAAACCTACTCACCTCAAAAGAACCTGACTTTCCACCAGATCAACAATACACTTTTTACTGACATGATGCGGCGTTGCAAAGGATACGTATCAACTGCCGGTTTTGAATCCATTTGTGAAGCCATGTACTTGCAAAAGCCAGTTTTGATGATACCTGTTGAAAGCCAATACGAACAAGCCTGTAATGCTATTGATGCAGAGATCGCCGGAGCCGGCATCAAAGGTGAGTCCTTCGATATTTCACGACTCATGGATTTTATACCCGAATATGCTCCTAATAATACATTCCAATCCTGGGTTGAAAAGACCGAAAGCATTTTCCTGGAAGAATTAACCAATTTTTAATAATCCATCATCTCTTAAGTTATTTTCCACTAAATTTGCCTGCATCAAGCGTGCAAACATAAGTTATGGCATTTATCAGTAAAAAAAAATTAGTATACAGCATAAAAGGACCATTACGCGAGTATCTGATTAATCAGGCACGTGAGGTGAGCATACCGATAACCTACGATGAATTACACCGATTTGACAATGCCATTCCTTTTATCGATAATCATGGAAAAGATACACTTTGGGAAACGGTATTATACCCCCAAAGTGAAGTTGCCCACGTACATGAAGCTTTAAAAAAAATATACGCATTATTAAAGTCTTCAGGTGATGTATCGGTAATCGAACACTTATATATCGATCGAATAGACTTGTGTACATATGGAAACACCAAACCATTCAGAATCCGAATTGTAAACAAAATTAATGACTTATTCGATTATTATTATGTCAAAACTGCTGACGCATCAAGGGTTTATGGATTAGAACTAGAGCACCTGATTTCACCAAATAAAATAAACTTTATTGTTTGCGGATCGACCCTGGTCGAAGAGCACATCCAAGGGATCCCGGGTGATGATTTTATTAAGCAAAATCTGAAAGACCCTCATTTGAATAGTATGAGATTGGCAAAAGAGTTTATAAAATTCAATGAGCGGTGTCTGATAAGATTATTGGGAGATATGCACTCCAGTAATTTTGTGGTAGAAGTTATACCTGATTTCGATGAGATCCATTATAGAATCCGGGCAATTGATTTTGACCAGCAGGCTTTTGAAGGCAGGTCTGCTATTTATATGCCCCAATACTTCAAACAAAACAATCCAATTATTCAGCTTGGCATGAAAAATCTTGCTCCGGAGCTGGAAATGCAATATCAAAAAGAAGAAAGATCACTAATTGCTAACAGACTCAAATCAAAAATTTCCGGGCCACCGATACAAAACCTGGTAAAGGCCATGATGCAGGATGAAATCTCTACTAAAGAAAATGTGAGAACATTGCGGGAAGATCTGTCAAGGCTTTACAATGATAAGGAATTCCTGGTCTGTCAGAACATGGGCGAAATACTGTATACCAGTCTTAAATTTGTCTTTAAATATCCTATCAGACATAAATATTCATTTATAAATTATTAATTATCATGTTTACAGGAATTGTTGAAGCTACCGGGATCATCAGAAAAATAGATACTGAAGGCACAAATAAGACTTTCACTATAGAGGCCCCATTTGTGCATGAGATGAAAGTCAATGACAGTCTTTCCCATAATGGAGTATGTCTGACCATTGTAAATATCACAAACAATACTTACCAGGTAACAGCTGTACAGGAAACACTCATCAAATCCAACCTGGGTGAGCTCAGGATCGGAGACATAGTCAACCTGGAAAGAGCGATGGGATCCGGATATCGATTTGACGGACATATTGTCCAGGGACATGTCGATCAAACAGGAACTTGTACCAATGTGCAGGAGATGGACGGGAGCTGGCTTTTTGACTTCGAATACGATTATGCATCATCAGGCAATTTTCTGGTTGAAAAAGGATCGGTTTGTGTAGATGGTGTAAGCCTTACCGTGTTCAATGTAAAAGAAGGAAGTTTTCGTGTTACGATTATTCCACATACGATGGACGTTACCAATTTTAAGACTATAAAAAAGGGGACAAAGGTTAACCTGGAATTTGATGTAATTGGTAAGTACATCAAAAGATTATTTGAAATGGGATATAAAAACGCACTTGCTCATAAATAGCCTGAAAATCTCTTATTTAGAATCAATTTAAATAGCTTGAGGGGCCACATTTTGGGGCATTTATTAATTTGTTGCGTGACTCATATCACTCAGCCTAATTCATGGGTCATTGAATATCAATTAAACATGATTTAAATCACCTTTAATCTAAAAACCGATCACTATTTTTGATAAATTATTTAAAAATCAATTGTTAGCTAAACATTATTTTTGACGCTAATTTTATAACAGTTCTTTATTATGAAGGGAAAAAAATATCTTACAATAGATGGCAATGAAGCGGCAGCATATGTTGCCTACCGTGTGAATGAGGTATGTGCCATCTATCCTATTACGCCCTCCTCAAATATGGGTGAATGGGCAGACGAATGGGCTGCGAAAGGAATAAAAAACATTTGGGGAAATGTACCTGTTGTTGCCGAAATGCAAAGTGAAGGTGGAGCAGCTGGAGCAGTTCACGGATCATTACAAGCAGGTGCTTTAACCACAACATTTACTGCTTCTCAGGGTCTGCTACTCAAAATACCTAATATGTTTAAAATAGCAGGGGAATTAACATCCACTGTTTTTAACATTTCAGCAAGAACTTTGGCCACCCATGCACTTTCCATATTTGGAGATCATTCCGATGTGATGGCCGCAAGAACTACAGGATTTGCCATGCTCGCTTCAGCTTCGGTTCAGGAAGTGATGGATTTTGGCCTTATTGCTCAGGCATCCACCCTGGAATCACGGATACCTTTCCTTCACTTTTTTGATGGTTTTAGAACATCTCACGAAGTAGCAAAGATCGAAGTGGTTAGTGATGATATAATGAGAACCATGGTCACTGACGATCTGGTAAAAGCTCACAGAAGAAGAGCACTGTCACCTGATAATCCTGTATTAAGGGGTACCGCGCAAAATCCGGATGTATTCTTCCAGAACAGGGAAGCAATGAATCATTTCTATGATCAATGCCCTGAAATCGTTCAGAAAAATATGGATAAGTTTGCCGAACTGACCGGTAGGCAATATAAATTATATGAATACTATGGCGCCAAGGATGCAGAAAAAATAATTGTAATTATGGCTTCTGCGGCCCAAACTGTAAAAGAAACGGTGGATTATCTAAATGCTAATGGTGAAAAAGTAGGTGTTTTGATGGTGCGGCTATACAGACCTTTTGCCATAAAAGCTTTTATTGAAGCTATTCCTGCTACGGTAAAATCGATTTCTGTATTGGACAGAACTAAAGAACCGGGGGCTAGTGGTGAACCGATGTACCTGGATGTGGTAAATGCCGTACATGAAGGATTAAACAACGGATTTGGATCTTTGAAAGAAAATCCACAGATCCTTGGCGGCCGGTATGGACTGTCATCCAAAGAATTTACACCTGCCATGGTTAAAGCAGTATATGATAATACGGGTGTTGGTGCTAAAAACCATTTTATTATAGGTATAAAGGATGATGTGAATCATCTCAGCCTTGATTTTGATCCGGAATTCAGCGTTGAATCAGATAAAGTTGTAAGGGCCATGTTCTATGGATTGGGATCAGATGGTACCGTTGGTGCAAATAAAAATTCCATCAAGATCATTGGTGAAAATACCAATAATTATGCACAGGGATATTTTGTATATGATTCAAAAAAATCAGGCTCTATCACGACATCTCACTTAAGGTTTGGTCCTGATCCTATTCAATCACCTTATTTGATTACAAAAGCCAATTTGGTTGCATGTCACCAGGCAGTATTCCTGGAAACAACAGATATGCTCAAGTATTTGCACAAGGGCGGCACATTCCTGGTAAATACTCCTTACAGCAAGGAGGAGATCTGGAAAAAACTTCCAATAGAAATTCAGTCGCAGTTAATTGCAAAGGGAGCCAAATTGTACATTATCGACGCTCAGGATGTTGCAGAGAAGAGTGGGATGGGCAGACGTATCAACACCGTAATGCAGGTATGTTTCTTCGCAATTTCCGGTGTATTACCAAGAGATAAGGCAATAGAGGCCATCAAAGATTCCATCAGAAAAACATATGGAAGAAAAGGTGATGTGATCGTCAATATGAACCTCAAAGCTGTAGATAACACGCTTGAACATTTATTTGAAGTGAAAGTACCTGCGCAGGTTACGAGCTCTACTTCATTGAAAGCACCCGTTCCTGCAGGTTCTCCAGATTTTGTCGAAAAAGTACTTGGAGAAATTATTGCCGGTAGAGGTGATGATCTTCCGGTGAGTGTTTTCCCTGTTGATGGCACATTCCCTACGGGTACAGCAAAATATGAGAAACGAAATATTGCACTTACTATACCAACCTGGGATCCTGAAACATGTACCCAATGCGGTAAGTGTGCCATGGTTTGTCCTCATGCCACAATAAGAATTAAAGTTTACGATCCTATTTTATTGAAAGATGCTCCTGAAACATTTAAATCAATTGATGTAAGAAATAAGGAGTATGCCGAAGACAATATGAAATATACCATACAGATAGCCCCTGAAGATTGTACAGGTTGTGGTGTTTGTGTGGAAGTTTGTCCGGCTAAGCAGAAAACAGACAAGAGTAAAAAGGCGCTGGTAATGGAACCTCAGCTTCCACTGAGAATTTCTGAAGCCAAAAACTGGGATTTCTTTCTCAATATTCCTGAGATGGATAGAAGCAGGATACCATTAAACTCCATAAGAACTCAGCAATTACAGGAACCACTTTTTGAATTTTCAGGTGCATGTTCAGGATGTGGCGAAACTCCATATATTAAATTGATGACCCAGCTCTTTGGTGATCGGATGCTAATTGCAAATGCAACAGGTTGCTCGTCCATTTACGGAGCAAACCTGCCTACAACTCCTTACACCAAAAACAAGGATGGCAGAGGCCCAGCCTGGTCAAATTCATTATTTGAAGATAATGCAGAGTTTGGACTTGGTTATCGCTTAGCCATCGATAAACAGACTGAAAATGCCAAAGAATTAGTAAAACAGTTATCGAGTGTAATTGGTGATAAATTGGCTGAGGAATTATTAAATGCTGATCAATCAGAGGAAGCAGGCATATTTGAGCAAAGAGAACGCATTGAGGTTTTGAAGTCAAAACTTGAAGGGATAAATAGCCCTGAAGCCAAGCGTCTCCTTACGGAGGCAGACTACCTGGCGAAGAAAAGCGTTTGGATTGTTGGTGGTGATGGCTGGGCATATGATATCGGCTATGGCGGTTTAGATCACGTATTGGCATCTGGTAAAAATGTAAACGTACTTGTCATGGATACTGAAGTCTATTCCAATACCGGTGGGCAAACTTCCAAAGCTACACCAATTGGTGCAGTGGCAAAGTTTTCTGCCAGTGGTAAGCCAATCAAGAAAAAGGATCTGGGTATGATCGCCATGGCTTATGAATCAGTATATGTAGCCGTTGTCGCATTCGGATCTAAGGATGAACAAACGTTGAAAGCATTCCTGGAAGCTGAAGCCTTTGACGGGCCATCCATCATCATTGCTTACTCTCACTGTATTGCACATGGTATCGATATGTCAAATCCATTGCAAAATCAAAAAGCCGCAGTAGATTCAGGTCAATGGATACTCTACAGGTACAATCCGGATAAGATCAAGTTAGGAGAAAATCCATTAACGCTTGATTCGAAACCCAGAAAAGTAACGATTGAAGAGTACATGAACATGGAAAACAGGTTTAAGATGCTTATGAAAAGCAAACCCGCTTTAGCCAAGAAGTATATGGAACAGGCACAATCAGATGCTGACATGCGATACAAACATTTCCAATACCTTGCTGCACGGGAAGGTGAAAAGATTGAGGAACATAACTTTTAAATAGTAATTTAGAAAATGGATTTATCAACAAAATATTTGGGTGTGACGCTACGATCTCCATTAGTAGCGTCTGCCTCACCCCTTTCCGAGGATATAAGTAATATTAAAAAACTTGAGGACGCCGGTATAGGGGCAGTAGTATTGTATTCTCTTTTTGAAGAACAACTAAGGTTAGAACAGGAAGAATATAATTTCCATACCACCCAGGGGACTGACGCATTTGCTGAATCCCTTTCCTATTTTCCTGAAATTGAGGATTATAAACTGGGGCCTGAACTTTACCTGGAGCATATTCAAAAAGCCAAAGAAGCGGTGAAAGTACCTATCATTGCCAGCTTAAATGGTAGTTCACTTGGAGGATGGACAGATTATGCCAAGGAAATGGAAGGAGCAGGAGCAGACGCTATAGAGCTTAATATTTATTATATCCCTACAAATGCTGATATGACTGGTGCTGAAGTCGAGCAACAATATATCGATATCTTAAAGGCGGTAAAAGGAGCAGTAAAAATACCGGTAGCACTTAAACTTAGCCCTTTCTTTTCAAATTTCTCCAATATGGCAAAACGATTTGATGAGGCAGGTGCAGATGCGTTGGTGCTCTTCAACAGATTTTATCAACCTGATATCGATCTGGATGAGTATGAAGTAACACCCAACTTGTTGCTCAGTCAATCCAGTGCGATGAGAATTCCTATGAGATGGATCGCCATACTCAAGGATAGTATCAAAGCTGACCTCGCAGCAACCAGCGGGATACATACAGGCACAGATGTCATTAAAATGCTTCTGGTAGGTGCAAATGTTACTATGTTGTGTTCTTCGTTATTAAAGCATGGGATTAATCATGTAAAAAACATAGAAGACCATATGAAACAATGGATGCGTGAAAACGACTATGATGCTGTAAGTGAATTACAGGGTAGTATGAGTCAACTAAAATCTGCTGATCCAAGTTCATTCGAACGGGCCCAGTATATGAAAGCAATTACAAAATATCAGTTATAATAAACAAAAGAACATGCCGTTTAACCGGCGTGTTCCTTTATAAAAAATGCCTTTTATGGATAATAAGAGAAAGTTCTGCGAGGCGAAAAGTTCATTATATTAATTTTTTATTTATGGAAAAGGAAATCGTTTACCTGGATGAGATCACGGTGAGATTTGCCGGGGATTCAGGAGATGGAATGCAATTGGCGGGAAAACAATTTTCAGATGCTTCTGCAAGTTCAGGGGTTGATGTAAATACGTTCCCTGATTTCCCCTCAGAAATCAGAGCCCCGGAAGGGACACTATATGGCGTGAGTGCCTTTCAGATTAAACTTGGATCTAATTCAGTTAATACGCATGGCGATCAGATTGATTTATTGGTGGCCATGAATGCGTCCTCTCTGAAGGTGAATATTGACAACCTGAAAAAAGGAGGCATTATCATTGCCAACTCCTCAGGTTTCGATAGCAGAAATCTGAAACTGGCAAAATATGCATCCAATCCGTTAGAGGATGGATCATTGAAGAACTATACTTTAATTACGCTTGATATTGAAGATCTAGTAAAAGAAGAACTGAAAGGTTCAGGTATTTCACCAAAGATTGTCAAGAAAACAAAGAACTTTTTCGCGCTTGGACTAACCTATTGGTTATTTAACCGGCCAATGGAACCTACTGTTAAGTGGTTAAATGGCAAGTTTAAAAATAATGCGGATGTTTTAGAAGCCAATATTCGTGTATTAAATGCTGGTTGGAACCATGCACTTAAAGATGATGCATTTACCAGGCAGTACAATTTGCAGCCGGCTGTTTTTGAAAAAGGAACCTATAGAAATATATCCGGGAACCATGCTGTAGCACTTGGTCTTGTTGTAGCCTCACAGCGGGCTAACCTTCCATTATTCCTCGGAAGCTACCCAATTACACCGGCTACTGATATCCTGCAATATATTTCTGCCTATAAAAAGTATGGCGTGCGTCATTTGCAGGCTGAAGATGAAATTGCAGGAATTACCAGTGCCATAGGCGCTTCTTACGGAGGAAATCTAGCTGCCACTACAACCTCAGGGCCAGGTCTTTCACTGAAGATAGAGGCAATTGGCCTGGCCATCATGACTGAACTTCCTTTGGTAATTGTAGATGTAATGCGCGCAGGACCAAGTACCGGTCTGCCGACAAAACCGGAACAATCTGACCTTTTCCAGGCCATGTATGGACGTCATGGAGAAGCTCCATTACCAGTGGTTGCAGCAGCTAGCGCTGCTGATTGTTTTGCTATGACCATCGAAGCAGCCAGGTTGGCTTTGAAATATATGACTCCTGTCATTCTGCTAACAGATGGATATATTGCCCAGGGCACAGAACCATGGAGAATTCCGGAATTAAACGAACTTCCTGACCTGACACCAAAATTTGCAGAGGATCCGGAAAACTTCGCTCCTTACAGCCGTGATCCTGAAACTCTGGCAAGATTGTGGGCGATTCCTGGTATGCAGGGAATGGAACATAGAATTGGAGGTTTGGAAAAACAAAATATTACCGGGGCTGTAAGCCATGACCCGGAAAACCACCAGAAAATGGTTGAAATTCGCCAGGAAAAAATTGAGCGTATCGTGAACGATATTCCCAAACTGAAACTTATGGGTAATCCGGATGGTGATTTATTGGTCATTGGATGGGGAAGCTCTTATGGTGCAATTAAATCTGCCGTAGATAAGAAAAATAAGGAAGGCGGTAAGGTGGCATATGTTCATTTAAAACACCTTAATCCATTACCAGCAAACCTGGGCGAAATTATTTCCAAATTTGATACTATATTAGTGCCGGAAATGAATATGGGACAATTAAAGACCATACTTCATTCCAAATATTTCAAACCCATGCTTGGCTTGAACAAAGTGCAGGGACAACCATTTAAAACTTCTGATATATTAACTAAAATTGACGAGATACTGTCAGCAAAGGAGGTAGTACAATGAAAACTTTATTAGATGAGGTAATTTCGAAACCGCATATCGGCACCATTCAATATGAACCTAAAGATTTTAAACCGGATGTTGACGTAAGGTGGTGTGCTGGTTGTGGTGGATATTCCATCCTTTCACCAGTACAGCGTATTATGCCGGAGCTTGGCATAGCAAAGGAAAAGATTGCATTTATATCAGGGATTGGATGTTCTGGCAGATTCCCATATTATATGGATGTATATGGATTTCATGGCATCCACGGAAGGGCCATCGCCATTGCTTCCGGATTGAAAATTGCCAGGCCGGACCTGTCCGTATGGGTAGCTACCGGTGATGGGGATAACATGAGCATTGGCGGCAATCATTTTATTCACGGTTGTCGAAGGAATGTGAACATCAATGTGATCATGTTCAACAACGAGGTGTATAGCCTTACCAAAGGTCAATACTCTCCAACTTCGCATAAAGGACAGATCACTAAATCATCACCTCTTGGTGTGTTGGATGAACCATTTAATCCTGCGGCTTTGGCATTGGGTAGTGGAGCAACCTTCGTGGCCAGAGGTATTGATAAAGACAGGCAACATTTGCAATACTTATTCGAAAGAGCTGCTTCACATAACGGATTCGCCTTTATTGAAGTGTATACAAACTGTAATATCTTCAACGATGGCGCATTTGATTCGTTCACAAGAAAAGACGTGCGTGAAGATGCAACGGTCATGCTGGAACATGGCAAACCTATGATATTTGGAAAGGAAAGAGATAAGGGGATCAAGCTGGATGGATTTAAACCTACTGTTGTTTCACTTACTGATGGTAAATACAGTGTGGATGATCTGCTGGTTCATGATGAAAAAGACAGTACCTTGGCGTTTATCCTTGGTAATATGACCTATAATCCAGATGTTCCTCGGCCATTGGGTATATTCCAGAGTCTGGAGAGGTCTTCTTATGACGAAAGTGTACAGGCACAGATCAATTATGAGATCGAAACCAAAGGAGAAGGAGATATCATGCAACTTATGAAAGGAAGAGAATCCTGGGAAGTTAAATAATAAATAATACCTCCATAAATACGAAACCATGGCACCTGATTGTCATGGTTTTTTATTCTATACAGCTATCACAAATACTAGAATTTAGCTAATGCCATACTTGCCATTGACAATGCCAGGGCAAAACCCATCATATCCGTGATCGTTGTAAGAATAGGCCCCGAAGCCAGGGCTGGATCAACGCCAAACCTTTTTAATACCAGCGGTATGGTGCCGCCAAGAGATACGGCAACTATCGTATTGATCATTAAGGCACCTCCGACAACCAGGCCAAGATAAATATTGCCCTTCCAGATAAAGGCCGCCAATCCGATAAGTATTCCAAGAGCCAGTCCATTAATCATACCTATGGAAATCTCCTGAAAAAGAACCCTGAAGACGTCAAATGGTTTTACAACCCCCAGTGAAAGCTCACGCATGCTTACCGCTACTGCCTGATTCCCGGAACATCCACTCATATCTGAAATGATGGGAAGGAATACCGCCAGGGCAATAACTGCACTTAAAGTATCCTGATAAAATGCAATGACACTTGCCGCAAGGATATTCAACAAAATATTAATGCTAAGCCATGATAATCGGCGCCTGGACCTGATGAAGGTAGGCATAATCCTTAATTCTTCTCCTCCTACTATGCCTTGAGTAGACAAAAGGTCGGAACTCG
>Ga0209536_100004281_pt1 | contig 22551 bp, 19 predicted proteins | sample DeeMarSeWOR28_12_FD_187461 | JGI IMG/M metagenome (GOLD analysis project Ga0209536, IMG submission 187461) | Marine sediment microbial communities from White Oak River estuary, North Carolina - WOR-2-8_12 (SPAdes) (version 2) | ecosystem: Environmental > Aquatic > Marine > Intertidal zone >... | reverse complement strand
CTGTCACTTATATCTCAACATGGCGGGGGACGTCTATTATGAGCAGTCCCCTATTCTACCCGCCACAGGTGATTCTGTATCGGATGAATTCTCCCGATTCTTCGTCGAAAACGAGCACCGTCAGGGATATCGACCAGCGTCGCCAGTTCGTCCCGCGTCAGGTTGTTGCCCGTGCAGACCCCGCTGGACGCAGAGGCGAACAAGGCCGGGGGAACATGGCGGGCTTAGGCCTAGACGTTGAAGCGGAAGTGCACCACGTCGCCCTCGCGCATCACGTATTCCTTGCCTTCGAGGCGCCACTTGCCGGCATCCTTGGCGCCCTGCTCACCATTGCAGGCGATGAAATCGTCGAAGGCGATCACTTCGGCGCGGATGAATCCCTTCTCGAAATCGGTGTGTATGACCCCGGCAGCGCGCGGCGCGGTATCGCCGACGCGAATGGTCCAGGCGCGCACTTCCTGCGGCCCGGCGGTGAAATAGGTTTGCAGGTTGAGCAGCCTGTAACCGGCGTGGATGACGCGGTCGAGGCCCGGCTCTGTCAATCCCATTTCCTGCAGAAACTCGGCCGCCTCGTCGGCGTCGAGTTCGGCGATATCGGCCTCGATCGCGGCGCACACCGCAACCACTTCGGCGCCCTCGGCGGCGGCGTAGGCGGTCACCGCGTCGAGATGCGGATTGTTTACGAAACCGTCTTCGGAGACATTGGCGATGTACAACACAGGCTTCGCGGTGATCAGGTGTAACTCCTTCATCCAGCGGCGCTGGCTGTCCTGCAGATCGAAGCTGCGCACCTGCTGGCCGTCCTCGACGTGCGCCTGCACCGCCAGCATGAATTCGTACTTGGCCTTGGCTTCCTTCTCGTTGGACTTGGCGAGCTTGCCGGCGCGCTCGGTCTGGCGCGCGATCGACTCCATGTCGGCGAGCAGCAGCTCGGTATTGATGGTATCGATGTCGCTCAGTGGATCGATGCGGTTAGCGACGTGGGCGATGTCCTCGTCTTCGAAACAGCGTACCACCTGGGCGATGGCATCGGTTTCGCGGATATGGCCGAGAAACTGGTTGCCGAGCCCCTCACCCTTCGACGCACCGGCAACCAGCCCGGCGATATCGACGAACTCCATCGTCGTCGGAATGATTTTCTTCGGATGGACTATGTCGGCAATCTGCTGCAGGCGCGGGTCAGGCACCGCCACCATGCCAACATTCGGGTCGATGGTGCAGAACGGGTAGTTTTCGGCAGCGATACCCGCTTTCGTCAACGAGTTGAACAGCGTCGATTTACCGACATTGGGCAAACCGACGATGCCACATTTAAATCCCATAATAGTACTCTTCCAATCAGGTATGCAGAGCCTGCATCGCTTTATCGATGCGCCCTTCGATGATCAATGGCATCACCGCAAGCGTATCGCGGTTGGCTTTCTCGATGGCACTGCGCTCTGCCACCGACGGCTTGTGCAATACGTAGTTAATCACCTGGCTGGCGTCACCCGGATGGCCAATGCCGACACGGATGCGAAAAAACTCGCGGCTGCCGAGGTGGTTGACGATATCGCGCAGACCATTGTGGCCACCGTGGCCACCCGCCTGCTTGATGCGATTGGTGCCCGGCGGCAGGTCGAGTTCGTCGTGGATGACGAGGATTTCCTCGACCGCAATCTTGTAGTAGCGCGCGCACGCGGCCACCGCCTGACCGCTGCGATTCATGAAGGTCTGTGGCTTCTGCAGGTGCAGGTCTCGACCCTGAGCCTTGAGCTTGCATTCTTCGGCGTTGAAACGCTTTTCGAAACGAAAACTCAGGCCCTGGTCCGCGGCAATCTCGTCGATCAGCCAGAAACCGGCATTGTGGCGCGTGTCAACGTAATCGGCCCCGGGGTTACCGAGGCCGACTATCAAACGAATGTTCGCGGTTAATGCCGCCATCGCGACTAGTCGTTGTCGCTGCTATCGCCCGCGTCGCTATCGCCCTCGGCCGCTTCGCCACCTTCAGCTTCCATTTCGGGAGCTTCCGGAGCCTCGTCTTCGACGACTTCTTCGCGCGTCTTGACAACCGACAGAACGCCCACGTTGTGGGTGTCGTGCTCGATGTCTTCGACATCTTCGAGGTGGGTCAGCGCGACGATCTGAACGCCTTCAGGCATCGGAATATCAGTCAGGTGCAGAATATCGCCGAGATGCAGTTCGCGCGCATCGATTTCCAGATATTCCGGCAGGTCCTTCGGCAACGAAATGATTTCGACTTCCGATACCAGCTGGGTCAACATGCCGCCATCCGTCTTGACGCCGACACATTCTTCGTCATTGACCACGTGAATCGGCACCACGACCTTGATCGGAGTGTCCTTGTCGATACGGAAGAAATCGGCATGCATCACCTTGTTCTTGTAGGGGTGACGCTGCAGGTCGCGCAGGATGACTTCCTGGACCTTATCACCCATTTTGAGGTCGATGACCTGGGTGTATACGGATTCCTTCTCCAGTTCATGCAGGAAATGGTTGTGTTCGACACAGATTTGCACGGGGTCGAATTTACCCCCGTAAACGATTGCTGGCACCATGCCCTGGTGTCTCAGGCGGCGGCTCGCACCTTTCCCCGAGTCAGAACGCGGTTCAACATTCAGCGTAATTTTGTCTGACATTGTTGTACTCCAAAAATAAAAAAACCGTCTATCGACGGAAACCTGTCTTGCGACCAGACAGGAACGTAGTCGCCGCTACTGCGGCGATCGTCAGTCCATATACAATGAACTGACCGATTCTTCGGCGTGCACGCGGCGGATGGTTTCCGCCAACAATCCCGCCACCGATACCTGGCGAATCCGGGTGCAGGCAGCAGCCTCTTCGGATAACGGGATGGTATCCGTTACCACCATTTCATCCATCTTGGAATTCTCGATGTTTTCGATCGCCTTACCCGACAATACCGGGTGGGTGCAGTAGGCATACACGCCCTTCGCGCCCTCGCCTTTCAGCGCCTGCGCCGCCTGGCACAGGGTGCCGGCGGTATCCACCATGTCATCGACGATGATGCAGGTCTTACCCTTGACCTCGCCGATGATGTTCATCACCTTGGCCATGTTCGGCTGCGGGCGACGTTTGTCGATGATGGCAAGTTCCGCTTCATCGAGTTGCTTGGCGATTGCCCGGGCCCGAACCACACCGCCCACGTCGGGCGACACCACGATCATGTTCGGAAACTTCTGCTTCCATATGTCGCCCATCAGGATCGGCGACGCGTATACGTTGTCCACCGGGCATTCGAAAAAGCCCTGGATCTGGTCGGCGTGCAAATCGACTGTCAGCACGCGGTCGACACCCACGCAGCTGAGCATGTTCGCCACCACCTTGGCGGTGATCGGCACGCGCTGCGAGCGTACGCGCCGGTCCTGGCGGGCATAACCGAAATAGGGAATCACCGCGGTCACCCGGTTTGACGACGCGCGCTTGATGGCGTCGATCATGACCATCAATTCCATCAGGTTATTGTTGGTCGGCGCACAGGTCGGCTGGATGATGAACACATCCTTACCGCGCACATTTTCGCCAATCTCGACCGAGATCTCGCCATCGCTGAACACGCCTACCGATGCGATCCCCAGCGGCATGTCCAGGTGCCGGACAATCGAACGTGCCAACTCGGGATTCGCGTTCCCGGTAAAGACCATTAAGTCGTTCGTGGCTACGCTGCCGACCATCGGGCTCTCTCTTTTGTATAAATCTTTCGGCTCGAGAGCCGGGTATCGCGCGCTGCGATACCTCGACTTTCGTCCTTAGTGTATGGCTGGGCCGGCTGGATTCGAACCAACGAATGCCAGGATCAAAACCTGGTGCCTTACCACTTGGCGACGGCCCAATAAATCTATTTTACTCCGGCAACCCAAGCTGCTGATGTAGCGGGCTGCGATTCATTGCCCTGGCAACGTATCCAACCCAGGGTTTGGGAACCTGCGATTTTACAATTTCTGCCTGCCGAAGGCTATCGACCTCGACAAACACGCAGCCGCCGGAACCCGACATGCGAGCCACGCCAAACTGGGCCAACCAGTCAAGCGCCTGACCAACCTGCGGATGGCGGTTGCGCACCACCGGTTCGCAAACATTTCTGCCCGCACCGCGCAGAAAGGCGCGTATTGTGATGGGATCGCAGTTGCGTGTCAATTCTTCGGCGGCAAATATTTGTGCGGTCGAAACCCTAACGCCGGGGTCAATAATGATGTAGATCGGCTCATCGATATCGACCGGTTGCAGGGCCTCACCCACTCCTTCCGCCCAGGCTGCCCGGCCGCGCACGAAAACCGGCACATCGGCACCCAGTTCGAGTCCGATATCAGCCAGTTGCGAAAGCGAAAGGCCAAGCCCCCACAACTGGTTTAACGCCAGCAGGCAGCTAGCCGCATCGGAACTGCCACCACCGAGCCCGCCGCCTATCGGAATCCGCTTGTCGATACGGATACTTACCCCCTGGTCGACCCCATAGCGAGCCTGCAACAGCGTTGCCGCGCGCATCACTATATCCTCGTCGGCGGCCACCGGGGTGTTGCCGTCGAGACGATGAATCCGGCTATCGGTGCGCGGCTCGAACTCGAGCCAGTCGCACAGGTCGACGAACTGAAAGACGCTTTGCAACAGATGATAGCCGTCGGCACGCCTGCCGGTAATGTGCAACATCAGATTTATCTTGGCGGGCGCCGGTAACCGCAACGCTGTCACCATCAGTTAAAGCTCGGAAAAAGATCAGTGTCAGTGGCATCGACAGGCACCTGCTGCCAGCGTTCGATAGCCAGTTTGAGCGTCAGCTGATCATTGGCCAGACTGAGCCGACGCGGCAGCGCCGGCCGCCTGGAGTCCTCGAAATAATCGATATAAGTGATGTCCCACCCGTCCTGCAGAATGGAGCGGGCACGACCCTCAGAATCGAGTCGATGGCTACTAACGCTCCGCGGATCGGGCACACCGCGCACCCAGTAGTCGAGGCCGCCAATCGGCAGTGACCAACCAACGACCTCGTCCAGCAAGGCTTCCACACTGCTGTTTGTGACCAGCCGTCCATCCGGCAGCCTGAGCCGGTAGCGACCAGGTCCGACAGCATCGATTTGCAGCACACCCTGGCCGAAGGGTGCTTCGAGCAACATTTCGAATTGATCGTCGGCTTCCCGTTGCCATTGAATACTGATGTTATAGGCCTCGCCCCTGAGCCTGAGTACCGCGCGCGCGTAGAGATTCCACTGCGTCATCTCGCCTGCCGTTACCTGCTGGTCGGCCCAAAGTTCCTGTCGAGCGGAATCCTCGGCCAGGCCACCAAGCCGGCTACACGCCGGCAATGCCAGGATGACTAGCGCCAGGAGGGTAGAACGCTGCAGCAAGCCCGGCGCGTGCTTCAGTGGATAAAGCGCTGCATGACTTCCAGCAGCACCGGGTCGTCAGGTGATTTCTTTAACGCTTTTTGCCAGATGCCGCGGGCTTCCTGCTGTTGCCCGCTTACCCACAGCACCTCCCCCAGGTGAGCGGCAATTTCGGCATCGTCGAAGCGGGACAACGCGGTACGCAACAGGCGAATCGCTTCTTCGTAGTTGCCCATACGGTAGTAGACCCAGCCGAGGCTATCGATGATCGCCGGATCTTCCGGCATGATCTCGATGGCGCGCTTCAGGTAAGCATAGGCTTCCTCGATACGATCGGTCTGATCGGCTAGCGTAAATCCAAGCGCGTTAAGCGCATGCGCATTGTCTGGCTCGATCTCGAGAATGACCTTGAGGTCGGCTTCGAGTTGATCGATTCGACCGAGCCGCTCGGCTACCAGAGCCCGTGCATAGAGCAGGTCGCTATTACCGGGCACGATCTCCAGCGCGGTGTCGAATACGCTCATTGCCTCTTCGTAGCGCCGCGCCTGGCGCAGCAATTCGCCCTTGGCAATGTAGATGCGCACCAGCGTCCCGCTGGCCTGGCTGCCCCTGAGCATCGCGTCGAGGTGTTCGATCGCCTGATCGGTATTGCCAGAAAGCCCCAGCATGTCGGCAATGCGCAAACGCGCATCGAACTGGTAATCACCGAGATGCACCTGCTCATACCACTCGATGGCCTGGTCGTACTGCTTGCGGTTTTCGTAAATACGCCCCAGATAATACTGCGCCTCGCCATCGCGCTCACCCATGCGTACCAGCATCATCATGTATTTTTCCGCGTCGTCCAGTCGCTGCGATTCGAGTGACAGTAAACCCAGCGTATAAAGCAATTCGGCATCGTCAGGCGAGGCCTCATGCAACTTCTCGAACTCGACCCGCGCCTTGTCGTATTCCTTGATGTCGACCAGCAGCCGGGCATAGGTCAAACGCAGATTCTGATCGGTCGGATTACTTTCCACCGCTTTCTGCAAACTGACAACTGCTTCACCCGCCCTGCCCAGACGTAACAGCACTCTTGCGCGAGCCGCGTACACCCCCTCGATCTCCTGCAACGCGAGCGAGCGGTCGAGGTATTCGAGTGCGGCTTCGGGGCGGCCATTCTGCGCCGACAACATGCCGTGCAGATACTGCGCATAGGCACGCTCGGGGTAATCGCGGGCGATGCCCGCGGATATCTGCAGCACGGTGTCGGTATTCTTTTCGCGCGCTAGGATCCCTATCAGCGGCGGGAACACTTCAGCGTCGTCAAGCTCGCTGGTATCGATAAGATCTTCGATATAAAGCAACGCCTCGTCGGCCTTGTCCTGGCGAATATAAATCGCGACGATAACCTGGCGCGCCTCTATGCGCTCAGGTTCGAGTTCGACCCAGCGTTGCGCCACCTCGAAGGCTGCCTCGAGATCCTGACCATAAACCGCGATGCGCACCGCGCGCTCGGCGATTGCAGGATTCTGTTGTGACAGGGACAACGCGCGATAGCGCTCGATAGCGAGCGCAGTATCGCCCTGGTTCAGGGCGACTTCGGCGACGACCAGATCATAGGCCGCATCGGCAAAAGGGTCGGATTGCTGTAGCGAGGGATTGACTTCCAGCACCTGCGCTTCCAGCGGCGCCGAGTCCGGATTTCCCAACGAGGAGAGACTGGCACAGGCCGACATTGACGACACTGCCAGTACAAACAATGGCCGCACCAGGAGGCTGATATAGTTCAATCTGATATCCGTAGGTTTTGAAATCGAAAGTGTAGCATCTCAAGGTAGGATTGTATTTATTGAGAATTGTTCCTCAGATTGTTGTATTTACCCGCCTTATACCTGAAAATTGTCCGTTGGCAAAAACCTTTCTCGAAACATGGCCTTACTGTCGCTTGGCATCAATCACTTAACCGCTCCGGTCGATATCCGCGAAAAAGTCGCGTTTGCACCCGAGCAGTTGACGCCTGCCTTGCACGAACTGCAGGGCATTCCGGCGGTGAATGAGTCGGTGATCGTCTCGACCTGTAATCGTACCGAAATTTACTGCGACGCATCCTCCGATTGCAGCGACGTGATTACGCACTGGCTAACCTCGCATCACGGTATCAATGAAAACAGCCTGCTGCCCTACCTCTATCGCCACAGCGACCAGGAAGTGGCACGCCATCTGTTTCGCGTGGCATCCGGGCTGGATTCGATGGTCCTTGGCGAACCGCAAATCCTCGGCCAGTTAAAGAATTCCTACGATCGAGCCCGCGGTGACAACGCCATAAACTCGATTCTCGACCGCCTGTTCCAGCACTCCTTCAGCGTCGCCAAGCGCGTGCGCACCGACACCGAGATCGGTTCAAACCCGGTGTCGGTGGCCTTCGCCGCGGTCAACCTGTCGAAGCAGATATTCGGCAACCTGGAGGAGTTGCACGCGCTGCTGATCGGCGCCGGTGAAACCATCGAACTGGTTGCGCGCCACCTTAAGAGTCAGCAGATCGGCTCGATAACCATCGCCAACCGCAGTCTCGAGCGCGCACGCCTGCTGGCTGACCAGATCGGCGCCGCGGCGGTGCAGATCAACACCATGCCGGAACAGTTGCCACGCGCCGACATCGTTATTTCATCCACGGCCAGCCAGTTGCCGATTCTCGGAAAAGGCGCGATCGAGTCGGCGTTGAAACAACGCAAGCACAAGCCGATCTTTATGGTCGACCTCGCGGTACCGCGCGATATCGAACCCGAAGTCGGCAAGCTGCAGGATATCTACCTTTACACCGTGGACGATTTGAAGAGCGTGGTGGACGAAAATCTGCGCGGGCGTGAGCTGGCTGCCGAAGCTGCGCTGGAAATCGTCAACCTCGAAGTAACGCTGTTCGAGCAGTGGCTCAAGACCCACCAGTCGGCCGATCAGATACGTCAACTGCGCGACGGTGCCGAACTGGTCAAGCAACAGGCAATCGAAAAGGCGCTTGCACAGCTCGCACAAAACGCCGATCCCGAGCAGACGATGCAGCGGCTGGCCAACGAAATCACCAACAAACTGCTGCACAAACCCACCATCGAAATGCGCAAGGCCCTGCAACAGGGCGACGAGGCGCGCATCCGCCTGCTCAAGGCGCTGATCACGCCCGACGCGCAATAAGTTCCCAGTAGGCCCTATGAAAGAATCGCTACTCAACAAGCTGGAGGCGCTCTGCGCCAGGCACGAAGAAATCGCCGGGTTACTGTCGGATATCGAGGTCATCAACGACCAGGACCGCTTCCGCAGCCTGTCGATGGAATACGCCCAGCTCGAAGACCTGGTAAAGAGTTTCAACGCCTACCGGGAAACGCAACGGGCGTTGGCCTCGGCCCGCGAGATGCTCGACGAGGACGACGCCGAAATGCGCGAGATGGCGGAAGAGGAAATCGCCGAGAACGGTGAAAAAATCGAAGCGCTGGAAATTGAACTGCAAAGACTGCTGTTGCCCAGGGACCCCAACGACAATGCCAACGTGTTCCTCGAAATCCGCGCCGGCACCGGTGGCGACGAGGCGGCGATTTTCGCCGGCGACCTGTTTCGCATGTACAGCCGTTTCGCTGAATCACGCCGCTGGCAGCTGGAAGTATTGAACAGCAGCGAAGGCGAGCACGGCGGCTACAAGGAAATCATCGCGCGCATCATCGGCAACGGCGCCTACTCGCAGCTCAAGTTCGAATCCGGGGCGCACCGCGTGCAGCGGGTGCCGGAAACCGAGTCGCAGGGCCGGGTACACACCTCGGCGGCGACGGTTGCAGTCATTCCCGAGAGCGAAGAAGTGCAGATGATCGAAATCAACCCGGCGGATCTGCGCGTCGACACCTTTCGCGCCTCGGGCGCCGGCGGCCAGCACGTCAACAAGACCGACTCGGCGATTCGCCTGACCCATCTTCCCACCGGCACCGTGGTGGAATGCCAGGACGAGCGCTCGCAGCACAAGAACCGCGCGCGCGCCATGTCCCTGCTGCAGGCGCGTATCTACGACGCCGAAAAGCAGAAGCAGCTGGCCGAGCAGGCGGCCGAGCGCAAATCGCTGGTTGGCGGCGGCGACCGCTCGGAGCGCATCCGCACCTACAATTTCCCGCAGGGGCGCATGACCGATCACCGCATCAACCTGACGCTCTACAAGCTCGATGAAATCATGCAGGGCAACCTCGGCCAGGTCGTCGATCCGCTGATGCACGAGTACCAGGCCGAACAGCTCGCCAACCTGAGCGACGACAACGGCATCAACTGACAGCGACTGGCCGGGCGAGGTCTCCCCTGCGTCGCGGCGGATCAACCCCAGCGCGCGATCGGATCCTGCCGGTAATAGCGTTTCATCTGCTGGTAGATCGCGCCGAAGTGTCGCTGCAGCAAATCAGGCCGTTCGAAGAAGGTTTCGCTAAGCACCGCGAAAAACTCGGCCGGCGAACTCGTCGCGTAACAATCGATGCCGATGTCCTCGCCGCGATCGCAGTGTCGCTGCATCGCCTCGAAGCCGGCGCTGAAGGCCCGCGTCCATTCCTCGATATCCATCTCCCGATGCAGCGGCGGGAAACCGTTCGCCACGCCGTTTTGCATATCCAGCTTGTGGGCAAATTCGTGAATCACCAGGTTGAAGCCGTCAAGGTAACCCGCGTACTCGGTCTCGTCCCAGGCAAGGATTACCGGTCCCCGCTGCCATGCCTCGCCCGATAGTTCGTCCCTGACTCGATGCTCGACGCCGTACTCGTCGGTGACGACGCGCCGCGCCGCAAACCCGGACGGGTAGACGACGATCGAGGTCCAGCCGTCGTAGTGCTCGAGGCCAAGTGCCAGTATCGGCAGGCAGGCCTGCAGCGCAATGATCAGCGCCATGTGCCGGGTAATCTCGAGGCCATGCGCCCCGGTGATCGTCTTGCGGAGTAAAAACAGGCTCGCCAGTTCCTGGAGCCTGCGTTTCTCTTCCGGCCGCAGGCGCTCGAGCAGCGGCAGCTCAGCAATCGCGGCATCCCAGTCGGCGGCGGGAATCGCGGCCCGCGCGACGGCGCGGCGATCGAGCCAGTTGCGAATCAATCGAAGCATGGTTTAGCCCGCAAATGCAGTATATGTCGTGAGGCAGTCAAAGCGGTATACCGCATCGATCGGTTAAGTCAAAGCAAATGTCGGCAGGGTCCGATTATCGCGGCGCGGGCTACGGCTTGCTTCGACGAAATCAGGAATATGCGATTAAATCAGCATGCGTATTCAGCAGGATTCAGACCTTCATCGACAAACCACGCTAGACCCGTGCTATCGGCATCATCCATACCGCGCTGCAAGGCAGCGATCTCGACATCCCGCCAGCCCGCGCATCTCACCGGTTCCCTGCTGCGCACCAGCCGCTCGCTCCCTGGCGCGTCAGGCAAACCCCGGCGGATTCCATTGATCCATCATCTTCTGACGCGCGGCATCGAGGCGTTCGGACATCAGCGCGGTAAAGCGCTTGAACAGTTCGTAGCCGAATTTCGGATCTTTCTCGCAGCGCTCCAGGATTGCACTGCCGTCAAACTCCAGCAGGTCGGTATCTTCCACCGCACGCGCCAGGAAATTCCAGCGGTAAGGCGGTATCAGCCACGACCAGCCGAGTATCTGGTTTTCACCGAGAACCTGTAATTCGAGCGCCGGGCCGACCAGTGCCGGGACCTGCACCGATACCCGCCCGTTACGCAGCAGGTAAAACCTGTTGGCGGGCCTGCCGGGTTGAAACAGCACCTCGCCCTTCTTTACCTGTCTTTCGGTGGCATATTCCGACAACAGCGTGATGAAGTCTTCGTTCAATCCCTTGAAGAATTCATGAGCGGATAGAAAATCTTCTTTTGACGACATGGTAATCCCCCTAAATACGCGAACTTCACATTCTCGGCTGAATGCGCAGCAGTTTCAATGACTCCCGGCAACTGGCGCAAATTCAATTCTGCAAACGGTGGGTTTCGCTACCGCTAAATATAATGAATTCGCGAGCAACCCTGGTCTATTTTCAACATAATCCTGGGCCTCAATCAGTCAGTGTCGATTGATTTCAATCAACACTGACTCCACAAAATCAAACACCACTAAACCGCGGCTGTTCCGCTAACGCGAATCACGATAGTAGCGGTGGGTCCGAAGATCGATGCGGTATTTGGCGGTTATCGGTCGTGCCTTTTTAGCAACGGGGTCAGGTTTTCGACGTCGAGGTCTTGCGTCCGGCAACAGCTGCAGATCATCATCGGTACCACAGGATAAAATTCGCCTCCAGCGGAACGCTCGCCAATGCATGCGTCGGCACAATGCGCGGCGTGTAATCGGCGGCCGACCGGTTGTCTGGGACGATGCCCTGGTAGACGTACGCATTGGTGGTTCCGGCAAGCCTTGCAGCGCGCGCCAGCGGCTGCCGCAACACCTCCCCGCCGGCAACGGGTTCGGCATAGAGTTCGACCTGCACCGTATCGGCGGGCAATTCATCCAGGTAGACCTGGACTTCAAACTGGTGACCCGCTTCGACCTGCTGCGATGCGACATCGCCAAATCGAATATGCTGCCAATGCGTCGACAGTTGCCGATACCAATCCTGCAACGCGATCGCGCCGTCTACACCGCGCTTGCCGTAGGCCTCGGCAAGCGGCAGGTAGTATGTCTGCACGTACTCACGCAACATGCGATTGCTCGAATACTGGGTGGTCAGACCCGCCATGCTTTCGCGCATGTATCCAAGCCAGTCGCGTGGGATGCCGTTTGCGTCACGCCGGTAGAAGCAGGGGATCACTTCGCTTTCCAGCAGCTGGTAGAGCTGCTCCGCCTCCGCGCTGTCGAGAGCAAGCGTATCGGCATGATCGCGACCATCGCCTACCGCCCAACCGACCTTCGCTGTGTAGGCCTCCGCCCACCAGCCATCCAGCTCGGACAGGTTCAGGCCGCCGTTGACCAGCACTTTCATGCCGCTGGTGCCGCTGGCCTCCCATGGACGGCGCGGTGTATTGATCCAGACATCGACGCCCTGGGTCAGTTGCGCGGCAACCACGAGATCGTAATCCTCGACAAACACCACCCGCCCCTGCACTTCCGGCCGCGCCAGGAAATCCTGCCAGGCCTGCAGCAGCTGCTTGCCTTCCCGGTCCCGCGGATGCGCCTTGCCCGCGATTACCAGCTGCACGGGGCGATCGCGATTGGTGAGCAAACGGACAAGGCGTTGCGGATCATGCAATAGCAGGTTGGTGCGCTTATACTCGGCAAACCGCCGCGCAAACCCCAGCGTCAGGACATCGCAATCCAGCACGTCGATACACTCCCGAGCCTGTGCCAGGCTGGCGCCACGACCGCAATGCTGGCGCACGAAACGTTCTCGCAAAAAATCGACCAGGCGGTGACGGCCCGCGCTCTTGAAATCCCACAGGGTTTCGTCGCTGACCTGCCGCAGATTCAACTCCACCGACTCCAGCGAACCGCGCCAGCGCGACTTACCGCAAGCTTCGGTCCACAGGGCATCCGCCATTTTCGAATCCCAGCTCGGGACATGTACGCCGTTGGTGACGTGCCCTACCGGTATCTCATGTTGCGGCCAATGCGGGAACAGCGGACGGAAGATGCTGCGGCTGACCTCGCCATGCAACCGGCTCACGGCATTGACGCCGCCGGCCCCGCGCAGGGCCAGGTAGGCCATATTGAAGGGCGCGCTGGAATCGGCCGGATTGCCGCGACCCAGCGAAAGAAGGTCGTCGATGCCGATCCCCAGCTGTTCCGCGTAGGCCTGGAAGTACAGGGCGAAAAGTTCGGGTTCGAAACGATCGAATCCCGCCGGCTCCGGCGTATGGGTAGTGAACAGGTTCCCCGCCCGGGTGGCGCGCAGGGCGACCGTGAACGACTGTGCATTGCGTTGCATGAAATGCCGGGCCCGCTCCAGGATGGCGAAGGCGGCGTGACCTTCGTTGAGATGACACACCGGGCAATCCATTCCCAGCCGTTCCAGCAGGCGCCACCCACCGATACCCAGCACCATCTCCTGTTGCAGACGTATTTCCGCGTCCCCGCCATACAGCTCACTGGTTATACCGCGGTCTCCAGGATCGTTGAGCAAGTCGTTGCTATCGAGCAATAACAGCGTCCGCCGCCCTGCCTGGGCATGCCAGGTGCGCAGGCGTAAACTGCGGCCCGGTAACTCAATAGTAACCCGCACCAATTCGCCCTGGTCATCCCGCAACGGCACCACCGGCATCATGGTGGGATCGTTGAAGGGATAAAACTCCAGCTGCTCACCGGCCGCATTGATGGCCTGGCGAAAATAGCCCTGCTGATAGAGCAAACCGATACCCACCAGCGGCACACCCAGATCGCAGGCCGTTTTCAGGAAATCGCCCGCCAGCACGCCCAGGCCGCCCGAGTAGATCGGCAACGATTCGCTGAGCCCGAACTCCATGCTGAAATAGGCAATCTGTCCCTGGAAGGCATTGCCGTATAGGGACGAAAACCAGGTTTCCGTCTGCATATGTTCCGCGCGTGCGGTGACCTGCTGGTCTAGCGTTGCAAGAAATTTTTCATCGCCGGCCAGCTCCGCGAGCCGTTGACTGGATACCGTTTCGAGTATCAACCACGGATTCTTCGTCGCTGTCCACAAATCGGGATCCACGCTACACCACAAATCGTCTGCGCCGTGGTTCCAGCTCCAGCGCAGATCCAGTGCGAGCGTGGCGAGATCCTGCAAGGCTTTGGGCAGTGCGCGCGGGAGGTAATGGCTGATTTGCATCGCGGGCTCCCTGTTGGCATTTAGACTAGTGATGGGAAGAGTCCCTTGTTACGGCTAGCGATTCCGCTTGATGTAAGCTTTCAGACCAACCAATATAAATATCAGTTCATGCGATGACGGAACAGCCAGGCGGCAAAACTCAGGTTAACCAGCGCAATGATCGCCATCGGCCAGTAGTAATGCAACAATAAGTCAGCCGTATCCCCCTGCAGAAATACGCCGCGTAAAATCACCAGGAAATAGCGCAACGGGTCGGCATAGGTAAGCCATTGCACCACCTCCGGCATGTTGGCAATCGGCGTCGCAAACCCGGACAGTATCACCGCCGGCACCACGAACAGGAAGGCCCCGAGCATGGCCTGTTGCTGGGTCAGCGCCAGCGATGAAATCATCAAGCCGATTCCCACCCCTGAAAGGATGAATAGAAACATTCCGATATACAGGGCGCCAAGGCTGCCGCGCAACGGCACCTCGAACCAGAGCACGGCCATCGACAGGATGAAAGTACCTTCTACCAGCCCGATCAATACGCCGGGGAATGACTTGCCGATGAGAATTTCCACCGGCCGCAGGGGCGTCACCAGCAATTGATCGAAAGTGCCGGCCTCGCGCTCGCGCGCCACCGACAGCGAGGTGACGATGGTGGTAATCACCAGTGACAGCAGGCCAACGATGCCGGGCACGATAAACCAGCGTGACTCCAGGTTGGTGTTGAACCAGGGTCTTACCTGCACAGTGGCGGGGGGTGGCGGCCGGCCGCTACGCCTGGCCCAGTCGAGATTGAACTCGCTGATAATGCTGCGCAGGTAACCCAGCACCAGCAACGCGGTATTGGAATTACGGCCATCGACGATCAGCTGGACTTTTGCCGTACCCCCCCGGTACAGATCCGCGCTGAAGTGTTGCCCCAGGTGCAGCACGATGAGCGCCTCCTTGTTGTCGATCAACGCCGCGATCTGGCCGTCGTTGTCCAGGTATCGCACCAGGTGAAAATGGGGCGAGCCGAGCACGCGCGCCACCAGTTCACGCGCGGGAGCACTGCGGTCTTCGTTGTATATGGCGACCTGGATATCGTTCAGATCATAGGTCGCGGCGTAACCGAACACCAGCAACTGCAGAATCGGCGGCGCGATCAGAACGATCCGGCTCTTCCTGTCCTTGAGGACGGCAAGCAATTCCTTGATGGCCAGTGCCGCGATACGCTGCCACGATTGCTGCAAAGACTGTTTCATCGACCGCTTCAATCCAGGCGCTTCCTGGCATTACGCCGCGCCAGTCCTAGAAAAATGAACATCATGACAAGTAATGCGGCGCTGTTCGCGATGAGCACCGGCCAGATATCGCCCGCCATGAAAACCGTTTGCAGGATCGCAACGAAGTATCGCGCGGGAACGATGTGGGTGATGACCTGGATCGCCTCCGGCATCGAGCCGATTTGAAAAATAAAGCCCGACAGGATAAACGCCGGCAGGAAAGTGGCCACCAGGGCGATCTGTCCGGCGACGAACTGGCTGCGCGCCACGGTCGAGATCAACAGCCCCATCCCCAGCGCCACCATCATGTACAGGGCCGATGCGGCCATCAATACCCAGAACGATCCACGCAGCGGTACGTCGAATAACCACAGCGCCATCGCCACGCTCATCAGCATACCGCCCATGCCGAGCACGAAATAAGGTAGCAGCTTTCCCAGGGTAATTTCCCAGATGCGTATCGGCGTCACCATCAATGCCTCCATCGTGCCGCGCTCCCATTCGCGCGCCACCACCATGGATGTCAACATGGCGCCGATCAGCGTCATGATGATGGCAATCAACCCCGGCACCAGGAAATCACGGCTGCGCACCGCGGCGTTGAACCAGATGCGCGGCTCGAGAGCAACCGGCACGGCGGGTTCGTGGCCCTGCTCGCGCGCGTAACTCGCCAACCAGGTTTGCCAGACACCTTCTATATAACCCTGGGTGATACGCGCCTGGTTCGCATCCACGCCGTTGACGAACACACCGATGGGCGCATCGCCGAATGCCAGCAAGCGGGAAGTGAAATCGTTGCGCAACCAGACGATAGCGTCGACATCGTGGGTCTGCAGCGCCCGTTCGGCCTGCTGAATACTCGGGTAAGCCATCGGCAGGAAATACTCGGAATGCTGAAAAGCACCGGTCAGGCTCGCGGTATTGGTGTCGGCCTGCTCCACCACCAGAGCCAGGCGAATATGCCTGGCATCCAGCGATACGCCGTAACCGAACAGCAGCAACAGGAACACCGGCAGGACGAAAGCGATGGCAATACTGGACGGGTCACGCAGGATCTGCAGGCTTTCCTTGCGGAACATGGCCCGCAAACGTAGGCGCGTGGCCGCGGCCGGGTTCATGCCGCCGCCTGCGGGGATTGCTCGCGCCGCTCGATCAAACCGATAAAGGCATCCTCCATGCTGGGTGACGGTAAGGCGTCGCTGCGAAACCGGGCTTTCAACTCGGCCGGTGTCCCCTGCGCCAGCACTTCGCCTTGCGCCATGATGACCAGGCGATCGCAATAGTCGGCCTCGGCCATGAAGTGGGTTGTGACCAGTACGGTGACGCCGGATTCGGCCAGCGCGTTGATGCGTTGCCAGAATTCCCGGCGCGCCAGGGGATCGACGCCGGAGGTCGGTTCATCGAGGAACAGGATATCCGGTTCATGCAGCAGCGCTGCCGCCATTGCCAGGCGTTGTTTATAACCCAGCGGTAAATCACCGCTGCTACTGTCGGCATACTCCGCCATTTCAAAGGCCTGCAGCGCCCAGTCGATACGTTGCCGGCGCTGGCCGCGATCCAGACCATAGCTCGCGGCAAAGAATTTCAGGTTCTCGATGACGCTGAGGTTGGCATACAGCGAAAAACGCTGCGCCATGTAACCCAGCCCACGCCGGGCTTCGGCCGCCGCGCGGCGCAGGTCGCGACCGGCGACGGTCAATTCGCCGGCCGTCGCCGGCAGTAAACCGCACAGCATTCTGAACGTGGTCGACTTGCCGGCGCCGTTGGCGCCCAGCAGACCAAACACTTCGCCACGCCGCACGCTGAAGCTGATACCCTTGACGGCGTAAAACTGGCCAAAGCGTTTTTGCACATTATCGACCTCGATGACGTCGCCTGTTGCCAGCGCTGGCCTGGACGTGACGGTAAGCGCGGCGCGCGCCGCGCTGTGTTGCTGCTTCAGTGCCGCCACGAAGGCATCTTCAAAAATCGGTTCGACCGCTTCAACAACCAGATCGGGGACGTCGGTAAACTGCGCAGCCAGCTCAGGAGCCCCGGCCTCACGGGTCACGATGCGCAGTTTCTCGTTATCGATCACCGCATCGACAATGCCGGGCACATCGCCGAGACGATACTGCAGTTGGCGCTTGCTCAGGGCCGCGCTGCTGACGTGGAAGGTATGACCCCGCATAGGTTTGCTGAACTGCCGCGGGTTGCCCTGACCGAGCAAACGTCCCTGGTGCATCAGGATCACATCGTCACAGCGTTCCGCCTCATCCAGGTAGGACGTACTCAACAATACGCTGATCCCCTCCTGCCGAACCAGCCGCTCGATGATGTTCCACAGCTCTCGCCGGGAAACAGGATCTACCCCGGCGGTGGGTTCGTCCAGCAGCAACAAACCCGGTGCTCTCACCAGCGTACAGGCCAGGCCCAGTTTTTGTTTCATCCCCCCGGAGAGGCGGCCTGCCAGGCGTCGCTTGAACGGAGCCAACGCCGTCATATGCATCAGTTCCTCGTAAGTGGCAACACGCTGCTGCCGCTCGACGCCCTGCAGGTCGGCATACAGGTCCAGGTTCTCCTGCACGCTGAGATCCTCGTACAGGCCGAAGCGTTGCGGCATGTAACCCAGCGCCGACTGTACCGCCAGCGGCTCGGCAGCGGCATCCATACCCAGCACCTGTATGTCGCCATGGTCCGGCAGCAACAAACCGGCGGCGAGACGCATCAGGGTCGATTTGCCCGCGCCGTCCGGCCCGATCAGTCCACTGATCCTGCCTGCCTGAACTTCGATGTTGACGTTTTGCAGGGCGGAAACCCGACTGTCGCCGGCGACGAATGTCCTGCTCACATTGCTAAAGCGCAGTGCTGGCTGGACAGTCATTCCGGTTTTGCTTGCGTTTGCGAACAGCGCTGCTCTGGCTGTACCTCAGCGCTGTCGGCCTGTTGCAGGGGAATGGTCACCGTGGCCGGCATCCCCAGGCGCAGTTCGAACTGCGGATTGCAGGCGAAAACCCTCATTTGATAAACCAGGCGGGTACGCAATTCCGGCGTCTCCACATTTTTCGGCGTGAATTCGGCCGTGGGTGAAATCGATCCGACCCAGGCGTCATAGACCTTACCCGGATAACTATCGGTGCTGATGCGGGCGGCCGCACCCGGTTTGACCAGCCCCAGGTAGCTCTCGGGTAAATAGCTGCGCACCCAGACCGGGTCCAGCAACGCCACGGTGATCACCGGCGTCTGCGGGGTAACGAAATCACCCACTTCGACGATGCGTTCACGCACCACCCCGCTTAGCGGCGCGTGCAGTTCCGCATCCTCGAGCGCCTGCGCATGCTCCGCCAGTGCCGCCTCGGCAGCGGCCACTCGTGCCGTTGCCGCATTGCTCTTGCCTTCGGCTTCATCCGCCGAATCCTGCGGAACGGCACGCGATGCCGCCAGGCCTTTGAGGCGCCGATAAGTCAGCAGCGCCGCGTGCGCTTCCGCCTTCGCGGCGGCGACATCGGCCCTGGCCCGGTCAAGCGCCGCCTGTAGTCGCTCGGTATGCAGGCGCGCCAGCAACTGGCCTGACTGCACCCGGTCACCCTCGTCGACCAGCATCTCGCCGACATGCTCGCTGCCGTTGAAGGCCAGGCGCACCTCGCGAATATCGACGTTGCCGTACAGGACCAGCTCGGTTACCTGCGCCGAATCGTTGTCGACCTTCCACCGCCAGTAGACGGCCGCCGCGGCAACAGCTATTGCGACGATTACGATCAGTATCGGTCCTTTTTTTTTCATCACGCCTGTCTCTTTTGCCCGGTTTCGCTATGAGCGCTAAACAACTAGATTCCGCCGTCTCCCGCCGGTTGTCGATCACCCCATTTCCAGTCACGAATCCCGGGCATGTCATGTCCGACGCGGGCGATATACTGTTTGTGTTCCGTCAGCCGGTCGCGCATGTGCTGCTTGAGATAGGCCGCGCGATAGCCGAGTCCAGGCACCCGGTCGATGACGTCCATCACCAGGTGATAGCGATCGATATCGTTGAGCACGGCCATATCGAAAGGTGTCGTGGTGGTGCCCTCTTCTTTGTAACCCCGCACGTGCAGGTTGCGGTGATTCGTGCGCCGGTAAGCCAGGCGGTGAATCAGCCAGGGATAGCCATGGAAAGCGAACACGATCGGCTTGTCGGTCGTGAACAGCGCATCGAAATCCTTGTCTAGCAGGCCATCCGGGTGTTCTTCCCTGGGTTGCAGGGTCATCAGATCGACGACATTGATCACCCTTACCCTGAGTTCCGGGGCATGTTCCCGCAGTATCTCGACCGCGGCCAGGGTTTCGATGGTCGGCACATCGCCGGCGCAGGCCATCACCAGGTCCGTTTCGCCCTGCTGATCGTTGCTGGCCCATTCCCAGATACCGATACCGGTGCTGCAGTGCTTGATGGCGGCGTCCATGTCGAGCCACTGCGGACCGGGCTGCTTGCCCGCCACGATCACGTTGACCCGGTCCCGGCTGCGCAGGCACTTGTCGGCGACGAACAGCAGCGAATTGGCATCCGGCGGCAGGTAGACGCGCACGATGCTGGCCTTCTTGTTCACCACGTGATCGATGAAACCCGGGTCCTGGTGCGAAAAACCGTTGTGGTCCTGGCGCCAGACGTGCGAGGTGAGCAGGATATTCAACGACGCAATGGGCCGACGCCACGGCAGTTGCTTGCTCACTTTGAGCCACTTGGCATGCTGGTTGAACATCGAATCGACGATGTGGATAAACGCCTCGTAACAGGAGAAAAAGCCGTGACGCCCGGTCAGCAGGTAACCTTCCAGCCAGCCCTGGCAGGTGTGCTCGGAGAGAATCTCCATGACCCGGCCATCCGCAGCGAGGTGGTCGTCGCCGTCATGGATGTCCGCAACCCAGGCGCGGTCGGTCACCTCCAGCAACGCACCGAGGCGGTTGGAGACGGTTTCGTCAGGCCCCATGACGCGAAAATTGCGGCGTGGCTGATTGAGCTTCATCACGTCGCGCAGCAAATCGCCGAGGCGGCGCGTAGCCTCGCCGAGCACGGCGCCGGGCCGCGGCACGTCGATAGCGTAGTCCCGGAAATCCGGTAATTTCAGATCGCGCAGCAACAGCCCACCGTTGGCATGCGGATTTGCGCCCATGCGCCGTTCGCCCTGCGGTGCGAGCTCGGCCAGCTCCGCCTTGAGCGCGCCGGCGGCGTCGAATAATTCCTCGGGCCGGTAGCTTTTCATCCACTGCTCGAGGATTTTGATGTGCTTCGGCTTGCTGGCGAGCTCGGCAAACGGCACCTGGTGCGCGCGCCAGGTGCCCTCCAGCCTGAGACCGTCGACTTCCTGCGGACAGGTCCAGCCCTTAGGCGTACGCAGGATGATCATCGGCCAGCGCGGCCGCTTCACCTCACCGCCCGCGCGCGCCTCGGCCTGCACAGCGCGAATCTCGTCGATGGCTTTATCCAGCGTAGCCGCCATGCTCTGGTGCACGATCTCGGGATCGTCGCCGGCAACGATATAGGGCCGATAGCCATAACCGCTGAACAGGTTGCATAACTCGCCCTCGCTGATGCGCGCCAGCAAGGTCGGATTGGCAATCTTGTAACCGTTCAGATGCAGGATCGGCAACACTGCCCCGTCGCGCGCGGGACTCAGGAACTTGTTGGAGTGCCAGGCGGTGGCCGCCGGCCCGGATTCCGCCTCGCCATCGCCCACCACGCAGGCCACGATCAGCTCCGGATTATCGAAGGCCGCCCCGTAAGCATGGCTGAGTGAATAACCCAATTCGCCGCCTTCATGAATCGAGCCCGGCGTTTCCGGCGCGGTGTGGCTGGGGATGCCTCCGGGGAAAGAAAACTGGCGAAACAGTTTCTTCATGCCACCGTCATCCTGGGTGATATCGGGATAGATATCCGTGTAGCTGCCTTCCAGCCAGGTATTGGCGACGATGCCCGGCGCTCCGTGACCGGGACCGGTGACATAAATCATATCCAGATCGCGCGCCCTGATGACCCGGTTGAGGTGCACGTAGACCAGGTTCAAACCGGGCGTGGTGCCCCAGTGGCCGAGCAGGCGCGGCTTGATGTGTTCGAGTTTCAGCGGTTCCCGCAGCAACGGGTTATCGAGCAAATAAATCTGTCCGATGGACAGGTAATTCGCCGCTCGCCAGTAGGCATGCATGCGCGCCAGTTCCTCGGCAGACAAGGGTGCGCCCGCGATCGTCGATACCTCGCTGATATCATTCATGGCCTCCTCCTTTATGGCGCCGTCGAATTGCAGGCTCGGGGTCTGCAGAGCCGGTTAAATTCAGATCTGAGCTTGCTGTCATAGGTTCGGTGATAACCTGTTCTGCGTCCGCTCGATTGACCCGGACAGATGCAATACTTCGATCTATAGTGATCGCCGTGCTGATCTCCTGATCCCTCGACACATAATGTACCTTGTCAAGCATACCTTCGACGCCGGGAATAGTTCCCTGTCCTGGATCAGTAACCTTGGTAATTGTCGATCGCGCAGGCACCGCCATACTTCGGCGGGAAATCCTTCAAGAATGAAAAAGCTGGACAGTAAATTCGATGATTAGATGATCAGCATCAACAGCAAGATCGACAAAACGCTTACGTTATTCACCATGCGAAATGCACCAGACGGGAGGGAAGCCGTGTCTTCTAGTGACCCTGGCGAATACATCAACCAGGCAGCAGACATCTCCATTCCGGGATAACTCCCATGAAGATTGAACGCTCGACCGAGAAACAGGCGGTAATTCCGTCGCAGCGCTGCTGCAACCGGCACCTGAATGATGAAAACTCACAGGCCGGCGTATTTTTGAAAACAGAAACAATGCAAAAGGCTATGAAACTGGCAGACAGGGAACCCGGTTACTGTGCGAAACGCTACAAATGGCGCCTTCTTCTGACGGCGGTATCGCCATGTTGACCGGCATCCTGGTCATCTGGGCGTTAACCTCGGTGGCGCTCGGAATCGTCACCCTGCTGCTGCCCGGGGTAAGGGCAAAATCCATGGGCGCCTTGCTGGCAGCCGCCCTGATTCTTGGGCTGGTGAACGCCTTTATACGCCCCGTACTCTGGTTGTTGACGATGCCATTGACGGTGCTGACCTTCGGTCTGTTTGCGCTGGTGATCAACGCGCTGATGATCATGTTGACCGCCGCGCTGGTAAAAGGGTTTGAAGTCGACGGTTTCGGTGCG
>Ga0209536_100004280_pt1 | contig 22558 bp, 19 predicted proteins | sample DeeMarSeWOR28_12_FD_187461 | JGI IMG/M metagenome (GOLD analysis project Ga0209536, IMG submission 187461) | Marine sediment microbial communities from White Oak River estuary, North Carolina - WOR-2-8_12 (SPAdes) (version 2) | ecosystem: Environmental > Aquatic > Marine > Intertidal zone >... | reverse complement strand
CGACACATCCCCGTGTCGTGTTCCGTCAAGCCCCGGCCTTGGCCGCCGCGTTCCGTGGAACCTCGTGTCGCGTTTTTTCCGAGCCCGTTCCTACGCCCGGGGATCGAGGTGCCGAGGTTGCGGGATCGAGGATCTCCACTGCTACAAGATTCTAGCTTCGGCTGCGTCTACCGTGTTGCTCAGTAGCATTGCGATCGTCATTGGGCCGACGCCGCCCGGGACCGGGGTGATGTAGGATGCGCGTTCCTTGGCCGTTTCGAACTCGACGTCGCCCGTCAGCGTTCCGTCTTGGAGCCGGTTGATTCCGACATCGATCACGACCGCGCCATCTTTTATCCAATGGCCTTTGACGAGGTGGCGGCGTCCGACCGCGGCGACCACGATGTCGGATTCCCCGACCAGGCCGGCCAGGTCCTCGGTGCGCGAGTGCGCGACGGTGACCGTCGCATGCTTCTCGAGCAGCATGAGGGCGATGGGCTTTCCGACCAGGGTGCTCCGTCCGAGCACCAGCGCGCGCTTGCCCTTCGGATCGCAGCCGATGTGCTCGAGCATCCGCATGCAACCGCTGGGTGTGCAGGGGCGAAGCCCCTTGCGTCCCACGGTCAGAAGCCCGGCGTTGAACGGATGCAGCCCGTCGACGTCCTTGGCCGGGTCGATCGCATCGACGATCGTCTGACCGTGCAGATGGCCGGGCAACGGGAGCTGGACCAGGATGCCGTCGATGTCGTCGTCCGCGTTGAGCTCGAAGATCAACGCCAGCAGATCCGCTTCCGAGGTCTCGGCAGGCAACCGGTGCACCCGCCCCGCGATCCCGGCCTTGGACGCCGCCCGCTCTTTGTTGCGGACGTACACCTGAGAGGCCGGATCGTCGCCCACGAGGACCACGTCGAGCCCTGGAGCTCGGTTGTGGGTCGCTCTGAAGGCCCCCGCGCGCCTCTTCACCTCCGCTCGCACCTCGTTGGCGAGCGCCTTGCCGTCGATCAACTCTGCCATGGGCGGGGTCTAACAGGAGCGCAGCCGGTTCTCAAACCAGCGTGCCGCCAGTGGAAATCACGGCCTGTCGTGGTATGCCGCGTGGCCATGTTCGACGCCGTTTCACCGCAGGTCTCGTTCCCGGAGCTGGACGCCACCCAGCTGGCTTTTTGGGACCACGCCCGCATCTTCGAAAAGACGCTGAGCGGCGGCGAAAGCAAGCCGACTTTCGTCTTCTACGAAGGCCCTCCCACGGCAAACGGCATGCCGCATCCCGGGCACGTGCTCACCCGCGTGATGAAGGACGTGTTTCTTCGCTACCGGACGATGTGCGGCTACCTCGTGCCCCGGCGGGCAGGATGGGACACCCACGGTCTCCCCGTGGAGGTCGAAGTCGAAAAAGAGCTCGGCATCAGCGGCCGCGAGGCAATCGAGGAGTACGGTGTCGAGGCGTTCAGCCGCAAGTGCATCGAGTCGGTGTTCACGTACATCGGCGAGTGGCGGAAGATGACCGAACGCATCGGCTTCTGGGTCGATTTCGATTCAGCCTACGTGACCTTCCACAAGACGTACGTCGAAAGCGTGTGGTGGGCGCTTCGCGAGATGTTCGACAAAGGGCTTCTCTACCAGGGCTATAAGGTCGTTTGGTGGTGGCCACAGGGAGGCACCGCACTTTCCGCGGGTGAGGTCGGTCAGGGGTACCAAACGGTCGATGACCCATCGGTGATGATCCGCTTCCCGGTTCAGGGCGAGCCCAATACCTCGTTTCTGGCATGGACGACGACGCCATGGACACTGCCCTCGAACATCGCGCTCGCCGTCCATCCCGACACCGAGTACGCGACTGCTGAAATCGAAGGTGGCGAAAAGCTGATCGTAGCTGCTGCTCTGGTTGGCAAGGTCCTCGGCGACGACGCAAAGGTCCTCGAAAGCCGCAAGGGCTCCGATCTCGTGGGGCTGCGCTACGAGCCCCCGTTCCGATACGCGGAGCCCGAAGGCGGTCCTGCGTGGCAGATCGTCGATGCGGACTTCGTGTCGCTCGAGAGCGGCTCTGGCCTGGTGCACTTGGCCCCGGCCTTCGGCGAGGACGATTTCCGGGTCTGCACGGACAAAGGGATGGGCTTCCTTCAGCTTCTCGAGCCCGACGGGACCTTCCCGGACGAGGTCAGCGACTTCGCAGGAAGGTTCTGCAAGGAGGCCGATCGCGACATCATCCGCCACCTTCGCGCTCGGGGCCTCCTCCTCAAAGAAGAGGTCTACCGCCACGACTATCCTTTTTGTTGGCGAGCGATGCAGGATCCGCTGATCCAATACGCGCGCCGATCGTGGTTCATCAGAACCACACGAGAGATCGAGCGCGTCAAGGCAAACAACCAGCAGATTCACTGGGAGCCCGAGCACATCAAGAACGGCCGCATGGGACAGTTTCTCGAAGCCAACGTCGATTGGGCCCTGTCGCGCGAACGGTTTTGGGGAACGCCGCTTCCAATCTGGAGAAACGACGAGACGGGCACGACCGTTGCAGTCGGGTCCGTCGCAGAGATCCTCGATCGCAACCCCCGCGCGTTCGATCACTTCGAACGAGCCAGGTCCGCAGACCCGACGCTTCAGGAGCACCTGATGGTACACAAGCCCTGGATAGACGAGGTCACGTGGAGTGTACCAGGGGAGCCCGGGGTCTACCGGCGCGTGCCCGAGGTGATCGACTGCTGGTTCGACTCGGGTTGCATGCCTTTCGCGCAATGGGGATATCCACACGCCAACGCGGAGGGCTTCGAACGCAACTTCCCTGCGGACTTCATCACCGAGGCGGTCGATCAAACGCGCGGTTGGTTCTATTCTCTGATGACCATCAGCTCGCTGATGTTCCCGGAGCGGCATCTTCCTCACCCGTTCAACAACTGCGTCGTTCTCGGCCTGATGACCGACGCCAAGGGCAAGAAGCTCAGCAAGCGGGATAGGAACTATACCGATCCGTTGGTGCTCATGGATCGCGTCGGTGCCGATGCAGTGCGGTGGGCACTCTATGCGGGCACGGTGCCCGGCCAAAACACCCGATTCTCCGACGAAGCGGCAACCGATGCTGTGCGCGAGTTCCTGCTCAAGATTTGGAACGTCTACAGCTTCTTCGTGACCTATGCGAACATCGATGGTTGGGATCCGCACCATCGCCGACCCGCCTACTCCGATCGCCCCGACCTCGATCGTTGGATCCTCGCCGAGCTCGATGCGACGGTGCGCGCGGTGCGCCAGGAGCTGGACGACTACAAGAGCCACATGGCGGTTCGTCATTTGCTCGGCTTCGTCGACGGCCTGTCGAACTGGTACGTTCGCCGCAGCCGCGCCAGGTTTTGGGCGTCCGGCGATTCGGCCGACAAGAACGCGGCATTCAGCACGCTGTACGAGGTGTTGGTCGACCTCACCAAGCTCACGGCTCCTTTCATTCCTTTCATGACGGAGACGCTCTTTCAGAACTTGGTCCGAAAGAGCGATCCATCGGCTGCCGAGTCGGTGCACCTGGCCGCGTTTCCCGAGCCGAACGACGCCCACGTGGACGAGGAGCTTCGCCGAACCATGCAGCGCGTGCGAAACGTGGTGACGTTGGGTCAGCGCGTACGAAACGAGAACAAGCTCAAGGTAAGGCAGCCCCTCGCCGAGGCGATCATCGTGGTCGCGGACGATGCGGAACGCGAGGCCATCGACCGGTTCTCCGACGCAATTCGCGAGGAGCTCAACGTGCGGAAGCTGGGCTTCACGCAAGAGCCGCACAGGTACGTCGAGTTCGAGCTCGTACCAAACTTCCGGGTGCTCGGACCGAAGCTCGGCAGGCAAGTGCCTGCCTGCAAAAAGGCCCTCGCCGAAGCAGACGGCTCTGCCCTCTACGCCGAGATGGAAGAGAACCAGAAGATCGTCGTTCAGCTTCCGGAAGGCCCGATCGAGCTGACGCGGGACGAAGTCGAGGTGCGCCTCGACGCGCGCGAGGATTTCGCGGCGGCTTCCGGGGCGGGCCAGGTCGTGGTGCTCGATACCCGCGTCGACGACAGCCTGCGGCGCGAGGGGCTTGCGCGCGAGGTAATCAACAGAATCCAACGGGCGCGCAAAGCGATGGACCTCGCCTACGAAGCGAGGATCGAGGTGCGGTGGAATGCAGCCGGCGATCTGGCCGACGCCATCGAGGGGCACGCCGATCGGATCGCTTCCGAGACCTTGGCCACTGTGCTCACGCGCGGCGGCACCGAGGTCTCGAGCGAGCATGACACCGAGATTGAAGGCGCGCCTCTGGCGCTGTCGATCACTGCGAGCTGAGAGAAGCCCGCCCGCTCCGGGTCAGGAGGCTGCCTTTCCCTTTTTCTCGCGGCGGCCGTCGAGGAAGCCCTCGAGCAAGATCAAGGTCACGCCGACGGTGATCCACGCGTCGGCGACGTTGAACGTCGGATACGCCCAACGGTCGTGGATGTGAAACCGCACGAAGTCCACCACGTATCCGAGACGCACCCGGTCGACGAAGTTGCCAATCGCCCCTGCGATGATCAGGGGGACACTGATGGCGAATAGCGTGCCTCCGCGGCCCGTGACGAACATCCAGAGCAACAGCACGACCGCCCCGGCGGCGGCTACGTAGAACACTCCTTTTCGCATCGCCGTGGGTGTGTCGCGCATGAATCCGAACGCCGCACCACAGTTCTCGGCGTACCGCAGCTCGAGATAACCGTCGATCAGCAGGATCGGCGCCCGCTGAGCTCGTTGGGGCTGAATCCGCCCATAGGCATTCGGTTCGCAAACCGGTTGGGCGCCGAGCCGTGAAGGCTGGGAGAGCCGGTCGAGCGCCCAACGCTTCGTCCCGAGGTCAAACACCGTCAGGGCTGCGATGGCGGCCATGCAAACGACCAGCGCCTTCGCGGAGCGGGGTTGGCGAGTCACGGGCGGCGACTGTAACAGGAGCCGTTCGTCGGTCAACTCCATCGTTCACGGCCTCGGCTGTCAGGAGTCCATCGGTCCGTGAGGCAAACCGCGGCCTTCGCGAAGGTGGCGAACCGCATTGATGCCCCAGCGTGTGATCAAGTACGAGGGAATGCCCACGACCAGGCCGCAGATGAGCGCGCCCATCCAAAGCTCTGCCCCGGTGCTGGCCAGAAGCTGACCTGCGCCCGCCCAAAAGTCGCTTTCGAGGAGCCGCTCTGCGCCGCCGTTCTTGAGCGCCCGGCCGGTGCTTCCGAGCCAATTCTTGATCGTGGCGCGCGTCACCTCTTTTTCGGGATGTAGGACTGCTGCTCCGATCGACCACGTCGTGTAGTAGAGAGGCACCGCGGTAAACGGATTGCTGACGAAGAGGATGGGGATGCCCGATACCTTGTTGGCGCCGAGAAGCGCAGCCACAGCGATGTAGATCACGATCTGAAAGCCCAGCGTGGGCGTGAAAGCGATCATCGCCCCGATGAAGACACCCCAAGCGATTCGATGAGGGGTGTCATCGAGATGGAGGATGTTGTGGATGACGATCTGCTGGGCTCGCCGCCACAGGTACCGGATGTTCATCGAGGTCGACCCCAGGCCCCTCCGCCCGGCGTTTCGATGCGGAGAATGTCACCGGGCGATACGTCCATGGAGACGCGGTGTTCGAGAGGCTTGCCGTTGAGTAGATTCATGCCCGGTGCACCAGAGCCGCCGCCGCGCATACCATAGGGCGGCACGGTGCGCCGCTCGGAGACGACCGATATGCGCATCGGGGTCAGAAACTCGAGCTCGCGGATGAGCCCGTCGCCACCCGGATTCGCACCTCGGCCGCCTGAGCCTTTTCGCAACCCGAAACGCCGAACCCGTATCGGAAATCGAGTCTCGAGCACCTCGGGATCGGTGCATCGCGAGTTGGTCATGTGGGTGTGCACTCCCGACGCACCGGGGGCGCGCGCCGTTGCGCCCGCGCCGCCACCCAGGGTCTCGTAGTATGCGAAGCGATCGTCCCCAAACGTGATGTTGTTCATCGTCCCCTGACTTGCAGCGGCGAGCTTCAGCGCGCCGAGCAACACATCCACGATGCGCTGCGAGGTTTCCACGTTCCCCGCGGCCACGGCCCGACCGGGCTCGGGTGACAGCAGAGACCCCTCAGGGATTCGAACGGTCACTGGGCGGAGGCAGCCGCTGTTGAGGGGGATGGGCTTGCCGACGAGCAGGCGCAGCACGTAAAGCACCGCGGCCATCGTGACCGCTCGGGGGGCGTTGAGATTGTTGTCGAGGGCGCGGTCGGTACCGGAAAAGTCGATGTCCATGGCGTCGCCCCGGACCGTGATGCGCACGGCTATCCGTGCGCCGCCATCGAGGCGGTCCTCGAATGCGTGCTCGCCGTCGGGGAGGGCTGCGATCGCAAGGGCGGTCAGATCGGCCGCGTTGTCTTGGATGTGCTGCATGTAAGCGCTCACGACCTCGATGCCGTACCGCGTCAGCAATGCATCGAGCAGCTGAACGCCCTTTTTGTTGGCCGCAATCTGTGCCTGAATGTCGGCCAGGTTCTCGTCTGGGTTCCGCGCCGGGTATGGAGCCGATGCCAGAGCCGCTCGCAGCCGGCCTTCCTGAAATACGCCGTCTTCGACGATCCTCAGGCTCCGAAGCACGACGCCCTCCTCTTCCAGTGTCGACGAAAACGGCGGCATCGAGCCGGGGGTGAGCCCGCCGACGTCCGCATGATGCCCTCTCGAGGCGACGACGAACCGGAGCGCGCCTCTTTCATCGTGGACCGGGGTGACGACCGTGATGTCGGGCAGGTGGGAGCCCCCGGCAGCGGGGTCGTTGGTGACGAATGCCTCACCGGGCCGCGACGCGGGATGTGCTGCGAGAACGGCCCGCACCGATTCGCCCATTGCGCCGAGGTGAACCGGGATGTGAGGCGCGTTGGCCACCAAGCCGCCCTCGGCGTCGAATATGGCACACGAGAAGTCGAGTCGGTCCCGAATGTTGGTGCTCATCGCGGTGCGCTGAAGCACGACGCCCATTTGCTCGGCGATCGATCGGAATTGGTTGTTGAACACCTCCAGCAAGACGGGATCGACCTGGGTTCCGACGTGCTCTTGCAAGGCGGTTTGCCCGCCCTCGACGTCACGAAGCGTGAGGTAGTCACGTCGGTCACGAACGGCCGCGAAACCTCGATCGATGACGACGGTCCCCGTGGCATCCAAGACTAAGGCTGGTCCGCGGATCTCGGTTTCGATCGGGAAATCCTCGCGAAGGTACACTGGGGCGTCGACGCGCCCGGTTCCCGACCAGAGCTCGGCCTGGCGTACAGGCTTGCCGCTGCCCGGCGCTACGTTCGGAAGCGCCGGATTGGCGGCCCGAAGCTCGACCGAGAGCCGCAGCGTCGCTGCTTCGACGATGTGGCCCGGCCGGACGTATCCGAACTCTCGCCGGTGCAGGGCTTCGAAGGCATCGCGCATCGTGCCGGGGTCGCTCCAGTCGACGTTGAGCTCGGTTTCGGTTCCGCGATAGCGAAGGGTCACCTGGCGGCGGACGTGCCACCGGGGCTCGGCTCCGGCGTCTGGGCTCAGCACCGCTCGCCCCTCGGCTTCCAGCTCCGCAAACGCGGCTTCCCATTGGTCTGGGATCGGGTCTTGCAGGCTTCGTCGCCCGGCGTCCCGTTGGCCGTGCCACTCGAAGTCGGCCACTCCCATGCCAAATGCCGAAAGCGCGCCCGCGTACGGATGAAAAACCAGCTTGCGAATCCCCAACCGCCTCGCGACCAAGCAAGCGTATTGTCCGCCCGCGCCACCGAACACCACCATCGCGTGGCTGCGCACGTCGTGTCCGCGTCCCACCGAGACCTTCTGGATGGCGGCCGCCATGTTCTCCACGGCAACGCGCAAAAAGCCGTCGGCGACTTCTTCGGCGTGTCGTTCGATGCCGAGGGCGCGCAGGGACGCTGCTACTTCCTCGAGCTTGCGCTCCACCGGCTGCTGGCGCAGCGGAAAGGGGAAACGATCGTCGGCAATGCGTCCAAGATGAAGAGACACGTCGGTGAGCGTGAGGGCCGTCGCGTCGGGCCGTCCGTAACAGAGCGGCCCCGGATCGGCGCCTGCGCTTTGCGGGCCTACGGTGATTCGTTGACCTTCCAGCGCGCAGATCGAGCCGCCCCCGGCGGCGACCGTGTGGAGCTCGATCATCGGTGCCCGAATGCGGACGCCGGCGATCTGGGTGTCGAAGACTCTGGAGAGCTGCCCCGCATGTCGGGACACGTCGGTCGAGGTTCCTCCCATGTCGAAGCCAATTACCTCGGAGAGGTTCAGATCGTCGGCCACTGCGCCTGTGGCCACGACGCCTGCCGCCGGTCCCGACAAGACCGCGTTGCGTCCCATGAAGCTCGCTGCGTCCACCAATCCGCCGTTACTCTGCATCATGCGCAGCTGACCGGATCCCAGGTCTCTTTCGAGCTCTTTCACGTAGCCGGTCAGCAAGGGCGTCAGGTAGGCGTTTGCCGCGGTGGTATCCGCACGCCCGAGGAGCCCGAGCTCGTTCGCGATCTCGCTCGAGATCGACACATGTGGGAACCCGAGCTCGCGTGCGATCGACGCAACCCGCCGCTCGAGCGCACCGTCCCGATATGCATGAATCAAGGCGATGGCGACGGACTCGAACCCACGCTGGCGTGCCTGCTCGAGCGCCTCACGAACCGGGCCCTCATCCAAGGGCCGAAGCAAGCTTCCATCGGCAGCCATGCGGGCATTAATCTCGATGACCGCCTCCGGAAGCGGCTCCGGTTTGTCGATCTCGAGCGCGAAGAGCTCGGGTCGCGTCTGATCGCCAATGCGCATCAGGTCGCCAAGACCGCCATCCGCCACCATCACGGTGGGGACGCCTCGGCGCTCGAGCAGCGCGTTGGTAGCGAGCGTCGTACCCATCCGAACCTCGCAAGGTGGGATGGGATCGTCCGGACCGAGGTCCAGCAGCGCCCGGATGCCCACAATCGGTGCTCGGTCCGACGAAAGCACCTTCGTGACATGCAAAGCCCCGGTTTGCGGGTCTCGATGGATGCAGTCCGTGAAGGTCCCTCCACGGTCGATCCAGAGCTGGTGCCGGGGAGCTGGCCTTTGCATCGAGCTTCGCATCGAAGCACGGCCGCAGGCCGGGTCAAGAGATGGTTTGCGATCTCGCCGACGGACCAGAAAATCGCCCCAAGAGCCTAGAAGCACGAGGGAAACCGCTGAGGCCAGCGAAGAGCCGTCGCAATTTTCTGGTTTTCAAACGAGTTTCCTGGACTTATACAGGCCAGCGAGTCAAGGAACGGAGGACGATGGACACGGAAGAATTCACTGTCTCGTCCGTGATACCCGCGAGTCCAAACCGTATTTATTCTGCGTGGATGGACGAGCGCCACCATAGCGCGTTCACAGGCGCGCGGGCGACGGTGGATCCCTGGGTAGGCGGCCGCGTCGTTGCGCGCGATGGTTTCATCGATGCGACGCACGTCTACTTGGTGACCGGGAGCCGGATCGCGATGACCTGGCGTACCCGCGACTTCCCGAAGGGCGCGAGCGATTCGCAGGTCGACATCACCTTCGAGCCAGTGGCGGGCGGCACGAAGGTGGAAATCACCCACACCAAGATCCCCGCGGGTCTTGGCAAGGCGTGCAAGCAGATCTGGAAAGAATTCTACCTCGAGCCGATGGGCACGTATTTCGCCGAGCCCGGGGCCATGCGCGAAGCCTACACCGCAGCGAAGAAAGCGGGCCATCTGCCCCTTTCCGGCATCAAGGCCAGCCGTCCTGCACCGCGGCGGCCCCTCGTTCCTCCCCCGCAGCTCCCGGTCGAGGAGGAGGAGGAGGAGGAGGAGGCGCCCGAGGAAGAACGCCCGAAGAAGGCGCGCAAGCGGATCGAGCCCAAAGCGATCGATCTTCGTGAGTTGGCCCGCGCCCAAGCCGAGGCGCGCAAGGAAGCGGCCCGGCGCAAGATGGAATCGAAAAAGAAGGCCGAAGCCGCGCGCCGCGCCGCCGAGGCAGCTCGCAAGAAGGCTGAGGCCAAGAAGAAGGCAGAGCAGCTACGGCTCAAGAGGGAAGAGGCCAAGCGTCTGGCCGAAGAACGTCGAAAGGCGGCGCTCGAGAAGAAGAAGGCCGCGGCGCTGAAGAAGGCCGAGCTCGCGCGCAAGAAGGCAGAGGCCAAGAAGAAGGCCGAGGCGAAGAAGAAGGTGGCGGCCAAGAAGAAAGCCGAGCTCGCGCGCAAGAAGGCGGCAGCGAAGAAGCGGGCCGAGGCGGCGCGGAAGAAAGCCGCCGCCAAGAAGGCCGCGGCCGCCAAGAAGAAGGCCGCGGCCGCCAAGAAGAAGGCAGCAGCCAAGAAGAAGGCAGCAGCCAAGAAGAAGGCAGCAGCGAAGAAGAAGGCGGCCGCCAAGAAGAAACCAGCAGCCAGGAAGAAGGCAGGAGCCAAGAAGAAAACGGCCGCAAAGAAGAGGACGACTGCCAAGCAAAGGCCTGCACCGAAGAAGCGCAGCGCGGCCAAGAAGAGAACGGCGGCCAAAAAGAAGACCCCGCCGAAGAAGAGCGCAGCCAAGAAAAAGGCGACCAAGCGGACCACGAAAAGGGGTGCATCCAAGCCCCAGCGCAAGGCCGCCAAGAAGCGCGCGCCATCCAAGTCCAGCAAGAGGACGAAGCGCGGAAAGCGCTCGCGTTAACCGAGCGGGGATTCGGCCTGGCGGCGCAACCCGTCGAATACCGACTCGAGCGCGCGATGCTCCTCTGCCCGCTCGATCACGCTAATTTCCTCGATGCCGCTGTCCGGTGGGCTTGCTGCAAGCCAAATATGCATGACCTCGAGGGCGCCGATCAGATCCATGCTTCGTCCGGGTAGCACCAGCGCAGCGGTCGAAAGGTCTGCATGGCTCAGCGCTTCCGCAATCGACCTGCACGCGTCCGCTGCTTTGTCGACGTCGAAGTCGGCGCTTTTGCCGAGGCCGACGAGGAGCAACGCCTCCACCTTGAGCTTGGCTGGGGCCGCGACGAGCGCCTTGTCCCCGAAGCGGCCGTCTAGGTAGCCCGCGAGCAGCTTTCGCGACAACGCACCGCACAAACGCCAATCGATGAGACCCGCGGCCCCGCGCAACGGTCGCTCGTCCGAGAAGTACGGCAGCACCAAGACCTCTGCCTGCAGCTCGTCCAAGCTCTCGAGCGTTGCCGAAATGAAGTCGTACGCAGTCAAGGCTTCCCCAACTCGGTCGCGATGCGATCGAGCACCCCGTTGACGAACGCGCCGCTCCCTTCCGAGCCAAAGCGCTTCGCGAGCTCCACGGCCTCGTTGAGTGTCACGCGTTTGGGAATGTCGGGCATGTCGCGAAGCTCCACGATGGCCGCCCGGATCACGTTGCGGTCCACGATGGGCATTCGCTCGAGGCGCCAATGGTGGCTGCAAGCGCGTATGAGACCGTCGATTTCCTCTCGATGCTCGACGTACCCGCGAACGATTGCGTTGGCGAATTCGACTTGATCGGAGGCCTCGTCGGGCGCTGCGAGATGCCCCCAATACGACTTGATCGCTTGGGTCCCACTCACGCCGGATACATCCATGAAGTACAGGATGCGCAACGCGGCTTCACGGCCTTTTCGTCGTGATCCCATCTTCGGCAAGCTTGCGGTCGAACATCACCATTTCGATCGCGGTCAGCGCAGCATCGCGTCCTTTGTTGCCATGCTTCCCACCCGCGCGCTCGAACGCTTGTATGTCATCATTGGTCGTGAGGACCCCAAAAATGATGGGCACATCCGTATCGAGGGCCGCCCGCATCAAACCGAGGGAGGCGCCCTGCGACACGTACTCGAAGTGGGGCGTTCCACCGCGAATCACGGCCCCCAACGCGATGACCGCATCGAATCGACCGCTGCGCGCGAGCTTCTGCGCGGCGTACGGAAGCTCCCATGCGCCTGGCACTTCGACGACGTGGACCGAATCGGCGGACACGCCGTGCTCCGCAAAGCAGGCGTTCGCGCCTTCCAGCAGCTTGTGCACGACCGCGTGATTGAAGCGGGACCACACGATGGCAAAGCGAGCGTCGGCCGGGGCCTTGACCTCTTTTTGGGGCTGGTTTGGATCGTCGCTCATGGGTCACTGCTCTCGCCTGCGGGCCCTGCGGGTGCGAGCTCTCCGCCGGGTAAGACCTTGAGCTGGTCGACGACGTTGAGCCCGTAGGCGTCCAGGCTCGGGATGCGTCTCGGCCGATTCGTGAGCACGCGAAGCTTCTCGAGCCCCAAGTCGGAAAGCACTTGGGCGCCGAAGCCATACTCTCGGAGCACCACGCCGGGCTCCTCTGGAGGGCGCGGAATGGGCTCCTTCAGGTAAAACGCGAGGTCGGTTTCCGGATCCGGATGCCCGGGCATGAAGAGGATCACGCCGTTGCCCTCCCGTTCGATTGCCGCCACGCAGTCGGCGATGTGGACCCGCCCTCCCATGCGAACCTGAAAAGCATCGCCGAGCACGCTGCCCCGGTGAACGCGAACCAGCGTCGGCGCCGAGGAGATCTCGCCGTAGCTCAAGGCCATGAACTGGTGCTCGTCTTCGACTTCGACCCGATACACCGATGCAATCCAAGGTTGCCCCGTCGGCATCTCCACGGGTGTCTGTCGAATTCGCGTGACCAGCCGTTCCCGCGCCAGACGATATTGGATGAGATCGGCTATCGTGAGGAGCCGTAGGCCGTGATCGCGGGCGAAGAGGACGAGGTCCGGGTAGCGCGCCATGGTGCCGTCGTCCTTCATGATCTCGCAGATCACGCCGGCCGGTTTCAGGCCCGCCAATCGCGCTAGATCGACCGAGCCCTCCGTGTGTCCCGTTCGCTGCAGAACGCCGCCTGGGACCGCCTTGAGCGGGAAGACGTGACCCGGGCTGACCAGATCGGCTGGTCCCGCGTTATCCGCGACCGCCGTCAGAATGGTGTGGGCCCGGTCGGCTGCGCTGATCCCGGTCGTCACGCCCCGGCGTGCCTCGATGGAGACGGTGAAGGCAGTGGCGCGGGAGGAGCGATTGTCATCCACCATCATCGGCAGGTCGAGCTGGCGGATCCGGTCCTCGGTCAGGCTCAGGCAAATCAGCCCTCGTGCATAGCGGGCCATGAAGTTGATCGTCTCGGCGTCGGCCTTCTCGGCCGCCATCACCACGTCGCCCTCGTTTTCGCGGTCCTCATCGTCGACCAGGACGACCATTTTCCCTCGACGGATGTCATCCAACGCCGCGACGACCCGCTCGATTGCGCTCGCCATACGGCCGCCACCATGACGCGAAAGCGTCCGGCATTCCAGCGGAAGCCTGCAAAGGCTCAGGGGCCGGAGCCGTCCACGCCAGGCTTGCCCATGAGGCTGGCGACGTATTTGGCTAGGATGTCGACCTCGAGGTTTACCCGACATCCGATGGGGGTTTCTCCGAAGGTCGTGTGCTGCAGGGTGTAGGGGACCAGCATGATGTCGAAACGGGGACCCTCGACGGAATTCACCGTGAGGCTCACGCCATTCACGGCGATCGATCCTTTGGGCGCCAAAAAGGGCGCGAGGCGTCCGGGTACCTCGAAGGTGCTGCGGACATAGTCGCCGTCCAGCTCGCGGCTGATCAGGGTTCCGACCCCGTCAACGTGACCTGTGACCAGATGACCGCCCAAACGATCGCCGAGAGCAAGCGCGCGCTCGAGGTGCACCCTATCCCCTTCGGCGAGATCGCCGAGGTTCGTCTTGTCGAGCGTCTCGAGAGATGCATCCGCATCGAAGTGCCCTTCCGCGAACGACTTGACCGTGAGACAGGTTCCGTTCACCGCGATCGATTCGCCGAGCTCGTATGGATGAAGCGCGCAGGCGATGCGGAGCGAAAGGCCATCTTGTCTTCGTGTCAGCCCTTCGACGGTGCCGACCTGCTCTATGAGTCCCGTGAACATCTATCACGTCCTTTCGAAGTCGCCCGTCAACAGCCAGTCCGATCCAAGAGGCTTCATTTGGGTTCGTACCAGTCGCCACGCCCGCTCGATCGTCTCGGCGCCCGATCCTGCAACGAACGACGGCGCGGTGGCGTCCCCCAAGATTCTCGGCGCAATGAAAATCGCGGCCCGGTCGGCAAGCCCGAGATCCAAGAACGTTCCGTGCACGTGTGCGCCGCCTTCGACCAGGAGCCGCACCACGTCACGTCTGCCGAGCGCCTCGAGGACCTCGTGAATGTCGACGCCGCGTGCGTGCCGCGCAACCGAGACGATCTCGACCCCCGCCGCGCGCAGCGATTCACGACGCGCCGGATCGGCGTCTTTCGCGCAAAAAATGAGCGTGCCGGCATCCGGCTCCCCCGGCCGGCCGAGCACCGCCGCGGTTGGGGGAGTCCGCAGGTCTGCGTCGAGGACCACCCGCAGAGGATTGCGTCCCGCGACGTGGCGCACCGTCAGCGCGGGGTCGTCGACCAGCACCGTTCCCACACCGACTAGAATCGCGTCGCTCTCGCCGCGCAGTCGGTGGGCCTCGCTCCTGGCGACCTGTCCCGTGATCCACCTCGAGTCGCCGGTTCGCGTCGCGATCTTCCCGTCCAGGGTCACTGCTGCCTTGAGAGTGACGAAGGGAAGCCCCGTTCGGATGTGCTTTGCAAAGTCCGCGACCAGCGCCGTGCACTGCTCCTCGAGGAGCCCGACCTCGACGTCCACGCCGCCCCCCACCAGCCGGTCGATGGCCCCTGGCACGTGTGGCGCGGGATCGTGGCAGCCGATGACCACGCGAGCGATACCGGCCTCGAGAATTGCTTCGGTGCAGGGACCGGTGCGGCCGTGATGGTTGCACGGCTCCAACGTCACGTAGAGGGTGGCGCCGGCCGCTGCGCCGCCCGCGTTGCGAATCGCGTCGACCTCGGCATGCGCTTTGCCGGCTTCGTGGTGATAGCCGAGGGCGATCAGCTCACCGTCCCGAACGATCGCAGCGCCTACGCGCGGGTTCGGGCTCGGATGGCCGCGCTTGGCCTCCTCGATCGCCTTCGCCATCACGGCTCGCTCGAAGTCCGACCACATGTCATTCCTTGAGCTTGGCGAGCTCATCGAGAAACTCGCCGACATTTTGAAAATCGCGGTAGACACTGGCGAAGCGGACGTATGCGACCGGGTCCAAATCCCTGAGCTCGTGCAGAACGTGCTCCCCGAGCCGCGCAGACGAAACCTCGGCTTCTCCCGTGTCGACGAGCCAACGTTCGACCTGAAGCAGAAATCGCTCGAGCGCATCGGCAGAAACCGGTCGCTTCACGCAGGCGCGCCGCAGGCCGGCGAGCAGCTTGTCGCGATCGTAGGGCTGCCGCCGGCCGTCGTTCTTGAGGATGAGAGGCAACGTCTGCTCGACGCGCTCATAGGTCGTGTACCGCCTGCCGCAATGCTCGCATTCGCGCCGACGCCTCGTGACCTCGCCCGCCTGCGAAAGGCGCGAGTCGATCACGCGGTTCTCCAGGGTTCCGCAGTAAGGGCAGCGCATATCCTGGCGGAAGCTAGCGCTCGCAGACAGTTGCGGCAACGCATCGCGCGATCATCGGGAGCGCACCAGGCGTACGACGGACTCCAAGTGAGCCGTTTGCGGAAACATGTCGAAGCCGATCATTCGGTCGATCCGATATCCCTTGCCCGTCGCCAGGCGAAGGTCGCGCGCGAGGGTCGCCGTGTCACACGAAACGTAGACCACACGCTTCGGGCCCGGGAGAAGCCCGCTTGTCTCGAACAATGCTCTGGCGCCTTGTCGAGGGGGGTCGAGCACCACGACGTCGAAGCGGCCTTTGGGCGGTTGATTCGCATCGCCCACCGCAATTCGTCCGTCGAGGCCTCGATGCTCGAGGTTGGCGCGGCATGCTTCGACGGCCTGCGGATCTTGCTCGACTGCGACCAACAAGCTCGCGCGCGCCGCGAGCTCCACGGTGAAGTTGCCGATGCCGCTGTGCAGCTCGAGCACACGCGACCCCTCGGGCTCGGCGAGATCGACGACGGCGCGCACCAGAAGTGGATTGACCCCGTCGTTCGCCTGAAAAAAGCTGCCTGCGGGACCGTGCATCGGACCGGATTCCGTTTCGATGACGACCTGCGGCTCTCCCCACGAGGCGGGAAGCCCCGAGCCGGAGGTACGAAGCGCGACCCCCGCGATCCGCGGGCGTTTCGACAGCGAATCACACGCCTCGTAGAGCCCGGCGGGTTGGTCGTCCCGCGTGTCGAGGCTCACGACGGCTCGATCTCCGCCCGTCAGATGAAGCTGGATTTCGCCGGCGCCACGCAGAGACGATGCAAGACATGCTCGCGCTTCCCTCCATGCGGCTCGCAGTGGCTCCGCCAGGACCAGGCACTCGTCGACGTCGATGACGCGCTTGGAGTGAAACGTGCGGTAGCCCATGGCGTCGCCGTGCCACGCCAGCCTCGCCCGGCGGCGGTATCCGAGGTTGGCAGGCGATTCGACCCATTCGGCCTCGGTCTCGCCGGCACCTGGCAGCCCACGGCAAGCCTCGAGCAGAAAGCCGAGCTTGATCTCGCGTTGCAGCTCGGGCCGAGCCGACATCAGCGGACATCCGCCGCATCGTGAAGCCACCGGGCATGGGGGCTCGCACCGCATGGGGGACTCTTCGACCACGCGCTTGAGGCGCCCGCGCGCTGCTCCCCGTTTCGAGGAAGTCAGTTCGAGCTCGACTTGCTCCCCGGGAAGCGGACCTGGGACCAAAACCACGCCGTTCGGCGTTTCCACCGCGGCATCCCCACCGCGCGCAATCGCGCGAACCTCTCCTCGGACCGAGCGCCTGCGGGACATCAGTACTGAAAGAGCTGAGGCGGCATGCCGCGCTCGAACAGAAATCGAAAATCGCCGCTCAAGACCGCCCGGCGCTCCTCCGGTTCTTGGTAGTCTACTAGCTCGACGTTGGTGAAGGTCGCGGACGTTTCGCGGGTGTCGTTGTCGAGCCAGGGGACGTAGAGCGAGTCGAAGCGGATGGTGCCTGACACCGCGGCGTAGACCACCGGAAGGCGAGGGATCCCCGGACATGTCGCGTTGAGATAGAGAGTCATCTGCACCGGTCCGTCGAGCATCTGCAGATCGATGTCGCTTCCAAGCATCGTCTCCTTCAACATCTCCGGATCACGGATGAAGATTGAGAGCCCGTCGCTGAAGCTCTTGAGGTCGCTTCCGCGCTGCACGACGATGTCGATGATCTCGACCGAGCCGCTCGGTTGCATGGCGAAGAACGTCGGATTGAGCTCGAATGGCTGGCCGTCGAGCCCGCAATCCGGCGCCCAGACCTGACCGACCGCATTGCCCTCCCCGCTCCCTTGTGCGCAGCCTGCGAGCCACACGCATAGGATGCACGCAAGAGCTTTATGCGATGAAGCCACCACCGATCACCTCGTCACCCCGATATACCACCGCGGCCTGACCCGGCGTGATCGCACGCTGCGGTTGCTCGAACCGCACCTCGAAGCCGTCTCCGTTTGGAATGATGTCCGCATGCGCGCCGCGATGGCGGTATCGGATCCGGACCTCGCCCTGGAAGGGACCTCGGGGGGGACCGGCGATCCAGTGGGCATCGGTCGCTCGCAGGCGCCCGTTGTAGAGCTGGGACTCATCTCCGACCACCACCTCGGACTTCTCCGCCAAGATTCGAAGGACGTAGCGAGCGCCGCCCCCTCCGAGGCCGAGCCCTCGCCGCTGCCCCCTTGTGAACCCGGCCACTCCGCCGTGGCGCCCGAGCACGACTCCGTCCAAATCGACGATCGCGCCTGGAGCGGCGGCCGCACCATGTCGCTCTACGAAGTCGCCCACACGCCCGTCCGGAACGAAGCAAAGCTCCTGCGATTCGGGCTTGTCCGCGTTCGGGACGCCAAGCCGCCTGCCGGCTTCGCGGACCTCGGCCTTCGTGAGGTCGCCCAAGGGAAACAAAAGGCGTTCGAGCGTCGCCTGCGGGAGGCCGAAGAGAAAGTAGCTCTGGTCCTTGTCCTCGTCTCGCCCGCGAAGCAGACGAGGATTGCCCTGTGGCGCCCGCTCGAGCCGCGCGTAGTGGCCCGTGGCGATGTGGGATGCGCCGAAGCGCCGGGCCACCTCGGCAAGATAGGTCAGCTTGACCGTGCGGTTGCAGCTCACACAGGGGATCGGCGTGCGGCCGGCTTGATAATCCTTCACGAAGGGCTCGACCACGTGGCGCCGAAACGCCTCGCGCTCGTCCAACACGTAGTGCGGGATCCCGAGATGCTCGCAGGTCCGCCGGGCGTCATCGCGGTCTTCCGGCGCGCAGCAGCGTCCGACCTGTTGACCGCCCTCGGCATCCCACAGATGCAACGTGACGCCCACCAGCTCATGGCCCGCCTCGCGGAGCAGAGCGGCGGCGACCGAGGAGTCCACCCCGCCGCTCATCGCCACCAATACTCGCTTCACAGAAGACATCACATTCCCTGCACTGAACAAATCAACCGTGGGTTGTTCTACTTAATGGAAACCTCTACACACGAAATCTTGTCTTTGTTTTTCAAGGCAAGATCAAACAGTTACACGTGCAATCTAGATTCGTTCTGCTCTTTCGCTCTCCAGACTTCCAATCTGCTTGAGGTTCTAAGACGCGCCACGCGCCAGGACCCGCCGAAACGCTTGGGATGCTGCATCGATATCGTCGGCGGTGGTTTCGATACCTAGACTGATTCGAATCGCCGATCCAGCCCTCCACTGGTCATCCGGATACATCGCTTGGATCACGGCAGAGGGCTGCTGTAACCCCGAGGAGCACGCCGCCCCGGTGGCCACGCAGATGCCTTCGAGGTCCAACGCGGCGGCCAAGAGAGGCCCCTGCCAGCCCGCGAAGCTCAGGTTGGACACCGTGGCCGTTCTCGGCTCACCGCCGTTGACCTGCCCGCCGAGGCCGACGAGGGTGCGCTCGATTCGGTCGCGGAGCAGCGCGATCCTCGGTTGGGCGGCGAGCCGGGCCTGCACCAAGCGGCAGGCGGCCCCGAATCCCACCATGCTCAACGTGTCGGGCGTCCCCGGTCGGCGCCCTCTTTCTTGAGAGCCGCCCTCGAGCACGGGATCGACATCGAGCCCGCGACGAATCCAGCATGCACCTGCTCCGGCCGGCCCGCCCACCTTCTGGGCCGCCATGGCCAGGGCATCGACTCCGAGCGTGCCCACGTCGATCGGGATCTTGCCGAGGGCTTGAGTCGCATCGACGAACAGCAGCGCGCCGAGCTCGCGACAGACCCGCGCGTAGCGCTCGATGGGAAACACCGTGCCGGTTTCGTGATTCACCCACTGGACGGCGACCAGCGCATGCGGTCCCAGGTGCACGCCAAGCTCGTCCGCCGAGGGAGGGTTTCCGGCCGGCACATCGAGAAGGACGAGGCGGGAGCCATCCCTCTGCAGTCGATGTGCGCTTCGGGCGACGGCAGGGTGTTCTATCGCCGTCGACACCACGAGGGTGCGTCGCGATGCAAGCCCGCGGATCCCGAGATTGCAGGCTTCGGTTCCGCCTCCCGTGAGCACGATGTCCGCCGGCGATGATCCGATGGCCTCCGCGACCGCGTCGCGGGCCTCCTCGAGCAGGTGCCTGGAGGTGCGCCCGGCCGCGTGGGTGCTCGATGGATTGGCCCAGGCATGGGGTGCCGCGCGCTCCATGGCCTGCCAAACGGCCTCCGGCATCGGTGCTGCGGCGTGGTGGTCGAGATAGATCACTTCGCTCGCGCTTCGGGGCGTTCGGGGCTTCGGCTGACGCGGAGCTCCACCAGCGTCCCCGAAAGCTGGCGTTCCGCGACTTCTCCGGCGGGCGGGCTCGAGATCTCGATGCCGCCGCCGAGGGCCTCGGTGACGCGCCGGGCAAAAGCCAGGCCGAGGCCGACGCCGCCATGATCCCGCGTTACCGAGCCATCGACTTGATAGAACGGCTCCATGATGCGCGCGATGTGCTCGGGCCGAACGCCCGGTCCGCTGTCGGCCACCCCGAACATGAGTCGATCGTCATCCTCGGCGCGCACCTCGACCGCGACCTCTCCTCCGATCGGCGTAAACTTCGATGCGTTGTCGAGCACGTGGACCATCGCGCGCAGCAACTTGTCGGGGTCGCCTTGCGCCGGCATCGGCTCGTCGGGAACCCGCTCGATGAGGGTCACGTCACGCTCCTCCAACTTGGTACGTATTTGATCGATGGCGTTCTTTGCGACGTCGCGAAAGTCGTACGCGCGCGTGTAGTAGTGCATCCGCCCGGTTTCGAGCGAGCTCACGTCGAGCAACGTGTCGACCACCGAGCGAAGCCGCTGCGTCGATTTCTCGATGGCGAGCAAGCACTTGCGTTGCAAGTCGGTGAGTGGACCGAGCTCCTCGTTGAGCAAGAGGCGAAGATAACCGACGACCGGAGTCATGGGTGTGGCCAGCTCGTGACTGACGTTCTGCATGAACTCGCGCCGAAGCCGCGCCACGTCCTCGAGCCTTCGGTTGGTTTCCGAAAGCTCGACGATCTTCTTCTCGAGACGTTCGACGATCTTTTGCGTGCGCTCGCGGAGCAGTCGCTCGCTCTCGTCGTCGGCCCACTCGCGGTGACCGCCGAGGAATTGACCTATGGTGTCTGCAAAGTGGGCGGCATCGATCGGCTTGGCGATGTACCCGTCGCAGCCCACCGCAAGCGTCGAGTCTCGGTCCCCTTCGGCGGTGATGGCCACGATGGGCACGTTCTCGAGCGCCTGTGTGCCCCGAAGACGCAACGTGACCTCGTATCCGTCCAGGTCCGGGATGTTGATGTCGACCAATACGAGGTCGGGCAGCGTCTCCCGGGCCAGCCGGATGCCCTCTACGCCGCCTTCGGCCTCGATCACTTCGTGGCCGGCGGCGCCGAGCAGCTTCTGCACGAGGCGCCGATTGTTGGGATCATCCTCGATGTGCAGGATCCGGGCCATGCGGGGGCGATGCTATCAGCCTCTCGCGCTTGCCGCACGCAGGGAGGCTGGCTAGGGATCCCGCATGCCAGGGCGATTGGTGGAACAGCTTCTCGACGCGGGTCTCATCACCGAGCGCCAGGCGCTCGCGAGCGATCCGGATGATCCGTTGGTGCCTCCGAGCCGTGTCATTCAGAACTTGGTGGCCGAGGGGCTCGACGAGCGAACGCTGGCCGGGCACTTCGTATCGCTCGGGTTTGGTCCCGTGCTCCAGGGCGCGGAGCTCGCGCGCGCAGACTGGGAGCTGGTTCGCCGCTTGCCTGCGACCGACGCGCACGATCTCTGCGCCATGCCGCTCCGGCCGAGCCCGGCGGGCGCGATCGTGGCCATGGCTGATCCCACCGATGAGCGTGCGGTGGACGTGCTTCGACAGTGGCTCGGTGGAGCGATTTTGCCGACGGTCGCCAGGCTCTCGGATTTGCTTGCTGCCATCGATCGAGCCTACCCACCCGATCGCCCCACCCTGGTCAGCGATCCATGGGCGCTCGTCGGATCGCGGACCCCTAGCGGCGTCGTAGTGAGCGCACGCCAACCGCTCGAGCCAGACACCGATCAGACGCTACCCGACTTTGATCCCGCCTTGTCCGAGTTGGCGTCGACCTCGAGCCTCGTCTGGGATCGCGCCTGGAATCGCTCCACGACGGAACGTGATCTCCCATCGATACCTTCGGGCGGCGTGCCGACACCTTCGGCCCCAGTCCCCGCCACGCCAACGCCGGCTCCATCGGACGCCGCGCTCGAAGTCGAGCTCGGCGAGCTCCGCGAAGCATCGACGCGCGACGACGCGGTCCGAATCGCCTGCCGGGCTTGCCTCTGCTTTGCACGTGGCGGCGCCTTCCTCGCTCTTCGAAAAGGTGTCTTTCGCGGTTGGGATGGAATCGGCGAGGACGTCACGACCGTGGGCATCAGGAGCCTTTGGATTCCAGCGAGCAACCCCTCCATCCTCAACGACGTTCTGCACAGCGGCGAGCCGTTCATCGGCACCTATGGCGACAATGCCGCCGACCATCTCTTTCGCTCGGCGTTCGGCAACCGCGGACGACAGGTGGCCGTGGCGCCGGTGTTGATCGGGACACGGGTGGTCGGCGTGCTCTGCGCCGATGATCCGGTCACCGATGCCGCCAGCATCGAGCGGGTGGCACAGGCTCTGGCCGAAGCCCTGGAGGGCTTGATCATGTCCCGAAAGTCGCGGAATTAGTTCACGAAAATCGCGGAATGACCGGGGTCCGCCTCCTTGGCGAGCTTCAGGAGCCGGCGCCGCTCGCTCAGGACCGAAGATGCGTATCCGTTGCGCTTGTCGCAGCGCCCGGAGTTGTACCAGGCGAGCCCTTTTTCGACGTCGCCGCCACATCGGCTGACCGCCCACTTGTAGAGCCCCAACCCCGCTTCGAGCACCTCCCGCTGGCACGCGCCCGGGCGCATACTGCATTGCTCGCGATAGCGTTCGTTGTAGACGAAAGGAACGGTCTTCCCGCGAAAGCGCGGATTGAGCTGCACCACGCCGCGCGCGCCAACCGGGCTTACCGCCAGCGGATTGAGACCAGACTCGCGCATGGCAATGGCGGCCGTGAGGAAGGGATCGACATTCGCGCGATTGCTGGCCTCGGTGATCAACCGGGCGAGCGTGGCGATGCGCGCACGACAACCGCCTTCGGCTGCGCGGCAATGCTGCACGTGAATCGGCTCCCC
>Ga0209536_100004278_pt1 | contig 22559 bp, 21 predicted proteins | sample DeeMarSeWOR28_12_FD_187461 | JGI IMG/M metagenome (GOLD analysis project Ga0209536, IMG submission 187461) | Marine sediment microbial communities from White Oak River estuary, North Carolina - WOR-2-8_12 (SPAdes) (version 2) | ecosystem: Environmental > Aquatic > Marine > Intertidal zone >... | reverse complement strand
GGTCGTCAGCTTGCCGCCGGTCTTCTGCAGCGCCATGCCGAACCAGATGCCGGAGTAGCCCGTGGATGTCCCTATCTCTATGATATTCTTTGCGTTCATAGACTGAGCCAGAAGGCGGAGCAAGCGCCCGTCCTGAGCCGGCACATTTCTGTATTGCTGACGCGCGCGAATGTCATCAAGAATGCCGAGAATCTTCTTCTCATTTTCGTCCTTCGGAACGGGAGGCTTCTGAAGCTGCGAGTCACCTTGCCCGGCTCCCCTCGCTCTGGGTGGACGCTGAGCGAGCGCATTCGACAGCAGTATTCCCAAAATTCCAATGACACCTGCGGCTACGATGGTTGAGCGGGTGACGTTTTTCATCTTGTGTTTCTCCTTAATTCAAAATATCATTTGCAGTTCGGCAATTCATCCCGTGTTATGACCAGATCGTGATTGTAGATACGCTTTAGATATCCCGGATCATTCTTACGCAGCCATCTACCATGCCAAGTCGTAAACCAGTTCCACATGAATCCGCGTTCTTTCATCACATCTGGATCGGGAATAGCGTCACATTCCGAAAGCGCAACCGGCCTTGTACCGGCAATCGAGCTGACCGTGTCAAAGTTCTTTCGCTGGTCCTGTTGGCCTTCGCGATAGATATCGACGCCAACGACGTCAATGCAGTCCATCGCAGGCAGCCAATCAGTCCGCATTTCTTGTGAGAAGGAATACACCCATATGAGGTTGTTGAGCTTATGATGTTCAGTGTAGTACGCGTAGATGAACGTCCAGAGCCTCTCGGCGTTTTCCTGCCCCTGCATACTCCACCAAAACCATCCGCCGCATATTTCATGCAGGGGACGCCATAGTACCGGGACATTGGCATCTCGCAGTTCTTTGAGCATTTCGGCGGTGACGTCCAGGTCTTTGATCATTGCCTTATGCTCTGGTGTTCCTTCCTTGAAGGCTGCTTCGATGTCGAACTTGACCTTTGTGCCAGGATAAGTATTCATAGATTCCAGCGGATTTGCCCAGTGCCAGCAAACAGCTATCAGGCCGCCTGCCTTCCAATAGGCGATCGCGTCGGTGACCAGTTGTTTCTGCACGGAGGTATAATCTTCGTGGTACTTGCGGGCGAATATTCCTGCCTCAAATTCGATCAACGCAGGGTACTTGCCGGTAGTTTCAGCGATATAGCCAAGGTCCCGGTCCTTGAGCCTGCCGTACATGACGTGGTGCCCGGCGAGCATCTTGTTGCCCTGGATGGTTTTCAGATAGTCCAGCACCTTGCGTGCCTCGGCACTGGCCTGTTGATTTGCCGGTTCGATGTTGTTTTGGGCCGGACAACAGATAAAGAAACCTGACAATAAGAGAATAAGCAAAGATGTCACGGTCATGGCACAAATCTCTTGGCCGGTATTCAAATAGCGGGGGTCTGTTGAGTGCATCGCGGGCTCCATCCTCCGGTGAATCCGTTATTTCAGTCGCCCCAACTGAACGGTCTCTTTCCTTCGAGCAAGGTCTTCATTCGCTGTCTGACGTTCTCGGCTTTGACTTCGTCCTTCCGGGCCTCTGCGATCTCGGCTCTGCTTTTCTTGATCCAATTCTGAAGTTCTTCCAGCCGTTTTATCAGCCGTGCGTATGCGATCACCTTTCGTTCCACAATCAGGTCGTATCTGTCGTCGAGAACGTCCTGCAACTCCGCGATCAGCTTTTTCTTCTCGTCTTCTTTCTTGGTTGTCTTGATCTTGGCGGTTAGTTCATCGCGTCTTTCCTGAAGTCGCAGATCCTCCTTGAGGATCACAGCCAGTTCGGGATTCCTGCGCTCGGCCTCGCGAATAGGATCATACTTCTCCCGCATCGCACCGTATTTCTTCTCATAAAGATCGGGATCTCTACCCTTCAGCCTCGCTAACTCCCGGGCGTCTCTGCGGTAGTTCTTTTCCAGCCAGTCCAGAAAGTCGACGCGTCTTTGCTGGCGGAATCTTTCATACCGCTCCCGTAAGATCTTCTGGTATTCCTCACCACCGAGTTGTCTTAATTCTTCGTTGAATTGTTCCGGGTCCCGTCCTTGCAGTTTCACCAGCTCGGTCGCTTTTTCCGGATCATCTTTCTTCAAGCTCTCCAAGATACGACCGATCTCTTCCTTCGTCAATTCGATCCGCCAGGGCCGGGGCCTTCGCCCCCTCCGCTGATCCTCGGTTTCGAAGAAGCTCTTGTCCTCTTGCTTACCCTCATCGGCTTGACAGGGCAAAGCGGACACGGTTACCACCGCTGCCATCGCCAGAAACAAAATGGTGCCACAACGTTTCCCCATCGGTGCTATTCCTTCCAGAAATCGCTGCTAACAACTATAAGTTCTATCTCCAATTCCTCAATGGTCCTGTCGCTATCACCGGTATCACGGCCCGATTCCAGGGTCATCACCTCGTTTTCAATTTGCTCAATCTCAGCAGCCAGAGCCGCAAGATTTTCATCATCGGCCTCGATATCGTTGCTCTCCCAGATCGCCGTTGGGATCAGCGAAGCCACCTCCAGCCGTCCGGGCGCGGGCTTGCCGTCATTGAGTATTGTTACGACTAGCCCGGCTATAACAACAATCGCCGCGGCGACAGCGACCCTCTTGTACGTCCTCTGCCTGGCGAGTTGCACTCTCCTGGCCGGCAACCGCATGGCAATTTCCGCCTTGATGTTGGCTATGAGCATGTCATCGGGCTCAGGTGCAGGATTGTCGCGAAAGATCCGCTCGGCTTCTTGAAGATCTTTGAGGCAACTGTCAACCTGCTCGGCGTCGAAGAATTTGCCGAACAATTCGCCCAAGTTTTCCCGGTTTCGATCTTCCATACCATTACCCTTCCATCAAAAGTCGCAGTTTCTTCAACCCCCTGTGCATCTTCGCCAATGTAGTCCCGATCGGCTCCGATCGCACCTGCGCTATTTCCTTGAAGCTCAACTGTGAATAGAAACGCAGCGTTATCAACTCCTTCGTATCTCTATCCAGTCTTCCAAGCTGTTTCTGCAGTCTGTCAATCTGCTCGCCGTCGGACTGCCTGAACTCTATAACCTCCGATTCGAGCAGTGTTTTCTGGGTCTCGAGCAGCTTCTTGCGACGTTGTTTGCTCCTTAAGTGGTCATGAAATATGTTGGAAGCTATTTTGAAGAGCCAGCCTTCGAAAGAGCCCCCTTTGTACGAGCCGATCTTTTCCACGAACTTGACAAATAGCTCACTTAGCAACTCGTCACTGATGTCGTTATTGCCAGTCAAGCGATAGAAATAGCCATAACAGCGACCTGAATACCTGTCGACGACCTGTGAGAAGCACTGAGCCTCGCCTTGCTTGCAGCCAGCTATTATTCCAGCTAAGTCATCGCTCTTTGCCATATTCAAGCGTTTTCTTCACCATTACAGACGCAAACCAGCGGGGGTTTATTGCATGAATCCGAAAAAACGATCTGTCGAACCATCCCTGGTCCTCAAATGCTGCCGTCGACTGTAGGCCGAATCAGAAAACAATGCCCTGACATGCCTTGTGGCTTATATTATCGGCCCTTCTGGGGCCTTGGGACCGTTAAGTAGGCGTCTCAGAATCCTTCTGCCTGCAACTCATCCTCGTCCTCATCGGCCGCGTCGAGCTTCCAGCTCTCGGTCTCGTCAAGCTCGTTGATCTCTCTCTGCATATACCTGATGATCTTGTCCTGCAGCGGGGCCAGCTTCTGCTGCCAGTTGAGCACGCTTTGCTGGCTTGCCAGCAGCATATCCAGGCGTATCAACTGCCATTTGGCGATGCACTCGGGCTCCTTGATGTTCGCGAATGGGTCGCACGCGAAGTTCCTTCTGCCGTCTGCCTCAACCCGGCAGAACTCGCAGTCTTTGCACTGAATCATGTCTTGACCTCCTATCTGAATCGCCGGCAGGCCCACAAATCCACCGCGCACAATTCGGCTTTTGTAGCCTGCTGATTGCCGAACTGCCGCCGCGGATATCCGGATATTATTTTTCCCTTTACAACAGCTTTATGGTAACATACATTATGCGGACTTGAAAGCTCTTTGCGATAAAGTTTTTTTGATAGTTTGTGGAGAAATGCATGGCAAAACCCAGACGTAGACGAAAAGTGGGCAGCAAGAAGAGACGCGCCCGCTGGAAGATTCGCCATAAAATAAGCTGATTGCTAGCGATGTGTCGTGCGTATTGAGTAGCGTGCCAAAAGTGCGCGATGCGCAACGCGATATACGCAACACGACAAATGAAGCACTTCAATGTCATCCTCAAGCCCGACGGCAAGCAAGTTTCAATCCACGAAGGAGCCACCCTTCTAGATGCCGCAGCTCAGGCCGGAATCATCCTGAACACAGTCTGCGGCGGCCGGGGCACATGCGGCAAGTGCCTCGCATACCTCGAGCCCGACGCCACGCAGGTCCTCGCCTGCCAGTGCCGCATCGGCAGCGACCTGACGGCAACAATTCCGCCCGAGTCCAGATTCTTCGAGCAGCGGATCCTAACCGAAGGTCTGGACGGCCGGCACGAGATCCAGCCCGATATCTACCGAGATTATTCACAGGCCGAGGCGATATGCGGTCTGGCTGTTGATCTCGGCACCACCACCGTTGTCGCCAAACTGATCGACATGAGGACAGGCCGGGGCTTGGCCACAGAAGCCGCCCTCAACCCCCAAACTCGATTCGGCGATGACGTCGTCAGCAGAATCGCATATGCCGAGACCGGCGAAAAGGCCGCCGATCTGCACAAGGCTGTGGTAGACTGCATCAACGATCTGACCGGAAAACTCTGCCGGACGGCGGCCGTCAGCTACAAGGACATATACGAAGCGTGTATCGTGGGCAACACCACCATGAGTCATATCTTCCTCGAACTACCCGTGGCCCAACTGGGCCGGGCGCCGTATGAGGCTTTCTCGCTTGAGGCCCACGATCTATCGGCAGGAGATTCGCCTCTGCAGATCAACTCGGCGGGCAACATCCACACAGTCGAGAACATCGCGGGCTTCGTTGGCTCCGACACGGTCGCCGTGGTGCTCGCGACCGGCATGGATTGCGCAGAAGAGACAACGCTCATCGTCGACGTCGGCACGAATGGCGAAATCGTGCTCGGAGCCAAAGACAAACTCTACGCCGCAAGCTGTGCGGCAGGCCCGGCCTTTGAAGGGGCACGAATAACCTGTGGCAGCAGGGCGGCAGACGGTGCGATAGAGGCGGTTGTCGCAATCGGCGATGAAATAGATTTGGACGTAATCGGAAACTCCGCGCCTCGCTCGATATGCGGCTCCGGTCTGATCGACGCCCTGGCGGTCCTGCTTGACTTGGGCATCATCGACCGAACCGGGCGTTTCACGGAGCGGCTCGAACTCAAGGAAAAGCTGCCGGACCCCATTTTTTCGCGAATAATCGAATATCAAGGCCAACCGGCCTTTTCCCTGGCCGCAGCCGAAAATGCAAATGAGCGGCCGGTCTTCCTCTCACAAAAAGACATCCGTGAAAGCCAGCTTGCAAAAGCCGCCATCCGCGCTGGAATAAGACTCTTGCAGCAGAAGATGGGCATCGAGGATCGCGACATCGAGCGAATACTCCTGGCCGGCGCGTTCGGCAATTACATCAACCCTCGCAGTGCCCTGCGGATAGGCCTACTGCCCGAAGTTGGCGCCGAGAGAATCCATTTCGTGGGCAACGCGGCCTCGGCAGGCGCACAGATGATACTCGTCTGCCGCCGCAGCCGGAATCAGGCAGGCGAATTGGCACGTAAAATCGAATACGTCGAAACCGCCCACCAGGGCAGCTTTCAGGACGTCTTCGCCGACTCCCTGCTCTTTTAGGCTCTTTCTGAAGATTCCGTCGTCGGCGCGAGAGCGAGCGGTTTTTCGCCTGGCAAAGCTTGTCCCGAGCGGCGCCGATGGAACTGAAGCAGGCGATATAGCTTTTATCGTCGATGGAACTCCCGATGTACATCGGGACAGTCAGACGGACAGCAGCAGCAGTCTTTATCCGACAGTGGCTGCGGCAGCAGCATGAGACAGCTAAAGAAAACAAGCCGCTCGAAGCCAGATCGAGTTTTCAGAAAGATCCTGGGGCGACGTAACTGAGAAGATCACGCCTGTTTGTTCTTTGTTCCTGCATAGAGTTCGTACTTGAGCAGCCGACACTCGATATTGCCATTGTAGAACACCAGCCGTCTGCTCGTGCGAAGTGACACCACCTTGGAAAGTGCCGGGTTGCCCGTGAAGATGTAGCCTGTATAGCCGGCACATTTCTGCTTGAAGAAATCGCCGATGCGTTTGTAGGTCTTCTTCAGTTTCTGCATTTGCCCCATCCTCAGGCCGTATTCGGGATTGATTACTATGGTACCGTTGCCCGGCGGAATGACGGTCGCGGCGAAATCGCAGACGTCGAAATCGATCAGATGTGAGACGCCCGCGGTCATCGCGTTTTTGCGTGCCGCCTCGATGGCTTGAGGATCAATATCGGTGGCGATAATCCGGGCCGGCTTGAGGGCCGCTTTGCCGCCCCGCGTCTTGCTCTGCTTGAGTGCTTCATTGCGCATCTGCTGCCACGCGGCCTTGTCGAAGTATTTCATGTGCATAAAGCCGTAGTTATTTCGCAACAAACCGGGGGCCCGCCTGCCTGCGATCAATGCCGCCTCTATCGCCAACGTCCCGCTGCCGCACATCGGGCAAACCAGCGGCTCGGTGCCGTCGTAGCCGGTCGCCATGATGATCGCCGCGGCCAGTGACTCGCGCAGCGGGGCTGTATGAGGCATCTTGCGGTAGCCCCGATCCGAGAGCTTGAGCCCGGAAGTGTTCAAATATAGCCGGCAGAGATCGTCCTTCCAATACAACTGGACGACGACCTTGTTCCTGTCTTTGCCCGAATCCGGACGCAACCCTGTCTGCCTTACGATGCGGTCGACGATGGCGTCCTTGACCTTCAAACCTGCGAACATGGAATTGTCGACATGCCCGGTATTGACCCGGCTGACCACACTGAGGTATTCGTGGGCAGAAATCATCTCCTCCCAGGGCAGTTCGGCGACATTGCAGTAAAGCTCATCGGGCGAGCTGCATTCGAACTTCTTGAGCAGGAACAGAACGTTATACGCCGTGCGCAAATTGAGGTTGAGCCGCATCGCGTCGTACTGATCGGCCTGCAACTCGAGACCGGTCTTGTGCGATTCGCCGCACTCATAGCCCAGGTCTTTGACTTCGCGCCGGACGTAATCGACCAACCCCGCTGAGCAGGTGATAAGGATTTTGCCTCTCTGTTTCGGGTCCATTCCCAGCGCCCTGTTGATACGCCTGCAGCAGCGATTCTACCGGCCCGAATTCACTGTTCTAGCCATCAGTGCGGCAGCCAGGCCAGGCCGCTTTTCCCACAACCACCAATGCGTCATAGCCGGGCTTTGAGATCGCGGGCACAATCGACCCAGACTCCTGCGAGCGACACGTCGCTTGGCTCTTTGGATTAACTGTTCGGTGTCTACCTGTTTAGCTGTTCGCCTTCTATGTTTGCCACTACTGCGGCTCCACAGGCGTCTGCCCATACGTTTACGGCCGTGCGGAGCGTGTCCAGTATTCTGTCCACGGATCTTGCCATGTTCGTTTCCTTAACTCAGCGAAGCATGTGCTCTCACGCCCAGTTCATTCAATTCGTCGCTTGTCCTTGTCCTAGTCTACCGTCCAGGGCCGAAACCACCATGGCGCAGGAGACGTCGCCGGTCACGTTGACGGCGGTGCGGCACATATCCAGGATGCGGTCCATGCCCAGGATCAGGCCAATGCCCTCACGGGGCACGTCGATACTCGCCAAGACGATGACCAACGTGGCCATGCCCGCGCCGGGTGTACCAGCGGCGCCGATGGAGGCCAGCGTGGCCGTCAGTACGATGGTTAGTTGCTGGCCCAGGTCCAGAGGTATGCCGTAAACCTGGGCGATGAAGACGGCCGCGACGCCTTGATACAGCGCCGTTCCGTCCATGTTGATCGTCGCACCCAGGGGCAACGCGAAGCTGGAGATTTCCCGGGGGACGCCCAGGTTTTCCTCCGCACATTCCATCGTGACCGGCAGCGTGGCCGAACTCGACCCGGAACTGAAGGCGATCAGTTGGGCCGGGCGAATGCCCTTGAAGAAGGCCCTGACCTTCGTCCGCGTCAGTAGCTTGATTGCCGCCGAGTAGACGAAACACACATGCACGATCAGCCCGAGAAGTACGACGAGCGCATATTTCATGAGGACGACGAGAATCTGTGAGCCGAAATCGGCCGTCACGGCCGCGATCAGGGCGAACACCGCGTAGGGCGCGATGAGCATGATTACGTGTACCATCTGGATCATCACGTCATTGAGCCCTTCGAAGAAAGCGAGGACCGGGGCGCCGCGGGCGTCGGGGATCAGCGTCAGACAGATCCCTGTCAGCAGGGCGAAGAAAATCACCTGGAGCATCTTGCCTTCGGCGAAGGCCCGGATGGGATTACCGGGAATAATTCCCAGCAGGGTGTCCTTGAGCGAGGGCTTCTCCAACATCTGATCGACTCGGGCTTTCATATCCTCGGCGCTGCCTTTGAGCAACTGGGCTCTGGTTTCTTCGGGCAGACCGGCGCCGGGTCGGATCACATTGGCCAGGATCAGGCCTATGCTGATGGCGATGACGGTGGTGGTCACATAGTAGGCGGCGGTCCGGACGCCGATGCGGCCGAGTTTGCGGATGTCATTGAGACTGGCCGTGCCCACGAGCAGGGAGGCGAAGACCAGGGGGATGACCACCATGGTGATGAGCTTGACGAAGGCCGTGCCGACCGGCTTGATGTATCCGATCACGAAATTGTTCCACCCGGCGCGGTTGGCAATGATACCGAAGATGGCTCCCAGGATAAGCCCCAGCAGGATCTTGGTCGGCAGTGTCAGTTTCGGCCACTTCATAGACTCTCCTAAAGAAAGACCATTCAGACATACGCGGATGATACGGCAGGATGGGCGTCAAGTCCAAGGACAACGGGCTCAGCGCCGTGCGCCGCCGTGGCGGCTGTGCCTCATAGGGAGCTTTCTTCTTCCGCTGGTGAAGGCTCTAAATATCTTATCTAAAGACACTTAATGTCACATCATTCTTTCGTCTGCTCTCGTCTGTGTTCGTACAGTTTCGCCTGATTGTAAACGGTTTTTCCCCAAACAGAATGCCAACTGCGACTCCCAGGACGATGGCGATCAGAATCTGCGTGTGAACCTTCAGCTTCAAATACGTCTCCCTCTACTGCAACTGTTTCTTAGCTTCCTGGGCGTTTCGGATCAAGTCCTCACGGCTGATCTGTCGCTTGGGCGCCAGTTCGAATGTCCATTCATACGAATCCACGATCCTGTTCGGATTGACTATCTGAGCGAAGAAATCGAAAGGAAATCCGTCATACCATGGGCCCTTCAACTGGCGGTGGGTGCTCAGTGTTTCGTAGCCTTCCTTGCTGATCCTGACATTATAGTCGCCGTACCATTGGAAGCTGACCGTGGTGGGAGAGATGCCGATCTCCTCGTCGTTGAGGGTGACCAGTGCCCCTTGCGGCTCGGTGTTGATGGTTAGCTTGCGTTCGACACAACCGGCCAGATGCAAGCTCGCGACCAGGCATAGGGCCAACCGGGTCAGTAGATAACGCTGTGCCATAAGTATCATCCTTAATATCGAGCAAGTCCAATCGGCGGCCCATTATACGGCAAGGGCAAAAAGATGAAAGCCCAAAGCCCTGGGCGTGTTTTTCAGTCAGCCGGTACGCATCTGCCCTCGGCCCAGCTCCGCAGAGACTGGACGCTCTCGGCCAGCGTCGCTGAAAGCGGCGGCGAGCTCTTCAACGCCTCAAGGAGCCGTTTCGTGCTTAGACCTCTTTTTGCTGCATATGCCTCGTGAAGAGCCGATATGACAGCCTGTTCTATCTCGGAGCCGCTGTAACCTTCCGACGCTTCGGCCAACAAATCCAGGTCAAACTTCTCAGGTAGCCTCATACGTTTCTTGAGGTGAATGGCGAATATTTCCCCCCGCACGTCCGGGGCCGGCAAGTCAACGAAGAATATCTCGTCGAATCGCCCTTTGCGCAGAAGTTCGGGAGGCAGAGCCCCGATATCGTTGGCTGTGGCCGCCACGAATACCGGCGTCTGTCGCTCCTGCAGCCAGGTCAGCAGCGTACCGAACATTCTCTTGGACAATCCGCCGTCGGTGCTCTGACTTGCCGCCGATGCAAAGCCTTTTTCGATCTCGTCAATCCACAATACAACCGGTGACATCATTTCGCATTGCTTGAGTGCCTTGCGAAGGTTGCGCTCGGATTCGCCGATATAGCTGTTGTACAGAGTTCCGGTATCCATCCTCAGAAGCGGCTGCTGCCACGCGGCGGCGATTGCCTTGGCGCAGAGACTCTTGCCGGCACCTTGCACGCCGAGCATGAGCACGCCTCTGGGCGATTCGAGCCCGAACTCCGCGGCCTTGCGGGTGAACGAGTCTTGCCGTTGACTGAGCCATTTTTTGAGCCGTCTCATGCCGCCGATTTCACTCATATCGAGCGGTGTCTCGATGTACTCCAGCAGACTATCCTGCTGTATCATGCGCCGTTTACCCGCGATGACTTTGTTTATGTCGTTGTCGTCGAAGCGCTTGTCGTCGGCGACGGTGTCGATTATGATGCGCTCGGCCTGCCGGCGGCTCAGCCCGCGAAGGTTGCGGACAATTGCATCCAGGCCCCTCGGAGAAATGCCGACCTCGATGGGGTTATAGCGGTGGAATCGCTGCAGGGTTCTGCGCGTAATGTTCTTCAATTCCTTCTCATCGGGAAAAGATATCTCGAAACGCCTCGTATAGGATTTCACAACCTCGGGCAGGGTGTCTTCGTTGTCGATCATCACCAGCGTGCTGCGATTCTTGTCAAAACTGTCGGTCAGGTCGCGCCAGGCTCGCAGTGTCAGGCCGCTCTTGAGATGCTCGGCAAGATCGAGAGTCACGCAGATCGAACCGGCCTTCGCATCGGCGAGATGATAAAGCCCCGTGGCGGGGGTCTCGGTATTCTCCGTGAAAAGGCTGTCGGGCAGAATGCCGTTCCTGATGCCGCCCGCGACAGACCATATGAGCATTTCTCGATCCAGATCGATTGCCACCTCGCGCAGTATTTGCAGGGCGTACTGTTCTTCATGCGTGACTATGGATATGCAGCTGTAGCCGCCTTCGATAAGTTGCTCAATTTGCCTGGTATCGTCCATTGTTTCTGCTATTATAGCCAAAGGCCGACAAGAACAAAAGCTCAAAGACTCCTTGTGCACAGGGTTTTGTGCTCATTATGGCTGCCGGCGCCGGACGATAAAGTAGGTGGGGCCGATCCTCGTATCAGCCTCGAAGTGTGTGGTTGCTTGGACTGCTGGCAGGCTGACTGGGTGGTACTGCAATAAAGGAACTGTACGTGCGGCAGCGTCTATGATGCCGCGGAGTGGCGAATGCGAAATGGATTTCGACGAGTAAACTGCATATTCCATTTTGTCGGGGCTCTGCTTCAGATATTGGGCCTGATTCTATTGTTCCCGCTGATACCGGTTCTGATCTACTGGGGACAAAAAGGTGACGGCTGGCTTTCGGCGGCGGCGTTTGCTTTGTCGGCTGCGGTTTCATTTTTCTTGGGATTTTTCCTGCGGCTCAAATTCAAGCCGCAGACAATTGATACAACCGGCTCGATGCTGATATGCGCCCTCGGCTGGCTGCTTGCCTCAGCGATGGGAGCCTTGCCCTTTGTGATTGCTCTGGGCTCGAACTGCCTTGATGCGTACTTCGAGGCCATGAGCGGTTTTACCACCACCGGTATCACAGTCCTGTCGGGGCTTGATGAAATGCCAGCGAGCATACTCTTCTGGCGGGCGCTGACCCAATGGCTGGGAGGTGTCGGGATACTATCGTTCTTTTTGTTAATAATCTCACAGGGCGGCGGGGCCCATCACATGTTCGGGGCCGAGAGCCACAAAATCTCTTCCGGCAGGCCCGCACCGGGGTTGTTCAACACCCTCAGGATACTCTGGGCCATATACGCAGCGTTCACAGCTCTGGCTACGTTGATTCTTGTCATCGAGAAGATGCCGGTCTTCGACGCCGTCTGTCACGCCTTGACCACGCTGTCGACCGGAGGGTTTTCGCCGCATGACAGCAGCATCGGATTCTACCGCCTGACAAACCACCCCAACTATCGTCTCATAGAATATACGCTTGCTTTCTTTATGGTGCTGGGCGGAATCAACTTTCTCGTGCACTACCGTGTCCTGACCAGGGACTTCCGTGCCCTCTGGGACAACATCGAGATCAGATACTGGTGGCGTCTGCTCGCGGCCTTCACGGCTCTGATCGTACTCGAACAGCTCTACAGGACTGGTGCCTTCAGTGCCCTGTTTGCACGCGGCAGGGCGGTAAGGCTCAGTGACTTCGAGCAGGCGTTCCGCGACAGCATATTCCAGATCGTCTCTATTCTCACAACGACCGGTTTCGCAACGAGGGACATCGGCTCCGATTACTTCGGCGCGATGTCGAAGCAACTGTTTCTGGTGATGATGGTTGTCGGCGGCTGCGTCGGCTCGACCTCCGGAGGCTTCAAGGTCCTGAGAGTCGCCATACTCAACAGGCTCATGTTCAGGGAGCTTTTCAAGATCCGGACCTCCGACAGAGCCTCGGCGGCTCTTGTAATCGACAAGAGACCCGTTGCCCATGACGAGATACACCGTGTCGCCGCGTTGTTCTTCACCTGGATGGTATTGGTGCTTCTCGGCGGGGCGATCACGGCGCTGCTTTCCAATCAAGGCCCTCTGCAGTCGATCTCGGGTATGTTCTCTGCTGTGGGCAATATCGGACCTTGCTACATATCCGCCGCCGACATGATAAACATTCATCCTGTAGTGAAGATCACGTATATTCTCGGCATGTTGGCCGGCAGGCTGGAAATCTTGCCCGTGTTGCTGCTGTTTTCCGCAAAGGCCTGGCGATAAATGGCCGATTCAGATTGGAAGCTGTTGACGTCCCATTCAAAAGTTGCAAGAGGATCTCTCGCTCTTGGGCGAATACTTGGGCTTGGCAAACTCGAAATGCGAATACCGAAATCCGAAACAATATCGAATTCTCAGAATACGAATGTTCAAAACAGAGCTGCTGGTATATGCATTGGGCCGTTTTGGATTTTCATCATTCGAATTTTGAATTTGTTTCGGGTTTCGGATTTTGTGCTTCGGATTTGCCAGGCTCGACTGGGCCTACAGGCTCGCGTGGTTTACTGGGCAGTAGTCGGAGGTAGCAAATAGATGTACGTTCTTGTCGCCGGTGGCGGAATGGTTGGTGGCGGTCTCGTTCGCAGGCTGTTGGATAACAAGCACGATGTCGTGCTGGTCGAGAAGTGCAAGGAGCTTTGCGACAAGCTGTACGCAGAAACAGGAGTAGTAGCCATCAACGCAAGCGCCACGAGCATCGAGGCCTTGAGTGAAGCGGGCATTAGAAAGGCCGACGTTGTGGTCTCCGCTACGGGTGCCGACGCCGACAATCTCGCCTGCGCCATATTGGCCAAGAGTTTCAAGGTTCCCACCATAATAGTCCGGATGAGGGACCCGGCCTACAAGAACGCCTACATAGTCGCCGGCGTGACCTCGATCGTCCGCGTTACCGACCTTATGGTCAGCCAGATGATGATGGACATCGAGAATCCGGAGGTGCGCAGAATTACCACCATAGGCGGTGGCAAGGCGGATATATTCGTAGTCAATGTTCCCGATGGGGCAAAGGTCGCCGGCAAGAGCGTAAAGGACATTGTCGGAAGCCGCCGCTTCCCGCACCAGTGTACCTTCATCGCTGTCTACAATCAGCAGAGCGAGGAATTCTCAATCCCCCGAGGCAATCAAATGATCAACGAGGGCGATGAGTTGTTCCTGATCTCGACAGCCGAGAACATCAAGAAAGCCGTCGATTTCCTCACCGCCAAAAAGAGACACTGAGGCTGCAGACATCAAAACCCTCAGCCAGCAAGAATTTTCCTGTTACGCCTGAGCCGCTGCCCGAGCCGCGCGCCAACAGTGACGACACAGTTGGTCAGTGGCCGCGGGCTCTCCGTGTTTCGCCTGTTCGACCCAGTTCTGTTCGGTGTTTTCTGCCATGCCCATACTGTAATGTGTGTCAGAAGTCGAGACGAGGTTCGCTCTTTCTTCATTCATGCTGTACCCTTCAGGGTAGTAAATTCCCGCGAGTAAGACCATAACCTGTTATTGTAAAGCCACTGACCCTCGCAAGAACGCGAATTTTCAATCAGGAGCACTATGGGGATGTACTGCATCACGAATCAGGTCAACGGCAGAACACAAGGCCCCGGCGCGCACGGCGAGCGCGAACTCACACGCAGGGATATATTCGAAACAAGACCCGACCAGGGCAACTGCGGCCGAGGACAGCGCCTTGTCAGGCCTCTATCTTGTCGATTATGACCTCGAGATACTTCTGGCGGTGGCCGATGCGTCTTCTGCTGTTCTTGCGTCTGCGAAAGTGCGTCGGATACAGCTTCTTGGCCTTGACCACGGCATCTTCCGAGGTGGTCTTGAATGAGGCAATTACCTTGGCGCCTTGCAGGTAAGGGGTGCCGATCTTGACGTCTTTGCCGTCGCTGATGAGCAGAACCTTGTCCAATTCAATCGTTTCGGCGTCGGGTGCGACGTCGGTCAGGTCAATATTCACTGAGTCGCCTTCGGCGACCTTATATTGCTTTGAACCCTGTTCAATTACTGCGTACATCTCAGATAAACTCCAGGTCTATATATGGTCAAGAATCAATTCAGAACTCGGCATTTTACATATTCAGCGTTTTTTGTAAAGCAAATTATCGGATATTTTTGTATTCTATTGGCCAATACGAGTTTAGAGACCTGGCTTTTGGTATTCTTGAAGGGGTAATTTTGTGCAGATAGTGATGATAAAGGACCAAATCGTGCCGGCAGGGGAGGTCGATCCGGCCCATTTTGACCGGGGGATCTTCTTCGGAGACGGCGTTTATGAAGTGATGCGAAGCTATAGCGGCAAGCTTTTTGCTCTTGAAGAGCACCTTCAGAGATTTGGCAACAGCCTCTCTGCGGTCGAGATAACAGGGATCGAAATGGAAGAGGTCCGCGCGCGTATTCTAAGAGCCTTTGACGCCGCCGGCATCGCCAACGCCAAGATATATTTTCACGTTACGCGAGGATCGGCACCGAGAGACCGGGCCTGGGATGATAGTCTGGAGCCCAATTTCTTCCTGAACGTCTCGGAAGTGTCCGACAATACCGCCGAGAGGACAAACGGAATCGCCGCTTCCACTCACCCCGATTGGCGATGGAAGAGATGCGACATAAAATCGCTAAATCTGCTGGCCAACGTTCTGGCTGTCGCCGATGCCCGAGGAAAGGGCTGCGCCGAGGCGATACTTGTTGACGAGGCCGGGCTGATAACAGAAGGGGCCGGCTCGGCGTTTTTCGCCATCCGCGGCCAGACCCTGCAGACCGCGCCGCTCACCGCCAATATTCTGCCTTCTATTACCCGCGAATTCACACTCAAAGCGGGCAGAAACATTGGGTTGGAGATTGTCGAAGAGTCGCTGACGGTGCAGCAGGCGGCAGGAGCAGACGAACTCGTAATTGCCTCGACGACGCAGGATATTGTCCCGGTGGTGAGATTCGAAGACAGGCCGGTCGCAAATGGTACGCCCGGCAAATACGCCGAACTTCTCAACCGGGAATTTCGCTCATTTACTCGGTGATGCCTCGCGCTGCTGCCGAGCAGTCGCGAAGTCCGGGGCTACCCATGGAAGCCAGCAAGCTGTACGAGACAACAGGCAGAGACTTCGAGATCGAAAGGTTCAAGGACGATTGGGGCTTTGTTGAATCCAATGAGTTCGTCGATCCGGATTTCAGCGAGAGATACATTGGAGTGATGCTCGATAACGCCGATGTAATCGAGAAGGTATATGCATCCGTTTTTCCTGATACGATTGCAGACGATCAAGAGAAAGGAGCAGCGACAAATATGAATAAACACGCCCTTAAGATCACGACAGCTTTGGCCGTCATTTGTTTGGCGTTTGGCGGTTGTGCGAAACTTGACAGCGGCAGACCCGTCTGTTCCGTATGCTATCCAAATACAATACGCCTCGCGTGTGTGGGTGACAGCATCACCTACGGCTCGGGCATCAAATTCCGCGCCAGAGACAGCTACCCGGCTCAGTTGAGCACAATGTTGGGCGACAAGTGGCAAGTTCGAAACTTTGGCGTCAGCGGCGCTACAATGCTCAAGCACGGCGACAAGCCCTATTGGGCCCAGCAGGCGTTCGGCGAGGCGCTGGCTTACAATCCCCATGTGGTTATTATCAAGCTCGGGACCAACGACACCAAGCCTCAGAACTGGAAATTCAAGGACGAATTTGTTTCGGACTATTGCGAAATGATCGATGAGTTTGCGGATCTCTCTGCCGAGCCGCGCATCTGGATATGCAATCCAGTCCCGGCCTATCCTGATCGCTGGGGAATCAGCGATTCTCGTATCAGAGACGAAGTCATCCCGCTTGTCGGCAATGTAGGCCGCAAGATGGACGTGCCCGTGATCGACCTCTACGAGCCGCTCAGCGGCAAGTCCGAGTTCTTTCCGGATATGATCCACCCGAACGCCGAGGGCGCGTATCATATGGCCAAAGTGATCTACGCGGCGTTGACGGGTATGGAGATAACGGCCGAATATGTCGAGCCCGAGCCCGCCGAGGTGCTGATAATCGGAGATTCTATCTCCATCGGCTACTTCAAACCGGTCCAGGAGATGCTGGCGGGCAGAGCGAATGTAGTGCACAATCCGGGCAACGCCGCCCATTCGGCCAATGGGCTGGCGAAACTTGACGAATGGCTCGGCGACACGAAATGGGATGTAATCCACTTCAATCACGGCCTGCACGACCTGAAATATGTTGATGAGAATGGCAAGAATATTGCGGTCGAGAAGGGCAGACAGCAGATACCGGTCGATCAGTATGAGAAGAACCTGGATGAGATGGTCAGCAAACTCAAGAGAACCGGAGCGAAACTGATCTTTGCCAACACCACTCCGGTGCCGGACGGGACGGGGATCAGGGTCAAGGGAGATGCGATTGTTTACAACGTTGCCGCCGAGAGAGTAATGAAGAAACACGGCGTCCCGGTGAATGACCTGTACTCATTCTCGATGGCTCGCCTCGGAGAGATTCAGAGGCCTCGCAACGTACATTTCTTTCCTGAGGGCTCGCGCCTGTTGGGCGAGCAGGTCACGAAATGTATCATCAAGGCACTTGACGAGCAATAGTTGAAATGTAGAGGGACTTGGTTATCAGAGTATCAGTGAATCAGGTAGTGGGTATCAGGATATCAGTTGGGTCACGCTGTTCGGCGAAGATGCCGGGTCATTCCTGATCCCCTGAGATCCTGATATACCCTTCAGGGCACTAAACTCCCGCGAGCAAAACCAAAACGTGTTATTGTAAAGCCACTTACCCGCGCAAGAACGGGAATTTTGAATCAGGAGCAAAATAACGTGCACCCTGACAGCCTGATATCCCGATACCCTTGTTTGCTATGACCGATATCGTCATATCAGTCGTACGCTGGTCGGACAAGCACGCCGAGCTTACGTCAGTCAGGCGTGCAGTCTTCATAGAAGAACAGAATGTGCCTGAGAGTATCGAATTGGATGACAGAGATCCCGACTGCTCCCACGTACTGGCTTCTGATGAGTCAGGCAATCCCATAGGAACTGCGAGAATGGATAGCAGCGGCAAGATCGGCAGAATGGCAGTCCTGTGCGAGCATCGCGGCCGGGGTGTGGGGACAAAGATGCTGGAGGCAATCATGGAACATGGACGATCCGGCGGAATAACGGTCTTCTACCTGTCGGCACAGATTGGCGCGGTAGGATTCTACAGGAAGCTGGGCTTTGAAACACACGGCGAGCAGTTTCAGGAGGCCGGCATAACACACATCAACATGAGAAAGAGGTGAGCATCCGTGTTCTGCCAAGAATCAGACCTGGGCGGGCCTACGCCTGTTGGGGAGGAAGTGCCGACGTGAAAGTGCGTTCTCCGATGAAAAATGTGTAAACGAGCCGAAATCTTTCGATCAGCCATGCGTCATTACTGTTAGAGCCACCATTATCTGTGGCGTTCGGCATGGCTTGGCGCAAGATAGATGAGTATTGGCATCCTTGGCGGTTGTGAGTCAGTCTGATACAGAATGACATAAATCGATAAATCGGGGGCATTTGAAAGGGAATAGACATGGACTCTGTCTTTAGCTCATCCGGTGGAGTCGAGGCAGTTCCCGTATTTCTGATCGGGATAATCGTGTTGGCCTTGTTGGTGATCGTCCCGCTGAAGCTGCTGATCGCCTGCACGATCTTTCATAAAACGGGCTACTCCTGGGCCCTCGGCCTGCTTATGCTCGTTCCGATAGTAAACATATTGATGATTTTCGTGCTTGCCTTTGGTGACTGGCCCGTGCGAAGGGAGCTTCGTCAGTTGAAGCAATTGCGCGCGTAACTCATGCACGGTATCTGGCGCGCCGGCGTTAACGGACACGATATAATGCTTGAGCATTGGACAAGGGTTTCGACTCGCAGCATGCCCGGTAGGCGACCTTTGTCCGGTCAGGCGAGGGTGTGCCACACGGCGGTTCTGGGCCTGTGCGTATTTGCCGTGGGCGGATCGTTGCTCTTGCGGCATGGCGACGACGGACTATATATGTTCGGCATCAAATGGCCTGCAAGTTGCCCTTTGTATCAGACTCTCGACGTGAAGTGTGCGCTCTGCGGCATGACGCGTTCGTTTTCTTCAATTGCCAAAGGCGATGTTTCAAAAGCGGCACAATTTCATTCATTGGGCCCGGCGTTTTTTATATTTGTCTGTCTGCAGATTCCGTATAGAATCTGTGCCCTGTCGGCAAGACGGAGCGATAGCAGAGAACTGCAATCGGCTGGAAACTATGTGGCGGTCGTGCTGGCGGCAGCGCTCTTGATAAACTGGTTTGTCTATCTCGGAGGTCTTGTCCTATGAACGGCGAGCAGCTCTATGTAAGTGTGGTTGAACCTTTGGGTCCCGCCATCGAGCGGGTGAAGACGGTTCTCTTTAGACCCTTTGATCTGGGCAAATGGTTTGTAATAGGATTCTGCGCATGGCTGGCACAATTGGGTAGCGCCGGAGGCGGCGGGGGTGGATCAGGAAGGGGAGGGTCCGGTGGTGGAGGTTTCCGCAGAAGAGCCTTTGACTTTGATGACCTTTTGCAGCGGGCACGAGAAGGCATGGCTGCCGCTCGCGAGTTCGTCGAGGCGAATCTGATCTGGATTGTCCCGCTGGCGATCCTGGGCCTGACAATCATGGTTGGATTGTGGTTGCTGTTTACGTGGTTGAGCAGTCGGGGTCGATTCATGTTTCTCCATTGTGTGGTTGAGAACAAGGGCGAGGTTGTCGTTCCCTGGCATAAGTTCCGCGAACGCGGCGACAGCCTGTTTGTGTTCAGAATCATTCTGGGGTTGATTGGGTTTGTTGTAGTTGCAGCAGGCCTGCTGGCCGCCAGCTCGTGTCTTATCGACGCGGCGACCAGAGGCGATGCAAGGACCATCATCGTGACTGTGGTCACAGTGATTCTTGGGATATTCCTGATCTCGATCCCGCTGCTGATCGTCAAGAAATTCACCACTGACTTTGTGATTCCGATCATGTTCCTGCAGACCGCAAGCTGCACTGCCGCATGGCGCCAGTTTCTCCCTGTGCTCTCGGCGAACATAATGCGCTTCCTGCTGTACCTGCTGTTCCAGATAGTAATTGGATTCACCATCGGTATCCTGGTTGTGGCCACCGTCTGCATCACTTGCTGTTGCGCAGGCTGTCTATTTGCCCTTCCATACATTGGGACCGTAGCGATGCTGCCGGTTCTCGTATTTGGACGGTCCTACTCGCTTTATTACCTGAGGCAGTACGGCCCGCCCTTCGATGTCTTCCGGGCTGAACAACAGGCGGCCGCACCGAGATAACCGCGGGCGTTGTCAGCTTTGTACCTGCAAGCCAATCGGGAGCCGCCGGATCGGATCGACGCCGAATCAGGGCTGTGTCTTAAGACGACCTCCCTGCGCCGATACTTCTTGCATGTCCGAGATAGTTTGCTATGATTGCGTGAATTGTAGTTCTCACGTGAGGCCGGTGGGTGATCCACGGCGGACTCTGACTTTGGATTATTGAGAAGAAAGGAGAAAGAAATGAGGCGTTCATTGCTTGCTTTGGTGTTTGTGTGTGTTTTAATGCCTATTGTGACGGCTGCGGGGGCCCAGGAACCTGCCAAGATCAACGTGTTGCTCATCACCGGAGCCGACGTAGGTGTGCATCCCTGGCGCGAGATGTCCGAGACCACGCGGGAGATTCTGGTTAAGACCGGCAGATTCGAAGTCAAGGTTTGTGAAGATCCGCATATCCTCGAGTCGGCAGCCGCGCTCGAGAAATACGACGTGATCGCCTTCCTGATCTTTACGCCGGCGATGATTCCTGCCCGGGCGCAGGAAAACCTCTTGAACTACGTCAAGGGTGGCAATGGCTTCTTCGTCCAGCACCTGGCCAGCGCCTCGTTTCCCAAGTGGGAAGAATTCGGTAAGCTTTGCGGCCGCAAGTGGGTGATGCGCACCAGCGGCCACGGTCCGAGATCTGTTTTCAAGTCCAACATTGTCAACAAAGAGCATCCGGTTACCAAAGGGCTGAGCGACTTCGATACCGACGATGAGCTGTACGCCAAGCTCCAGGGCGACGGCAAGATAGAGGTTCTGGTATCGGCCGAATCCGATTGGAGCAACAATACCGAGCCTCTGGTCTTCACCTCAATGTACGGTAAGGGCCGTGTGATCTACAACGCTTATGGCCACGACCGCAAGGCCCTGATGACCCCGAACGTCCAGAAGATCATTGCTCGCGGCGTCGAGTGGGCGGCCACCGGCAAGGTTAAATAGAAGTACTGCCGGGGCGATTGAAGAAGTCGAGAATGCTGCGTCTCCGTGCTCCTTGTGACGACAAGAAGCACACTTCTGTGTTATTGCGAGCGATCCGACGAATCGCGCGGCAATCTCAAACGTTGCTGTTGGACTTTCTCAACAACCACGTGTCTTTTCGAAAGTGACCAGGCGGTGGTTTTTGGCCGGAGATTAGGGCTTCGAACTCTCAAAGCCAACAGGTCCGAGGTGTTCGTCCATCCATTTGAGGACATAATTGTGGAGCTCGGCCTGAAACTCAGGGCTATGCCGTGCCCAGAAGGAAAGTCTTGTGGTTTTTGTCCTCTTCAGGGGTCGCAAGGCGCTTGTAGATCTCTGTTTGGGAATTCGCGAATGGAAAGAGCGGATCGTATTTACCATTGATCATGACAAATGGGGTGTTTTAGTGAACGTATGAACAGCCAGGCATCCCTAAAACATGCTGTGGTATGTAATGCTACACGCCTTTGACGCGCATCTTTATCGAGTATAATGAAGTTCGAGCGGTTATAAAGAGTGTCCGCTTATCTTTGCCGCCAAAACAGACATTGGCTGGCGGCTCGGGAACTTCGATCGTTTCAACCTTCTGGCCTTTTTTGTTGTAAACCTCCACCGCCCTGGTCGTAAGGTAAATATTACCTTCGTTGTCAATAGTCATCCCGTCAGAACCTTTCGGAGCAAAGATCTTCCTATTCGACAGGGTGCCATCTTTATTAATAGTGTACACAAAGGTTTTGTCCCCGCCGGCGTCTGTAAGGTAGAGCTCTGTAACGTAGAGCAAGTTGCCATCGGCAGTTCCTATTATCCCATTTGGCCTGACGATATCACCAATCACCCGGCTAAGCTTTCCACGGCCAGGCGAGAGATAATACACGTGTTCGCCATCTTGCTCTGTGTCCTCTCTACGCCGCCCATAGCAGGGATCGGTGAAGTAAATACCTCCTTTGGGGTCGATCCACAGGTCGTTGAGGCTGTGGAAGCGTTTGCCCTGGTACCTGTCAGCCAGCACCGTGACCTTGCCTTTAGGATCGATGGACACTAACTGGCGTCCACCTCCCTCGCCAACCAGCAGGTTGCCTTTCTCATCGAAGAAATAGCACTCTCCCTCACAGGCCAGTAGGTTGCCTTTTTCGTCGAAGAAAAGGCCATTGGCTCCTCTTGAGTTCTCGCGGAAAGTTGACAGCTCGCCATCCAGCGACCATTTGTGGATTCGATTGTTGGGAATATCCGAAAAGTAGACATTTCCCTTAGCGTCAACCGCCGGCCCCTCCGTAAACCCAAAGCCGCCGCAAAGCTTTTCAACCTTCGCCCCTGGCGCAACAACACTTGATTCTTCAGCGGCATAACCCACTGACACAACTACAAACAAAAGTACCGTCAAACCAATCCATTTCCTTTTCATCTGAGTCTCCTTTCGCGTCTCAAGGTTCCAACCATCTATTACTTCTTCCATATTACAATTTGGGACCTGGCCAGAGAATGCCTACTATTTCTCAGTCGGGACAAGCCGTTTTAGCTCTTCAAACCAGTTGGTCACGACATG